>Ga0310811_10009010_pt1 | contig 12860 bp, 10 predicted proteins | sample YCmetagenome_FD_207642 | JGI IMG/M metagenome (GOLD analysis project Ga0310811, IMG submission 207642) | Soil microbial communities from experimental microcosm in Duke University, North Carolina, United States - YC | ecosystem: Engineered > Artificial ecosystem > Soil microcosm > Unclassified ...
AGCTGGATGAACAGGTTGTTCTCGGCGATGCCGAGCTCGATGTGCTGGCCGCGCGGCGTCTTGCGCCACAGCTGGGCCGACACGACCTTGAGCTCGCGGAACACGTCCTCGGCCTCGGTGTGGCCGAACAGGCCGCGCCGGTTGATCCAGGCGCCGAGGTTGGTCGAGACCGAGACGTCCGGCGAAGTGGTGACGATGCGGCGGCTGAGCTCGCTGTCCTCGGCGGCGATCGCGTTCAGGATCTTGCCGAAGCCGGTCTGCGTGCTCGACTCCTTGTCGTTCGGCTTGGTCAGCGCGGCCGGCAGGGCAACAACCGGCGCCTCGGTGCGGCGACGGCCCTCCGCATTGAACGGCGCCTCCTTGAGGAACGCTTCGAGCTCGGCCGGCGGCACGGAGAGGCCGGCGAACTTGTCCCATTCCTGGCCGTCGGCGATCGCCATGCCCTTCTTGAAGCCCGCCATCTGGTCGACGGTCATCAGGCCGGAATGGTTGTCCTTGTGGCCGGCGAACGGCAGGCCCTGGCCCTTGATGGTGTAGGCGATGAAGCAGGTCGGCGTGTCGTCGGCCACGTCCTCGAAGGCGTCGAGCACGGCCTGCATGTCGTTGCCGGCGAGGTTGGTCATCAGCCGGTGCAGGCTGTCGTCGTCGTGGCTCTCGATGATGCGGCGGATGCCGGGATACTGGTTGAGGTCGCGGTTCAGCGCCTCGCGCCAGCCGGCGCCGCCTTTGAACACCAGCGCCGAGTAGAGCGAGTTGGGGCAGTCGTCGATCCATTGCCGCAGATGCTCGCCGTCGGGTTGGGCGAAGGCGGTCTCCAGCAGCTTGCCGTACTTCAGGGTGACGACGCGCCAGCCGACCAGCTCGAACATCTCGCCGATCCGGCCGAACAGGCGGTCGTTGACCACGCCGTCGAGGCTCTGGCGGTTGTAGTCGATCACCCACCACAGGTTCCGGACGTCGTGCTTCCAGCCTTCGAGCAGCGCCTCGAAGATGTTGCCCTCGTCGAGCTCGGCGTCGCCGACCAGCGCCACCATGCGCCCGGTCGGCCGGTCGGCCGGCGCAAGCTGCTTCAGCCGCACATAGTCCTGCACGATCGACGAGAACAGCGTCATGGCGACGCCGAGGCCGACCGAGCCGGTCGAGAAATCGACGTCGTCGATGTCCTTGGTGCGCGAGGGGTAGGATTGCGCGCCAGCGAGGCCGCGGAACTTCTCGAGCTTCTCGAGTGTCTGGTGGCCGAACAGGTACTGGATGGCGTGGAACACCGGCGAGGCGTGCGGCTTCACCGCCACGCGATCCTCGGGCTTCAGCACCGAGAAGTAGAGGGCGGTCATCACCGTCGCCAGCGAAGCGCAGGAGGCCTGGTGGCCGCCGACCTTCAGCCCGTCGCGGTTGGGCCGCAGATGGTTGGCGTGGTGGATTGTCCAGGACGAGAGCCACAGCACCTTGCGCTCCAGCTCGCGGAGCAGGCGCAGGCGCTGAACGGGGGCCAGGGTTGTCATACCGTCAGCCATACGCCCCGAACCGGGGAAAATCCTTGCGTTTGGCCCCGGTTTTCCTCTGTATTGGGTAGAATTGCCCCAATTGGCGGAAGTTTGCGCAATGATCACCCTCGATGCCATCGACCGGCGCATTCTCGAGCGGCTGCAGCAGGACGGGCGTCTCAGTAACGCCGAACTGGCCGAGAAGGTTGGGCTCTCCTCCTCGCCGTGCTGGCGGCGGGTCAAGGCGCTGGAGGACGCCGGGGTTATCAAGGGCTACGCAGCGCTGCTGGACGCCAAGACCGTCGGCCTGTCGGTCAACGTGTTCGTGTCGGTCTCGCTGTCGACCCAGAACGAGAAGTCGCTGGCCGCGTTCGAGCGGGCGGCGGCGGCGCGGCCGGAAGTGATGGAGTGCTATCTGATGACCGGCGACAGCGACTACCTGCTGCGGGTGGTCGTGCCCGACCTCGAGGCCTACGAGCGCTTCGTCATGGACTTCACCAAGATCCCCGGCATTGCCCAGATCCGCAGCTCGTTCGCCCTCAGGCCCGTAAAGCAGGGAACGGCGCTGCCTCTCTCTTGACCTCCTCCCCCGTAGGACGGGGGAGGTGTAGGCTGGGGGCGGAGGAACATCCCGATGCCGACACCGATCGTCTTCGACGCCGAAATCGGCCGCCAGTTCATCAAGTACGCGCGGCTGGTGTCTGGCAGAGGCTATGTCCACAACACGCTGGGCAACATCGTGATCCGGACGCCGCATCCGGACTACGAGCACGGCATCGCCTACACCAAGCACGCCGAAGTCTCGCTGGAGGAGATGGAAGTCGGCAACATCGTCATCACTGACGTGCCGAGCAGCCGGATCGTGTGGGGCCAACGCATGACGTCGGTCGGCCACAATCTCAGCCGCGAAATCCTGCGCCTGCGGCCCGACATCAACGCAACCATCCACGTGCACGACGACGCGACCATCGCGCTGCTGGGCGGCCTCGGCAATACGGGCGCGCCGCACGACTTCAAGGTGTTGTCGCTCGATCCGCCGTTCGTGCTCGGCAAGCCGGTGCACTACGTGCCGGCCCATGTCGACGTCGAGGCCGACGTGAGCTCGGTCGAGAGCTTCATCAAGGACACCAATCTGGTGGTGCTGGTCGGCCACGGCCTGACGGCGCTCGGCCGCAACGTGTCGGAGGCCTATCACCGGCTCAACACCTTCACCGCCGAGGTGCGGCGCTGCCTGCTCGCCGAGCAGGTCGCGGCGCTCAAGGGCACGACACCGGCCTATCGCGCGCAGCACGAGATCGAGGAGATGTACCGCTTCGCCGAGCGCATCATCTATCCGACCCGGCCCGACCACGTGATGCACGAGGAAGCGGCGGAGTAGGGCAGTGGCGACGCCGGCCCGTTCCGGCTTCCCGACGGGCTTCGTCGCGGTGCTCGTCGTCACCTGCCTGCTGTTCGTGATCACGGCGGAAACGGTCGCCAATTCGCGCAGCAGCGACGCCGCCGGCAACGCGATGTCGGACACCTTCGCGGCGCTGCTCGCCGGCGCGCTGTGGATTGCCCTGGCCGTACTGCTCGTGATGGCGGCGGTGGGCGGCAGGATGGTGTTCTGGGCGCCGTGGGCGCTGCTCGTGCTGGTGCCCGCGGCGCTGGTCTCCTTCTTCCTCGCGATGGGGCGCTTCGGCGAGGGCGACAGGTCGGCGATGATCGCGGTGATCGCGCTGCCGGCGCTGCTGATCCTCCATGCCGCCTGGGCGCGCTTTCCGGCGTTGCACGGCGTGTTCAAGCCGGCCCGCACATCATCGGTCCTGCTGTCGCTGGTCGGCGTGCTGTCGATCGCCATGATCTCCGTCGGCTGGCACGCCCGCGTGCCGAGCCCCCAGGCGCGAGCCGACTATCAGGACGCGGAAAAGACCCGCATGGAGGGGACGGCCAAGGTCGAGCGCGAGGAGCGCGAACGCGAGGCCGCGGCCTTCGCCAGGCTCGGACCCGACTCGCATCTCGCGAACTATCTGCCCTATCTGCACAACCGCGCCTTCACCGACCGCGCGCTGGAAGGCATGCAGAAGGTCAAGACGCGCCAGGAAGATGCGATCGCGCTGCTCAACCAGCACCCGCTCGCCGACCTCACCGAGCTCTGGCAGTGGAACGTGCTGGCGACGCGGGAAGTGTGCGAGGCCTACGGCAATGCCTTCCTCGCCGCAGTCAACCACATCACCAAGGCACGCAGCGATCATCTCGGCGCGGCCACGGACCTCGAGTGGCAGATGCCGAACCTGAAGTGGATCCTCGGCTCGAAGTGCGACCTCAGCGGTCCGCTGGAGCGCGCCGAGAGCAACATCAAGGCGGTCGCCGATTCCGACCGCCTGCGTAACTTCGCCGTCACGCTGGGCGAGCTGAAGAACGTCCGATGAGCTTCCCCGAAACGGCCGCCAAAAGCGGCGGCGCTCCGGTCGGGACGATCCTGCTGCTGGTCCTGGCCGTCATGCTCTACGCCGCGATGATGGGCAGCCTGTCCGACGTCTCGCACACCGATGCGGCTGGGCGCGGGATCGCAACGGCGTTCGGGGCGCTGTTCGCCACGGTCCTGCTCTTCGACCTGGCGATCCTGCTGGTCGTCGCGGCCGTGAAGGGACAGATGTCGATCGCCGGCAGGATCGGCAGCTTCATCGTCGTGCCGGCGGCGACGGTCGCGATCTGGATGGCGGCCGATGCCCTGGGCAACCGGGATCGATCGGCGATCTGGGTGCCGGCTCTCCTGCCGCCGGTGCTCGCCCTCTACGCGCTGCGGGCCCGCTTTGCGCCGCTGCGCATGCGGGTGAACGGCTTCGTTGCCGACATTGCGATGGGCGTGGTCGTCGTCGTGCTGGTCGGCGTGCCGCTGCAGCGCGCGCTCTTCCCGCCGCCCATCGATCCGGTCGCGCAAGCTCGTGCGGCGGAGGAGGAGAGGGCGCGGCAGGAGCATGAGGAGCAGGCGGCGCGTGAGGCGCGCGAGCGCGAAGCCGCGCAGTTCGCGGCCCTCGGTCCGGACTCGACGATGACCGACTACATGCCCTTCCTCTACGGCGACCATTCGCGCGAGGCGCACGAAGGCATCCGCAAGGTGAAGACGCGTCAGGCCGACGCGGTGGTCCTGCTCAACGACGGCCAGCTGGGCGATCTCGCCGAACTGCTGCTGTTCGATGTCGATGCGACGGCGGAAGTCTGCGCCGCCTATGGTGCGGCGCTGGCGCGGGATGCCGCCAAGGTCGATCCCAAGGTGAGTTCCAACTATCTGGGCGAGGCGATCGATCTCGAACGGCAGCGGGCCAACCTCGAATGGCTGGTGGGCGAGGGCTGCGATCTCCGCACTCCGCTCACCCAGCTCGAGAAGAACCTGCGGGCTGTCGCCGATTCCTCGCGCATCACCAACTTCGCCGACGAGTTGGCGAAGCTCAGATCTCGATAATCCCGCTCAGCATCGGCACGCAACCGCCACCGATATAGGTGGCGGTCACCTTGCCGGCCTTCTTCTCGGCGGTAGCTTCGAGCACGCTCGGACGGCCCATGTCGACGCCCTGGCCGATCGTCTTCGACAGGGTGAGGTCGGGGCGCGGATCGCGCAGGGCGAGCAGGCCGATCAGGGTGATGTTGGCGCTGCCGGTCGCCGGATCCTCAGGGACGCCGAACAATGGCGCGAACATGCGCGACTGGATGTCGGTGCCGGTGACGTAGAGATGCAGGCCGACGGTGCGCTCCATCGGCAGGTGCTTGCGGAAGATCTCGGTGTTGTAGCTCGCCGTCTTGAGTGCCTCGCGTGAGCGCAGCTCGGCGAACAGGAACTTGTTGCCGGTCGAGGCGACGACCGGCTCGCCGACGATGTCGCCGGGCTGCAGGCCGGCCGCCTGCGCCACGATGTTCGCCGGCACGGTCTCGACGAGGCTGAGCGGTTGAGGGGCTGCGAGCCGGGCGGAGACGACGACGCCGCTCTCGCGCGTGAGGTCGAGCGGGACGAGGCCGGCGCCTTCCTCGAACACGAAGCGATCGCCCGAACGGCCGTGGCGCGCCAGGACGAACGCGGTGCCGACATTGGGATGGCCGGCGAACGGCAATTCGGACTTCGGCGTGAAGATCCGCACGTGCGCCGTATTCTTCGGGTCCCTGGGGGGCAGCACGAAGGTCGTCTCGGCCAGGTTGAACTCGGCGGCGATTGACTGCATCTGCTCAGCCGTTAGGCCCTGCGCGTCGGGGATCACGGCCAGCGGATTGCCGCCGAATTTCCGGTCGGTGAAAACATCGACGGTCTGGAATGGGACTTTCATATGCCTGCCATCCTTTACTTCCGCTCAGGATGACAGAGGCGCTAAGCTCGCGCTCATGACCAAAGCTCAAGCCGCTCCTCAAATCTCTTATGACCATGGCGTTTCCGACAGGAAACTGATCGGCGAGACGATCGGCAGCTTCTTCGACCGCATGGTCGACAAGCATCGCGATCGCGAGGCGCTGGTCGTGAAGCACCAGAACATCCGCTGGACGTGGGGTGAGCTCGCCCGCCGGGTCGACGACCTCGCGGCCGGCCTGATGACGCTCGGCCTGGAGCGCGGCGACCGCATCGGCATCTGGGCGCCGAACACCGCCGAATGGACGCTGACCCAGTTCGCGACGGCCAAGGCGGGGCTGGTGCTGGTCAACGTCAACCCGGCCTACCGGCGGGCCGAGCTTGAGTACGCAATGAACAAGGTCGAGTGCAAGACGTTGGTGATGGCGCCGCAGCTCAAGACCTCGAACTACCTCGAGATCGTCGCCGACCTGGTAAAGGACAAGAAGCTGCCGCACCTCGAGCACATCGTGCGGCTCGGCAAGGACAAGACACCCGGCATGCTGAACTTCGACGATGTGGCGACGGCGGGCGGCAACGCGGAGAAGGTGAAGCTCGCCGAAATCGGACCGAAGCTGCAGTTCGATGACGCGATCAACATCCAGTTCACCTCGGGCACGACCGGCTTCCCTAAGGGCGCCACGCTCAGCCATCACAACATCCTGAACAACGGCTACTTTGTCGCCGAGGGGCTGAAATTCACGGAGAACGACCGGCTCTGCATCCCGGTGCCGCTCTATCACTGCTTCGGCATGGTGATGGGCAACCTCGGCTGCCTGACGCACGGCTCGACCATGGTCTATCCGGCCGAGGCGTTCGATCCGCTGGCGACGCTGACGGCGATCGCCGAGGAGCGCTGCACGGCGGTCTATGGCGTGCCGACCATGTTCATCGCCCAGCTCGATCATCCCGAGTTCGCGAAGTTCGATCTCAACAGCCTGCGCACCGGCATCATGGCGGGCTCGCCGTGCCCGATCGAGGTGATGAAGCGGGTGCAGAGCCAGATGAACATGAGCGAGGTCACCATCGCCTACGGCATGACCGAGACCTCGCCGGTGTCGACCCAGTGCGCGACCGACGATCCGGTCGAGCGGCGCGTCTCGACCGTCGGCCAGGTGCTGCCGCACATCGAGATCAAGATCGTCGACACAGAAGGCAAGGCGGTGCCGCGTGGCCAGGCTGGCGAGTTCTGCACCCGCGGTTATTCGGTGATGAAGGGCTACTGGAACGATGCCGAGAAGACGGCCGAGGCAATCGACGAGGGCGGCTGGATGCATACCGGCGACCTCGCGACCATGGACGACGAGGGCTACGTCAACATCGTCGGCCGGCTGAAGGACATGGTGATCAGGGGCGGTGAGAACGTCTATCCGCGCGAGATCGAGGAGTTCCTGTACCGCCATCCCAAGGTGCAGGACGTTCAGGTGATCGGCGTGCCCGATCCCAGGTACGGCGAAGAGATCTGCGCCTGGATCAAGCTGCGCGAAGGCCAGAGCGCTACGCCCGAGGAGATCAGGGAGTTCTGCAAGGGCCAGATCGCCCACTACAAGATCCCGCGCTACATCGAGTTCGTGGCTGAATTCCCGATGACCATCACCGGCAAGATCCAGAAGTTCGTGATGCGCGAGCAGACCATCGGCAAGCTCGGGCTGAAGGTCGAGAAGACGGCTTAGCGACGTCGCGCGGCTCCAAATGTGACGATTTGAAGGAGCGGGCAACGCCGTTGCGCCGAAGGACGTTCTAAAGCGGTTCGCCGTCAAGACGGAGTGTGCCGCTTGTGAAGTCTGCTGTTGTTGCGTTCGATTCGACTCGCGGCTCGTCGTCTCTCCCGATCGCTTCGTTATCCCGCCCCAAGGCGGCCGAGCGCATCGCGGCGTTCGACTATCTGCGCGTGTTCGTGATCTTCCTGGTCGTGGTGCATCATGCCGTCTTCGCCTACTGCACCGGCGGCGAGGCGGCGCACGGCGGCAGCTACACCAACGGTTCGGCACCGGTCGTCGATACCGTCGCATGGGCCGGCTTCAACCTGATCGTGCAGTGGAACGACGGCTTCTTCATGCCGCTGATGTTCCTGCTCGCCGGCCTGTTCGTGCGGCCGAGCCTCGCGCGCAAGGGCCTTGGCCGCTATCTCGCCGACCGCGCTCTGCGGCTCGGCGTTCCGCTTCTGGTCGGCGTCGCGACCGTCATACCGCTCGCTTACTACGCCACCTATCTGCAAGCGGGCGGCAGCGGCGGCTTCGGCGCCTTCTGGGTGCACATGGTGACCAGAGGCCCATGGCCAAGCGGACCGTTGTGGTTCCTCGGCGCACTGCTGGTGTTCGATCTCGCGACCGTGCTGGTGCTGCAGCATGTGGATCTGCGCCGGATGACGGCGGCGTGGGATCGGCTCGCTTCGGGCCGCCAGTTCCTGGTCTTCTTCGCGCTCGCCACGCTCGCCTATCTGCCGGCCCGGGTGCTGATCGGCGGCTCGTTCTGGCTGACCGCCGGCCCGTTCGGCATCCAGGCCTGCCGGATCGGCCTTTATGCCTTCTTCTTCGCAGCCGGCGCGATCGTCGGCGCTGACCGGGTCGCGGCTCTCTTCGACCGGCACTGGCTGCGCTGGCCTCTGCTGGCTGCGGTCGCGACCGCGCTGCTGGTCGCGGCCGACGGGCAATCGCTGCCGGATTGGTTGGATGGCGCCGTCATGGTGGTGTTCGCCACGGCGATGGCGGCCGGCCTGTTGGCGCTCGCGGTCCGCTTCGGCCGCCGCCACACCGCGATCGGCGACAACCTCTCGGCCAATGCCTACGGCATCTACGTACTCCACTGGCCGATCGTGCTGTGGTTGCAGCTCGCTCTCGTGCTCACGCCGTTCGGAGCCGTTGCGAAGGGTCTGCTGGCCATTGTCGCCGGTTTCGGGCTGAGCTGGCTGGCGGCCGCCCTGCTCCGTGCGATTCCGGGCGTCTCACGGGTTCTGTAAAACGGTCCGGAAACTCCAATATTCGCTCCCCGGGCGCGGCAAAGCATCACTCCCCCGGTATTTGCCGCTATAAAGAATTGTATGACAACCTGTAGGCGCTATCGTCTGCAGTGCGGGAGAAGCCGGTACCAACCGGACGGGCACACGACTCACCTGGGAAGGAATACGAGATCCATGACTAGTAAGCTCACGCTCACCAAGCGGCGTACGTTCTTGACTGCGACGGCGGCCATCGCCGGCGCGCAATTCACCGGCCCCTTCATCATCAAGGCGCGCGGCGAAACGCCGGTGAAGATCGGTTTCATCGACCCCATCACCGGCAGCCTGTCGGCCCTCGCGGTCACCGAGGTCGAGGGCGCGAAGTGGACGGTCGAGCAGCTCAACAAGAAGGGCGGTATCCTCGGCCGCGAGGTCCAGCTTCTGGTCGAGGACAGCGCCAACGACACCGGCACCGGCGTGCAGAAGGCCCACAAGCTGATCGAGCGCGACAAGGTCGACGTGATCATGGGCGACGTGAACTCGGGCATCGCCTACGCCATCATGGGCGTCACCGCCGAGAAGAAGGTGTTCCACGTCGTGCCGGGCGGCCACACCGACCCGATCACCGGCAAGGACTGCAAGTGGAACGTCTTCCGCACCTGCAACACCACGGCGATGGATGCCTCCGCCATCACCGGCGAGCTGGTGAAGAAGTTCGGCAAGAAGTGGTTCTTCATCACGCCCGACTACGCCTACGGCAAGACGCTGCAGGAGAACTTCGTGAAGAACCTCAAGAAGGCGGGCGGCACCTTCGAGGGCGACATGCTGCCGATCGCCAACGCCGACTTCTCGGCGACCCTGATCAAGGCGAAGGCATACAAGCCTGACGTGCTTTTGAACAACATGGGCGGCGCGGCCCAGCTCAACTGCATGAAGCAGTTCGTGCAGTTCGGCATGGCCAAGCAGATGGCGCTGGGCGGCGCGCTGTACGAGCTCGAGACCCTGCGCTCGGTGCCGAAGGAGGCGCTGACCGGCTGGTGGGTGTTCGAATGGTGGTGGAACCAGCCGAACGTGCCGGCGGTCAAGACCTTCGTCGATGCGATTTCGCCGGCGATCGGCAACAAGAAGCCGACCGCACGCCACTGGATGGCCTACGTGTCGATCATGGCCATCAAGCTCGCGGCCGAGAAGGCGAAGTCCCTTGAGGCGGTCAAGATGGCGCATGCGCTCTCCGACATGGAGCTGCCGCCCGAGGTCTCGCTGTCGCCGAACAAGGTCAAGTACCGCGCCGGCGACCACCAGCTCATGAGCGATATCTTCGTGGGCCAGGTCCAGCAGGCCGGCGCCGGCGGCCCGGACGATCTCTTCAAGGTCGAGTCGGTCGTGAAGGGCGAGGACGCCGCGGGTTCCGCGGAGTCCACCGGCTGCAAGATCAACTGGCCGGCCTAGGGTCACTGACGAAACGCCGCGTGGGACCCCTCACGCGGCGTTTTTCTTCGCACTCCACCTTCGGGGCAGGGGCATGCTGCAACTCGTTCTGTTCAATCTCACCAACGGGCTGATCGTCGGCACCTTCTACGTGCTGATGGCGCTCGGTCTGTCGCTGATCATCAACCTCAGCAACGTCGTCAACTTCGCGCACGGCAACTTCCTCGCGATCGGCGGCTACTTGGCCTTCGTGCTGACGCCGTTCATCGGCTTCTGGGGCGCCCTGATGGTCTCGCCGTTCTTGACGGCGATCCTGGGCTTCGTCATCGAGAAGGCCCTGATCCGCCACGTCTATACGCGCAACCATATCTACAGCCTGCTGCTCACTTTCGGCCTGGGCTTCATCCTCCAGGATGCCTGCCGCTTCATCTGGGGGCCGAGCCCGCTGCCGCTCAACATTCCCGAGTCTATGTCGGCGGCGGTTACGCCCGACCTGTTCTTCATCACCTGGTATCGCGTGTTCATGGTCGCCGTGGTGGTCGTGGCGGTCGCCGGCCTGTTCGCCCTGCTGCGCTATACCCGCGTCGGCATGCGCATCCGCGCCGGCACGCTCGACCTCGAGACGGTCTCGGCACTAGGCGTCAACGTGCCGGCGCTGCGCTCCTTGAACTTCGCGGTCGGCAGCTTCCTCGCCGGCCTCGCCGGTGTCCTGGCGGCGGGCCAGCTCGGCCTCAACCCCAACATGGGTGACGACCTGATCATGCCGAGCTTCATCGCCATCATCGTCGGCGGCGTCGGCAGCCTGACCGGCACCTTGCTGGGCGGCCTGCTGATCGGCGTCGCGGCGGCGCTCACCACCGTGTTCTACCCGTCGGCCTCCGAGGCGGTGATCTACGTCATCATGGCGATCGTCCTGCTGGTCCGGCCGCGCGGCCTGCTCGGCGAGGAGGGGATGCTGTCGTGAGCACCGTCACCACCCGCGCCGACGCCACCGTCGTTCGCCCCTGGCAGCAGCTCGTCATCATCTGGGCGCTGCTGCTCACCGTGCCGTTCTGGCTGCCGCTGCTCGGCGGCTACACTGCGATCGCCGGCCGCGTGCTGGTGATGGCGCTGGCCGCGATGGGGCTCAACCTGCTGCTGGGCTACACCGGCGTGCTGAGTTTCGGCCACGCCGCCTATTTCGGCCTTGGCGCCTACGGGGCCGGCCTGACCCTGAAGTACGTCGCGGCCTCGACCCCGCTTGCCATCCTGGCCGGCACGCTGCTGGGCGGCATCGCCGGCACGCTATTCGGCCTGCTGCTGGTGCGCCGCCGCGGCGTCTACTTCGCCATGGTGACGATCGCCTTCGGCCAAGTCTGCTTCTACATCGCCTACAAGTGGGACGACTTCACCGGCGGCTATGACGGGCTGCGCGGCTTCGTGCGCGCGCCGCTCGACTTCGGCCTGTTCAAGATCGACATCGCCGGCAACGGCATGCTGTTCTACTACTTCGTGCTGTTCGTGTTCGGCGTCGCGGTCGGCCTGCAGGCGCTGATCCTGAAGTCGCCGTTCGGCCGCACCATGCTCGCGATCCGCGAGAACGAGCGGCGGGCGCGCTTCCTCGGCCTGCCGGTCGAGAAGCACATCTGGCTCAGCTTCTCGATCTCCTGCTTCTTCACGGCGCTGGCGGGCACACTCTACGCGCTGCTCAACAACTTCGCCGATCCGCTCGGCCTCAACTACGTGATGTCGGGCAACATCGTGATGATCGCGGTGATGGGCGGCATGCGCACCTTCTGGGGGCCGCTGCTCGGCGCCGTGCTGTTCGTCATGCTGCAGGACTACGTCTCGTCGATGACGACCAACTGGATGTTCTTTGTCGGCACCACCTTCGTGCTGGTCGTCCTGCTGTTCCCGCGCGGCCTGATGGGCCTGCTGCAGCGTAAGGGAGCCGGCTCGTGAGCGCCGATTCTCCCAAGCTCGAGGCGCGCGCCGTCGGCAAGAACTTCGGCAGCCTGCGCGCGGTGTCGGACGTGTCCATGAAGGTGGCGCAGGGCGAGCTGCGCGCCATCATCGGCCCCAACGGCGCCGGCAAGACGACCTTCTTCAACCTGATCACCGGCTTCTTCCCGCCTTCTTCGGGCGATATCCTGCTGGACGGCCAGAACATCAACCGCGTGCCGGCCGCCCAGCGCGTGAAGATGGGCATGGGCCGCACCTTCCAGATCACCGAGATCTTCCCCGAGCTCACGGTGTGGGAGAACGCCCGCATCGCCGTCGAGACCGGCCTCGGCTTCAGCCTGCGCGCCTGGCTGTCGGCGGCCGAGAAGCGGCGCGTCGCCGACGCGGTCGACGAGGTGCTGACCATGGCCAACCTCACCAACCAGGCCAACCGGCTGGTCGGCGAACTCAGCCACGGCGACCAGCGCGCCGCCGAGATCGCCATGGCGCTGGCGCTGAAGCCGTCGCTGCTGCTGCTCGACGAGCCGACCGCCGGCATGGGCGACGAGGAGACCTACAAGGTGACCGGCCTGATCCGGCGCCTGCATCGAGATTCCAAGTACACGATCGTGCTGATCGAGCACGACATGCGCGTGGTGTTCCATCTCGCCGACCGCATCTCCGTGCTGGCCGAGGGCAAGCTGCTGGCCGAGGGCACGCCCGACGAGATCAGCAA
>Ga0310811_10009011_pt1 | contig 12860 bp, 12 predicted proteins | sample YCmetagenome_FD_207642 | JGI IMG/M metagenome (GOLD analysis project Ga0310811, IMG submission 207642) | Soil microbial communities from experimental microcosm in Duke University, North Carolina, United States - YC | ecosystem: Engineered > Artificial ecosystem > Soil microcosm > Unclassified ...
CGGACTCGGGGACCGCTCGTGCGTCGTTTCCGAGCTCCGCCCGGGACGCACGCTGACGATGCTGGACGACGAGCTGACCCGGGAACAGCGCCACGATGTCTACCGGCAACTCGGTCACGTGCTCGGGCGCCTGCACGCCATCCCCGCCGACGGCTATGGCGCGGTCAGACCAGGCGGCTCCGTCGTCGAGATCCGCGACCCGCTGCCGGACAACTCCGCGCACATGGCCCGCGTCTTCGAACTCGAATTAGGCAAGTACATACGAGGCGGCGACCGCACCCTCGCGGACAAGATCGCCACGCACGTCGCCGCGCACGCCCCGGTCTTCGCCGAATGCCGCCGGGCCTCCTTCTGCCACGGTGACGTGCACGAGCCCAATCTCCTGGCAGAGCTCGACGACGGCGACGACGGTGACGGCGAGCACGACGGCGACGCCGTCTCCGGCAACTGCTCGCTGACCGGTCTGCTCGATCCGCTCAACATGCACGCGGGCGATCCGCTGCTGGACTTCGTGCGTCTCGACGCTTTCTCTTTGCGCGGCGATCCGACGAAGATCGCAGGGCTTTTGTCCGGATACGGCGTGTCCACAGCGGGATCACGACCCGGCGCGTGGCCCGAGGCCTGGCGCCCGCGCATGCGGCTCTACCGCATCGCACTGGCACTCGAGCTCTTCAACTGGTTCACGTTCAGCGGCCAGACCAGCCGCCTGCCCGCCCTCGACCGCGAGCTGCGCGGGCTCGTCGGCGAGGAAGCCCATGTCTTCCACTGAAGTCAACGTGCCGCCACGAGCTGTTCACCTCGTCCTCCTATCGTCGCGGGAATGGACGAATCAATCATTGATGAAACAAGTGGCTCCGCGGCGGACGAGTCCGGGTTCTCCCGGCGCGGATTCATCGCCGGCGCCGCGGGTGTCGGTGCAGTGGTGGCACTGGGTGCCGGCGAGGGCGTCGCGCTGCCCGAGAGCGCCGAGGCCGCGGAGACCGCCACGGCTCCGTCCGGTCCGCCCACCGCGACCGTGCCGCTGCCCACCACCACCGAGCCGGAGCAGCTCCTGCTGACCTGGGGCGCCGACCCGGCCACCTCGGTCACCGTGTCCTGGTCGGCCCCGGGCTCGGTCGCCCAGCCCGCGCCGACGCTCGCCTACTCGACCTCGCCGCTCTCGCACAAGAACCGCGGCCACGTCGTGAAGCTGCCCGAGCCCAAGCCGCTCGACGTCTCCAAGCACTACGAGAAGGCGTCCTCGGTGAGCTTCACCGACGGCCTCAACGGTCAGACCACGTACTTCTACCACGTGCAGCTGACCGGCCTCGAGCCGAACACCAAGTACTACTACGAGATCAGCGACGGCGCCCACGAGGCGTCGACGGCCGGGGCGTTCTTCGAGACCGCGCCGTTCGGCCGGGCGAAGTACCGCTTCTCCAGCTACGGCGACCTGTCCACCCCCTCGTGGGACAAGAACGCCTCCGGCAACATCTGGCACGAGTCCTGCGACAACGCCTACTACGCGGTCAGCGCCGTGGAGAACCCCGGCGACGGCGGCGGCGCGCCGCTCTTCCACCTGCTCAACGGAGACCTCTGCTACGCCAACCTGGACATCGAGAACGCGCCGGGGGTCTGGCGCGACTTCGGCGTCAACGTGGCGCGCTCCTCCGCGTTCCGGCCGTGGATGCCCGCGCTGGGCAACCACGAGACCGAGTTCGGGGTCTGCGACCACGCAGGAAACCCCGGCACGGCGCACGGCGGCGTCGCGGCGCAGGGCGCGGCCGGCAACTACTGGAACGGCCCCTACGGCTACGGCCACTACCTGAGCCGCTTCCTGCTGCCGGACAACGGCGTGACCAACTGGGACGGCAACCGGCTGCGCGGGAACTTCTACAGCTTCCAGGTCGGCACGGTGAAGTTCATCTCCCTGGACGCCGACGACGTCATCTACCAGGACGGCGCCTCCGCCTACCTCAACGCGGCCCCGAACGCCGCGCCGGAGACCACCTCGTCCGGGGCGTCGATCCCGAACGGCACGGTCACCTACAACCACGGCTACACCGGCGAACTCGAGATCGTCGAGTCCGACAACTCCGCGGTGCCGGACCACAGCCACCGCCGGCCCAACCTGCAGACGCAGTGGCTGGAGAAGACCCTCGCGGACGCCCGCCGGGACCCGAGCGTCGACATGATCGTGGTCTTCATGCACCAGTGCGCGCTGTCCACCTCGCTCCCGGGCAACGGCTCCGACCTCGGCATCCGCCGGGCCTGGCTGCCCCTGTTCGACCACTACGAGGTCGACCTGGTGCTGGCCGGCCACGAGCACAACTACGAGCGCTCCTTCCCGGTCCGCGGGTACGACCGGGGCGCGCACGGCACCGTGGTCTCGCCCAACCCGGGCCAGAGCGCCGGCGCGGCGGTCGACACCCGCCGCCCGAGCGTGGTGACGACGCAGTACTCGACCGTCGACGGCACCCCGGCCTGGGACACCGCCCGCGGCACCGTCTACCTGGTGCTCGGCGGCGGCGGGACCAACGGCCCGACCAACGTCTACGGCGAGGACGCCGCGACCGACACGCCGCAGGCCAAGGTCATCACCCAGCGCAACGCCATCACCGGCTCGCAGGCCGAGGGCTTCAAGCGCGGGGGCGCCGACTCGATCGAGGACGCCCCGTGGTCGGCCGCGCGCAACGCGAGCGACGCCTACGGCTACGCGATCTTCGACGTCGACCCCGGCAAGCGCCGCGGCGAGACGACGATCACGATGCAGTACTTCGCCGTGCCCGCGGTGAGCAACGAGTCCGGCACCGCCCACGACGGCACCACGACCATGCCCACCGAGGCGTTCGAGACGTTCGTCTTCGGCCGCAACATCTCCCGGTAGCCGCGTCTGTCGTCCACGCGGCACGGCACCGCGCGACCGCATGGCGGAGCGCGGCCGGTCCCGGGCCACCTGGGTCCGGGACCGGCCGCGCGTGCGTCCGGCCGCTGCGCTAGGCAGTGTTTTCAAACACGACCTAGACGGTCGGGGCGAGCCGGTCGGCGACCAGCCGGCTGAAGCGGGCCGGGTCCTCGAGTTCGCCGCCCTCGGCCAGCAGGGCGATGCCGTAGAGCAGCTCAGCGGTCTGCTTCAGCGGCTCGGCGCCGGCGCCCCCGGCCGGGTTCTCACCCTCGCCCTCACCCTCGTTAGAGTTCTGACGCGCGTGGGCGTCGCGCAGCGCCGTGACGTACGGGTGGTTCGGGTTCAGCTCCAGGATCCGCTTGGTGTGCGGAACCGGCTGGCCCGTGGCCCGGAACAGCTTCTCCAGCGCGGGCGTCAGGTCGTTCGTGTCGCCGACGAGGCACGCGGGTGAGGTGGTCAGGCGGGTGGAGAGCCTCGTCTCCTTCACCTGCTCGCCGAGCGCCGCGGTGAGATAGCTCAGCAGGCCGGCGAACTGCTCGGCCTCCGGCTTCTTCTCGGCCTCCGCGCCGTCCTGCGCCACCTCGTCCAGATCGACCTGGCCCTTGGCGATGGAGCGCAGCGGCTTGCCGTCGAACTCGGCGACCTGGTCGGCCCAGACCTCGTCGATGGGGTCGTCGAGGACCAGCACCTCGTACCCCTTGGCCTTGAAGGCCTCCATGTGCGGCGAGTTCTCGATCGCGGCGCGGGACGGGCCGGTCAGGTAGTAGATCTCGCTCTGGCCGTCCTTCATGCGCTCGATGTAGCCGCGCAGCGTGGTCGGCTCGGCCGCGTCGTGCGTGGAGCCGAGCAGGAGCAGTTCGAGCAGCGCGTCCTGGTTGTCGGAGTCCTCCAGCAGGCCTTCCTTCAGGGCGCGGCCGAAGCCGTCCCAGAAACCGCGGTACTTCTCGCCGTCCTTGGCCTGCAGGTCCTTCGCGGTGCTGAGCACCCTCTTGACAAGGCGCCGGCGGACGCCGCGGATGTGCCGGTCGTGCTGGAGCAGTTCGCGCGAGACGTTGAGCGACAGGTCGTGCGCGTCCACGACGCCCTTGACGAAGCGCAGATAATGCGGCATCAGCGCGTCGCACTCGTCCATGATGAACACGCGGTTGACGTAGAGGTGCACGCCGCGCTTGGCGTCGCGGGTGTAGAGGTCGAACGGGGCGCGGGCGGGCAGGAACAGCAGCGCGTCGTACTCGAACGTGCCCTCGGACCGGATGTGGATCGTCTCGAGCGGATCGGTCCAGTCGTGCGCGATCTGCTGGTAGAACTCGTTGTACTCGGACTCGGTGATCTCGTTGCGCGGACGCGACCACAGGGCCTTCATCGAGTTGATGGTCTTCGGTTCCTCGATGGTCGTGCCCGACTCGTCGGACTTCCTGGTGATCAGCCGGATCGGCCACCGGATGAAGTCCGAGTACCTCTTGACGATCTCGCGGATCTTGGGCTCGGCGGCGTAGTCGAACACGTGGTTGTCGTCGTCGACCGGCTTGAGATGCAGGGTCACGGCAGTACCCTGCGGCGCGTCCGGGGCTTCGTCGATCTCGTAGGTGTTCTCGCCGGCCGACTCCCACCGCGTGCCGGTCTGCTCCTGCGCGCGCCGGGTGACGAGGGTGACCTTGTCGGCGACCATGAACGCCGAGTAGAACCCGACGCCGAACTGCCCGATCAGGCTGCGCGAGGCCTCGGCGTCCTTGGCCTGCTTGAGTTTCTCGAGCAGGCTCGCGGTACCCGACTTGGCGATCGTGCCGATCAGGTCGACGACCTCGTCGCGGGACATGCCGATGCCGTTGTCGCGCACGGTCAGGGTGCGCGCGTCGGGGTCCGCCTCGATCTCGATGTGCAGGTCCGAGACGTCGGCGGGATGGTCGGAGTCCGTGAGCGACTCGAGCCGCAGCTTGTCCAGCGCGTCGGAGGCGTTGGAGATCAGCTCTCTGAGGAAGATGTCCTTGTTCGAGTACAGCGAATGCACCACCAGGTGCAACAGCTGGCGGGTCTCCGCCTGGAACTCCAACGTCTCGCTTCCGCCGGACATGCGGGTGCTCCTTCGCGCGCGGTCAGGGGCCGGGTGGCGACGGTCACGGATGGCAACCTGTCGTATCTCGTTGTAGCATGTCGTCGTAACGATGACAAATGTGTATGTCGACGAAGGGGTGACGTCCGATGGCCGGACGGCAGCACGTGTCGGCTGCGCGGACGAACGCCTCCGCGGCCGCGTCGCAGCCGGGTACGGGGGCCGACCTCGGCCGGATCGAGGCGGCGCTCGACTCGGCGCGCACCCCCGGCGGTACCGCCGAGCCCGGCTGCGCCGAGTTCCTCGCGGCGCTCGTCCTGCTGCGGCAGTTGCGCGAGCGGCTCGCCGGCTGGGAGCCCGAACTGATCGACGCCGCCCGCGCGCAGGGCGCGAGCTGGGCGGAACTGGCGCCCGCGCTGGGCGTGGCGAGCCGGCAGGCCGCCGAGCGGCGCGCGCTGCGGCTGCGCCCCAGCCAGGACGTCACGGCGGTCACCGGCGACCAGCGGGTGGCGGCTGAGCGCGACCGCCGCGCCGAGACGCGCGCGATCGCCGCCTGGGCGCGCGAGCAGGGGGCCGACCTGCGCGTCCTTGCCGCCCAGGTCAGTGCCCTGACTGACCTGCCGGAGGGCGCGGCGCCGCAGATCGCCGCGCTGCACGCGGCACTCGGCGGTCCCGACGCCGGGCGGCTGCTGCAGCCGCTGATCGATGCGCGCGCACACCTCGGCCCCGGCCATCAGGATCTCGGCGACCGGATCGACGCGGTCTGCGGCGGGGCCGAGTCCGTGCGCGCCGCCTCCCGCGCCCGCCGCACCCGCTGACCGCGACAACGGGCCCCGGACCACCCCGCCCGCCCGCCCGGGGGCGTCCGCGCGCGTTCCGGGCCGGCGGTGCTCAGTCCACGGGCGTGAACACGCAGAACTCGTTGCCCTCCGGGTCCGCCATCACGTCCCACTGGATCTCCTCGTCCCGGGCGCGAACCAGCGTCGCGCCCAGGGCGAGCAGCTCCTGCACGTCGCCGTAGACGTCGTGGTGCATCCGGTTCTTCACGGCCTTCGTCTCCGGCACGCGGTTGATCCAGATCACCGGCCCCCGGCCGGCCGGGTCCTCGATGGCGCCGATCCACGCGCCCTCGTACTCGCCGCGCGTGCCCAGCTTGAGCCGGTAGCCCATCGCGGTGCACCACCACTCGGCGAGCGCGCGGTCGTCCGCGGCGTCCAGGCAGAGGTCCTTGAAACTGGCCGGCACGGGGGGCTCCTTCTCACTCGTCGTCTGTGCTCGACGATACCGGCCGGACGACGAGCGTGCCGGGAGCCGGACCGGCCGCCGAGGCGGGTCCGGCTCCGCGCACGGACGGCGCCGTGGTCAGGACGGTCGGGTCAGGACAGGCTCGAGCGCAGACTCGTGATCCGGTCCACCGCCGCGTTGAAGCCCGTGGACTCGAGCTGCCCGCTCGCGTACGCCGAGGCCAGCGCCGAAGTGGCCTGCTCGCCCTGGCTGACGCTGCGCGCCGAGCACAGGATCAGGTCCATGCCCGCGTGCGCCGCGGCCACGGCGCGCTGCTGGGTCGTGCCGTAGGCGCCGAGCGCGCCGGCCTCCAGGGCGTCGGTGATGGTCACGCCCTGGAAGTTGTTGCGGGCGCGCAGTTCCTGCTGCACGACCGCCGGCGAGAGGCCGGCCGGCAGCGACGGGTCGAGCGCCGGGTAGATCGCCCAGGACACCATGACCAGCTTGACGCCGGCGGCCACCGCCGCGGGATAGGGCACCTCGTCGGTGCCGCGCAGCTGGGAGAGCGAGACGTTCAGCGTCACCGGACCGTTGTCCGTGTTCTGCGACGCGGTGGCCGAGCCGAGGCCGGGGAAGTGCTTGGCCGTGGCGGCGACGCCGACGGCCTGCTGCGCGGTGATGAAGGCCTTGCCGCACTCGCTGGCGATGCCCGGGTTGCTGCTGTACGAGCGCTGATACTGGTCGTCGAAGTCGCCGGCCGCGTAGTAGACGTCGAGCACCGGCGCCAGGTTCACGTTCATGCCGACGCCGGCCAGGTTCCTGCCCGCGCCGTTCCCGGCCGTGGTGGCGTTGCCGGTGGGGTTCGAGGACGCGCCGATCTGCTTCTCCGACATGGTCGGCGCCCCGGGGAGCCGGGCGACCTCGCCGCCCTCCTGGTCGGTCATCAGCAGCAGCGGGTGCTGGATCGGGCTGGCCGCCTGCGCGTTGCGCAGCTGCGTGACCACCGAGGCGATCTGCGACTCGCTCGATATGTTCTCACCGAAGAAGATGACGCCGGCGACCTGGCCGTTCTCGATGTCGGTGAGCAGCTGGGCGGGCGGGGTCAGCCCGGGATACGAGTAGATGACCCGCTGCCCGGCCAGCTGCAGGTTGGTCAGGGCGAGGGCCCTGAACCCCTTCGGATTCGGCATGGGCGGCAGCCCGAAGAGCCCGGCCAGGCCGAGCCCGGCGACTCCCGTCAGCACGCCGCGGCGGCTCGGCGCGCCCCCGGTGCCGATGCCTGTGCCCGCTCCGACGCCGGGATCGGGGTCGGCGGGGCCGGATAGGCCGCTCTCGGGCTCGGCTGCGGTCGGATCGGTCATCTGACTCTCCCGGTGGGTGGGGCGCCGGCCGGGTCGCGGCTCCGGCGCTGCGGCAGGTCTTCCGGTTTCGCAGTGTACTCACTCTGCGGTGCGCGCCAAGGAGATCGTTCGGGGCGGTCGAGGTTGATCAGTGGCCTGTGACGGTGGCGGATCCGGTCTTCTTGCGAGCGCGGTAGGCGGCGGCCTTGACGTTGTTCCCGCAGGACACCATGCCGCACCACTGCCGGCGCATCCCGCGCGAGCGGTCGATGAACACGCGGGTGCACTCGGGGTTGGCGCACTCCTTCATCAACGGCACGTCCGGCCCGCCCAGCAGCTCGACGGCATGCCGTGCGACGGCGGCCAACGCCTGTTCGGGGGTGGCCTGCGTCCAACGCCCGGACGCGGTCAGCTGCGGGACGGGGGCGGGCTTGCGCGCCGTGGCGTTGAGCAGGCCGAGCGCGTCCGCCGGATAGTCCTCCCCGTGTCGGCGGGACCAGACCAGCCGGTAGACGGCCTCGCGCACGGCCTTCGCCTGCTCGACGTCGGCCGGAGTGCCGGGCGAGACCGCGTCCGCGATGCCAGATTCCAGGTACCAGGCGTCCAATCGGTCCGGCGTCGCGAACATCTCGAAGCGCACCGAGCGGCGCGCCCTGAGCGTCGCGGCGAAGTCCAGGGCCGGGTTTCCGCAGAGGAAGACGTGCTCGAGGTTCACATCACCATTCTGGCGGGTGACGCCTGCTCCCTCAACTCGCCGGGCCGGGCCGCTGCCGTCGACCCGCCGTCAGAAGGCCAGGTCCAGGGCGACGCAGGAGTAGTGCAGCCACGAGCGTTCCGCGTCGTAGCCGTCGCCGCCCCGCGGGGTGGCGGGCTGCTCCTCGACCATGGCCGAGATAGGGATGCGCTCGGGCAGCGTGCCGAACCGCGCCCGGCGGGCCTGGGCGGCGCTGTCAACGATGCTTTCGGTCTCCATGGCGGTAATGTCCCATCGCCCGCGTCACCTGTCAAACAGGTGACGCGAGCAGCGAACGAAGGCTGAACGTTTGCCGACCTGAGGCTTGTCGGCCCGAGGGCTGTCAGACCTCGCTGGCACGATGACTTCCGCCCCCATCGCAGCCCTCTGCTCCAGGAACGGAAAACCCATGACCAGCTCTACGCCCGTTGACGCGCGTGCCCTGCTCGCCCATGCGGCGCCCGTCTACACGCTGCCCGACGGACGCGGCGTTCTCGCCGTGACAGTGCCCGCCGGGTCCGCGCGCGAGGCGTGGCAGGCACTGCGGGACGTCCACGCCGAGACCGGGCTGTGGCCCTTTCTGACGGACCCCGAGCGGGACGGGTCGCGTCCGACCGTCTGGGAGGATCTCGCGGACCTGGACGAGGCTGAGGGCGACGACGAGCCGAGGCAGATCGGCGAGGTCGAGGACCTGTTCGCACGCTGGACCGCGGAGTACCTCGAGGACGGCGAGTACGAAGACGAAGACGGCGAAGGCGACGAAGACGACGGCGAGGATGACGACGAGGACGATGAGGAGGGCGACGGGGGAGATCTCGCCGCCGCGCACCGCTGCGGCCCGCTCGACCTGCCCGCCGAGCCCGCGGAGGGAGACTGCTGGGCCGCCGAGACCACGGAGATCGGCCTGTGCCCGGCCGGCGCCGGCGGCGCCGAGATACCCCGGCTGTTCGAATGGGCGGGCGCGGCCAACTACGACATCGGCGGCGCCGAGCACGAGGCCGTGCTGAACCACTGGCGCGGGCAGTTCGGCGTCGAGTTGCTCACGCTCGGCTTCGACGTCATCGAGCTGGCGGTGCCGCACCCGCCCACCGACCCGGCGGACGTCGCCCGCGTCGCCGAGGAGCAGACTGCCTACTGTCCGGACGTCGTCGACCAGGGCGTCGGCACCACGACGGCTCTGGCCGAGGAGCAGGTCTACAGCCACACCTGGTTCTTCTGGTGGGATTGAGCCAAGCCCCTTCGCGGACGTCACGGTCGGCGCGTATGCCGAGGACGCCGCGTTCGGTGCCGGCCTCCGCCGCCCGGCGCCGTGGCGGGAACTTCGATCAAACCCCGCGCGGTTGTCCATGCGTGAGCGATCGAGCGAGCGCCGTGGCGCGGACCACGGCACGAGTGGGAGGACCGGGCATGTCGTTGAGCGACCGACTGGACGAGGTGCTCATGAGCCAACTCGAGTTGTTGCGCGAGCTGCGCGCCGCCCGGGACGAGCTGGCCGTAGTGCACGGCAGGGTCCGTATGCGCGCGGCCGAACTCGAGGAGCAGGCGAACGAGGTCGGGGAGCACTACCGCCAGGCGGCGGAGGAGGGCGACCCCGAGGCCGAGACGCTCCGGGACATGTCGGACCGTATCAAGGCGCGGATCGAGGACCTCAAGGCGGCGGACGCGGACCTCGAGGCGACGGAGACGGGGCTGCACGAGCGGATCCGGCGTGCCGAGCTGGACATCGAGGATTTCAGGGTCCTGCAACCGCAGATCATCGCGCGGGCGGCGGCGGCCCGCAGCGCGGGGGTGGGACGCGAGGTCTTCGAGACTTTGGCCGACGCGCTCCACTACGTCGAGATCGCCATCGCCGCGGCGACCCCCGAGGACCCTAACGGGCCGCTGAAGAAAGAACCCTGACAGCAGGAGGCGACAAGGGTGCCGGATGCCGACGGCGGTAGTCGACAGTGAGGACGGCGAGCAGCACCGGCCAGGCGAGCAGCTGCAGGTAGCACGCGGCGAGCAGCCAACGGCCGGCGCCGCCGGGCAGCATGTTGTCGTTGCCGATCGTCTGCTTCACCTTGATGTGGAACACCAGCAGGTTGAGGACGACGTAGGTGGTCAGCGTCGTCAGGGCGACGACTCCGGACGCGGCCGCCGCGACGGCCGTTCCCGGGCGGGAGCGGCGTCCGTCGAGGAGCGGGAGACGGCGCGGCAACGTCTCGCCCCACGGCCGCACCAGCCCCAGCGTCAGCAGCGCGAGCCCTTCGCTGGCCACTGACAGGCCCACGACGTAGACGCGCTCGCCTGCCGTCATCGGACCCGAGTCGAAGCCCCGAACGCCACGCCCAGGACTGTGGCGACGCGCCACAGCCCGGACGGCAGTACGACGAGCGGCACGGCATGGGCGGCGCGTACCGCCCAGCGTCGGGCGGGAGCGAATTCCGGCAAGGAACCTGGCAGGCAGGGCGCGGCTGAGGACATCGGCACCTCGCAGGCGGAAGCGTCTGGTATCAGAACCATCATCCGCTGTCCGCAGACGCCTGGGATCCACCCGCGATACCGGCTCGATCGCCTTGCAGAGGGACGCCTCGTTCATCCGGAAGGATGAACGCCTGCCCGGCCGCTCAGACGTAAGCCTCGTCGACGTAGCACCAGCGCCAGTCCTCGCCGGGCTCGAAAGAGCGGACGATCGGGTGCCCGGTGCCGGCCGCGTGGGCGCTGGCGTGCTTCTCCGGCGAGGAGTCGCAGCACCCTACGTGCCCGCAGGACAGGCACAGGCGCAGGTGCACCCACCCCGTTCCGTTCCGCAGGCACTCCTCGCAGCCTTCCGGGGTCTGCGGATCGACGTCGCGGATCGTGTCCAGGTGCGGATCCGCGGATTGTTGCGTGGTCATGGCTGCCTCCTGGTCCCGTCCTATCACCCCGGCACCCGCGTCGCGACCGGGGAAGCTGCGTCGTGACCGGCAGGCGACGGCCCGAGTGGCCGACCGCCCGGCGGTACTTGCACCCGTCGCCGTCCGCCGAGAGGCGGGACGGGTGCGGCGGCACGAGAATGGCGGCATGAGCGCAACACCACGCACGTGGCCCGAGCTCGTCTACCGGGACCTGGCTCCCACGGTCGCGTATCTGAACCGGTTGGTGCAGGTGGGGGGCAAGTACACGCTCGACGAGCCCTTCGAGGTGGGCTGGGGCAACGTCGTGCTCGACGTCACGCCGCGCGGCCTGCGCACGCCGACGCTGCGGCAGCCGGAGGTGACCTTCGCCGTCCACCACCGCCTGCTCGACGACGACGTGGTGATCGAGGCCGACACGGGCACCCGGACGCTGCCCATGGCCGAGGGCTCGGTCGCCGAGTACTTCGCCGCGTTCTGCGAGGCCGCGGGCGAGCTCGGCATCGAGCCGCCGGGCAGTTCGCTGCTGTGCGAGATCCCGGACTCCGAGCCGAGCTTCAGCGAGGACCGCGGACGCCGCCGCTGGGACGGCGGGGCCGCCCGGCTGATGTGGCAGGCGCTGGATCTGGCCGCTGCCGGGCTCGAGACGTGGCAGGCGTCCTACCTGGGGCATCGCCCCCGGGTCGGGGTCATGTGGGGCGGGTTCGACCTGTCCGCGACCCGCTACCGCGCCCAGCCCACGCTGCCGCGCCCGGGCAAGCCGCTGTTCATGCAGAACGCCGAGCTCGAGGCGTACGTCTCGGTGGGCTTCTCCTTCGGCTCGCCGCAGGCGCCCGCCGCGGGCATGTACGCCTACATCTGGCCGCAGCCGGACGGCCTCGAGGGCCGGTCCTGGGGCGTCGAGGGCGCGGCCTGGTACCCCGAGGCCGGGCTGGCGCTGCTGCCGTGGTCGCTCCTGCGCGATCAGGACGACCCGCACCAGGCCATCGTGTCCTTCGGCGACGCCGTCTACCAGGCGGCCGTCGAGACGGCGGGCTGGCCCGCCGACCTGATCGGCCCGCGCTGCGACGGCTGGCACATGAGCAGGACCCCGCCGGCCGCGACGCTGGACGCCGCGAGCTGACCGGCTCCCGCGAGCTGTCCGATACCTCAGTACCCGTATGCAGTCCCGTCGCCCGCGCCGCCGTCGCCGTTGCCGCCCCTCGGATGGCGTTTCCGGTGACCCTCCGGAGCCGCAACGGTTGCGCTCCGGAGCCGCTCCGACCCGTCGGTACAATGCCTGGATGGCAAACCTCAGAGAGTCGATCCTGGCCGAACTCGGCGTCAAGCCCGGCGTCACGCCGAAGCTGGAGATCCGGCGGCGGGTCGACTTCCTCAAGGACTATCTGCGGTCCACCGGCGCGAAGGGATTCGTGCTCGGGATCAGCGGGGGACAGGACAGCACGCTCACCGGGCGGCTGTGCCAGCTCGCCGTCGAGGAGCTGCGCGCCGCGGGGCACGAGGCCTCCTTCCTGGCGGTGCGGCTGCCCTACGGCGTGCAGGCCGACGAGGAGGACGCCCAGGTCGCGCTGCGCTTCATCCAGCCCGACCGGTCGGTCACGGTGAACGTCAAGCCGGGTGCGGACGCCCTCGCCGCCGAGGCGGCGCTCGCCCTGCGCGAGTCGGCGGGCGACGAGCCGCGGCTGCGCGACTTCGTGCGCGGCAACATCAAGGCCCGTGAGCGCATGGTGATCCAGTACGCGCTCGCCGGGCAGCT
>Ga0310811_10009013_pt1 | contig 12859 bp, 7 predicted proteins | sample YCmetagenome_FD_207642 | JGI IMG/M metagenome (GOLD analysis project Ga0310811, IMG submission 207642) | Soil microbial communities from experimental microcosm in Duke University, North Carolina, United States - YC | ecosystem: Engineered > Artificial ecosystem > Soil microcosm > Unclassified ...
TGGCCGCTGGCGGCGAGATCGCGCACGCGCCGGAGTTCGAATATGTTATTATCAATCAAGAGTTTACAGTCGCCTTGTCGGAGCTGAGCGCGATCGTCAAAGCGGCCCGTTGCCGGTTCGCGCAGCAGATGACACGCAACGCTTCCCTTTTTGCCCAGCTGGGCATCCACGCACACGCAAGCTGACTGCTTATTACCCGTTTTTCGAATTTTCAGGAGACCATCATGGCCCGTATCACCATTGAAGATTGCCTCAAAGAGATCCCGAATCGTTTTCAGCTGACGCTGTCTGCCACGTACCGCGCGCGCCAGCTGCTGCAAGGTCACACGCCGAAGGTCGAAGCGAAGGACAAACCGACCGTCGTGGCGCTGCGTGAGATCGCAGCAGGCAAAGTGGGCATTGAAATGCTGAAAAAGGTCCCAAGCTGATTTAGTACCTCCCACTACAGCGCGGCTGGACCAGTTATCAGGATGAGCCTGACCCCTACAGATACCAAACCATCCGCTACCCCAAAAACCCGGGCAGCTTCCGAGCGCTCGGGCGTCAAAAAAGCAGCATTGCCGCCCACGCCGATTCCCGGCGTGGCTTCGGTTACCGAGCTCAACAACAAACTCGCCGAATACCTGACCGCTTCCGAACTGAAGAAGGTCAAGGAAGCCTATCGCTTTTCCGACGAAGCGCATCTGGGTCAGATGCGCATGTCCGGCGAGCCCTACATCTCGCATCCGATCGCCGTCGCCGAAATTTGCGCAGACTGGAAGCTCGACGCGCAGGCCATCATGGCCGCGCTGCTGCACGACGTGATGGAAGATCAGGACGTCAAAAAAGAGGAATTGATCGAGCGCTTCGGCGCACCGGTTGCAACACTCGTCGACGGTCTGTCCAAGCTCGACAAGATCGAATTCCAGAGCCAGGTCGAAGCGCAGGCGGAGAACTTCCGCAAGATGCTGCTCGCCATGGCGCGCGACGTGCGCGTGATCCTCGTCAAACTCGCGGATCGCCTGCACAACATGCGGACGCTGGGATCGATGGCGCCGGAAAAGAAGCGCCGCATTGCACGCGAGACGATGGAGGTGTATGTGCCGATCGCACATCGCCTCGGTCTGAACAATATCTACCGCGAATTGCAGGACCTGGCTTTCTCCCACTTGTATCCGCTGCGCTATCGCACTTTGTCGAAAGCGGTGAAAGCAGCGCGCGGCAACCGGCGCGAAGTGGTCAGCAAGATTCTCGATTCGGTCAACACGACGCTTGCCGCAACCGGCATTCCGGCGCAAGTCTACGGCCGCGAGAAAACGCTGTATGGCATCTACCGCAAGATGCGCACCAAGCATCTATCCTTTTCGCAAGTGCTGGATGTTTATGGCTTCCGCATTGTGGTCGACAGCTTCGCCAACTGCTATGTCGCGCTCGGCACCCTGCATGCGCTGTTCAAGCCGATGCCGGGCAAGTTCAAGGATTACATTGCCATTCCCAAGCTGAACGGCTACCAGTCGCTGCACACGACGCTGATCGGCCCCTATGGCACGCCGGTCGAATTCCAGATCCGCACACAGGAAATGCACCGCGTGGCGGAATCCGGCGTCGCAGCGCATTGGCTGTACAAGGATGACGAAGGCAGTCTGACCGATCTGCAGCAGCGTACGCATGCTTGGCTGCAATCGCTGCTCGATATTCAGAAACAGACCGGCGACTCCGCCGAATTCCTGGAACACGTGAAGGTCGACCTGTTCCCCGATTCGGTCTACGTGTTCACACCAAAATCCAAGATCATTGCGCTGCCGCGCGGCGCCACGGCGCTCGACTTTGCCTACACGATTCACACCGATGTCGGTGACCAGACGATCGCGGTCAAGATCAACATGGAGCAGGTGCCGCTACGCACCGAGTTGCGCAACGGCGACATCGTTGAAATCATCACGGCGCCGACTTCACGTCCGAATCCGAATTGGCTGAGTTTCGTCCGAACCGGCAAGGCGCGCTCGGCGATTCGCCATCATCTGCGTACGATCAACCTCGCCGAATCGATCGAACTGGGACGCCGCCTTCTGACACAGGCGCTGCATGCGCTCAACGTGGATGTGCAGTTGCTCACGCCAGTGACCGAGCGTCTGCTGAACGAATCCAGTGCAAAGTCGCTGGACGAACTGTACGCCGACATCGGCGTCGGCAAGCGCATGGCGCCGCTGGTCGCAAGACATATTCTGAGCCTGATGGAAAGCGACATCAGCGAAGCGCAGGACGCGACGGAAGCCGACAGCACCCATGTGCACAGCAAGATTGATCCCGTCATCATCTACGGCACGGAAGGCATTTCAGTGCAGCTCGCGCCCTGCTGTCACCCGATTCCGGGCGATGCGATCATCGGCCAGATGCGTGGCGACCAGGGATTGATGGTGCATACCATTGAATGCGAAACGGCGAAGCGCCAGCGTTCCAAGGAGCCTGAGCGCTGGATCGAAGTGATTTGGGGCTCCGATATCAGCCGTCGCTTCGATTGCCGCATCACATTGGTCGCGCGCAATGAAAAAGGCATCCTCGCCCGCATCGCTGCTGAGATTGGCGAATCGGATGCCAACATCTCCCATGTCCACATGGACGATGACAAGGACCAGTTGATGACGCACATGCACTTCACCGTGCAAGTCGAGGATCGCGTCCATTTGGCACGGCTGATGCGCAATGTGCGCCGTATCTCCGGCGTCACGCGCCTGGTGCGCGACCGCAGTCGCGAGTAATTTTTCCTTCGTCAATCCGCGCGCGGCGGGTAGCTGACTTCCAGTATCGTCAATTCTTCCAGGCCGGCCGGTGTCTTCAGCACCACCGTATCGCCTTCCCGCGCCTTGGTCAGTGCGCGCGCGACTGGTGAAATCCAGCTGATCTTGCCGTTCAAAGGATCGATCTCGTCAATACCGAGAATCGTGACCGTCTGTTCCTCGCCATCCTGATTTTCATAACGAACGGTAGCACCGAAAAAAACCTGATCGCTTCCGTGATGCACGGAGGGATCGACGACTTCCGCCAGATCGAGCCGTTTGGTCAGAAAGCGGATACGCCCGTCGATCTGACGCAAGCGCCGCTTGCCGTACAGATAATCGCCGTTCTCGGAGCGGTCTCCGTTCGATGCTGCCCAGGAAACGACCTGCACGACTTCCGGGCGTTCGACGTCGATCAATTGCAGCAATTCGGCCTTCATGCGCGCATGTCCCTGCGGCGTCATGTAGTTTTTGGAACCGGCGGGAATCGGCGGGATGCTGCCTTCTTCTTCGTCGTCGTGTTGTGATGAGGGTGAATTCATGCCGCACATTGTAACTTTGTGCGGCACGTGATCAAGTTGCGGGATGTGCCTAGGCTCGCGAAATGTTGTTGCTCCATTCAAAGGCCGCAAGCTGCAAGGCATACAGTTCTTCAATGCCCAGCCCCAGCTTTTTGAGCGTGGGAACCAGCAACGCGCCGGTCTGCTCGATGCGCTCGATGTATTCCGCCAGCTTCAGCGTGTCGCCGTAGAAGCCGCTTCGGTGGAGCAAAGCACTGCTGACCTCTTCCACTACCGATACCTGACCCAGAATTTGCTGCATCGACTGGCCGAACAAGGTGTCCATCAGCGACATGATGCCGACGGTGAACGCAGTATCCGCCATCGCGCGATTGCCCGGGTGCAGCGTTTCGGTGATCAGTTCCAGCAGCTTGCCGCGTGTCGCAGCGAGTTGCAGCAACGGGGAATTGAACTGGCTTCCCTTGCTGTGTTCGGCATAGAGAATGATCTGCAGCCAGCGCTGCAGCTGGCGGCGGCCGAGCACCGTCAAGGCCTGGCCGAGCGAATCGATGCGGTGCGTCACTCCCAAGCCCGGCGTATTGACCAGGCGCAGCAATGTCAGCACCAGCGAGGCATCCTTCTTGATGCTCTGTTCGATCTGATTGTTTTCAGCGTCGTTGACGATCAGGGTCAACAAATCCATGATCACCATTTGCGAGGGCGACAACTTCTTGCCGCTCAGGACCACAGGCCTGGCGAAGTAATAGCCCTGGAAATAATCGAAGCCCAGCTCCATGCAATCGCGGAACTGGTCGATCGTTTCCACTTTTTCCGCGAGCAGCATCTTTTGCTGCGCCTTGAAGTGCCGCGCCAGATTCGCAAGCTGCGGCTTGTCCATGCCTGTGATGTCGATCTTGATGATTTTTACCAGCGGCAGCAGCGGCCGCAATTCCTCGGCCTGCGAAATGACGTCGTCAAGCGCGAAGGTGAAACCCTGTTTGTGCAATTCCGTGACGCGCGCAACCAACCCGGATGTCACTTGCACCGTTTCGAGTATTTCCAGCACGACCTTGTCGCTCGGCAGGAAATTGACGAAATCGCACATCAATACGGCGGCATCGACGTTGAAAAATCCCAGCGCGTTGCCAATGACATTGTCGATGCCGAGTTCGGATGCATGCGCGATGACGGAGGCCGTCGCCGACAAATCGTCGACGACATTTGCCGGCCCGTTCGACGCGCGGCGAAACAGCAGCTCGTATGCGACTAAATTTTGAGCGCCGCACAGGATGGGTTGCCGCGCAAGGAAAAATTCCTTCACGCGTGGATAATCGTCAGGCAGATGCTGACTCAAATCGGTAATCATCAAGATCGTTCACCTCTATAACGCAAGAACTTTTGCTCTCGCTTTTTATTTTCAACCTTGAGACCCTTGGCTCATGCCCCTACGTGCACAAGAAGACAAACCCGGTGCGTAATTCAAACCGGTATCACGTTTGCCGACTCATTATTCCGCCAATATTTCCTTCTGACAAGATATGTGACATACCGCAATCTCGTTGCCTGCAACGCGCCGCTAGCTCGCACGTCTGGCACTGCGGGCCGGCGCTCCCTGCCCGGTTTGCAATGTAAAGCCGGCACCGTCGTCCGCGCCCAACACATCGACGAGATAAGGCATCACCGTACGCAGGCTCGCTTCAAGCGTCCACGGCGGATTGATGACGAACATGCCGCTGCTGTGCAAGCCGAAACCGTCGGGAGATGGCGTCGATACGGATAGCGTGACATTGAGCCAGTCGCCAGCCGGCAACTGCTTCAGTTTCTCGGGCAGCTGACGCGATTCCATCCGTTGCAGCGCCGGATACCAGACCGCGTAGGTGCCGGTGGCAAAACGCTTCAGCGCATCGGCCAACACCGTCACCACGCTGCGGTAATCGCTCTTGTCTTCGTAGGGCGGATCAATCAATACCAAGCCACGGCGCGAAGGCGGCGGCAGTAAGGCCTTCAAGCCGTCGAAGCCGTTGGCCCGTTCGATGATCACCCGCTTGCCACGCGCCTTCGGCCGCTGGCCCTGCTCGGCTGCGTGCTGTTCCAGCTTGCGAAAATTGTCTGCCAGAAGTTTGCTGTCGGCCGGATGCAGTTCAAACAATCGCAGCCTGTCTTCCTCTCGCATCACGCGATCGGCGCAGTAAGGCGAGCCCGGGTAGTAACGCATCTTGCCGCTGGGGTTGAGCGACTTGACGAGTGCGACGTAATCCGCCACCGGCTCCGGCATGTCGTTGCGATCCCACAACCTTGCGATGCCGCTTTCGAACTCGGCATTCTTGCTCGCGTAATCGCTGTCCAGCGCATAGACGCCGGCGCCGGAATGCGTGTCGATGTAGGTGTAGGGACTGTCTTTCTGTCCCAGATATTTCAATATCTGGATGGTGACGAGATGCTTGAGTACGTCGGCGTGATTGCCTGCGTGGAAAGCATGGCGGTAACTCAGCATAAAAGGCGATCTTGCAAGATGAATGGCATTGCCCGGAGGGCAATCGCACCACAAATTCTGTTGTGCGCCATTCTAGCAAGTTCGCGTGAAGAGACGATGAAGAAAAGACCCGTAAAGGTTAAACATTGTCATCAAACGTCCATCCCCACGAAAAAAGGCGGCCGTCATGCCGCGGCTGCCTTTTTCTGTTGCCCGCGTCAGGCGCGTGCCAGCTCTTCCCTGAGCCCGTGCGCCGCCTGCACCATACTCGCCAATGCAGCGCATGTTTCGTTCCAGCCACGTGTCTTCAGGCCGCAATCCGGGTTGACCCACAAGCGCGCGTCGGGGATGACGGCACGCGCCTTCTGCAGCAAGCGTTGCATCTCTTCCATCTTCGGCACGCGCGGCGAATGGATATCGTAGACGCCGGGTCCGATGTCGTTCGGATAAGAAAACTCGCCAAAACCGTCCAGCAGTTCCATATCCGAACGCGAAGTCTCGATCGTGATGACATCGGCATCCATTGCCGCGATCCACGGCAGGATGTCGTTGAATTCGGAATAGCACATGTGCGTATGAATCTGCGTCTCGTCCTGCACGCCGGACGCGCTCAGGCGGAAGGCCTTCACTGCCCAGTTGAGATAGTGCGGCCAGTCGGCCGCCTTCAACGGCAAGCCTTCGCGGAAAGCCGGCTCGTCGATCTGGATCATGCCGATGCCCGCTTTTTCGAGATCAAGCACCTCGTCACGCAAGGCGAGCGCGATCTGCATTGCCGTCGTTTCGCGCGGCTGATCGTCTCGCACGAAAGACCATTGCAGCATCGTGACCGGCCCGGTCAGCATGCCCTTCATCGGCTTCTCGGTCAGGCTTTGCGCGAACGCGCTCCATCCGACCGTCATTGCCTCCGGACGATAGACGTCGCCGTAGATGAACGGCGGCTTCACACAGCGCGAGCCGTAGCTCTGTACCCAGCCATTCGCCGTGAAGCCGTAACCCCACAACTGTTCGCCGAAGTATTCGACCATGTCATTGCGTTCGGGCTCGCCGTGCACCAGCACATCCAGACCCAGCTCTTCCTGCTTCTGGACGACGTGACGAATCTCGTCGCGCATGCGGTTCAGATAGTCCAGGTGCGGCAGTTCGCCACGCTTGTATTGGGCACGTGCCTGACGAATATCCTGCGTCTGCGGAAAGGAACCGATGGTCGTGGTCGGGAAGGCGGGCAGCTGATATTTCGCCTGTTGCTTGCCGATGCGCTGACTGAACGGCGTACCGCGCGTCGCGGGAATTGCGGACAGATTGCGCATGCGCTGCTGCACCAGCGGATTGTGGATGCGCGGCGACGTCTGGCGAGCGGCAACGGCGATCGCGGCAGCGGCAAACTGCTGTGCGACTGCGTCTTTCTCGCCATTCAATGCGCGTTTCAACGCAGCGATTTCCGTCAATTTTTGTGCGGCAAACGATAGCCAGCTTTTCACTTCGACATCGAGCTTGTCTTCCCACGCGAGATCCACCGGCACGTGCAGCAACGAGCAGCTGGAAGCGATCCACAAGCGGTCACCGAGGACGCCATGCAAATCCTGTAGTCCGTCCAGGATCCGATCGAGGTCCGCACGCCAGATATTGCGGCCATCCACCACGCCGACGGACAACACGCGATCCGCTGGCCACCCTGCAACGAAGCTTTCCAATTGTCCGGCGCCCCGCACCAGATCGAGATGCAGACCCGCCACCGGCAAATTGCGCAGCAGGTCGCGGTGCTTGCCGACCTGATCGAAATAGGTCGCCAGCAGCAAGGACGGCGCCGAAGCAGAAAGGCTCGCGTAGCTGCGTTCGAATGCATCGAGCCAAGGCTTTTCCAGCTCGAGGGCAAGGATCGGCTCGTCGATTTGCACCCACGCTACACCGGCATCGCGCAAACGTGCGAGTACACGGTGATAGCCTTCCAGCACGCTCGGCAACAGCGCCAGCTTGTCTTGCAAGCCGGATTTCAACTTGCCGAGATAGAGCAAGGTCAGCGGACCGACCAAGGTCACCTTCGCGCCGTGTCCGAGGGCGTTCGCTTCCGCCAGTTCGTCGAACAGCCAATCAACACCTCCATCAAAACGGACGTCCGCCGTCCACTCCGGCACAAGATAGTGATAATTCGTGTCGAACCATTTCGTCATTTCCATGGCGAAGTGATCGGCATTGCCGCGCGCCAGCGTGAAATAGTCATTCAGCGTCAGCTGTTTTGGATCGATGCCGAAGCGGGTCGGGACCGCGCCAAGCAAGGCCAGCGTATTGAGTACATGGTCGTACCAGGCGAAATCGCCGACGGAAACGAAATCCAGCCCCGCCTCCTGTTGCAGCGCCCAGTGCCGCCGGCGCAACTCCGCACCGGTGCGCTTCAATTCCTCCGCCTGCGTTTCGCCGCGCCAGAAGGACTCGACTGCAAACTTCAATTCACGTTGCGCACCAATGCGCGGGAAACCCAGGATGTGTGCTTTTGCCATGCCAGCTGCTCCGATCAATATTCGAGGCTTGCATGGTGCCCGTCCGGCGTCTATGATTCAAACGATAAATATTAAGAATCAACTTGAATTTAATTAATAATGCAATCGATATTGGAACTGCGCCATCTGAAAACCCTGCTTGCGCTGCGTGAAGCCGGCAACCTGCTGCGCGCGGCATCGCTGCTTAACGTTACGCAGTCGGCGCTGTCACACCAGATCAAGCAATTGGAAGATCATCACGGCACGGCGCTGTTCGAACGCAAATCGGTGCCTGTGCGTTTCACGCCAGCCGGCGAACGCTTGCTGCAGCTCGCCGACAGTGTGCTACCCCAGGTGGCCGAGGCGGAACGCGATCTGGTGCGGCTGGCGCAAGGAACTGCCGGGCAACTGCGCATTGCAGTCGAATGCCACACCTGCTTCGATTGGTTGATGCCGGCAATGGATATTTTTCGCAGCCGCTGGCCGGAGGTGGAACTCGATATCGTCTCTGGCTTTCAGGCAGATCCGGTCGGACTGCTGTATGAGCACCGCGCCGACGTCGCCATCGTGTCGGACATGGATCCACAGGAAACCGTCGATTACCATCCCTTGTTCCGTTTCGAGATCGTCGCACTTCTCGCCAACGACCACCCTCTCGCAAAGAAGGAGTACCTCACGGCAAAGGATTTTGCGCAGGATACGCTGATCGCCTATCCGGTACCGGACGACATGCTAGACGTGGTACGCCAGGTCTTGAAGCCAGCCGGTGTGCAGCCACCGCGCCGCACGACCGAACTGACCGTGGCCATGCTGCAGCTGGTGGCCAGCCGGCGCGGCATTGCGACATTGCCGGTATGGGCAGCGCAGAATTATCTGAACCGGAACTACGTCACTGCGAGACGCATCACAAAGAACGGCCTGACCGGACGCTTGTATGCAGCCTGCCTGCCGGAGACATCGTCCAAGCCCTATCTAAGCGATTTCGTGACGATGACGCGCGAAAGCTGCTATCTGAACCTGAACAGCGTGGAACTGCTGTAGCGCGATCCGCAAAGGGGGACGTCTGATGCACGAGCCAGCAAAGGAACATGAACCGGCATCGTTCCCCTCCTTCGCCGAAATACTGCGGGAGCCGCGTTCATCTATGCGCGAATCCATTGCGCGCGCAACGCGGCGAGACGAACGCTGCGCAGTCCGCGCATTGCTGACTGAAGCGAAGACCGGCATCTTTACGCACACGGAGACACGCGAGCTGGCAGGCCGGTTGACGGAAGCAATGCGCGCCGAGCGCAGCCGTGCGTCCGGCGTGGATGCATTGATGCACGAATTCTCCCTGTCGTCCGAAGAAGGTATCGCGCTGATGTGTCTGGCTGAGGCGCTGCTGCGCATTCCAGACCGCGAAACTGTGGATCGCCTGATCGCCGACAAACTTGCGCATGGCGACTGGCAACGCCACCTCGGTGCCTCACCCTCTCCTTTCGTCAATGCGGCTGCGTGGGGCCTCGCCGTGACCGGGAGGCTGGTCGGCGACGCTGACGAAGAGGGCTTGCGCGCTGCCGCCATGCGCCTGCTTGCCCGAGGCGGCGAACCCTTGATCCGCAAGGGCATGGACTTTGCGATGCGACTGCTTGGCAGGCAATTCGTCGCGGGGCGCGACATTGCGGAAGCACTGGAACGCGGACGAGAACGCGAGGCGCGCGGGTATCGCCATTCGTATGACATGCTGGGCGAAGCGGCGCTGACCGCCGACGATGCCGAACGCTATTTCCAATCCTATGCCGATGCGATGCATGCCATCGGTATCGAAAGCAAGGGGCGCGGCATCCGCAGCGGCCCCGGCATTTCGGTCAAGCTCTCTGCATTGCATCCGCGCTATGTGCGTGCCCAGCGCGATCGCGTGCTGCGCGAATTGCTGCCGCGCCTGAAGCAATTGGTGCTCCTCGCCAAACGCTACGATATCGGCCTGAACATCGATGCCGAGGAAGCGGACCGTCTCGAACTGTCGCTGGACTTGCTCGACGCGCTGGCGAGCGATCCTGATCTGGCCGGCTTCGATGGTCTGGGCTTCGTCGTGCAGGCGTACCAAAAGCGTTGCCCCTTCGTGATCGACCATCTTGCCGATCTCGCGCGGCGCAACGGCCGCCGATTCATGGTACGTCTGGTCAAGGGCGCCTATTGGGATGGCGAAATCAAGCGGGCGCAAGTTGAGGGCTTGGACGACTACCCGGTCTACACGCGCAAGAGTCACACCGACCTTTCGTACCAGGTTTGCGCGCAGCGATTACTTGCCGCGGCCGATGTGCTCTACCCGCAATTCGCCACGCACAATGCGCTGACCCTGGCCGCAGTCGTTACGACTGCACGGGAGATGGGCGTCCGCGACTATGAATTCCAATGTCTGCACGGCATGGGAGAGAACCTGTACGACCAGATCGTCGATCCGGGCGGTCTCGATATTCCTTGCCGCATCTATGCACCGGTCGGTTCGCATGAGACGCTGCTCGCCTACCTGGTGCGCCGCCTGCTCGAAAACGGCGCCAATTCGTCTTTCGTCAATCAGCTGGTCGATCCCGCTATTGCGATCGATACGTTGCTGCACGATCCGCTCGCATTGGCTGCCGCCGCCGACGGCGCACCGCATCCCGGTATCCCGCTACCGGCTGCCTTGTACGAACCCGAACGCCGTAACGCGGCCGGTTACGACCTCAATGATGAAGACTGCCTGCGTGCACTTGCACAGGAACTGTCCCGCTTTGATCGCCATCAATGGCACGCGTACTCTCCGCATACCAGCGACCTGCCGCCATCGCCTGCGCCACTTGCGATATGCAATCCGGCGCGTCACGCGGATGTCGTCGGTTTCGTCCATGAAGCGAATGCGCAGCAGGTACAAGAAGCGCTGCATCTGGCCGCTACTGCGAATCAGTGGCAGCACACATCGACAACGAAGCGCGCTGCGGTCCTGTGCCACGCTGCCGACCTGCTGGAAGACAACGCGGCGGAACTGATCGCGCTCGCCATGCGCGAAGCGGGCAAGACGCTGCCAAACGCCATTGGCGAGGTGCGCGAAGCAGTCGATTTCCTGCGCTATTACGCAGCAGCCATTCCGGTCGACGGCATTGCACTTGGCCCGGTCGTTTGCATCAGTCCGTGGAATTTCCCGCTGTCCATCTTTGTCGGCCAAGTCGGCGCGGCACTCGCAGCCGGCAATGCGGTACTCGCAAAACCAGCGGAGCAAACGCCCCTGATCGCCAGCCGCGCCGTCCAATTGCTGCATGAGGCCGGCGTACCGCGCGACGCGCTGTTTTTCCTGCCTGGTCCCGGCGAAACCGTCGGCTCGCAACTGGTGGCCGATGCACGAGTGCGCGGCGTGGTTTTCACCGGATCCACCGAGGTCGCCCGGCAGATCGATCGCACACTCACCAGGCGCGCGATCGCGGAAGGCAGAGAGATTGCGCTGATCGCAGAAACCGGCGGGCAGAACGCGATGATTGTCGATTCATCCGCGCTGACCGAACAGGTGGTGCGAGATGCGATCGCTTCCGCCTTCGACAGCGCCGGACAACGCTGCTCCGCACTGCGCGTCCTGTGCCTGCAGGAAGAAATTGCCGATCGCACGCTGGAGATGCTGCACGGTGCACTGCACGAACTACGGATCGGGCGGCCGGATCGCCTATCGACCGATGTTGGCCCCGTCATTGATCGCGAGGCGCAACAGCATCTGCAGGCATACATCGAGCAGGCAAGGCATACCGGCCGCCAGCTGACTCAACTTCCCTTGCCTTCTTCATGCTTGGACGGCAGTTTCGTCGCGCCTGCCATCATCGAGATCGACTGCATCGCCGATCTCGACGGGGAAGTCTTCGGCCCGGTACTGCATGTGCTGCGCTATCGCCGAGAACAATTACCGCAACTGATCGAAGCCATCAACGCTACCGGTTATGGCCTGACGCTGGGCATCCATACACGCATCGACAACACCGTGCGCTTCATCGCCGAACGCGCGCGCGTGGGAAACATCTACGTCAACCGCAACATGATCGGCGCTGTAGTCGGCGTACAAGCGTTCGGCGGTGAAGGCCTCTCCGGCACCGGACCGAAGGCCGGCGGTCCACTCTATCTGAAGCGGTTGCAAAGCGAGTGCCCGGCTACCTTTTCCGCTGCCTTGCCCACGCCCGATGCATCGCCGCGTCGGGCATGGACGTCGTTCAACCAATGGAGTGCCGGGCATGACGCCGCGCTAGCGGCCCTTTGCCGTCAATACGAACGCGACAGCCTGTACGGCAAGGAATGCAGCTTGCACGGACCGACCGGCGAATCGAATGTGCTGCGCTTCATTGAACGCGGTGCGGTGCTGTGTGCCGCGAACGATACGGTAGGCCTGCTAAACCAGTTGGCTGCAGTGCTGGCGACAGGAAATTCCGCAGTTCTCGCATCATCCTCGGCCACGCTGCTGCCATCCGATTTGCCGACGGAGGTCGATCGGGTCATCCATCGCGTCGCGGTGGTAAACGAGTTCCGGAAACTCGCGCTTGTGCTGTACGACCAGGCCAGCATTGCCGTCCTGAACGACATCCTTGAACGGGATGGCCCGGTAGTGCCGACGATCTGCACAAGCGCCGAGATGGTGATTCCGTTATGGCGTCTGGTCGCCGA
>Ga0310811_10009014_pt1 | contig 12859 bp, 7 predicted proteins | sample YCmetagenome_FD_207642 | JGI IMG/M metagenome (GOLD analysis project Ga0310811, IMG submission 207642) | Soil microbial communities from experimental microcosm in Duke University, North Carolina, United States - YC | ecosystem: Engineered > Artificial ecosystem > Soil microcosm > Unclassified ...
TGTTCATTCGGCTGCAGGACGACCTCACCGGAACCGAGAATCGGATTTCCGTCGCGCGCAACGACTACAACCAGGCGGTCAACGCTTACAACGCATACATCCGCCAGTTTCCGACGGTGATCACCGCAAAAGTCACCGGCGCGAAACCGCGCAAGTACTTCACGGCGTCGGCGAACGCGGAGACTGGGCCGCCTCCGGTGGACTTCTCTAAGCCCGGCGCGAAGAAACCGTAACTGCGGTTGATTTGAAGCACAGAGGACACAGAGGACACAAAGGACACAGAAGAAGGAACACCGTTGAGGAAGTCGATTCTCTCAACAAGCCCAGTTGATTGTCAAAAGAACCTCAGGACGTTTCCGGTTTCGGATTCGCCCTGAGGTTTTTTTCAAAGTTCTCTTGCAGTCCTCTGCGACCTCTCTGTCCTCTGCGTCCTCTGTGGTTCAATAACCGCGGTTCAAGCGGGCTTCGGAAAAAGAGGCGCCCCCTTGGCCACGCGCCAGCCGCCAACGCTCAACGACGAAACGTTGGCGAAGCGTTGTTCTTCGACGCGTCCTGGCCCGCCGAGCTGCGTCCATAGCTCCTGCGATTTCTCCGGCATGAAGGGCGCAAGAAAGACGGCGTGCCGCGCGAGTTGGCGGATGATCGCCGAGAGAACCTGCTCGAGCGCGGCGCGCTTCGCGGGGTCCTTGGCGAGGGCCCACGGCTGCTGAGACTGCACGTACTCATTGCCGCGCGCGACGGACGCCATCACGCGCCGTAAACCCTCGTGTAACAGAAAGCCGCGGCTTCCGTCCATCGCCGAGTGATACTCGGCGCATTCGACGGCATCGGCGCGATCGAGCTCGTTCGGCTCTCCCGCGGGCACGACGCTGTCGCAGTATCGCTCGACCATCGAGATCGCTCGGCTTGCCAAATTGCCGAGTGAGTTCGCGAGGTCGGCGTTGTAGCGGTCGTCGAAGCGTTCGTACGAGAAACTTCCGTCGGTGTCGAACGGCACTTCGCGCAACAGGAAATAGCGGAACGCGTCGGCGCCGAACCGGTCGGTTGCCTCATCGAGATCAAGTCGTACCCCTGAAGACTTGCTGAAGCGTTCGCCGGAGAGCAGCACGAAACCGTGCGACCACACACGGTCGGGCAGTGCCACCTCCGCCGCCTGGAGCATCGCCGGCCAGATGACAGTGTGCAGGCGCGTGATGTCCTTGCCGATCACGTGCAGCTGGGCCGGCCAGCGATCGTGATAATGCTTATCGGGAAACCCCGTGGCCGTGAGATAGTTCGGCAGCGCGTCGAACCAGACCCACGTTCCCTGTTCCTCGCCAGTGGACAGGGCGAGCGGAAATGGTATTGCCCAGGTCAGGCGAGAACGCGTGATCGAGATGTCCTCGAGGCCCTGGTCGAGCAGGGCGAGAATCTCGTTGCGGCGCGTTTCGGGCGCGAGGAAGTCTGGCCGCTCGGCGAACAACTTTCGCAAGAACGGCTCGTATCGCGTGAGACGGAAGAACCAGTTGCGTTCAGTCGTCCACTGGAGCTCGCGCGTCGGATGGAGAATACATTTCCCGTTCTCGATCTCGTTGTCGCGCTTGAACAGCTCGCAGCCGACGCAATACCAGCCTTCGTACGACTTCTCATAAAAGTCGTCCGGTGTGTTCTCGTGGATGCGTTTGATGAGCGCGCGCACGCCGCGTTTGTGGTCCGCCGCCGTGGTGCGCATGAAGCGGTCGTACGAAATGTTCAGCCGACCCCACATCCGCTCGAAGCGTGACGCCATCTGGTCGACGAATTCCTGAGGAGAGACGCCGCGTTCTGCCGCCGCTTGCGCGACCTTCTGCCCGTGTTCGTCCAGTCCGGTCAGAAAGTAGACGTCATCACCGCACAGTCGGTGATAGCGCGCGATCGCGTCCGCGCCGATTTTCTCGTAGGCGTGGCCGATGTGCGGCTCGCCGTTCGCGTAGTCGATCGCGGTCGTGAGATAGAATTTCGCCATCAGGCGGGCTCCGCTGAGCCGCCCGGTGGCGCGCCGTCCGACGAGCCGCCGTCCGGCCGGCCGCGGCCGCCCGATCGGTTGCGACGACCGCCGCGACGCCCGCGCCGGCGGTGCGGCCGTCGCTCCGCCGACTCACCGTCGCCGGATCCCGGCGCATCGGGAACGGCCGTCGCCTGCGGAACATCGTCTTCGGCCGCTTCGATCGTCACTTCGGCGAAATCATGCTCCACTTCCGCCTCGACATCGACGACGACGGCAAACGTGCCGGTGCCGACCGGCAACGACGTGCCGACTTCGTCGGCCTCCGCGCGCAGATCGATAAGCGGAATCGTTCGCTGCTCACCGTCTTCGCCGCGGAGCGTCACGCGATCACGGAAGATATCATTGGCGATGACTTTCTCTTCACCGCGTTTCGTCTTGATCGTCTTGCCTTCCTTGGGAAATCGCTTGCGGCTCTGAACGTAGAACTCGTGCTCGTACCGCAGGCAGCACATCAGTCGCCCGCACGCGCCGGAGATTTGCGACGGATTGAGCGACAATCGCTGATCCTTGGCGACGCCGAGGTTGACGGGCCGAAGCTCAGGGAGCCAGGACGCCGAGCAGTACTGACGGCCGCACCGGCCGATCCCGTCGAGACGCTTTGCCTCGTCGCGCACTCCGATCTGTTTGAGCTCGATCCGCGTGCGAAACATCGATGCCAGCTCGCGCACGAGCGTGCGAAAGTCGATGCGCTTTTCCGCCGTGAAGTAGAGCGTCAGCTTCTTGCGGTCCCACTGCCATTCGGCGTCGGACAACTTCATCGTCAGTTGATTGGCGGTGACGCGCTCCATCGCTTTGCGCCGCGCGATTTCGTCCTCGCCGCGCAATTCAGTCGCGCGACGAACGTCCTCATCCGTCGCGAGACGCCGCGCCTTTTTCGTTGCCCCGGCGGACCCATACCCGTGCGCCGCACCGGCATTCCGTTTCGCCGCAAGCTCACCGATGGCATGGACAAAACCGAGATCCTCTCCGCGATCGGCGTCGACGATGACCGCGGATTTCACGGGCGGCAGCTCGTCGGCATCCCAGAGGAAGAAATCCTTTCGGTTGCCCTTGAAGGCGACTTCGATGAGGTGAGGCATGGGTGGCGAGACAGCCTTGGCGCGAGATACTGGATCTTGGGTCCTAGATCCTAGATAAACGGCGTTTCAGGGTTCATCTAGGATCCAGGACCTAGGATCCAGGATCTGCTACTCAAGAAACTGCCCCATTCTGAGGAATTTATCTCGACGCCGCCGGACGAGCTTATCCGGCTTATACCGCCGCAAGTCCTCGATCTGCCGCACGAGTGTGTCGTGCAGGGCCTTGGCCGTCTCCTCGTGGTTCGAGTGCGCGCCGCCAGGGGGCTCGGGGATGATTTCGTCGATCACGCGCAATTCCTGGAGGTCCTGCGCCGTGATTCGCAGCGCGCTGGCGGCCTTTTCGCGGAGCTCCTGACTCTTGCCGTCTTTCCATAGGATGGACGCGCAGCCTTCGACGGTGATGACCGAGTACACCGAGTTCTCGAGCATGTTCGTCCGATCGGCGACGCCGAGCGCGAGCGCGCCACCCGACCCGCCTTCGCCGATCACCGTGGCGACGATCGGGACTTCGAGACGGCTCATCTCGAACAGATTGCGCGCGATCGCTTCCGACTGGCCGCGCTCCTCGGCACCCAACCCGGCCCAGGCGCCCATCGTATCGATGAACGTGACGACGGGAACGGAGAACTTCTCGGCGAGCTTCATCAGGCGCAGCGCCTTCCGATAGCCCTCCGGGTGCGGCATGCCGAAGTTTCGCTTGAGAATCTCTTTCGTGTCGCGGCCGCGTTGATGGCCGATCACCATCACGGTCTCGCCCTCGAGGCGCGCCCAGCCGCCGACGATCGCGGCGTCCTCGCGGAAGGCGCGGTCGCCGTGAAGCTCGATGAAGTCGGTGAAGGCGAACTGGATGTAGTCGAGCGTGAACGGCCGCTTGGTGCTGCGCGCCACCTGCACGCGCTGCCAGGGCGAGAGATTCTTGTAAATCTCCTCGCGCAGGTCGGCGAGCTTCTTCTCGAGCGGCGCGATCTCCTCGTCGACGTCGAGCTGCTGCCCGCCGGCGAGTCGCTTCAGCTCATCGATCTGTTTTTCGAGCTCGACAATCGGCTTGTCGAACTCCAGTTGTGCCGAAGTGCCCACGTCAGGTACCCCCTCCGCCGCCGCCGCCATTTCCCGAGCGGATCAGCCGTACGCGCTCCTCGCCAAGCAACTGCCGAAGGTCGCGCAGTGCAGCTTGCGACGCCGCGATCCTCAGCGATCGCGACCGAAGTCGAGCACGACTACCACTACCGTCGGTCCACTGCACCTCGAGAGGCGGCGACGACGCATGCGACGTCGAATGCGAATCGACGACGGCGCGCACGTCCTTCATCACCTCGGGAGCCAAACGGTCGCCCGACACCAAGTCGATGGCGACCGCGACCTGCCCCGTCAACCGAAGCTCGATGAACGGCGTCAGCGATTCGACGATGAACGTCGGATTCTCGACGTCCTGGTCGCGCCGCGAGTAGCTGCCCTTCAACAGCACCGGTATGTCCGTCTTCACCCGATCGGCGAGGAGCGTCCACGCCTCCGGGAACACCAGAACTTCGGAAGATCCCGAAAAATCCTCGACTGTCAACCGCGCGAACTCGGCCCCGCTCCTTTTGCTAATCTGACGTTTAATCGATGTCACCACGACGCCGAGGGCCAGCGGCTGGTCGGTCCACTTGCCCAGTTGCGACACCGTATGGGTGGCGAACAGCTCGCACTCCACACGGAAGGGCTCGAGTGGATGACCCGAGATGTAGAAGCCGAGGATCTCTTTCTCCTTCGTCAGGCGCTCCGACTCGGTCAGCGTCGCGACGTTCGGCAGCACGCGGGGCGCCTGAACGCTGGCCGTCTCGTCGCTGCCGCCGAGGAGCGAGAACTGTCCCACCGCGGCTTCCTGCTGCTTGAGCGACGCTTCCTGAAGCGCGGTATCGAGCACCGCCCAGTACTGCGCGCGATGTCCGCCGAGGTTGTCGAGCGCACCGGACGCGATCAGCGCCTCGAACACACGCTTGTTGCAGAGACGGAGATCGACGCGATCCGCGAGGTCGTAAAACGACGCGAACTGGCGCTCGCGCCGCGCGCCGAGGATCGAATCGATCGCCGATCGGCCGACGTTGCGGATTGCGCCAAGGCCGAAGCGGATGGCCAGCTTCTTCTCGCCATCCTGAGGGACCGTGGCTGCGTTGTCATCCTGAGGGAGCGAAGCGACCGAAGGAGCTGCCTTCCCATTCTTTCTACTGGAAGGGGTGAGTAGGTCCTTCGCTTCGCTCAGGACGACAGCTGGTCGCGACACGACAGTGAACTTGTAGCCCGACTCGTTGACGTCCGGCGCCAACACCTCGAGCCCGAGCTCGCGCGCCTCGTTGATGAACTTCACGACGCTGTCCGTGTCACCGATCGACGACGACAGCAACGCGGCCATGAAATCCGCCGGATAGTGCGTCTTGAGCCACGCCGTCTGGTACGAGATTACTGAATACGCAACGGAGTGGGACTTATTGAAACCGTACCGGCCGAACGTCTCGATCTGGCCGGCGAGCTCCTCGATGATCCGACGGTCGTAGCCTCGGCTGACCGCCTTCTCGATGAACTTGCCAAGCTCCTGCTTGATTAGCTCCGCGTCTTTCTTGCCGACGGCTTTGCGCAGCACGTCAGCTTCGGCGAGCGAGATGCCCGCCAACACCTGCGCGACGCGCATCACCTGCTCCTGATAGGTGATGACGCCGTAGGTCGGCGCGAGGATCGACTCGAGCTCGGGGAGCGCGTACGACACCGGCTCTTCGCCGCGCTTGCGGCGCTGATAGACGCGATGCATGCCGGCGTCGAGCGGACCGGGGCGCATCAGCGCGTTCGACGCAACGAGGTCGTCGAATCGGTCGCAGCGCATGTTGCGCAGCAGATCGGTGGCGAGCGGCGACTCGAACTGGAACACGCCGGTCGTCCGCCCCGAGCGCAGCATCTGGAAGACTTTCGCGTCGTCGAACGGGATCGCGTCGAGGTCGAGGGTCTCGCCCGTGCGGTCCTTGATCGATGCCAGCGTGTCGTGAATGACGGTGAGCGTGGTGAGCCCGAGGAAATCCATCTTGAGCATTCCCGCGCGCTCGAGACAGTTCATGTCGTACTGGCTCACGATCACCGACTCGTCTTCGTTCGCGCCGGCGCCTTTCGACGACTGCGTGCAGATCGGGACGTATTCGTCGACGGGTCCGGGTGCGATCACCACGCCGGCGGCGTGCACGCCGGTGTGGCGCGAGAGTCCCTCGAGCGCCGTGGCGTAGTCGAGGAGCTGCTTGTAACGCTCGTCCGTGCGATAGAGCTTGCCGACATCCGGGATCTCCTCGATCGCGTCTTTCACGCTGAGCGAAAAGTTCGGCTGATTCGGAATCAGCTTCGCCAGCGCATCCGTCTCCGCGGGCGTGAAGCCGAGAGTGCGGCCGACGTCCTTGATCGCGGCGCGCGACTTCATCGTCCCGAACGTCACGATCTGACAGACCGATTCCTTGCCGTACTTCTGCCGCACGTAGTCGATCACTTCGCCGCGCCGCTCGAAGCAGAAGTCGACGTCGACGTCGGGCATCGAGACGCGTTCGGGATTGAGGAAGCGCTCGAAGAGGAGATCGTACTTGAGGGGGCAGACGTCGGTGATCTTGAGCGAGTAGGCGACGAGCGACCCCGCTGCCGAGCCGCGACCCGGTCCCACCGGAATTCCTCGATCTCGCGCCGCCTTGATGAAATCCGAAACGATGAGGAAGTAGCCGGCGTAGCCCGTCTTCGTGATCACGCCCAGCTCGTAGTCCAGTCGCTCGCGCACCTCGGGCGAGAGCGGATCTCCGTAGCGCTCGCGGGCGCCCGCCTCGGCGAGAGTCATCAAGAGGTCGTTCTCGCTCTTGATCTCCGGCGGAAGCGGGAACGCGGGAAGGTGATATTTCTTGCCGAATTCCACGCCGACCTGGTCGGCGATCTTGAGCGTGTTCGACAGAACGTCGGGCCGGCCGGCAAAACTGGCGGCGATCTCCGGTGCGCTCTTGAAGTACAAGCCGCGATCGTAGCGCATCCGGTCGGCGTCGCTGCGATCCTTGCCGAGTCCGATGCAGAGAAGCACGTCGTGCGAGTCGTGATCCTCAGCGCGCAGAAAGTGCGCGTCATTCGTCGCGATGACCGGGAGATTCAGCTGGCCGGCGAGCGCGAACACGCGCTCGTTGAGGACCGATTGTCCTTCGGACTGGTGGGCCTGCACCTCGAGGTAGTAGCGATCCTTGAAGACATCGGCGTACCAGTTCGCCGCTTCCTTGGCCCCCTCGAGATTGTCCGCCATCAAGTGCGTGGCGACTTCACCGGCCAAGCAAGCCGAGGAGACGATGATCCCCTCGGAGTACTTGGCGAGGAGCTCGCGGTCGACGCGCGGCTTGGTATAAAAGCCTTCGGTGTAGGCGAGCGACGACAGCTTCACCAGATTGCGATAGCCGACGATGTCGCGAGCCAGCAGGACGAGATGGTAGTAGGGCTTGGCGCCGTTGGCGGGCTTCGCTTTCGTTCGCCGGTCGGCTGGGGCAACGTACGCCTCCATGCCGATGATGGGTTTTACGCCGGCCTTCTTCGCTTTCTCCTGGAATTCCCAGGCAGCGTGAAGGTTTCCATGGTCGGTGATCGCCAACCCAGGCTGCTCGAACTCTTGCGCCCGCCGGATCAGGTCGTCGATCCGGTTCGCGCCGTCGAGAAGCGAGTACTCCGAGTGGCAATGAAGATGAACGAAGGACATCTTGGTCAAGATAGCGGCCCGAACCCGGCACTGTCAAAGAAAACGACATATTTCTACTTCTCATAAGTGCCGCTACGCCAACGTATTACGTGGAGGCTAGTCCGCCGCGTTGCCGCCGCCCTCGTCGCGCTGATCGTCGCGTACCTCGTGCTGTCGCCGACCGGACGGTATCTGGTCCGCGCCGCCTGGGCCGAGGGGGGAATCCTGCGCGGAAGGCGACCGATCCGCGAGATCGTGACCGATCCGGCGACGAAGCCGGCCGTCGCCCTCCGCCTACGGCTGGTGCTCGACGCGCGACGCTTCGCGGTGGATTCGATCCGGCTGGCGGCGCGCGAGAGCTTCACGACGTACACCCAGCTCGAGCGTGACACCCTCGTGCTCGTGCTGTCCGGCGCATATCCCGACCGTCTGAAGTCCTACACCTGGTGGTTTCCGATTGTCGGGCGAGTGCCGTACAAGGGCTACTTCGATTTCGCCGCGGCCCGGGAGGCCGCGCGCAAGCTGGGCGCATCGGGCTTCGACGTCTATCTGCGGCCGTCTCCGGCCTTCAGCACGCTCGGTTTCTTCAACGACCCGCTGCTCTCGACGGCGCTCAGTGCCGACACCGTGGACCTCGCGAACACGGTGATCCACGAGCTGACGCACAACACCTTTTACGCGTCGGGTCAGGCGGTATTCAACGAATCATTTGCCAACTTCGTCGGCGCGCGCGGCTCGGCGTGGTTCTTCCGGACGCGGGGATCGCGCGGGGCGGCGGATCAAGCCGACGCCCGCTGGTCCGACGACAAGGTCTTGGCGCGCTTTTGGGCCCAGCTCTATCGCGAGGTCGATTCGGCGTTCAAGGCGCACCCAACCGACTCGTTGGCTCGCCTCGCCGCGCGCGACACACTGTATGCGCGCGCGAGGCGCCAACTCGTCGACAGCGTCGGGCCGCAGCTCCGCACGATCCCCGCGCCGGCGCTCCAGCGCGTGCGGCTGGACAACGCGGCGCTTCTCGCTCACCGCCTCTACAACACGGACCTCGATCTGTTCGATCAGGTCTGGGTGAGGCAAAACGGCGACCTGCGGCGGACGATTCAGCTCGTCATCGATCTGGCGAAGTTGAACTCGAAAGATCCATTCGCCGGGATTCGCGTGTGGGTCACGCGATACGGAACGCCGCGTTAGGCCGGTGGCTCATGCCTCCTGAGGCGTCGCGGCGAGCGATCGTGCGATTGCTTCGGCGAGTTTCTGCCAACTCTGAGTCTCTTCACCAAGGCGCCGACGGCCGCCTGGTGTGAGGCGATAGTACTTCGCGCGGCGGTTGTTGTCGGAGACGCCCCACTCGCTGGAGATGAGGCCCTGATGCTCGAGTCGGTAGAGCGCGGGGTAGAGCGCTCCCTGTTGGATCTGTAGCGCGCCGCCGGAGATCTGGCCGATGCGCAAGAGCACGCCGTAGCCGTGCAACTTGCCGAGGGAGACGGCTTTGAGAATGAGGAGGTCGAGAGTGCCGGGAAGCAGGCCGGCCTGGTCGGGCATTTCTGTCTCCTAGGGTGCTTAGGAGAAGGTAGGGGAGGACTCCTAAGTGGTCAAGGAGAAGCGGTTTGAAACGGCGCGACGTCGCTGTCGGCGATGGTCGGCGGCGGAGGCTGGCGGCGGGCTGTCGGCTGACGGCCGAAGTCGTCGGCTGATGCAGCTGCTCCGTGACGAGGACAACTCCCTGCTTTCGGCAGACGGCCGTTGGCCGTGACTGTTAGCAAACGAGCCGGAAGCCGAGCGCACCGCCGCGAGCCGCCAGCCAGCCGTCCGCTGCCGCCGCCGACCATCGCCAACCGCGACGTTGCGCCGTCTCAGCTGGCGCCGAAGCGTCCTCGCAACAGCGCCCGCAAATCCAGTTTGGATTCCGCGCTCGAAGACGACGGCGTCTCCGCACTCGCCGACTCCTGCGGCACCACCCTCTGCATCTTCTCGCGAACCCCTCGATCGATGAACCGCGACAACTGATCGATCGAGTAATCCTGCCCCCGCCGCGTCGCGTACACATTCAACGGGTAGGTCACCGCGAGGTGCGTTCTCGCTCGAGTCAATGCGACGTACATCAGCCGCCGCTCCTCCTCGAGTTGATCTTCGTCTTCCGTCGACCGCGATGATGGGAACCATCCGTCGACCGCCCAGATCACGAACACCGCGTCCCACTCTTTTCCCTTGGCGCTGTGCACGGTGCTGATGACCAGCGCGTCGTCCTCGCCGTCGCTCCCTGACGCGAGGTCCTGGGTGTTTTGCGGCGGTTCCAGCGCGAGGGCGGCGAGGAAGGCTCCGCGGCTGGGGTAGCCGCCGGCGATCACGCGCAACTGATCGAGGTCGGCGAGACGCGGCTGGGCGTTGTCGTACCGCTCGGCGAGGATGGAGTCGTAGAGCGTGCGGATTTCGTCGATGTCCTCGCCAACGCCGCCTTCGGAGTCGCGGCGGGCGCGCAGGCGCCGAACGAGCGCCGCGAGGTCGCGGTGCGCGTCGCGCGCGCGAGCCGGCGGCGTGAAGCTCGCGAAGCCATCGGGGTCCCACGCGCGCTCCGCCAGAGACTCCATCATCGCGCGGGCGGTGACGTCGCCGATCCCCGGCATCAGCATGAGGATTCGATACCAGCTCACTTCATCGCGCGGATTCTCGACCACGCGGAGGAACGCGAGGACGTCCTTGACGTGCGCCGCTTCGAGAAATTTGAGTCCGCCCCACTTCTCGAAGGGAATGTTGCGGTTGGTGAGCTCGATCTCCAGGTCGGCCGACATGTATCCGGCGCGTACCAGCACGGCGATCTCGCGCAGCGGCGTCCCGGCTTCGTGCAGCTCGAGGATGCGATCGACGACGAATCGCGTCTGCGCCTGCTCGTCGCGCGCGGTGACGAGCCACGGCCGCTCGCCACCGACACGTATCGTCCAGAGCTGTTTGGTAAAGCGCTCCAGCGCTCGCGAGATCAGCGTGTTCGTGACCTCGAGGATCGGCTGCGTGGAGCGATAGTTCTGTTCGAGCGCGACGATCGCCGATCCGTCGAACTGGCGCGGGAAGTCGAGGATGTTCCGGAAGCTCGCGCCGCGGAACGAATAGATGCTCTGCGCGTCGTCGCCGACGACGGTGAGGTTTCGATGGCCGCGGCACATGCCGCGCAGCACGCGTGCCTGAAGCAGATTCGTATCCTGATATTCGTCGACGAGGATGTAGTCGTAGAGGCCCGCGATGCGGTTGCCGAGATCTTCCGACTGTTCGAGCATGAGCGCCCAGAAGAGGAGCAGGTCATCGTAGTCGACCAGATTGCGCTCGTGCTTCCGACTGGTGTACTCGGCGTAGATCCGCACCATGTCGCGCGAAAATTCTATGAATTGCGGGTACTCGCGCTCGACGATCTCCTCGACCGGCGTTTCCGTGTTGAGGTGCGTCGAGTAGACGTGGTGGAGCGTCTCCTTTTTGGGGAACCGCTTTTCCTGTTTGCCGTAGCCGAGGTTTGCGCGGGCGAGCTGCATGAGGTCTTCGGCGTCGCCCTGGTCCATGATGGAGAAGTCGCGGGCAAGGCCGGCCTCGGGGCCGAATCGCCGGAGCAGCTTGTGCCCTGTCGCGTGAAAGGTCCCGCCCTGGACGCGCGTCGACGCGGAGCCGACCAGTCGCTCGGCGCGGCTCAACATCTCGTGCGCGGCGCGTCGGGTGAACGTGAGCAGGAGGATCCGCTCCGGCGCCGCTCCCTTTTCGATGAGGTGCGCGACTCGATAAACGAGGGTCCGAGTCTTCCCAGTGCCCGCGCCGGCGATGACGAGGAGTGGTCCGGTTCCGTGAGCGGCCGCCGCCGCTTGCTCGGTGTTTAGCTCCGCGAGCAGGTCACGGCTGGGCGACGGAACGATCCGCTCTCGCGTCGGATACACGACGAGCGGCGACCGGGCATCTGACAGCGCATCTATTGTATTCGGACTGGCGCCCGACGAGGGCATTGGGAGCAACGGTTCGGCCATGCGGGGCAAGATATGCTTTCGGGGATATTTCGGTAGGATTCTTTTCACTTGGGCGCGACGAAATTCGCTCCTCGACTCGGCATAACTGGTGACGCGTGAAAGAGTTACCGCGGCGCCACGAGCCTCTGTTACCTCGCTGCGGGTGTCGCGTCTTTTGACGTTGCTGCTCGACCCATCGGCGGGCCACGACGTTGTGACCTCTGGAGTCAAAGAAGTCGAACAGGAAAAGTCTTACGAACGCGGGTGACTTTCCTCACTGGCAAGCGGTTTGGCGCTCGGTACGTTGGCGTTCTCGGCGAACGTCGAATCGTCCTGGATGACGACTCTGAATCCCACCTCTTTGAGCACGTAACCCTCTATCACTCCGATTCCTTGACCCTGTTGACCGCGAGGTCTATCTTGGGTCGTTTGCCGTATTGACGCCTTGCGCGTCTTATGTGTGTTTGGCGGAGAGTGGCCACGACTCTCCGGCGGTCTGCGGTCCAGCGCAGTCGTAGGTCGGATGGCGTGGCGGGTTGGGTCCGATGTTGGATCGCAGTTCCTGTTTTTCACCGCATCACTTACCAAGGGGGTAAGATGAAACGCGTAGTTTGTTCGCTTGCACTAGTGAGTGCCTTCTCGCTCGCCGGCCTTACGGCCTGCGGTGACAAGGTGAACGTCGTTCAGCCGGGCGTCGACAGCACGGTCACGGGTGTGACGGTGTCGCCCCCGTCCGCGAATCTGAACGTCGGCGACAAAGTCACGTTTACGGCGGTCGTCACCGGTGGTGCTGGTCTGACGAACCGTGGTGTGACGTGGAGTTCTTCCACTCCGACTGTCGCGTCGGTTGACGCGACGACCGGTGTCGTGACCGCGGTTGCCGGCGGTACGACGAGCATCATCGCAACGTCCTCGGCCAACTCCCAGATTAAGGGTGCGGCTGCAGTGACGGTTGCCGCGGCGGTCCAGCCGACGGTTACCATCGGCCAGATCAACCAGACGATCCCCGGAACCGGCTCGGTCCCGGCGACTCTGTCGAACGTGTTCGGTCAGCTTGACGTAACGGTGAACG
>Ga0310811_10009015_pt1 | contig 12859 bp, 12 predicted proteins | sample YCmetagenome_FD_207642 | JGI IMG/M metagenome (GOLD analysis project Ga0310811, IMG submission 207642) | Soil microbial communities from experimental microcosm in Duke University, North Carolina, United States - YC | ecosystem: Engineered > Artificial ecosystem > Soil microcosm > Unclassified ...
CCGCGGCCGTCTACGAGTGGAACTACGGCGCGCAGATGATCGCCATCCGTCTTGCCGAAGCGGAAGGCGAGGGAGACAAGGCTCGCATTGAGCATGACGTGTTTTCGGAGCGCTTCCTGATCAAGCGCCCGTTGCTTCAGGCACTGGAGCCGGACCCTGCGGGCGCACCGGTGCTCCTTATCGATGAAATCGACCGGACTGACGAAGCCTTCGAAGCATTTCTTCTGGAAGTACTCGCCGATTTCCAGGTCACCGTGCCGGAGCTCGGCACCGTGAAGGCGCCGCACCCGCCGATCGTCGTTGTTACGTCCAACAGAACCCGTGAAGTACACGATGCGCTCAAGCGCCGGTGCCTCTACCACTGGGTCGGATATCCGGATGCCGCGCGCGAGCTGAAAATTCTCCGTGCGAAGGTGCCAGGCATTGCAAAGAAACTGTCGGAGCAGGTCGTCGCCTTCGTGCAGGCGTTGCGCAAGGAAGATCTGTTCAAGTCGCCGGGCGTTGCCGAGACACTGGACTGGGCCGGCGCGCTGACCGAGCTCGATGTCGTGGCGCTCGATCCCGCCACCGTATCCGACACGCTCGGGGTGCTCCTGAAATACCAGGACGACATTGCCCGCCTCGACGGCACCAAGGTGAAGGCCTTGCTCGACGAGGTGAAGTCGGAGCTAAGGGCGGCGGAGTAATATCATGGCCGCGCCTGAGGGACGCCTTGCCGAAAACATTGTCTACTTTGCTCGCGCTCTGCGCGCAGCGGGGATGCCGGTCGGGCCGGGTGCCATCCTTGACGCCCTCGAGGCGTTGAACGTTGCGCGTGTCGGTGCGCGCGATGATTTTTACTGGACGCTGCATGCTGTCTTCGTGAAACGGCACGAGCACACAATTCTTTTTGATCAGGCATTTCGAATCTTCTTCCGGAAACGGGGCTACATCGAGAAGTTGATTGCATCGATGATCCCGCAAACGCTGGAGCCAACCGCGAAATCGCCTGCGCCGGGCGCGCAGCGCATCCAGGAGGCGCTGTTTTCCGGGCTCAACGAACGCGCACAGGATGAATCGGAAATCGATGTCGACGCGCGGCTGACTGTCTCCGATCGGGAAGTGCTGCAGAAGAAGGATTTCGCGCAAATGACGGTGGCGGAGATCGCGGCGGCCAAGGACGCCATCGCACGCCTGACCTTGCCGCTCGACGAGGTGCGCACAAGGCGTCTCACGCAGAACCGGCGCGGCCATCTCATAGACGTCCGGCGCACGCTGCGCGCCAGCATGAAGGCAGGCGGCGCGGTCATCGACTTGAAATATCTCGGGCCGCGACTGAAGGAGCCGCCAATTGTCGCGCTGCTCGATATCTCGGGCTCGATGAGCGAATACACGCGGCTTTTCCTGCATTTCCTGCACGCCGTTACCGACGCCCGCAAACGCGTCACCACGTTTCTTTTCGGCACGCGGCTGACCAATGTCACCCGTGCGATCCGGCAGCGCGATCCCGACGAGGCGCTGGCCGCATGCTCGGCCAACGTGGCCGATTGGTCGGGCGGTACGCGCATTGCCTCATCGCTTCACGTATTCAACAAGCAGTGGGCGCGCCGGGTATTAGGGCAGGGCGCGGTGGTGCTGCTGATCACCGATGGACTCGAACGTGATGCCGACGACACGCTCGCCTTCGAAATTGATAGGCTGCATCGATCATGCAAGCGGCTGATATGGCTCAATCCGCTGCTTCGTTTTCACGCCTTCGAGGCCCGTGCCAAAGGTGTGCAAACTATGCTGCCGCACGTTGATGAGTTGCGGCCGATCCACAATCTGGATTCGATGAAAGAGCTTGTGCGTGCCTTATCCGGTGCGCCGGTAAAGGGTTACAATTCGAAAGACCTGCTGAAGCAGGTTGCGTGATGGAGGATTTCGATGCTTTCGCGCGATGAAGATATTCTCAAGGCTGCCGAGGAATGGCGCAAAGACGGGCGCGAGGTTGCGCTCGCAACGGTGGTTGAGACATGGGGGTCGGCGCCACGACCTGTCGGCTCGAACCTCGTCATCGACAACGAAGGAAATTTCCTCGGTTCCGTATCCGGCGGCTGCGTCGAGGGCGCCGTGGTGACCGAGGCGATGGACGTGATCGAGAGCGGCAAGCCGAAAATGCTCGAATTCGGCGTCGCAGATGAAACAGCCTGGAAGGTCGGTCTGTCCTGCGGCGGCACCATTCGTGTCTATGTGGAGAAAGTAGGCTGACGTGAAGCTCGACGTCCTGCATGCACTGAATGCGGAGCGCGCGGCACGGCGCGCGGCCGTGCTTGTGACCGATGTCGCGAGCGGCGAGCAACGTTTGGTCAAAGCCGGTGAGGTGACCAAGGATCCTTTAAAGGAGGTCCTGGATAAACGCCTGCGGATGGCCAAGAGCGGCATGGAGGAAACGCCGCGAGGGCGTTTTTTTCTGACGGTCTATGTGCCGTCGCCACGGCTGGTGATCACCGGCGCAGTGCACATCAGTCAGACTCTGGCGCCGATCGGGCAGCTGCTCGGTTACGACGTGACGATTGTCGACCCCCGCACCGCCTTTGCATCGATCGAGCGGTTTCCCGACGTGAAGGTGATCGCTGAATGGCCGGACGTGGCATTGCCACCGCTTAATATCGATCACTACACGGCTTTCGTTGCGCTCACGCACGATCCGAAAATTGATGATCCGGCACTCAAGCATGCGCTAGCGCGCGACTGCTTCTATATCGGCGCGCTCGGCTCCCGGAAGACACACGCCCGGCGGGTGGAACGACTGAAGCAAGATGGACTGAGCGAGGCCGATATCGCCCGCATCCACGCGCCGATCGGGCTCGACATCGATGCGGTTTCGCCGGCCGAAATCGCAGTTGCGATCATGGGCCAGATCACGCAGGTGCTGCGGCAGAAAGCGGAGGCGGAATGAAGTTCGGCTCCGTTCCCATCGCCGAGGCCATCGGCGCTACCGCGGTGCATTCGATCCGGCAGGGCGATTTCGTCCTCAAGAAAGGGACGTTGATTGGGCCCGCCGAAGTGGCGGCTCTCAAGACAGCGGGCGTGAAGGAAATTACCGTGGCGCGCCTCGACCCGGGCGATGTCTCGGAAGATGCGGCGGCGGCCGACATTGCAGCGGCGATTGCGGGCGAAGGTGTGCGCACCGATCGGGCTTTCACAGGTCGCTGCAATCTGTTCGCCGAGAGTGCGGGAATTCTGGTTGTCGATCGGGATGCGGTCGACGTGCTCAACCGGATCGACGAGGCGGTCACACTGGCGACGCTGCCGGCCTACAAGCCGGTGGTCGAAGGCGAAATGATCGCGACCGTAAAGATCATTCCATTTGCGGTGGCGAAGGCCGCGCGCGATCAGGCGATGGCCGCGGCGGCAAAAGCCAGACCGGTTATCCGCGTCGCGCCCTACAAGCTGCGCAAGATCGGCGTGGTGTCGACGCTATTGCCCGGTCTTGCTCCGAAAGTCATCGAAAAGACGCTGAAAATTACCACCGCGCGCGTTGCTCCAGCCGGTGCAACCATCATCGCCGAAAAGAGAGTGCCGCACGATCAAGCGGCGCTGGCGCGCGCAATCGACGAACTGCTCAAGGCGGGGGCCGAACTCGTCATTGTTTTTGGCGCCTCCGCGATAGCGGATCGCCGCGACGTCATTCCTGCAGCAATCGAAGCGGTCGGCGGCGACATTGAGCACTTCGGCATGCCGGTCGATCCGGGAAACCTGATGCTGATCGGGAGGGCGCGTGGTCAGCCGGTGCTCGGTGCTCCCGGGTGCGCGCGGAGCCCGAAAGAGAATGGTTTTGACTGGATCCTGATGCGTCTGCTTGCGGGATTACCGGTCACGCGGGCGGATGTCACCGGCATGGGTGTCGGCGGACTGCTGATGGAGATTGTCACGCGTCCGCAGCCGCGCGAGGAACGCACCCCACAGGCCGGACGCCGTGTTGCGGCACTGGTGTTGGCGGCAGGACGCTCGACGCGCATGGGCGCCGTCAACAAGATGCTTGCGGAAATCGGCGGCAAGCCGCTGGTGCGCATTGCGGCAGAACAGGCCGTTGCTTCCCAGGCGCAGCCCGTCATTGTCGTGACCGGTCACGAGCGCGAAAAAGTCGAAGCTGCGCTCAAGGGATTGCCGGTCCGCTTTGTGCACAATGCGGATTATGCGGAAGGTCTTGGCACGTCCCTCAAGGCCGGAATTGCGGCGGTGCCGGAAGAGGCCGACGCGGCCATCGTCTGCCTCGGCGACATGCCGCAAGTCGATGCCGCCTTGATCAACCGGCTGATTGCGTCCTTCGATCCGGAGCGTGGAGCGCTTGTAATTGTGCCGAGCATCGATGGCAGGCGCGGCAATCCGGTGGTTTGGTCGCGCCGCTTCTTCCACGACCTGATGGCGATCCAGGGAGATGTCGGCGCGCGCCACCTGATCGGCAATTATGCCGAGGCGGTCGTCGAAGTGCCGGTAGCCGGCGAGGCGGCGCTGACCGACGTGGACACTCCCGAGTCGCTTCTGGCGGTCAAGACCGAAATTGAGCGCGCCTGAGATTCGAATCATTGATCGTCCTGGCCGACTCGCTCCTAGCTGAAAGTAACAGCAGGGAAGGGCGATGATCGGCGTCTATGCCCCGTTGATGCGTGCGCTCGTGGTCGTGGCCTTGATGCTCGCCACGGCCACGCTGATGTACGTGGCCGTGAACACGGCGCGTGCCGCGATTGCGGCCACCTTGATCTAACCCCCTACAATATCTGCATAATTGAGGCCGCTTGCGATTGACGGTCCTTTGCCCTAAATTATGACTGACCGGTCAGTCATAAATAAAGGTGCAGCGATGCGTCGCGTAGCCGGGTTTCGACAATCAGCAGCAAGCCGTGCCGGCCGACGGAAACGTGCCGCCGAGGCGGCACGTGCTGCGGCGGTGCCGGCCAACGCCGGGCGTAGGCCGCGCAGCAGCGAACGCCGCGAAGCCATCCTGGCCGCCGCGCTCGACGAATTTTCCAGCCGCGGCTTCGAGGCCGCCCGCCTCGAGGATGTGGCGCGCCGCGCGGGCGTCGCCAAAGGCACGATCTATCTCTACTTCCGCGACAAGGAAAACCTGTTTCAGGAACTGATCAGGACAATGCTGACGCCGTTGGTTGGGACGATCGAGGCGATGGGGCAGGCCGATGTGCCACTGCCGATGCTGGCCGACCGTATCGTCGATCTCTTCGTCAGCCAGGTTTACGAAACGCGACGGAAGGATGTCGTGCGCCTCATGATTTCGGAAGGGCGCCGTTTTCCCAAGCTCGCCGAGTTCTATTACCGGGAAGTTCTTTCCCGCATCATCGCGGCCATGCGGGCGCTGCTGGGGCGCGCAGCTGCACGCGGCGAAGTGCCGGAAGGCCTCGCGGACTTTCCGCAAATCATTGCCGCGCCGGGTCTCGTCGCCATCGTCTGGAGCGGCTTGTTCGAACGTTTCGAGCCGCTCGACGTTCGCAAGATGATGAAGACCCATCTCGACCTGTTATTCGCGCAGGGGCGAGTGCCATGAACAGGACTCTCGCCAGTCTGGCCCTTGTTTTCGCGACGCTTTTGCTCGCAGGCTGTGACAACAGCAACGACCGCGTTCTGCAAGGCTGGGTCGAAGCAGAGCTGGTTTTTGTATCGCCCGACGAACAGGGACGCGTCGAAACGCTGAAAGTTCGTGAGGGTGATCGCGTCCAGAAGGGTGATCTGCTGTTCACGGTAGACGACGACCTGCAAAAAGCGGATGTCGTCGTCCGGAACACCGCTGTCGTAAATGCACAACAGGCTTTCGACCGCGCCAAGGAGTTGCTGAAGTCGGCGGCCGGCACGCAGAAGACCTATGACGATGCCGAGGCGGCGCTGCGCCAGGCCAAAGCCAATCTGGAATGGGCGCAGACCCGGCTTGCTCGCCGCAACGCCCATAGTCCGGGCGATGGCACCATCGAACAGATCTACTACCGGCCGGGAGAAACCGTGCCCGCTGGGCGGCCGGTCGTGGCGTTGCTGCCGCCCGGCAACCTGAAGATCCGTTTTTTCGCGCCGCAAGCTGTGTTGCCAGAGCTCAAGTATGGCGACGTCGTCGGAGTGTCCTGCGATGGTTGCGACAAGGATCTGACAGCAAAGATCAGCTTCATCGCGCGCAGTGCCGAATACACCCCGCCGGTGATTTACAGCCAGGAGGAGCGCGCCAAGCTTGTCTTTCTGATCGAGGCGCGGCCGGAGCATCCTGGGAAATTCCGCGTCGGCCAGCCGGTGACGGTGACTTTGCCGCAAGGATCCTCCAAATGAGTGAGGCCGACATCGTCATCGATGTGCACGGCCTGACAAAAAAATTCGATGGCCGCGCGGTGGTTCGTAACCTGTCGATGCAGGTGAAGCGTGGCACGATCTATGGCTTCCTGGGCCCGAACGGCTCCGGCAAGACGACCACGATCCGAATGCTGTGCGGGCTGCTGACGCCGGATGAAGGGACCGGCACTTGCCTTGGCTACGACATCCGCACCGAGACCGACAAGATCAAGCTGCAGGTCGGATACATGACGCAGCGTTTCAGCCTCTATCAGGACCTGTCGGTGCGCGAGAATCTGGAGTTCATCGGCCGCATCTATGGTATCGCGCAGCCGGCCGCCTCGGCGCGAGCCGCCATCGAACGTCTTGGCCTGACCGGTCGCGAGAATCAGCTTGCCGGCGAACTGTCGGGCGGCTGGAAACAACGGCTGGCGCTCGGCGCCTGCACCCTGCCAAGCCCGAAACTGCTTCTGCTCGATGAGCCGACGGCGGGCGTCGATCCGAAGGCGCGGCGCGAGTTCTGGAACGAAATCCACGCGCTGGCGGCCGAGGGCCTGACGGTGCTGGTCTCGACCCATTACATGGACGAGGCCGAGCGTTGTCACGAGATCGCGTATATCGCCTACGGCGAGCTGCTGGCGCACGGCACAGTCGAAGAAGTCATCGAGTCCTCGCACCTGACGACCTACATTGTCAGTGCGCGCAACGGCGAAGGACTCAACGCGCTCGGCGAAGAGCTCAACAACAAGGCGGGCATTGCCATGGTGGCGCCGTTCGGTACCAGCCTGCACGTGTCCGGACGCGATGCCGACAAGCTCGAGGCGGCGATTGCGCCCTATCGGAAAAACAAGGACTTCGAATGGCAGCGTTCGGAGCCTTCGCTCGAGGATGTTTTTATCGATCTCATGGGCAGGGCCCGGGATAATTTCCAATGACCCACGTGCTGCCCGCGCAGGCGCCGCGCCGGACCCGCGGTAATTTCTGGACCAGGACCTGGGCGGTTCTGGTCAAGGAATTCATTCAGCTCAAGCGTGACCGCGTTTCATTCGCGATGATCATCATGGTCCCGCTCATTCAGCTGCTGCTGTTCGGCTATGCCATCAATACCAATCCGCGGCATTTGCCGACCGCCGTCCTGCTGCAGGAGAACAGCGATCTCGGGCGCTCAATTCTGGCCGCGCTGAAAAACACCGACTATTTTCGCGTTATCGAGCGCCCGCGCAGCGAAGCCGAGCTCGATGAGATGCTGGCGTCCGGCAAGATCCTGTTCGGTATCGAAATCCCGCGTAATTTCGAACGGTCGGTCCGGCGCGGCGACAAGCCGGCAATGCTGATCGTTGCCGATGCGACTGATCCGGTGGCGGCAAGTGCTGCCGTGGGCGCGCTCGGGCAGGTCGTGCAAACTGCGCTCTCCCATGACCGTGGGCTGCCGGATCCCGGAAAGCCGACGTTCGAGATCAGGACCCACCAGCGCTACAATCCGGCCGGATTGACCCAACTCAACATCGTGCCTGGGCTGGTCGGCACAATTCTAACGATGACGATGCTGATCTTCACCGCGCTTTCGGTGACGCGCGAAATCGAGCGCGGGACGATGGAAAACCTGCTGTCGATGCCGATCACGCCGGTCGAGATCATGCTCGGCAAGATCATTCCGTACATCATCGTGGGTTTCGTGCAGGCGTCTATGATCATCGGCATCGGCGTGCTGCTGTTCGGCGTGCCTATCCTCGGCAATCTCTTCGCGCTTGCCGCACTGAGCACGCTGTTCATCGCCACCAATCTTTCGATCGGCTACACGTTCTCGACCATTGCGCAGAATCAGTTGCAGGCGATGCAGATGTCGATCATGTTTTTCTTGCCGAACATCCTGCTGTCCGGCTTCATGTTTCCTTTCGCGGGAATGCCAACGTGGGCGCAGTGGGTCGGCGAGGCCCTGCCGTTGACGCACTATCTGCGCGTCGTGCGCTCGATCATGCTAAAAGGATCATCGATCAGCGACCTCCATTACGACGCAGCGGCCATGTTTGTGCTGATGCTGGTGGCGATGACGATCGCCATTACGCGATTCCGCCGCACGCTCGACTAATCATCGTCGGGTCAGAATGCTCAGCCGCACATAGGGGCTCGAACGCCCCGCAGAGTCTCTCGCCCAGCCGGCGGCGGCGGACCATTCGGCATCTTCGGTCTTCATGCTGGTGATGTGCATGCCGAGACGATTGTGCCGGTAGCCATCGGAGCCGAAATATTGAACTTCCGGTCCGATATAGATCCCGCCAAGCAGCGTCTCTTCGAGCACCCGCCAGCCATAGGCGATGCGTGCCGAGTTGCTGGTTGCGATCGAGGACAGTGAAACGTCGGCCGCGATCATCGTTTCCGCCGTTGGCTCATACCAAGCCTCCGCCGCGACGCGCAGGCCGTATGAGTAACCGCGTAACCGATTGGCGGAATCGTCTGGCCGCAAGTAATGGTTTTGAATTTCGGGCCCCATAAACACTTTGAATTCGGCATCGCCACGCTTGATCCGCCAGCCCGGCAAAATGTTCGTAAGCCACTCTGCGCCAACGACGCGGTCGCCAAGATTTTGCGCGTCGTAACGGTAAAGCCCGGCCGACAGCATGATTTTCAGAAGCAACCCGTCCTGGTCGAGCCCGCTCGGAGCAACGATGAAGCCGCCATAGGCGAAGGCGCCGTTGCGCCAGATATCCCGCCCGGAAAAAAGGAGGACATGATTCTCGTCAGAGTCGTTGGCGTCCGCGGGCGGCACGCAGACACAGCAAAAACAGAGAGCGGCGGCGGAACGAGCCGCCACCCAAACGCGCCACCAGCAACTCACGGAACTAACCCTGGATTGTTGCAAAATATCGCTGCAATCCAAGGGTAAATAATTGTATGGATACAACCAACAGTCGAACGGATGAGGGGCGTTAGGACAAAGCTCCATCAATGGGTATATGCATGCCAACGACTCCTTCGCGCCGAATGGAATCCGGGAATGAGTGCTGCCACCAAAGCCCGCCATATAGCTGACGATCGCGACCGCCGGCGATCGATCGCTTTCCTGAACTGGGCCCATGCGATCGACCATTTCGTACTGCTGATCTACCCAACGGTCGTGATCGGGCTTGAGGTCGTCTACCAGCGCTCCTACAGCGAACTGATCGCTCTTTCGAGCACGGCCTTCGTCGCCTTCGGCGTGTTCTCTCTTCCGGCGGGATGGCTCGCCGACCGCTGGAGCCGCCGCAACATGATGGCGGCCTTCTATATCGGCTGCGGACTTTCCCTGGCGGCTGCCGGATTTGCCCCGAACCTTACGACGATGGCGGTCGCTATGTTCGCGCTCGGGATGTTTGCAGCAATCTATCATCCGGTCGGCATGGCGATGCTGATCGAAGCCACGAAAGCGCGCGGGCGCTCGCTGGCTTTCAACGGCGTGTGCGGCAATCTTGGTGTCTCGCTCGCTGCGGGCATCAGCGCAGCGCTCGCCACCTGGCTGGGCTGGCGGGCAGCTTTCTACGTGCCGGCCGTGTTCTTCGTTCTCACCGGCATCGTCTACCTGTGGGTCACGCCGGACGACCGCCACCAGGCGAAGTCTCGCGTATCCGCACCCGCGGTTCCGCTCACGCCTCGGCTCGCGGTGATGCTGTTCGGGTTGTTCATCGTGATCGCATTGAGCGCGGGTCTTACCTTCAACGTGCTCACAATCGCGCTGCCCAAGATCGTGGATGAACGGCTGTCCACGGATCTGCCGCTCTTGCTCGTCGGCAGCATTGCAACGGCTGTGCTGGTCTGCGGCGCATTGGCGCAATTGACCGTCGGACGGCTGGTCGAATGGGTTCCGCCGCATGTGATATTTGCGATCGTCACCGGCCTTGGCTTTCTGGGGAATCTTTGGGCTGCCTATGCGGGCGGCACGGCGCTTCTGGTTGCGCTCGCGATTGCGGTGGCCGCCATCTACGGACAGGTCACCGTCAACGACATGATCATGGCGCGATATACCGCGGACGCCTGGCGCGGCCGTGTCTACGCCGTGCGTTACTTTCTGCTGTTCATCAGCGCCGGCGCCGCAATCGGGATGATTTCGCTGCTACATGAGACCGGCGGCTTCGCGCTCGTGCTTGGCGTCAATGCCATTATCGCGCTCTTGCTGTTTGTGACGACGCTGGCTCTGGTTGCAATGATCATCAGCGTTGAAGGCAGGCAGCGCACGCAGCCCGCCGAGTAATTCAGAACAGCGGCGGAATGAGGTCGGTGACCTTCACCGCCATTTTCTTTTTGACGTTCGCAACAATGCGACTGCGGTGGCAGGTCTTCGGGTCACGGCAGTAACAGAGCAGGGCAATTCGTTTGCCCGTTTTAATCAGCGTGATGAGTTCACGCAGCTCATTTTGTGCTTCCGCCCCTCTGATGTGTTTGTCATAGATACGCCAGAGCGCGTCGGTATCCCCACCACGGGCGGCGGCACGTCCTTCCGCCGGCGTGCCAAGCTTCTGCAGATGGATATAGCCGATGCCTTCCTCCTCGAGCGCCGCCGCGAGTTGGCGTTTGGAAAAGCCGGGCCTGCGCGAGGCTGCGACAGCGCGCGTATCGACCAGCAGTTCGATTTTTGCACGCTTGAGCTCGCCGAGCACTGCGGCTGGCCTGGCCTGCTCGTATCCGACCGTGAACAGCGGCGCCGTTTTTATTGATTTCTTTTTCGGCCTGGCTGTCATTTCAATCTGTCGATCAGGGCCATGGCGGCGGCGGGCGCGCGTAGCTTCGCCTCGTGAATGAAATAGATAAATGTGTCGCGGGGCTGCGTCTTTGCCGGTGTCTTGTCGATGCGTGGCAGATCTTTCGGTTCACCGCCTTTTGCCCAGGTCTTGGCGCGCGCAGCCCAGGCATCGAGTGCCTTCGGCGGGTAGCCGGCTTTCAATTTCTCGTCGCCTTTCTGCAGCCGCGCATAGACGAAATCGGACGTGACGTCTGCAATTTCTGCGTACTTGTCATGTTCGGCGTAGACAATGCCGACGCCGAACTTGCGCGCCAGCGCGATGAAGGCCGGAGTCTTGAAGGTGTCATTACGGACCTCGACCACATGGCGCAGTCTGTGGCCGTCGAATATCTTGGGCAGCAATTCGAGGAACCCGCCGAAGTCCTTCTCATCGAATTTCTTGTAAGGTGTGAATTGCCAGAGCAGGGGACCAAGCCGCGTCCCCAGCTCGGTCACTCCGGACTGGAGAAATCGTTTTATCGAGTCACCGGCCTCTGAGAGCACTCGCCGGTTTACGGCGTAGCGCGGTCCCTTCACCGAAAACACGAAGCCGTCCGGCACTTCGGAAGCCCATTTGCGAAATGTCGCCGGCGTCTGGGTGCGGTAGAAGGTGCCGTTGATCTCGATTGAGGTCAGGTGCACGCCGGCATAAGCGAGCTCGCGCGCGTGCGGCAGGCCCTTCGGGTAGAAAACGCCCCGCCATGGCTCGTAAGTCCAGCCCCCGATACCGGCGTAAATCCGCCCTGTCGCGTTTGTCATGCTGTTGTCATGTCGGTGATGTAACGTGCTTTGCAAGTGGCGAAGACTATGTCTCGCCACGACGGCCACTGCGACGAGGCGACGCCGGATGAACGCGCGCCTTTTCGTGTGTGGTCGTTTCTTTTTAGCGAGGCTTCCTTGAAAGCAAAAGGCCCGGGAAAATCCCGGGCCTCCGCATTTCGTGTCTGAAGCGGACCGATCAGAAGTCCATGCCGCCGCCCGGAGGCATGGCCGGCATCGCTTCTTTCTTCTTCGGCAGTTCCGCGACCATGGCTTCCGTGGTGATCAGAAGGCCTGCGACGGACGCCGCATTCTGGATCGCCGCGCGCACGACCTTGGTCGGGTCGATGATGCCCTTGGTCATCAGGTTGCCGTACTCGCCGTTCTGGGCGTCGAAGCCGTAGGAGTATTGATCCTTCTCCAGCAGCTTGCCGACAACGACCGAGCCGTCAGCGCCGGCATTGGTCGCGATCTGGCGGGCTGGCGCCTGGATCGCCTTACGCACGATATCGATGCCGTGCTTCTGGTCCTCGTTCTCGACCTTGAGGCGCTTGAGGGCCTCGACCGAGCGGAGCAGGGCGACACCGCCGCCCGGCAGGATGCCTTCCTCGACCGCGGCGCGGGTCGCGTGCATCGCATCATCGACGCGATCCTTGCGCTCCTTAACCTCGACCTCGGTGGCGCCGCCGACGCGGATCACCGCCACGCCGCCCGCAAGCTTGGCCAGACGCTCCTGCAGCTTCTCGCGGTCGTAGTCGGAAGTGGTCTCTTCGATCTGCGCCTTGATCTGCGCCACGCGTGCCTCGATGTCGGCCTTCTTGCCGGCACCGTGCACGATCGTCGTGTTCTCCTTGTCGATCATCACCTTCTTGGCGCGGCCAAGCATGTTGATCGTAACATTCTCGAGCTTGATTCCGAGATCTTCGCTGATGGCCTGGCCGCCGGTCAGGATAGCGATGTCCTGCAGCATGGCCTTGCGGCGATCGCCGAAGCCCGGCGCCTTCACCGCCGCGACCTTGAGGCCGCCGCGCAGCTTGTTGACGACGAGCGTGGCAAGCG
>Ga0310811_10009016_pt1 | contig 12859 bp, 9 predicted proteins | sample YCmetagenome_FD_207642 | JGI IMG/M metagenome (GOLD analysis project Ga0310811, IMG submission 207642) | Soil microbial communities from experimental microcosm in Duke University, North Carolina, United States - YC | ecosystem: Engineered > Artificial ecosystem > Soil microcosm > Unclassified ...
CGGCGTGGGCGCTCCCGGGAGCGCCCCCGAGGTGTGATCGTTCGGCAGGTAGAGGATCGTCAGCGCGGGCATGGAATCGCCCGCCACCTGCTTCCGGAACGCCGCGATCCAGCGCTCGGCACGCAGGGAATCGGGGATCGCGAGGTCCCAGCCGGGATAGCTGGTGTCGGTGCACGCGGCGAGCCACGGCTTGTTCGCCACCGAGTGCCCCTCGGGCGTGCGGCGGGTGAACTCGCCGTAGTTGCGCAGCGACACGCGCGCGCGCTGCGCCAGGTCCCAGAGGTAGCCCGTCGAGGGTTCGTTCACGTCCTCGTCGGCCGGCTTGTCGCGGTTCAGGCCGTCGTAGTCGTACGAGCGGCCGCGCCCGGAGTAGTTGCTGGGGATGGTCTTCTCCACGTAATCGGAGGCGTAGGCCGCCATCGTCCAGTTGTGCCCGTCGCCGCTCACCTCGCCGTTCACGAAGAAGCGGTCGAAGACGCCGAAGCGCTCGGCGAGCGCGTGCGCGTTGGGCGTGACCGCGCGCGGGAAGAACGTCAGCGACGAGTCGGTGTCGCCGATCGTGAGATCGCCCAGCACCTGGTCGAACGTACGGTTCTCGCGCACCACGTAGATGACGTGCTGGAACGGCGGCAGCGTCGGCGCGACCGGCGCCTGTGCCCAGTGGTTCGAGACCGCGACGCGCTGCGAGAGCGCGGCGAGATCGTTGTCACGGGGGCTCGAGAGCAAGCTGAGCGAGCCGTTCGTCTGCCCGAGCGTGTACTGGGTCGGGTCGCGCTTGCCCGTGTAGCCGGGCTGCTTGCGACCGGGATTGGGAGCGGTCCCCTTGCCCTTGCCGTTCAGCACGCACAGCGAGTCCCCGCGCGCGAGCACCGCGGTGGGATACCACTCGACCGGGACGCGGCCGAGGAGGTGCCATCCACTCGCTCCGCCGCCGGTCGCCTCGCCCGCCGCGGCCGGCTTTCCGAACACGGCGACGGCGTCGTTGTCCGCCTCGGCGACGTAGAGCCGCTCGCCGTCGGGCGAGAGTGCGAGGGCGTTCGGTGAACTGCCCTCGGGCGGTCCGCCGGGCGCGGAGTCGGAGAGCACGTCCACCACCGAGTCGCGATCGGTGGCGACCACGGCGATGCGGTCGCTGGTGGCGCAGGTGACGTAGAGCCGCGCGTGCGCGCCGTCCACGAGCATCGACGTGGGATGCGGCCCCACGGTGATGCGCGCGCCGGCAACGAGCCCCTTCCCGCGCGGCGCGAACGTCGCGATCCACGAGCCGCCCCAGGCGGACACGTAGACGCGACCGTCGGCGTGGACGGCCACGTCGTAGGGATAGCGTCCCGTGGCGAGCCGCTGCACCACGCGGCGCGACGCCAGGTCCACGACCACGAGCGAATCCGCCAGGTTCTCGGCAACGAACAGGCGCGCACCGTCCGGCGAGCAGGCGATGCCGGCGGGATAGACGCGCCCGCCATCCTTCCCCGGCGGCGGCGCCAGCACGATGCTGTCCGCGAGCGCGGCCGAGTCCGCTCGCCAGGTGTACTCGTAGACCACGTCCTGGTTGCCGCCCGAGACGTAGAGCCGGCTGCCGTCGGGCGAGAAACACGCGCCCACGAACGCCGCGGGCTGCGCCACCGTCTGGGTGACGCGACGCGAGACCGGGTCGATCACCTGGATCCCCTGGTCGCGGTAGCCGCAGAGCACGGCGACGATGCGCGTGGAGCCGGGCGAGGACCGCATCGTCAACGGCATCGAGCCGAGCGCCACGCTCACCCCGGCCGGGTCGAGCACGACGCCCGTGGGCAGCCGGTGCACCTCCGCCGCCGGGCGCGCACACCCGGCGAGGACGAGGAGGGCGAGGCACAAGGCCCGGATCATGGCGCGGTAGGGTATCAGGTCCGAGAGACGAGCCCGGCACGCGACGGCCACCGCCCCTCAAGCATTCCAAACGCGGCTTGCAGCCCACCCAGCGGGCAGGTTTCTTGAATCCACCGGGGCACTAGGTGTATCTACACCTACCATGGCAGCCCACCCCGACTTCCACGAATGCCTGTCCTGTTCGTGCTTCGCGGCACGGCGGGCGGCGCGAACGATCACCCAGCACTACGAGCGGCACCTGAAGCCCTCGGGGCTGCGGGTGGGCCAGTTCACGGTGCTCGCCCTGCTGGCGGCGATGGGTGCGCAGCCGTTGACGCGGCTCGCCGAGCAGCTGGCGATGGAGCGCACCACGCTCACCCGCAACCTCGGGGCGCTGCTGGAGCGAGGGCTGGTCACGGAGTCCCCGACCGCCGACGGGCGCGTGCGCCTGCTGGCGATCACCCGTCGTGGCACCGCCGCGGCGCGGGCGGCACTCCCCCGCTGGCGCGAAGCGCAGAAATCGATCGCGCGCCAACTCGGGGACGGCGCCATCCGCGCCCTGACCGCGGCTTCGACGGCGACGACGATGTTGGGTTCACGTTCGCAGTTGCACACCAGGTCGTAAGAGGGAGGAAACGCCATGTTTCTCGATATCGTGGGAACGGTCGGGCTCTGCGCCCTCGCCGCGGTGCTGGCGGTCACGCTGGTGCCCTTCGGGGAACACCGCGCGATGCGCATGCGCATGACGTTGGGGATCAGCGCCTGGTTCATCATCGCCGTGGTGCTGGGGGTGACGGGTGCCTTCGCGTCACCTGCGCTCCCGGTCGGCGTCGCGGTGGGCATCGCCGTGTTCCTTCCCGTGCTCGTGGGCGCGCCCATCGTCGTCCGCACGCAGGGACATCGCGTCCCGCTCACGACGCTGGTGCTCGTGAACGCAGGCCGTATCCTGGGTGCCGCGTTCCTGCTGCTCCATGCCGCCGGGCGGCTGCCGGCGACGTTCGCGAACTCGGCCGGCTGGGGCGACGTCGCGACGGGCGTGCTCGCGCTTCCGGTCGCATGGGCGATCCAACGACGCGCCGCGGGCTGGCGGTGGATCACCGGGGCCTGGAACGTGCTCGGCATGGCCGATCTCCTGGCCGCGGTCACGCTGGGCGTGGGCTCGGCGCCGGGCTCCATGGTCCGCTTCATCTACGAAGCGCCCGGCTCGGGCGCGATCGTGACGTTCCCGTGGGTGCTGGTGCCGGCGTTCTTCGTGCCGCTCTACCTGCTCGCGCACATCGGGGTCTTCGCCCAGCTCGCCGCGCCGGCGCATGCGGGCGATGAGCCGCGCCTGGGTCACGGCGGCGTGCAGCAGTTGCCGGCCCGCTGAGGACGGGCGCGCGCTAGCGCGCGGGTGCGGGTGTGGCGGCATCCACGATCGCCGTCATCACCCGGCCCGCGCTCGCGCCGCCCAGGTGGCGCTCGCGGCCGCCGAAGTAGCGCTCGTTGAGCGCGGGCCCGTCCAGCTCCTCGAGGCGCGTGAAGCCCATCGCGCGCAGCTCGCGCGCGAGGTCGTCCGGATCGAACCACGTCTTCCACGGCTCGCCGGCGGCGGCCACGCGGCGCGCGACCAGGTAGAAGCCGATGCGCCGCAGCCATGGCAGCCGGTGGGGTGGCAGCATGTAGTCGAACGTGATGCCGCTCCCGCGCGGGCGGCGGCCCACGTAGCCGAGCGTCGCGAGCACGGCGTCGCGCGTCAGGTACATGCTGACTCCGAGCCAGGAGAAGAACGCGGGCTCGTCGTCGCGGAAGCCCGCGGCGCGGAGCTGTTCGGGGAGCGACTGCGTCTCGAAGTCGACGGGTACGAACGTGAGCGACGCGGGCACGTCGATCCGGGTGCGCGCGAGCAGCTCGCGCTTCCATGCCTGCGTCGACGGCATGTCGACCTCGTAGACGCACAGCTGCTGCGCGTAGGGATTGCGGTAGGCGAACGTGTCGAGGCCGGCGCCGAGCACGACATACTGGCGCACGCCCGCGGCCACGGCCTGCGCGAGCGCGTCCTCGGCGCAGCGGCTGCGCGCGACGAGGAACAGCCGCAGCGCGCGGCCGAAGCTCGAGTCGAAGCGCTTCGGGTCCTCGTGGATCCTGGCGGCGCCGCGCTCGCCCACGATCCGCAGCGCGATGGGGTCTTCGAGCACCACGGGCCGGTCGAGGATCTGGTGCGCGGCGCGCCGCATCGCCACGCGGTACGCGGTGGCACTCGGCTGGTCGGGCTTCACGGCTGCGCGCGCTCGAGCTCGCGGGCCGTTGGCTCCTCCCGCCGGTAGGCGCGCAGCGCGGGCGTGCGCCACGCCACCCACAGCACCGAGAGCACGCAGCCGATGCCGCCGGTCACCACCGAGAGCGGCGCGCCGAAGCCCTGCGCCACGAGGCCGGCCTCCAGCTCTCCCAACTGCGGGCCGCCCATGAAGAACACCATGTTCACGCTCGTCATCCGCCCGCGCATCGAGTCGGGCGTGGCGAGCTGGCGGACAAGATTGCGGATCACCACGCTCACCGTGTCGGCGACGCCGGTCACCGCGAGGCAGAGGAACGAGAGCGCGAAGTTCCGCGACAACCCGAACACCATGGTGGCCGCGCCGTAGACCGCGACCCACGCCATCAGCACCGGGCCGCGGCGGCGGATGCGCTCGGCCAGCGGCACCATCGCGGCGGCGGCGACCACCGCGCCCACGCTCGGGGCCGCGGAGAGCAGGCCGTAGCCTTGCGCGCCGACCTTGAGCACGTCCTGCGCGAAGATCGGCAGCAGCGCCGTGGCCGAGGCGAAGAACGTGGCGAAGAAGTCGAGCAGCATGGTGGCGCGGATCAGCGGCGTGCGGAAGACGAAGCGCAGGCCCTCGAGCGCCGCGTGCATGCTCACGCCGCTGCCCGTGCCCTCGGGGCGCACGGCGACGCCGCGCATCATCAGCAGGGCCACGATCACGAACAGGAACGAGACGGCGTTGATCGCGTAGGCCCAGCCGACACCGCCCCAGGCGATGACCATGCCACCGATCGCAGGCCCGGCGATCGAGGCGACCTCGAACATGATGGTGTTCAGGCTGATGGCGTTGGGCAGGTGCTCGCGCGGCACCAGGTTCGGGATCAGCGACTGGCGCGAGGGACCGTCGAACGCCCAGAACGCAGACGACAGCCCGGCGAGCAGGTAGACCGCCCACAGCGCCCGGGAGCCCGAGAACGACAGCGCGGCGAGCGCCGCCGCCGCGAGCGCCATGAGGCTCTGCGTCACCATCATCACCTTCCGGCGATCGAAGTGATCGGCGACGACGCCGCTGACGATGGAGAAGACGACGATGGGCAGGATGCGCACGGCGCCGGTCATGCCGAGCGCGAGCCCTCGCTTCGCCGCCGGCACGAGGAGTGACACGTGCCAGAGGATGGCCGCGCTCTGCATCATGCTCCCTGCCATCGACACCAGCTGGCTCAGCCACAGCAGCCGAAAGTTCCGGTGACGGAGTGCGGGGACGTGATCGGCGAGGGGCATCCGCCGATATTATCGTGTCCGTGCCGGCGCGAGTCCGAGAGTTGTGTTGAGCCAGCGCACCAGCGGCAGCATGGCTTCGTAGTGAGCCTGGAGGATGGCGGTGAGGCGCGCCCCGGTGACCTCCTTGTCGCTCAGCCGGTGCCCCACCGTGAACGACTGGAACTTGAGCCAGCGCGCCGCCGGATGGTCCTCCTCGTAGCCGCGGGGCGCACGCTTGAGCATCGACTCCTCGCTCAGGCCACCGAGTCGCTTCTTGAGCCCGGGGGCGAGCACGATGCGCTCGAACGCCTTCGGATCGCGCGCGATCGCGACGCGGAACTTGTTGAGCGCCGGCCGCGGCGGCATCCAGCAGCCGCCGCCCAGCATCGATCCGCCGGGCTCGAGGTGGAAGTAGAAGCCGGCGCCGCCGCCGTGCGCCTCGCGGCCCACCTTGGAGGAGCCGCCGATGTGGAAGAACCAGCACGCGGCGTGGGTCTTGTAGGGCGACTTGTCGGCGGAGAAGCGGATGTCACGGTTCAGGCGGAAGATCGAGCGCTTGGGATCGCCCACGAACTCGGGCGCGAACTCGGAGAAGCGGCTGTCCATCTCGTGCACGAGACCGGTGAGCGGCCCGCGGACGTGCTGCTCGTAATCCTCGCGATGCGCTTCGAACCAGGGCTTGGCGTTGTGGCGCGCGAGCCCGCGGAAGAACGTGAGCGACTCCGAACCGAAGTACTTCATCGCGAACCTCCCCGGGCCCTGATCCGGCTGCCCGTCGCGGTCGAATGCGGACAATAGCCGAGGTCGCGCCCGCAGTCGCGTGAGCGGCGCTCGTCGGGTCCATGTCGACACGTAGCGCCCTGTGCGCACTATCAGGGGATGAAACTCACACGTAGGCAGTTCCTGAAGGCGTCGGCCGCGGCATCCACCGCGGCCGCGTTCCCGCTGCCGGCGTCGGCCGCGTCGCCGCCACCCGCGTCGCCATTGCCCGGCCTCAAATCCCCCACCACCGGCAAAGCCGACAAGCCGCTCGACATCCTCATGATCGGCGGCACCGGATTCACCGGACCCGAGCAGGTCGAGTACGCGCTCGCGCGCGGGCACAAGGTCACGCTCCTCAATCGAAACAAGCGTCGGCCCGACTTGTTCAAGGGCCGCGTCGACCAGCTGGTCGGCGACTTGAGCGCCGACATCAGCGTGCTCAAGGGCCGCTCGTTCGATACCGTGCTCGACATCCCGACGACTTATCCTTTCTGGGTGCGCAACGTCGCGCAGTACCTCAAGGGCCGCGTCGGCCACTACGTATTCATCTCGACGGTTTCGGTGTACGCCGACAACAGCAAGCCCGGCATGGACGAAACCGACGCGACGGTGCCGATGGGCGCGGGCATCGATCCGTACTCGTTGGACCCGGCCTACCGCGCGAGCCAGTACGCGCCGTTCAAGGCGTTCTGCGAGCGCCTGGTGCAGGAGGCGTATCCGGTCTCGACCATCATTCGCCCCGGTCTCATCGTCGGCCCGCTCGATCCCTCGGACCGCTTCACGTACTGGCCGTCCCGCATCGATCGTGGCGGAGAAGTGCTGGCCCCGGGCGACCCAAACGACAGGGTCCAGTTCATCGACGCGCGCGATCTCGCGCAGTGGACCATCCACATGATCGAGCAACGCGAGGCCGGAGTCTTCAACGCGCTCGGCCCGGCGGGGCCGCTCTCCATCGCCGAGATGCTCTACGGCATCAAGGCAGTGACCACGGCGGGCGCCCAGTTCACGTGGGTGCCGGCTGAGTTCCTCAAGCAGCACGGGATCGAGGAATGGAAGGACATGCCGGTCTGGGTCGACCCCCACGGCGACGGCGCCGGATTCCATTTCCGCTCGAACGCGCGGGCCGTCTCGAAAGGGCTGACCTTCCGACCGCTGGCGGTGACTGCCCTGGAAACGCTGGAGTGGCACATGACGCGCTCGCCGGAAGCCCGTCAGGCGCTCCTCGAGGGCAAGTTGAACGGCCTCTCACCCGCGCGTGAAGCGGAGGTACTCACCGCCTGGAAGGCGAGACCCCGGTAGTGACGAGCGAGACCCCGGACCCGAACTCGCGTTCGGGCGGACGCGCGCTGGCAGGCCTCCGGCTACTGGTCGACGTGCGTTCGCCGGAGCTTTCCTCGCTGGTGCTCTCGTTCCTCTACTTCTTCTTCGTGATGAGCGCCTGGTTCGTGTTGCGTCCGATTCGCGACGAGATTGCGGTGGCGGCCGGCGTCTCGAAGCTGCCCTATCTCTTCATGGGCACGCTCGGCGCGACGCTGCTCTTCAACCCGCTCTTCGGCGTGCTCGTCGTGCGCTTCCGCGTCCGCACCTTCATCGCGCTGACATACCATTTCTTCGTGGCGAACCTGTTCGCCTTCTACCTGCTCATGTGGATGGCCGGGGCCCGCGAGGGCTCGACGTTCGATCTCTGGATGGGCCGCGCTTTCTACGTCTGGACCAGCGTGTTCAACTTCTTCGTCATCTCCATCTTCTGGTCGTTCATGGCAGACTCGTTCACCAGCGATCAGGCCAAACGGCTCTTCGGCTTCATCGGCGTCGGTGGAACCCTGGGATCGATCGTCGGATCGGCTTTCACCGCGGCCATGGCATCGCATCTCGGCACCCGGAACCTGCTTCTCGTTTCGGCCCTGCTTCTCGAGATCGCGGTCTTCATCGTCACGCGGTTTCCGAAGCGCAGCCTCGTCGGCGCCCCGCTCGATGCGGGCGGGCGCAAGGAGGAGGATCGGATCGGAGGGAGCGCCTGGGCGGGCGTGACGCGGATGCTGCAGTCGCCGTACCTACTGGCGATCGCGACCTTCCTCACGCTCTACATTGCCGGGTCGACGGTGCTGTATGCCGAACAGACGGATCTGGTCGGCCGCCTCTACCCGACGCGCGCGGCGCGAACGACGGTGCTCGCCCAGCTCGAGTTCGCGGCGCAGTCACTGACGCTGTTCACGCAGTTCTTCCTGACCGGCCGCATCACCAGGTGGATCGGGCTGGCGGCCACGCTCGCGATCGTGCCGGTCGTGAGCGTGCTGGGTTTCGGCACGCTCGGACTCTTCCCCGTCTTCCAGGCCCTCGCCATGCTCACGGTCTGCCGGCGCGCCGCCAACTTCTCGCTGATGAACCCGGCGATGGAGACGCTGTTCACCGTCGTCAGCCGCGAGGACAAGTACAAGGCCAAGAATTTCATCGAGACGTTCGTCTACCGATTCAGCGATCAACTCACGGTCTGGGGGTATGCCGGTCTGGCCGCCCTGGGGCTGGGCTTGTCCGGGATCGCCTTCGCGGTCACTCCCGTCGCGGGCGTTTCCGTCGCTCTCGCGATCTGGCTCGGCAGGCGCCAGCGCCAGATGGAGCGCCTGGGAGCTCGAACCGAGGCGGCGTGATTCGCGCGACGGGTTCGGAAATGTGTCGACGCGGCACAGCGAATCGGAAGTTGAATCCTCCTCGGTTCAGAGCGCTGCCGGCTCGGTGTCGGTGCGCTCGAAGAACAGGAGGTCCGCGGCTTTCGTCCGGTCTCGGACGTGGCCCTCGGGGTCGGGGTTGTTCCCCCACGTGATGTCCGGCGCGCGCACCGGCACCGGCGTCCAGAACCAGCGCTCCACCTCCCGCCGGTACACGGGCCAGTGCACGAACGGCACGCTGCGGCGGATGATCGCGTAGCGCGGCGGCACGCTGGCGTCGTCCTCGGCGCGGAACGACGCGATGCCGCCGCGGATGCGGTTCGGCAGGTAGTACATGAGCGGCAGGTCTTCATAGTTGATGAGGATCTCGTCCGTGGGAACGGCGTTCCTCGCCAGCCACTCGATGACGAGCCGGTTGGGGTCGCGCCGGTGGGAGAAGATGTCGGTGCGGAGGAGCGACAGCTCCGAGCGCAGCACCGTGCCCGTGCTCGACCCGCGCGGTGGACGCACGAGCGGCGCGAGCGGCTGGCAGAGCCACGGCGTGAGCGCGACGACGGCGACGCCGATCCACGCCGCCGTCGCCGCGTGCCCGCCCAGGGCGCGCACGAACAACCACGCGGCGAGCAGCGCGCCGACCGGGGCGGCCATGATGACGTAGCGCACGAACGTCATCGGGGCGACGGTCGGGACCCAGAGCGCGAGCCCCACGATCGTCGCGATCCCGATCGCGATCAGGCGTGCCTCGATCTCCGGCAGGCGGCGCCAGCGGACCGCCAGCACCACCAGCGCGGCGAGCACGACGACCGCAGGTACGACGTACTCGTTGATGTTGAACAACGTTCCCTGGAAGCGGTGGGGCCACGTGCCGAGGAGGCCCGACTGCCGGTGCGAGAGCCGGTAGAAGAAGAGGAAGGGCACGATCGCGCCGAGGAGCGCCACCCCCGCCGTCACCGGGTTCCACGCCGACCGCCAGTCGGCGCGGAGCGCGTGGACGATCGCGTCCAGGAACAGGATGCCGAACACGGGCCACACCGTGCCGTAGTCGACCTGGAACCAGCACCAGGCCACGGCGACGAAGACCGTCGCGCCGAAGCGTGCGCCCTGCTGCCAGCGTGCGTACGCCAGGAGCGTGAGCACGAGGAACAGGCTCGTGAGCGAGTAGTAGCGCGCCTGCCGGCCGTGGAGCACCCAATAGACGTTGAGCGTGAGCAGCGCGCACGCGACCGTCGCCATGAGCGAGCTGCGGCAGACGCGGAACACGAGCCAATAGAGCGCGAACACCGTGGCGAGGCCGGCGAGCGCGAACGGCAACCGCGCGGCGAGCGTGGTGCGGCCGAGCAACGCGATGCTGGACGCCGCGAGCACGAACTGTCCCCAGGGATGGAACGTCCACATCCCGTCCGGCTTCAGCACGCCGCGGCGCACGCAGTCCTCGAACGCCCTGCGGCCGTCGTGCGTGCGCTCCTCGATGGTCTTGGGGTCCATCGCGACGTAGTTGTCGTCGCTGATCAGGTTCCGGCCGTCATAGGCGAGCGGCTTGCCGTGTTCGAGGAGTCGCACCGCGAGCACTGCGGTGTTGGCCTCGTCCTGCCACAGGTAGGTGTCGGTGAGGTGCCATAGGAGCAGCACCGCGGCGGCGAGCCCGATCAAGGTGGGCGCCAGCCACTCCCTCGCGCGCGATCGCTGCTCGTGTCCACCGCCGCGCGGCCTCGGCATCGGACCCCCCTTCGCCTTTCCCGACCTGCGCTTCGAGGTTACTATGCCTGCCGGGTCGGCAGTTCACCCAGGCGTCGCCGCGCGGCCAGCCGGCCGCGAGCTGAACCTGCCACGTAGACCTCGGCTTCGGACTCGTCCCCGCTTCGATGCGGCGCGCGTTCTGGCTGGCAAGACGGCGACCCCCGGCACCCGGCGAATCGCTCCGGGCCACGAGCGCGTGCATCGCCAGCGAGGACTCCGTCCATGCCCAGGGAAGCCGTTTCATTCGTCGTCGAGGATCTCTCCGCATTCGCCCGTTCGCTCGCCCGCGCGCTCGCCGAGCGCGAGGAGGCGAAGCAGCCCGGCCACGTCGAGATGCTGAACCTGATCGCCCGCGCCGCCGGCCATCGGAACCTGCAGGCGCTGCAGGCGTCGCTCAAGGCCCCGGCGGCGCCGCTCGCCGCCGAGGACCAGGCGCCGCCGATCCCGCTCTCCGACAACGCGCGCCGGGCGCTCAAGCTGTTCGATACCCGCGGCCGCATGGTCCGCCTGCCGAGCAAGTACAGCATCCTGAAGCTCGCGTTGTGGCTGCTGTGGACTCGGTTCGACTCGCGCCGGGTCTACACGGAGAAGGAGGTGAACGCGGTGCTGATGGCCGCGAACACCTTCAGCGACCACGTCACGCTGAGGCGGGAACTGGTCGATCACCACCTGCTCACGCGGAAGAGCGATGGCTCCGAGTACCGGAAGCTGCCGGCGCGGCCGGATGCGGACGCCCGGGCGTTGCTCGCCGCATGGCGCGCACGCCAACGGAGCCGTGTCGTGAGCGAGTGACGCCGGACGCTTCGCCGGAACCAGCGGCACGAAGACCCGCGGCCGCCCCGAGGGGCGGCCGCCAGGAGACCAACTATCCCGTTGACCTAGGGTCGCTCCATATCATGGAACCACGGCCATCTTTCTCACCATCGTCTGCCCCGGCAGCGTGAGCCTGACGAGATAGACTCCGGGCGAAAGACGCCCGCGCGCGCGAGTGCCGTTCCAGGCGAGCGCATGGCGTCCCGGCGGCTGCGGCTCGTCAGCCAGCGTCTCGACGACACGCCCCGAGACGTCCAGCAGCTCGATGCGCACTCGCCCCGCCTGGGCGACCACGTACTGGACCTGGAGCCCGGTCCGGATCGGGTTCGGTCCTATGGTGAGAACGCTCTCCACGCTGCTCTGTTCCAGGTTCACGGGGACGGATCTGCGCGTCGAGATGGCGGCGAAGCCGGATTGCGGCTGCCCACCGATGGAGCCGAATCCGCCGCCCGCATACACCGTGCTCCCTTTCACATCCAGCGCCACGACGATGTCGCTCGCATTCGGATCCCAGGTCGTCGCATACCCGCTGGCCGCGTCGATGGCGCCGATGTTGTTTCGCGGCTGCCCGCCGAGCGTGGTGAACAAGCCGCCCGCGTACACGCTGCCCCCGCCCACCGTTAGAGCGTGCACGGGTCCGTTGGCTCCCGGGTCCCAAGCGGTGGCGGCCCCGGTCGCTGCATCGAGGGCGGCGATGTTGTTGCGCCCCTGCCCGCCGATGCCGTTGTATGCACCGCCCACGTACAGCGTGCCCCCGCTCACCGCCAGGGCGAGCACTTCGCTGCCGTTGGGCTCAGGGTTCCATGGGGTCACGGCACCGCTGGCCGCATCGATCGCGGCGATGAGGTTCCGGGGCTCCCCGCCTATGAACGTGAAGATGCCGCCGGCGTAAACGGTTCCCCCGCTGACTGCCAGGGCCAGGACGCTGCCGAACGCATCCGGGTCCCAGGAAGTGGCAGCGCCGCTGGACGCATCGATTGCGGCGATGTTGCTGCGCAGCTGCCCGCCGATGCTGCCGAACCCGCCGCCCGCGTACACCTTGGTCCCGCTCACAGCGAGAGCGAGGACGGGGCCGCCGGTCGCGCGCGGATCCCACGCCGTGGCTTCACCGGTGGCCGCGCTGAGCGCGGCGATGCGATTGCGCGGCTGCCCCCCGATGTTGGTGAAGAAGCCGCCCGCGTAGACGGTGCCTCCACTCACCGCCAGGGCCGCGACGCCGCCGCCGACCGCACTGGGGTTCCAGGCCGTCGGAACACCGCTGGATGCATCCAGCGCGGCGATGTTCCTGCGCGGCGTCCCGCCCATGAACTTGAAGTAGCCGCCGGCGAACACGGTGCCGCCGCTCACCGCGAGGGCTCGGACCTGGGCGCTCGCGTTCGGATCCCAGGCCGTGGCGTTCCCGCTGGCCACATCGAGCGCGGCGATGAAGTTACGCGGCTGTCCCCCGATGTTCCTGAATCCGCCGCCGGCGTAGACCGTGCCCCCGCTGACCACCAGGGTGTAGACGTAATCGTCCGCGTTCGGGTTCCAGGCG
>Ga0310811_10009018_pt1 | contig 12858 bp, 13 predicted proteins | sample YCmetagenome_FD_207642 | JGI IMG/M metagenome (GOLD analysis project Ga0310811, IMG submission 207642) | Soil microbial communities from experimental microcosm in Duke University, North Carolina, United States - YC | ecosystem: Engineered > Artificial ecosystem > Soil microcosm > Unclassified ...
GCGACCTACGAAGGCCCTTACCCCTACGTCGACGGCTTGGTCTTCCAGATCACGCAGAACGTCGGACGGCTGCAGGTCGAGCATCTGCCGCGCGTCGAAGGTCGATCGAACTATACGCTGGCCCGCCTGTTCCGGCTGTGGCTCTCGATGTTCTCGAACTTCTCGGTGATTCCGCTCCGCATCGCCACTTTGTTCGGCATTGCCTTCGGTACGATAGGCGCGCTGACGGCGATCATTGTGATCGCCGAGGCGATCTCGGATCGCCAACCGCCGCAAGGCTGGGCCTCGCTGATGGTTGCCGTGCTGGTGCTGGCGGGCGTCCAGCTCGTCGTGGTGGGATTGATCGGCGAGTACTTGGGCCGCATGTTTTTGGCAGTCAACCGCAAGCCGCAGTATCTCGTGCGCGAGATCTTCCGGCGCAAGCCGGCTGGCGGTGGACTCGACATCGAGCATCCGCCGGCCGATACCAAAGCGGCCGGCCAGCCGCACCGCGAGGCTCTTCAACCGAGGTTATAGACGATGTGGGTCTCCTACGTGGCGCTGGCGATCAGCATATTGGCCGGCATGGGCGGCCAGCTTCTTTTGAAGCAGGGTGCCGATGCGCCGGATTTCTTCAGCCAGCTGCTGCGACCTTCGACGCTTGCTGGTCTCGCGCTTTATGGGTCAGCGGCCTTCCTCTACATCATTGCGTTGCGGAAGCTGCCGCTGTCGGTTGCGTTTCCCAGCGTGTCGCTGTCCTACGCAATCGTGGCGGTGCTGGGTCACTTCGTGTTCGGCGAGCCGTTTGGCCTCAAGCAGGTCGGCGGCATCGTGCTGATCATGGGCGGCGTGGCCCTGATCCATCAGGGATGAAAGAGGGCGACGTGATCTACGAGCAGATCAAGTACGACGTCAAGGATGGTGTCCTGACGATCACTCTGAACCGCCCGGACAAGCTCAATGCCTTCACGGGCAAGATGCTGTCGGAGCTTCTCGATGCAATGGATCGGGCCGATCGTGACGACGACGTGCGCGCCATCGTGTTTACCGGCGCAGGCCGCGGCTTCTGCGCCGGTGCCGACCTCTCGGGCGGCGCCAACACCTTCAACGCCGAAAATCGCGGACCGGTCGATCCGGGCCTGGATGGTCATCGCGATGGTGGCGGCCTTCTGACGCTGCGCCTCTACGATTCGCTCAAGCCCACCATTGCGGCATGCAATGGCCCGGCCGTGGGCGTGGGCATCACGATGCAGCTCGCGATGGACGTGCGGCTCGCATCCGAGGCAGCGCGCTACGGTTTTGTGTTCACCCGCCGGGCCATCGTCATGGAGGCCTGCTCGAGCTGGTTTCTGCCGCGTCTGGTCGGGCCGCAGCAGGCACTGGAATGGGTCATGACGGGGCGTGTCTTTTCCGCTGAAGAAGCCCTCAAGGGGCGGCTGGTGCGCTCCGTTCACAAGCCCGAGGAGCTTCTGCCCGCGGCCTATGCATTGGCGCGCGAGATCGCCGACAACACAGCGCCCGTGTCGGTCGCGCTCAATCGGCAGATGATCTGGAGGATGCTGGGCGCCGATCATCCGATGGAGGCGCACAAGGTCGATTCCAAGGGGATCTACGAACGCGGCAAATCGGCGGACGTGAAGGAGGGAGTTACGGCCTTCCTCGAGAAACGGCCGGCGAGGTTCCCGATGAAGGTGACGACGGGCATGCCGTCGTATTTCCCATGGTGGAAGGAGCGGACGTTCGGCTGACGCGACGAGGTGCGGCGACGGTTCGGTTGCAGCCCTGTTGCACTTGCGGCAATCTCCCGGCCGACTTGCTGGTGGGAGGAAAGTAATGACCAAGCTGTACCTGCGGCGCCGCTCCATCCTGGCGGCCGCGCCGGCGGCCCTTGTGGGGGGCCTGGCCGCGCCATACCTCGCACACGCCCAGGGGAAACCCGAGAAACCGAAGGTCGTGCTGGCCGTCGGCGGCAAGTCGGCACTCTATTATCTCTCACTCACGATTGCGGAGAAGAAGGGGTTCTTCAAGGACGCCGGCCTCGACATCGAGATCAACGACTTCCAGGGCGGCTCCAAGTCGCTCGAAGCCTTGATGGGCGGCAGCGCCGATGTGACGGCGGGTGCCTACGAACACACGATCCGCATGCAGCAACGTGGACAGCCGATCACCGGCTTCGCCCTGATCGGGCGGGGCATGCAGATTGCGATCGCCGTGCGCAAGGATGAGGCGGCAAAGATCAAAGGGCCGGCCGATATCAAGGGCATGAAGTTCGGCGTGAGCGCACCCGGATCCTCGACGCACATGCTGCTCTTGAGTTGGGCGGCCAAGGGAGGGCTGAAGGCGAGCGACGTCATCGCCGTGGGTGTGGGCGCTGGCGCCACTGTCGTGGCGGCAGTTGAGCAGAAGCAAGTCGATGGCGTGTCCCAGACCGATCCCGCGCTGACCATCCTGCAGGACAAGGGCATGATCCAGATCGTGCTCGACACGCGCACCGCCAAGGGCAATCAGGAGTTTTTCGGTGGCGCCTTTCCGGCTGCCTGCCTCTATACGCAACCCGGCTTCCTGAAGAAGAACCCCAACACCGCGCAGGCGCTGGCCACCGCCATCGTGCGGGCCGACGAATGGCTGCAGACGGCATCGCCGGCCGACGTCGCCAAGACGGTGCCCGAGGCTTATCTGCTCGGCGATCGCGCGGTCTACGAGAAATCGTTCGCGGGTGTTCGCGAGACGATATCGCCCGACGGCCTTATGCCGGCCGGCGCGATGGAGAACTGCCTGAAGTTCCTGGTCGACGCCGATCCCAAGATCGCCGCCGACAAGGACAAGATCAAGCTCGCGGAAACGTGGACCAACGAGTTCGCGCAGCGCGCCAAGAAACCAGCTTGAGTCATCCGTGGCGATGACTGCAACGCCGGCGCTGGCGCTGGAGGACATCACCTGCCGCTTCGCCGGCCGTGACGGCGACGCGGCTTACACCGCGGTCGCCAACGCCACCTTGCGTGTGGCCGACGGCGAGTTCGTCTCCGTCGTTGGCCCCACCGGCTGCGGCAAGTCGACTTTGCTCAACGTTGCGGCTGGCCTGCTCGCGCCGTCGTCCGGCGTGGTGAGCGTTTTTGGCAAGCAGTTGCAGGCGGCGGAGGGGATCAACCGGCGAGCCGGTTATATGTTCCAGGCCGATGCGCTGATGCCCTGGCGGACCGGGATCGAGAATGTGGTCGCCGGGCTCGATTTCCGCGGCGTGTCACGCGGCGAGGCCCGCCAGCAGGGTGAGTCCTGGCTGCGCCGTGTCGGCCTCGCGGGCTTCGGCGATCGGTACCCGCACCAGATGTCGGGCGGCATGCGCAAGCGGTTGGCGCTTGCCCAGACACTGATCATGCGACCGGACATCCTGCTGATGGATGAGCCATTCTCGGCGCTCGATGTGCAGACGCGCCAGCTCATGGAGAACGAGCTGCTGGCATTGTGGGCGGAGGACCGGAAATCGGTACTGTTCATCACCCATGACCTCGAGGAGGCGATTGCGCTTTCGGATCGCGTCGTCGTCCTGTCGGCGGGGCCGGGCACGCGTCCGATCGGAGACTTCAGGATCGACCTGCCGCGCCCGCGCGACGTGTCGGAGATTCGTATGACGCCGGCCTTCCTGGCGCTCCATCGCGAGATCTGGGGGGCGATGAAGGAGGAGGTGTTGAAGGCCTACGAACGGCAGAAGGCTGCCTGACATGCGCCTGCGCAGCCTGCAGATCCTGATTCTCGTCGTGCTGATCGCCCTCTGGTACCTCTTCACCAAGCCGGGACTGCTCCCGAACTTCTATTTCGAGCAGGACAATCGCGCCGCCTTCTTCTTCGGTGAGCCGCAGAAGGTGTTTCGTGTCATCGTCGAATGGTTCACCTCCGGCGAAATTTTCGGGCATCTTGGGATCACATTGCTGGAGACGGTGCTGGGCTTTGTCATTGGCTCGGTGTTCGGCCTCGGCATCGGGCTCTGGCTTGCGCTTTCGCGCACCGCATCGATGGTGATGGACCCCTATATCAAGGGCTTCAACTCGATGCCTCGCGTCGTGCTGGCACCGATCTTCGCCGTGTGGTTTGGGCTTGGCATCTGGTCCAAGGTGGCACTGGGCGTGACGCTGGTCTTCTTCGTCGTCTTCTTCAACGTCTATCAGGGCGTGCGCGAGGTGAGCCCAACGCTCATTGCCAATGCTCGCATGCTGGGTGCTTCGCCGCGTCAGCTTCTGCGTTCGATCTACCTGCCATCCGCGATGAGCTGGGTGTTCGCAAGCCTGCACAATGCCGTCGGCCTCGCCTTCGTCGGTGCGGTGGTCGGCGAATACCTGGGATCGTCGCGCGGCGTCGGCTATCTGATCCTGCAGGCGGAAGGGACGTTCGACGTCAACACCGTCTTCGCCGGCATTCTGGTGCTCACCGCCTTCGCCCTTGTGCTCGACGCCGTCGTTGGCTTGGTGGAGGCCCGCCTCATGACCTGGCAGCCACGGGCGAGCGAAACGGAAAAGGTATAGCCAATCAGGCGCCGGTGAAGCGCGCGGCGCGCTTCTCGAGGAAGTGGGCGACGCCCTCCTTGAAGTCGGCCGTCTCGAACGAGAGGTCCATCTCGTGGTTGGCCTGGACAGTCGCCTCGGCCAGGGTCTGAAACTGCGCCTCCCAGAGCTGCCGCTTCATCACTGCGACCGAGCGCGGCGACACCGTGTCGGCCATCAGTCGGGCATAGGCACGCACCTCGGCCATCAGCTTGTCGTCGGGGATGACGCGGCTCACCAGGCCCAGCGACAGTGCTTCCTGGGCCCGGAACTTGCGAGCCGAGCATAGGAGATCGAGGGCGGCGGGCAGCCCCACGAGCCGCGGCAGCAGCCAGCTCACACCATGTTCGGCGATCAGGCCGCGCTGGGCAAAGGATGTCGTGAACACCGCCGTCTCAGCTGCGAAACGGAGATCGGCATAGAGCGAAACGACGAAGCCCAAGCCAGCCGCAGGCCCATTGATCGCAGCGATGATGAACTTTGGGATGGCCGGGAAGTAGGAATAGGTCATGTGGAAGTCGGCAAAGGTACTGCCACCTGGAAGATCACGACCGGCCGCTGTCTGGCGCTCCACCTGAGCTGACGCTGCCGTGCCCGATCCGATGGCCTGCAAGCTGCCCATATCCGCGCCGGCGCAGAAGCCACGTCCCGCGCCGGTCAGGATGATGACGCGTACATTGCGATCGGCGCCAGCGGTTTGCATCGCGTCCTTGAGGTCCAGATGCATCTGACGGGTCCAGGCGTTGAGCTTCTCCGGACGGTTGAGCGTGATGGTGCAGATGCAATCGTTGACGTCGTAGAGGATGGTTTCGTACATCATCGACAGGCCTCCTCCTGTGCAATTTTGTAGCTCGCGGGTGGCGCGAATTGCAGCGACGATACAAACGGCAACCGGTTGCTACAATTGGGACGCAATAGCCGGCGAATAGGGCTGGGGTTCGGCCGGTAATTGGCGTACCAGAAAGCGCCGTCCGAGCTGGAATTTACCCCGCACCCATGGCCCTGTGGTATGTTGCTTGCTTAAGAAACGAAGGGTACCGAGGTAGGAGATGGCCAAGAGGGAGTTCGCCCACCCCAACGAAATGCACAAATATGTGGGCCAGGAAATCGGGGTCAGCGATTGGGTTGAGATATCGCAGGACCGGATCAACCGCTTCGCTGATGCGACCGGTGATCACCAGTGGATCCATGTCGATGTGGAGCGCGCCAAGAAGGATATGCCGGGCGGCAAGACCATCGCCCATGGCTACCTCACTCTGTCGCTCATCCCGATGCTCAATCATCAGATCTCGCACATCAACAATGTGCGCAACGGAATCAACTACGGCTGCAACAAGGTACGCTTCACCAGCCCCGTTCCCGCAGGCGCGCGCGTGCGCGCTCGGGCGAAGCTTCTCGCCGCCGATCCGATGGCTGGCGGTGGCGTGCGGCTTACCAACCAGATGACGATCGAGATCGAAGGACAGGACCGGCCGGCCTGCGTGGCCGAGACCATGTCCATCGTCTACGGGGCCTGAGCAACAATGACGTGGATCAAGCGCGAAGAGCTCAGTCACGAACGGATCGAGCAGATCGTTCGGGACGCCCACCAGGCTGGCTATGATTTCTTCCTCACGGCTGAACAGCGCGAGGCAAGCCTGACGGAGGCGCTCGCACGCTATGCTCCCGGCGAAGATGCCTGGGTGTTCGCCTACGGCTCCCTGATGTGGAATCCGGCCATCGAATTTGCCGAACAGCAGCCCGGTCAGCTCGAAGGCTGGCGCCGGTCCTTTTGCTTCTGGATGCCAATGGGACGCGGCACGCCGGAGTTGCCTGGCCTGATGTTGGCGCTCGAGCGCGGTGGTTATTGCGAGGGCATCGCCTACCGCCTCGCACCGCATCAGGTGCGGAGCGAATTGGCCATCGTCTGGAATCGCGAAATGCTGGCGGGCGTGTACATGCCTCAGTGGGTACCCATCACGTTGCGTGACGGTCGCACAGTGACCGCTGTGACCTTCGTGGTCGATACGAACCACTGCCAGTATTGCGGCGGCGACCTGACGATGGAGCGCAAAGTGCATCACATCGCCTTTGCCGAGGGTCGCCGGGGGGCCTGCCGCGACTATCTGATCAACACCGCCGTTCATGCACGAGCTCTGGGCATCCATGATCCCTACCTCGAGGAGCTGATGGACGGGGTTGCCCGTCTGCGCGGCGAAGATCTCGAAGCCCGGGCCCCATCGGCCGCGGCGACCAAGGCTGCCGACTAGACCGCGTAGCCGCTGGCCTGGGAGGATGCCCGGCCAAAATGTGCTTTCGAGATTCTAATCGCTAGTGGGAGTTTCGCATGGGCACGTACACGGGCGGCTGCACCTGTGGTGCCGCGCGCTATGAGATTGGCGCCGAACCCATCCGCGGCTTTTACTGTCAGTGCCGGGACTGCCAACGGGATACCGGGGCTGGCCATTCCGCCGTCGCGGTATTTCCGAGCGCCGCCCTGAAAGTGACCGGCAGTGTCACCGAACATTTGAGAATCGCTGACAGCGGGGTGCAGAAACGTAAAGGGTTCTGCGCAATCTGCGGGTCGCCGCTCTATAACAAGCCGCAGAACGTGCCGGATATGATCGGCGTCTACGTCGGCACGCTCGATGATCCGTCGAGCTTCAAGCCGCAAGTCGTGATGTTCGCCTCACGGGGGCACGATTGGGATCTCCTCGATCCGGCGCTGCCCAAGTTCCCGAATATGCGGCCTTCCTAGATCGAGCGGCCCTGGATCAAGCGGCGTTGTCTGCTCGCTCGCGCGTCGAAATCCACCGCTCTGTCAGCGTGTGTCGTTGCAGCTGGTATGACATAGTCCTTTCGTGGTCTCGTCCTGGACGTCCTCGCTAGCTTCGCGCTGGCACGCGCTGCCGCCCAACCTGCGCGGCATTCTCTGGGTCGGACTTTCCGGTGTGCTGTTCGCCCTCCTGAATGTGTTCACGCTGATTCCGGCGCAGCATCTCAATCCGTATGTGATGGCGTTCATGCGCTATTTCTTCGGAGCGCTGTTCCTGCTGCCGATCGTCCTGCGGCATGGCCTGCGTGCCTCGATGTATACGCGCCGGGCTGGCCTGCATATTTTCCGTGGCGCGCTCCACACCGGGGGCATGTTTCTGTGGTTCGTCGGCTTGCCGCTCGCCACCCTCGCCAGCGTCACCGCACTCGGTTTCACCGGTCCGATCTTCATCACCGTCGGCGCCGCATTGTTTCTTGGCGAAGATGTGCGTTTGCGGCGCTGGATCGCCATCGTGGTGGGCTTCGCCGGCGCCATGATCATCATTCGGCCGGGCTTCGGCGATATCGGCATCGGCGCACTTTGTATCCTGGCCAGCACGCCGATCTTCTCCGCTTCGAACCTGATCTCGAAGGCGCTGGCGCGCACGGAGTCGGCCAACACGATCGTGATCTGGCAGAATTTCATGATCGTGCTGTTTGCCGCGCCGGTGGCGCTGTGGTTCTGGCAGGCGCCCGCCTGGACGGACTTGCTGTGGTTCGTGGCGGCGGGCTTGTGCGGCACGCTGGGGCATCTCAGCCAGCAGAACGGCTACCAACTCGCCGATATCACGCTGCTGCAGCCGATCGGTTTCCTGTCGCTGTTGTGGAATGCGTTGCTGGGCTTCCTGCTCTTCAGCCAGCATCCCGACGCCTGGACCTTCGTCGGCGCTGCTGTGATCTTCGCCAGCGCCATGTACATCTCCCACCGCGAGGCGGTACGGCGAGCGCAGATCAAGACCGGCGATACGCAAACCGGCCAGGCCGCGTGAGAGGCGCGTTAGCCGCCAGTGACGCTCATGTGGCGGCGGACGGCGGGCGCGGTGTGGCGACGGTCGATAATGAAGTCGTGGCCCTTGGGCTTACGCGAGATCGCCTCGTCGATGGCGCGGTCGAGCAGGACGTCGCTCTCCGAGGCTCGCAACGGGGCCCGCAGGTCAGCCGAGTCCTCCTGGCCGAGGCACATATAGAGCATGCCGGTGCAGGTGAGCCGCACACGGTTGCAGCTCTCGCAGAAATTGTGGGTGAGCGGCGTAATGAAGCCCAGCCGCCCGCCGGTCTCCTCGACCGTGAAGTAACGGGCGGGTCCGCCAGTCCGATAATCGGTCTCGGTAAGGGTGAAGTGCCGAGCGATCTCGGCGCGCGCCAGCGATAGCGGCAGATATTGCTCCAGCCGATTTTCGCCGCCGATCTCTCCCATCGGCATGACTTCGATTAGCGTCAGGTCCATGCCCCTGCCATGACTGAAGCGGATCAGGTCCTCGAATTCCGTGTCGTTTACGCCGCGCAACGCGACGGCGTTGACCTTGATATGCAGGCCAGCCTGCTGGGCGGCATCGAGGCCGCGCATGACCTGATCTAGATCGCCCCAGCGCGTGATCTCGCGGAACTTCTCCCGATCGAGCGTGTCGATGGAGACATTCACGCGGCGCACGCCAATGTCGGCCAGCTCGCGCGCATACTTGGCCAGCTGGCTGCCGTTGGTAGTGAGCGTCAGCTCCTCGAGCGCACCGCTTTCGAGGTGACGGCCGAGACCTCGGAACAGCGACATCACGTTCTTGCGAACCAGCGGCTCACCGCCGGTCATGCGAAGCTTGCGGACACCCCGCCTTACGAAGGCGGTGCACAGACGCTCGAGCTCCTCCAGCGACAGCACCTCAGCCTTGGGCAGGAAGGTCATGTCCTCGGCCATGCAATAGACGCAGCGGAAGTCGCAGCGATCCGTCACCGAGACGCGCAGGTAAGTGATATGCCGGCCAAAAGGATCAATCATGATGCCCGGATAATGGGCATGGCTCATAGCCCCTGCAAGGGGCCTAAGAAACCTGTTCCGCGCAGGGGATACGGCCTTCGTCTATGGCTTGCAGGAGGGCTGCATGGTCCAATTCGGTTTGCCGGGCATAGGCGAGCGCGAAGGCGGCGATGGCCTCATCGAAAGAGGGGCCTTTGCCGAGATAAGCCGAAAGAATGGCCGCATCGCCGGTACGGGCGTGAGCCCGCGCCAACACTTCGCCACAAGTGGTGGCGTAACGGCGGAGTCCGCGGGGCGACAGGGTCTCCACCTGAGGCTTAATCTTGGCATCGCGCAGCTGGCGCACATACATGTGCCGGCCGGTCGGCCCAGTCGCGAAGCCCAGGAAGATGTCGCTGGCCGCCTGTAGCAGGCGTTGGCCGCGCACGACGCGCTCGCCGTGATGCGCATAGAGACTGGGCGACGTATAGGCCTCCAGCACTGAGCTGGTCGCTTCCTTGAACTGCAGGTAGAGCGCTTCGCCGTCGCCCGACAGCATCAGAAGCGCACCGCAGAGCGTGCCGACCGAGCCGACACCCACCACCTTGTAGGCCGCATCAGCCATCCGATAGCGCTGAAAGAGCGTCCGCCGCTCGGGGATCAACGAAGCTTCGTAGTCGGCAAGCATCGCGTCGACAGCCGAACGAAAGGACTCCGCTTCGTCAGGCTTGGGATGATAGACGAGCGGCGGCTGGTCCTCGATACGAGGTGCGGTCCCGCCGCTGTGGCGAAGCGAAATCATGGCCACCGCGTGTTTCAACGCTTTGTCGGCCTTTTTCAGCTCGCGATCGCCGATGCCGATCGCTTCGGCAGTGCCTGTATCATCGATGGTGAGCGCCTGATACCAGGCGTCGAGCACCGGCGTGGCTGCAAGCTCGGCCATGGTCTCGCGGTAAGCCCTCGCGACTGCCTGCGCGAGATCGCTACGTCCTTGCTTGTCGAGCGTGTCACGGCCCGCGACTGCAAAGCTCGCGGCCAGGCGCTTCACATCCCATTCCCACGGTGCGACGGAGGTCTCGTCGAAATCGTTGATGTCGAAAGCGAGCCGCCGCTCGGGTGTCGCGAATCCGCCGAAGTTCAAACAGTGACAGTCGCCGCCGGACTGTACGAAAAGGCCCGTCGAGGGCGTGGTTGCAAGATCGGCTGCCATCACTGCGGCGGCACCACGCAGGAAGGCGAAAGGTGACGCCTTCATCCGGGCATAGCGCAGCGGCAGGAGATTCTGCAGCCGGCTCTCGCCCTGTTCGATCAGGATCTCGATCGGATCGCGACGGTTAGGGGTTGGCGTCCAGGCGGCATGGTCCTTGCGCACGCTGCGATCACGTAGGGCCCGGCCGCGCATCCTGCGTTCCTCGAGCGACAAGGTATGGGTCTGCAGGGGCAGGGCGTCCGGTCGTGTCTGCATGATCCGCTCATGGCACAAGGCGCAGCAGATTGTCGACCGTGTCCGCCTCCGCAGCGGGTTTGTCAGTCCTTATGCGATTGATGCGTGGGAACCGCAACGATACGCCGGACTTGTGCCGGGTCGAGCGCGCCACGCCGTCGAATGCGACCTCGAGCACTAGTCGCGGTTCAACCTCGCGCACCGGACCGAAGCGGTTGATCGTATGGTCACGGACCCATTTGTCGAGCCAGCGCAGCTCCTCGTCGGTGAAACCGAAGTAGGCCTTGCCGACGGGCGCGAGTTCGCGCTGGCCTCCCGTACCCTCCCGCCAACAGCCGAAAGTGTAGTCTGAATAAAAGGAGCTGCGCTTTCCGTGTCCACGCTGGGCGTACATCATCACGCAGTCGGCCAGCATCGGATCGCGCTTCCACTTGAACCACGGCCCCTTGGGCCGGCCGGCGAGATAGGGGCTGTCGCCGCGCTTCAGCATCAACCCCTCGATGCCGTCCTGCCGCATGCCCTCGCGCAGCTGGGCGAGATGCGCCCAATCGGTGAAGGTCACCAGCGGCGAGACATCGAAACGTGGGCGTGGCTTCGCCGCCATCCAGGCCTCGAGCCTCGCGCGTCGCTGGTCGAAGGGAAGGGCCCGCAGGTCCACGCCGTCAAGCCACAACGCATCGTATAGGCGGATATGTGCCGGATGCTCCTTCAGCATCTTGGGCGTGACGGTCTTGCGGTTCAGCCGCTGCTGCAGGTCGTTGAAAGGCGCGACAGCCTCTTCGCGGCGCACCAGCAATTCACCGTCGAGTACGCCGTCGAAGTCGATCGCCTCGATGATGTCGGGAAAGGCCGATGAAACGTCTTCTCCGGCACGGCTGTAGAGCCGCTTCACGCCACCCGTGGACGCGATCTGCACGCGGATGCCATCCCATTTCCACTCGGCTCGGAAATGTGCGGGATCGAGCGTATCGAGCTCTGCACGTTCGATCGGATTGGCGAGCATTGGCGACAGGAACGCGCCCCCCATGTTGCTGGAGGGCTTGGGACCCTCGGACATTAGCCAGTCGAACAACGGTCGGTAGGGCGGCGAAAGTCCGTGCCAGACCTCCTCGACATCCGCCACCGGCTGGTTGCCGATGTTGGCGACGGCTTGCTTGGCGAGCCGCGCCGAAACGCCCACACGCAAGGCACCAGTCAGCAACTTCAGGAGCGCCCAGCGGCCGGTCGCGTCGAGTGCATCCAGCCAACGTTTCAAGATCGGCGGCGTCTGCATCTTGGTGGCGCGTTGCAGCGTCTCGACGACTTCGCTGAGGCCGGGCGGCGGGCCGGCATTCGAATCGGTCTCCCAGATCAGCGCCAGGGTCTCGGCGAGGTCGCCGACATAGTCGTAGGAGAGATGGAACAGCTCCGGACCGATCTTGTCCTCGCCGAACGAACGCAACAATGCCGGCTTGGCGCCGGCAAAGTCGAGGCTGCCTGTCAGGGCCGCCAGTGCCCAGCCGCGGTCGGGATCTGGCGTCGCGCGTAGATAGGTCTCGATCAGCCGCAGCTTGGCATTGCGGGCCGGCTGGAAGGAGAGCGAGTCCAGCAGCTCGGCGAAAGCCTGCACCTAGGACTCGTCCTCCTCTTCGCGGCCCGTCAGATGCAGCGCCTCGGCTTCGATGCCGATCGAGCGAGCATAGTGGACCAACGCTTCCTCGCGGCCGTGCGTCACCCAAACCTTGGGCGCGCCGACATCCTTCAGGGTCTGTGTGAGCTCGCTCCAGTCGGCATGATCGGAAATGATCAATGGCAGCTCGGCACCGCGTTGGCGGGCACGGGCGCGCACGCTCATCCAGCCTGACGCCATGGCGGGAATGGGGTCGAAGAAGCGGCGCGACCATCGATCGGTCATGGCCGATGGAGGGCAAAGCACGATCGCGCCTTTGAACGTCTCCAATATCGCGTCCGATACCAAGGCGATGTCGCCGAAATCGATGCCGTGCTGCTGGTACAACGTGCACAGTGAGGCAAGCCCGCCATGCAGCCAGATCCGCTTGTCATAACCTGCGGCGCGCAGGAGCTTGATCACGCGTTGGCACTTGCCGAGGGCATAGACGCCTACCAGATGAGTCCGCTCGGGGAACGTCTGTAGCGAGCGCAGGAGCTTGCCGATCTCG
>Ga0310811_10009019_pt1 | contig 12857 bp, 12 predicted proteins | sample YCmetagenome_FD_207642 | JGI IMG/M metagenome (GOLD analysis project Ga0310811, IMG submission 207642) | Soil microbial communities from experimental microcosm in Duke University, North Carolina, United States - YC | ecosystem: Engineered > Artificial ecosystem > Soil microcosm > Unclassified ...
TCATCGGCGGCGGCCTCGCGGGCAGCGAGGCGGCGTGGCAGCTCGCTTGCGCCGGCGTGCCGGTCGTCCTGCATGAAATGCGGCCCGTGCGCGGCACCGAAGCCCACCAGACCGAGACGCTGGCCGAACTGGTCTGCTCCAATTCCTTCCGCTCGGACGATGCCGCCAACAATGCGGTCGGCCTGCTTCACGAGGAGATGCGGCGCGCAAATTCCCTGATCCTGCGTGCCGCCGACGCTCACAAGCTGCCGGCCGGAGGCGCGCTCGCCGTCGACCGCCATGGCTTTTCCGCCGACGTGCAGGCCGCCCTGCTCGCCCATCCGCTGGTCGAACTGCGGCGCGAGGAAATCGCAGGTTTACCGCCGCCCGACTGGGACAGCGTGATCGTCGCCACCGGACCGCTGACCTCGCCCGCCCTCGCCGAGGCGATCCGCCAGCAGAGCGGCCAGGAATCGCTGGCCTTCTTCGACGCCATCGCGCCGATCGTGCATTTCGAGAGCATCGACCTGTCGATCGCGTGGAAGCAGTCGCGCTACGACAAGGGCGGGCCGGCCGGCGACGGCGCCGACTATCTCAACTGCCCACTGAACAAGGACGAATACGACGCCTTCGTCGCGGGCCTGCTGGCCGGCGACAAGACCGAATTCAAGGAGTGGGAGCACAACACGCCCTACTTCAACGGCTGCCAGCCCATCGAGGTGATTGCGGCGAGTGGACCGCAGACCCTGCGCTGGGGGCCGATGAAACCGGTCGGCCTGCGCGATCCCCGCACCGGCCACCGTCCGTGGGCGGTCGTCCAGCTCCGCCAGGACAACGCGCTCGGCACGCTGTGGAACATCGTGGGCTTCCAGACCAAGCTGAAGCACGGCGAGCAGACGCGCCTCTTCCGCACCATCCCCGGCCTGCAGCACGCCGAGTTCGCCCGCTTGGGCGGCCTGCATCGCAACACGTTCCTCAACAGCCCGCGCCTGCTCGATGCCACCCTGCGTCTCAAGGCGATGCCGCGCCTGCGCTTTGCCGGCCAGATCACGGGCTGCGAGGGCTATGTCGAGAGCGCCGCCGTCGGGCTGATGACCGGCCGGTTCGCGGCAGCCGAGCGATTGGGTCTCGTGCCGACAGCACCGCCCTCCACCACGGCGATGGGCGCCCTGCTCGGCCACATCACGGGCGGCGCGGACGCCACGACCTTCCAGCCGATGAACGTCAATTTCGGCCTGTTTCCCCCGATTGAAGGGCCCCTGCGGGGCAAGGAACGCAAGCAGGCGCTGTCGGCGCGGGCCCTGCGCGACTTCGACCAGTGGCTGTCGCCGACGCCGCTCGCGGCGGATTGATAGGCTCGTCGGGCGCGCGGTTCAGCGCCGCCATTCGACAGAATGCGCGCGGGCGTCACGCCGCCGCCGGGCTATAGCGGGCGCTCGGTGCCCGCTCAGCCGCAACATTATGAAATGTCCCGCAACATGCTGTAACGAATTGTTATTTCCCATTTGCGGTCGGTTCCTGTCCGATGCCATCCGGGTCCATCGGCGGAGGTCGATTTACACATGGATGTTCTGGTCGCCGAGAAAGTGGAGCGCGTCAGCCTGCAAATGGAGGTGATGCGCGAGATTCGCCGCCACCTGACGCCGTATCACATCGGGCAATCGCCGATCACCGGCGATATCGTGATCTCGACCGGGCTCACCGTCGATTCGCTGACGATCATGGACGTGATCATGGAGCTCGAGGACCAATTCGACGTCACGATCCCCATGAACGTCGTGGCGGAAATCCGCACCATCGACGACCTGGCCCAAACCGTCCTGACGCTGCAGGCCCGGCGTTGATCTCGGGAAACCGCCTGGCGGCCTACAGTCACATGATGAGGTCATGAGATAAGCTTGCGCGCAGCGCGCAGCGCCCGTTGCTACCTGTCATCGCATGAGTCCCGCTGACCGCCGGCAGATGATGCTGGCCGGGCCGATCGTGCCCACCATCCTGACCCTGGCCGCCCCCAACGTGCTCAACGTGGCGATGCAGAGCCTGGTGAGCATCTCCGACAGCTGGTTCGTGAGCCAGCTCGGCATCATCGACCTTGCCGCGCTGGCCCTCGTGTTTCCGACCCAGATGGCGCTCGGCCAGATGTCGGCCGGTGCGATGGGCGGCGGCGTGTCGTCGTCGGTGGCACGCGCCCTTGGCTCGGGCAACCGGGCGGCAGCCGAAGCGGCGGCGGCACACGCGCTGGTGATCGCCCTCGCTATGGCGACCTTGTTCGCCATCGTGTTCGTCGGCTTCGGCCGCACGATCTACGGCGCGCTGGGCGGCAGCGGGCGGGCGCTCGACGGCGCCGAGGCGTTCGCCTCCATCCTGTTCGTCGGCTGCTTTGCCCATTGGATCGCCAACTCGCTCGCCTCCGTGCTGCGCGGCACCGGCGACATGAAGACACCGGGCTATGCGCTGGTGCTGACGGCGGCGCTGCAGATCGTCCTGACGGGTGCCCTGACCCTGGGCTGGTTCGGCCTGCCCCAGCTCGGCATCCGTGGTCCGGCGCTGGCCGCTGTCATCGCCTTCACGCTCGCCGCGATCTGGATGGCGTCGCGCCTGATCGGCCCGAAGGCACCAATCAGGCTGCGCTGGCCGGCCGGCGGGTTCCGCTGGGCCTCGTTCCGCGACATCCTCAAGGTCGGGCTGATCGCCTGCCTGGTCGTGATCCTGACCAACGGCACGGTGCTGCTGGTCACCGGCCTGATCGGCCGCGAAGGCGACGCCGCCATCGCCGGCTACGGCATCGGCAGCCGCCTGGAGTACATGCTGGTGCCAATCAGCTTCGGCATCGGCGCCACGCTGACCACCCTGGTCGGCACCAACATCGGCGCCCGCCAGTTCGCTCGCGCCCAGCGCGTCGCCTGGACCGGAGCCCTGATGGCGGGAACCATCGCCGCCACCATCGGCGCGGTCGTGGCGCTCTGGCCCGACCTGTGGCTCGGCCTGTTCACGTCGGATCCGGGCGCCCTGGCATCCGGCCGCACCTACCTGCACATCGTGGGGCCGGTCTACGGCTTCTTCGGATTGGCGATGGCTCTCTACTTCGCCTCGCAGGGAACCGGCGAGATGGTATGGCCGGTGATGGCCAACCTGAGCCGTATCGCCATCGCCCTGTGCGGCAGCCTGCTGGCGCTCGACGTGATGGGCTGGGGCGTGCGCGGCCTGTTCACCTTCGTCGCCCTGGGGATCGTCTCGTTCTCCCTGGTCATCGCCTTCTCGACGACACGGCGCGCCTGGACGGGCTGACCCGCCGCCACCCCCGACAAGCTGCTAGAAGGGCGCACGACAGCCCAACGGAGCAGCGGTCATGAAGACGATCCTGATCATCGGCATCGGCGCCGGCGATCCCGATTACATCACGGTGCAGGCAATCAAGGCCCTGAACCGGGTCGACGTCTTCTTCCTGATGGACAAGGGACCTGCCAAGGTGAAATTGCGCGCGCTTCGCGAAGAAATCTGCCGCCGGCACATCCAGGGCCGCACCTGGCGTACCGCCGAAGCGCCCAGCCCGCCGCGCGACACCGCGCCCGTCGACTACCGCGCCGCGGTCGACGCTCTAAATCGCGACAAGCAGGCCGTGCTCAAGACCATGATCGACAGCGAGATGAAGGACGGCGAAACGGCGGGCATCATGGTGTGGGGCGACCCCATGCTCTACGACAGCACCATCCGCAACATCGAGGCGATCGCGGCCGGCGGGCGGCACGACATCATCTACGACGTCATCCCCGGCATCACCGCCGTCCAGGCCCTGGCGGCGCGGCATCGCATCCCGCTCAATCGCATCGCCGAGCCGGTGATGCTGACGACCGGCCGCCGGCTCGCCGAGGGCTTTCCCGACGACAGCGACAGCGTCGTGGTGATGCTCGACGGCGAGGACACCTACCGGCGCTTCGCCGACCAGGACATGGAGATCTACTGGGGCGCCTATCTCGGCACGGCCGACGAGATCCTGATCTCCGGCCCTCTGTCAGAGGTGTCCGACGAGATCCATCGCCGGCGTGGCGAGGCGCGCCGCGCCAACGGCTGGATCATGGACACCTATCTGATGCGCAAGCGGACCCGAGCTTGAAACCCCGAATCTCTCGCGTCACTCACGCCACCTTCGCGACCTCGACGAGCACATCGGAGAATGTCGGCGCATGGCCGTAGTCGGCGAACGCCGGCGGCGTGATGGCATTGACCGTCCGCCGCTCCTTGGCGTCGCGCGGCCAGTAGCCCATCGGCGCGACGACGACCCCGGTCATGGCATCGCCCGAGAGCTCGGCCGTCGCCTCGAAAGCACCACGGTCGTTGAACACCCGTACCCGGTCACCGCTGGCGATGCCGCGCGGCGCGGCGTCGCCCGGGTTGATCATCACCCTCTGCCCGCCGGCGTGGTGGCGCTGGGTCGGCAGGTTGGCGTACGAGGAATTCAGCAGGGCGTGGCTCTTGGGTGACAGCATGTTCAGCGGGAAGCGCTGCGCCAGCGCCGGGTTGGTCGCCGCCGATTCGTTGGGCGGCACATAGGTCGGCAGTGGGTCAAGCGCTTCGCCCGACTGCTCCGCCGTATAGCCCTGTCGAAAGAGCGGCAGCACCAGGTTGCCGCCGGCCGCGATCGAAGACTTGAACTCGCACTTCCCGGACGGCGTCGGGAAGTTACCCTCGCGGTGGGGCGCGAAGCTGTCGGGCGTGCCGACCTTGAGCCGCGCATAGCCCGACCGGCGCAATGCCGCCAGGTCGATGCCCGCCAGCGCGGGATTGGTCCAGTCGAGCGCAGCCAGCGCCATCTCCTCGTCGCTGCGCTGCCAATAGGGATCGTTGAAGCCCATGGTGCGGGCAAGCCTGCGGAACAGCTCGGTGTTGGGGACCGCCTCGCCGAGCGGCGCGATCGCCGGCTCGTTCAGGGTGAGATAGAGATGGCCCCAGGAGAACATGACGTCGAACTGCTCGAGCTGGGTCGTCGCCGGTAGCACGATGTCGGCATAGAGGGCGGTATCGGTCAGGAACTGCTCGCTGACGACCGTGAACAGGTCTTCGCGGGCGAGGCCGCGCTCGATCTTGCCCTGCTCCGACGCCACGACCATCGGATTGGAGTTGAAGACGAACAGCGAATGGATCGGCGTCTGCAGCGGCAGTTCGCCGGTCAGCGCCGGCCCAAGCCTCCATTGATTGACGACCGGGGTACCGGGCTTGATCCAATCGGGCCGGCTGATGTCGTCCCATTTGACCGGGAAGGCCCAGATCGGCATGTGCAGGATGCCGCCGCCGCAATGTCGCCAGGAGCCGACCAGCGCCGGCAGGCAGGACAGCGCCCGCACGGTGTTGCCGCCGCCGGCACTGCGCTCGATGGCGACACCCATCCGGATCACCGAGGGCTGCGTGGTGGCGAATTCACGCGCCAGCCGCCGCACGTCGTCGGCGGGCACGCCGGTAAGGTTGGCCACGGTGTCGGGCGGGAACTGGGCGGCGCGTTCCCGCAGCTCTTCGAAGCCGACAGTGTACTTCTCGACATACTCGTGATCGACCAGCCCTTCGGCGATGATGACGTTCATCATGCCCAGGGCGAGCGCTGCGTCGGTGCCGGGGCGAATGCGGACGTGCCAGTCGGCCTGCTTGGCGGTTCGCGTCGCCACCGGATCGACGACGACCACCTTGGCGCCGCGTCGCTGCGCTTCGGCGATGAAGGGCCAGTGATGCAGGTTGGTGCTGATGGTGTTGATCGCCCACAGCACGATATACCGGGAGTGCACGAAGCTTTCCGGGTCGATGGCAGCGGTCGGGCCGCAGCTCATGAAGAAGGCGCTGATTGCCGCCGAATCGCAGAAGGTGCGCTCCGAAACCGTCGCGCCGAGGCGGTTGAAGAAGGCGTCGCCGGCATTGAGACCGTTCAGCAGGCCCTCGGTTCCCAGATAGCTGTAGGGCAGGATGGCGGTCGGGCCGTGCTGGTCGATGATGGAGGTCCAGCGCGTCTTGATCTCGTCCAGGGCCTCCGCCCAGCTGATGCGCCGGAATTCGCCCGAGCCCTTGCCGCCGCTGCGCTTCAAGGGATGGAGGACGCGATCGGGGCTGTACACCCGGTTCTGGTAGTCGTTGACCTTCACGCACAGGCCGCCCCGCGTGAACGGGTGCTCGGGATTGCCGCGCACTTCGATGGCTTTACCGTCCCGCACGGTGGTGATCATCGCGCACGTGTCGGGGCAGTCGTGCGGACATGCACTGAAGACCTTGCGTTCGGCCATGGCATCCTCGCGATCGGGGGTTACGGCACGATCAGCAGACACCAGCCGGACGGCAGCCGGCTTTCACGGCCTTGCTGTGTCTTTTCGGAAACTTGCTGCGTGTCGGGCTTGCCGGCCAGGCGGTGCCGTGAAAGCATTTGCCCGGTTCGTGGTCTGGCGCGTCTCTTGCGTGGAACGACCCGCATGTCGCGGCTGATTGGGCACAGCAAGGCGAAATACACCACCGGCACCCGTCATGGCTCGAGCCAGGGGCGCGGCTGGCGCGGCGTGCTGGCCGAGGAATGGTCCCACGCCGAAGGCGAATTGGGCGAGGTCCTGCCGCGCGAGACCGAGGTCATCGTCATGTTGGAGGGCGAGCTGCGTGTGCGCCGCCGCGGCGACGGCCGGTTGCAGACTCATCATGCCGCCCCGGGAACTGTCTGGCTCTGTCCCGCCGGCATTCGCGAGGACATGATCCACCTCTACGGCGATATCAGGCGCAGCATCCATCTCTATCTGCCGGCAGCGCCGCTCGCCAAGTCGGCGCTCGAGGACCTGGGCGTCGACCCGGACCGGGCGCGGCTGCGCTACGAAGGCGGCTTCCGCGATCCCGTGATCGAGACCATCGGCCGGACGATGGCGGCGGAGCTGAACGATCCCAGTCCGATGGCAGGCTTGCTGGTCGAGACGATGGCCGCCGCCTTGGGGGTCTACATCCTGCGGAACTTTTCCGGCCTGTCCCCGGCGTCGCATGCTCCAGCGTCGACAAAGGGCACGCTCGACGGCCGGCGGCTGGCACGCGTACTGGCCTTCATCGACGCCCATCTAGACGGCGAGGTGACCCTCGAGGAGCTGGCGCGGGAGGCGTGCCTCAGCCGATTCCATTTTGCTCGTGCCTTCAAGGCGGCGACTGGCGCCTCGCCGCACCGCTACATCCTGCGGCGACGGCTCGAGCGCGCGAAGAGCTTGCTCACGACAGGACGGCCGTCATTGGCCGAGGTGGCGCTGGCCTGCGGCTTCTCCTCCCAGGCGCACTTCTCCACCAGCTTCAAGCAGGCGACCGGCGTTTCGCCCAAACACTTCCGCCAGATTTGAGGCGAACGTCAGAATTTTGGCGAGTTCTGATCCCAGTCGGGATCGCTGCTCGGGCTGAGTGGCTGCTCGAACGCCAGGAGGCCCTTGCCCGGCACATAGTTCACCTCGAGGCGGATGCCGTCGGGGTCCTCGAACACGATGTAGTAGTAGCCCGGCGCCCAGCCGCCCTCGGTCGGTCCGCGATCGATCAAGGCACCCATGGCCTTGAGTTTCTCGGCCACCTTGTCGACATCCTCGCGCGAGCGCGCCCGCAGGCAGAGATGATGCAGGCCGATGCGGTTCTGGACGAAGCGCTCCTTCTTGTACTCCTCGGCAGAGCGCTGGATGCCGATCGCCGTTCTGCCGCCGACGTGATAGAGGAAGTTGTTGCCGTCATAGACCTTCTTCATGCCGAGGAACGGCATCAGCTCGGCATAGAAGTTTCGCGATTTCTCCCAGTCGCTCACCGTTAGAATGACGTGCGCCATTCCATTCACTTCGATCATGGTCGCGCCTCCGCAGCATCGTGTTCGTAGAGCCAGGCGATGTTGTCGAACGAGCGGTCGCCCGATACCGCCATCGCGTGATCGCGTTTCTGCTGCTCGGGCCCGTCGGGAAGATGGAAGCGCACGCGGTTGGCGGCGCTCGCCTCCTGCAGCCGCGTGGCACGCGGCTTGCGCACCGCCTCGTAGCGCCGCAACACCGCCGGCACGTCGTCCGGCATCGCCTTCAGAAGGGCGGCGAGTGCAGCGCCATCCTCGATCGCCTGGGCCGCCCCCTGGGCCATCATGGGCAGCATGGGATGACAGGCATCGCCCAGCAGGGTGACGCGGCCCTGCGACCAGCGCGGCAGCGGCAAGCGATCGTGCAGGGCCCAGATGAAGGTCTCGGGGAACGACTCGATCAGGCCGCGCACGGTGGGATGCCAGCCTTGGTACAGCGCCACCACATCCTCGACGCGCCCTTGTCGGTCCACGATTCGCTGGTCCACGCACCGTGCTCGACGACGCAGACGACGTTCATGAATCGCCCCGCCGAGACCCAGTAGTGAACGCAATGGGCGCCCGGCCCCATCCAGTTGTGCGACGCCACCTCGATCTCGAGATGGGCGATGCGCTCGGCGGGAACCAGGCCGCGCCACGCCACGCAGCCGGTGAAGCGCGGTTTCTCCGGACCGAACACCAGGTGGCGCACCCGGCTGTGGATGCCGTCGGCGCCGATCACCAGGTCGGCTTCGACCGAGGCTCCGTTGTCGAAGCGTGCGACGACCCGATCCCCTGACTCGTCCAGGCCGATCAGTCGATGGCCGGCGTGGGTTCGCTCGTCTGGCATCGCGTTGGCCAGCAGCGCCGCCAGGTCGCCGCGATGGAAGTGAAAGTACGGCGCGCCGAAGCGAGCCTCGACCTCGGGCCCCAGGACGGCCCGCTGCAGCGTGCGGCCATCGTCCCAACGCTTCTGGTGCACGGCGCGCGGCCGCACGGCGTAGCGATCCATCGCCGCCGCCAGCCCGTAGCGATAGAGCAGTCGCGAGGCGTTCGGGCTGATCTGGATGCCGGCGCCGATCTCGCCGAACCGGGACGCCTGCTCGTAGACCTGGACGTCGAAGCCTTCGCGCAGCAAGGCAAGGGCGGCCGACAGGCCGCCGATGCCGCCTCCGATGACGGCGACGCGCAGGGTCATGCGATTCCCCTCCCCGTTGGCCCTGTCAATCGACCCTCGAGAACCTGCGCCCAAACGGCAGCGCCATCGTCGCAGCGGTTGCCGCGCCAGGCGACGTGGGTGTCGGGGCGGACCAGCACCAGGCTGGCCTCGTAGATCGGCGCGATCGACGGGTCGTCGACGATCACGGTCTCCAGCGGCGCCGGCGCGGCATCGATCAGCGGTGACGGATCGGCGTCGCCGAAACGCAGCAGGGTGAACCACGGCCCCAGGCGATCGTAGAGCGCGCTGCCGTCGTGCAGGAAGATGCTCGGCAGGCGCGCGCCGGGCGCCGTGGTCGGTCGGTAGATCACAGGATCACCCTCGACTCCGTCGTAGCGGTAACCGAACTCGATGCCCCAGCTCTCGTTCTCGGCATTGCCAAGCGCGGCGATGCCGCGCGCCAGGGCTTCGGGGTCACTCGTCGTCCGATAGAGGTTGGCGATCTCGATCCTGACGTCGGTGTGACGCTCCGACGCACGGCGATTGCGCAGCCCGACCGGGACGGCCGGCCCAGGCGTCGAGCACGGCGTTGGGATCGATTGCTGCCGGGCCGACGCCGGGCGGCGGGCGCGTCTGCAGGGTCCAGGTGTCGACGTCGTCCTGGGCGATCAGCGTGCCCTTGTCGGTCTGGTAGTGCCAGGCGACGCCGAACGCCTGCAGCAGGTCGCGCGCCTCGGAGCGGAAGTGGATCATGTAGCGATGCGCGACGGCCGGCTTGCCCTCGAGGCCGATGCCGAGCTTCTCGCGCACCGCGCTCGAGCCGCCGTCGCAACCGGCGAGGAAATCGCAACGCACGGTCTCGGTGACGCCGCTCGCCATCGTGCGCAACGTCACCGTCACGCCCGTCTCGTCCTGGCGGAAATCCTCGAAGGCCACACCCCAGCGCGCGTCGACCAGCGGGTCGTTCACGATCGCGTCGCGCAATACCGGTTCGATCATGACCTGGCTGACGCGCATCGCCGGCTCGCGCGGCTGCGCGCCGTCGTTCTTCTGGCGGATTTCGGCGCGCTTCTCGACCACGCTGGGATAGCGGAAACGGTGCAGCTCGCGGCCGCCCGCTTCGCGCGTGAGTGAGGTGATCCAGGAGACGTCGAAATTGTTGGCTTCGGCGACGCCGACGGCGCGCAGCTTGTCGACCAGCCCGAGGCGCCGGAACAGCTCCATCGAGCGGCCGTTGGTAATGTCCATCTTGGGATGCCGCGTGGTGGTCGGATTGCGCTCGACCAGCAGACAGCGCACGCCGAAGGAAGCGAGCGTGCGCGCCAGCGTCATGCCGACCGGCCCGCCGCCGGCGATCAGGACAGGGACACTCTTCATGAGGAATGCTTGCGGGACGCCTGCCGTCCAACCATGGTCACGCCCGCTGCGCTTCCTTCTCGGCCATCTTCTGCTTCAGCTGCTCGGGCGTGAGGCGGACGATGTGCTCGTTCTGATGGCTGTAGATGTCGTATTTCGCGACGTCGAGATCCTCGAGCACGATCTCGCGCGCCAGCACCTTCTGCTTCCAGGCCACATGCTCTGCCTCGGCGGCATGGAACTCCGGCATGACCTCGCGGGCGAACAGTTCCAGCGAATCGCAGATGTCCTGATGGCTGGTCCTGCCCGCCTGGTTCAGCAGGATCACCTGGTCGACCCGGCTCTGCTGGAACTGGCGCAGCTTGCGGCGAATGGTGTCCGGCGAGCCGATCAAGCCCGAATCGAGCGCCTTGCGCTCCTCCGGCCCGCCCTTCCAGCTCTGGTACTCCTCCCACAGGTTCGAGGTCCCCGGCGCGTCGACGCCCTTTCGGCCGTAGTACGACAGCGCGAAGATGAAGAACGTCCAGCCGGCGGCCTTGGCTTCGGCCTCTGCATCGGTCTCCGCGCACATGAAGCCCGACACCATGGCGACGTTGGGATTGCTCGGGTAGTCGGCGAGCTTCTGCGCGTTGTTCAGGAGGTTGTTGTAGTACTTGTGCACCCAGGCGCGCGCCGCCTCGGGGGTCACGAAGGTGAAGCCCAACGCCCCCATGCCCCATTCGCCGGCCTTGCCGATGGTCTGGATGTTGGAGCACGCAACCCACAGCGGCGGATGCGGTTTCTGCAACGGCTTGGGAATGACGTTGCGTGCCGGGAAGTCGTAGTACTGGCCGTGGAACTCCCAGCTGTCGCGGGTGAACATCGGGATGATGGCCTTCACGGCCTCTTCCCAGCGCTCGCGCTTGTCGCGCACGCGGATGTTGAAGGGATGCAGCTCGGCCGGTCCGGCCGCCTCGCCCATGCCGAGATCGACGCGGCCGCCTGACAGCAGATCGAGCGTCGCGACGCGCTCGGCGACGCGATGCGGCTGGTTGGTGGTGAGCTGGACCACGCCGTGCCCAAGGCGGATGCGCTTGGTGCGCTGGCTGGCCGCACCGAGAAACACCTCGGGCGCCGAGGAGTGCGAATATTCCTCGAGGAAGTGGTGCTCGACCTCCCAGGCGTAGTCGTAGCCCAGCGCATCGGCCAGCTCGATCTGGGTCAGCGAATCCTGCAGGAGTTGGTACTCGCTCTTCGGCCCCCACGGGCGCGGCAGCTGGTGTTCGTAGAAGATGCCGAATTTCATGTCCGCTTCCTCACTTACAATTCGCAGCGGCCATTCAGGCCTTGGCTTGTTTGCAGAATGTCGCGATGCGCTCGACGAGCGTCGGCACCAGCGCTTCCGGCATGTCGTGGCCCCAGCCCGGATAGGTCTGGATCTCGGCGCCGGGCACGAGGCGGGCGACGTCGCGGCCGCATTCGACCGGCAGCAGCGGATCCTCCTCGCCATGCAGCACCAGCGTGGGCGCCTTCACGGTCTTCAGGAGCTCGACCCTGTTTCCGGAGGCGATGATGGCGAGGTACTGCCGCCCCGCACCTTCGGGGTACCACCGCCGGTCGACGTTGAGCGCGACCAGCGCGCGGAGCGCGTCCTCGGTTGGCGGATAGCCGGGACTGCCGATCGCGGCACGGACCTTCATGCCATGGGCGATCAGCTGCTCGCGCGCCGGCCCCGGCGGCTGCGCCGTCAGCATCGCCAGGGCCTCGGGCTTGCCGAGGGGCAGCCCGGGCCGGCCGCTGGTCGAGAAGATCGACACCAAAGTGCGCGTGCGCCCGGGCGACAGGGCGGCGATGGTCTGGGCGATCATGCCGCCCATCGAGCCGCCGACGATGTGCGCGCGATCGATGCCCAGCGCATCGAGGAGGCCGGTGCCGTCGGCCGCCATGTCCGTCACCAGATACGGCGCCTCGACCTTGTTGCCGCTCATCGCAGTCCGCAGCGCCTCGGGAATGTTCGCAGGTCCCCAGGCGCCGAAATCGGTCGACAGGCCGCAATCGCGGTTGTCGTAGCGGACAACGAAGAAGCCGTTATTCGCCAGCCCCTCGCAGAACGATTTGGGCCACAAGGTGAGCTGGGCACCGAGGCCCATGATCAGCAGCAGCGCCGGGTCCGCCCGATTGCCGAACGTCTCGTACTCGATCTCGATGCCATTGGCCTTTGCCCGTGCCACGCTTCCTCCTCGCTTGCCGCCGTGCGTTTGATCTCCCCTCTTAGCCTGTCTCCCGCAACGGAGCGAGAGAGCACGCCGGTTGCGTCAGTATCGGCCCGACCGGGCGGCCCACCAGTAGGCGAGCGGCCTGCGCCACGGGGCCATGCTTCCGTCGAGCGACAAGGCCGGAAGCAGGATGGGCAGCGCTGCCCGGTTGATGTCGTTTCGCAACGCGCGCGCTTCCTCGAGCAGCGCCGCGCGCTCCGGCCCCTCGCCCATCAGCCAGGCCGCGCCGATTGCCCGCGCTGCCCGACGTGTCGACGCATCGTCGAGGCCAAGCACGGCGAGCTCGAGATCGGCCAGCGCGTTTCCCGCG
>Ga0310811_10009020_pt1 | contig 12857 bp, 9 predicted proteins | sample YCmetagenome_FD_207642 | JGI IMG/M metagenome (GOLD analysis project Ga0310811, IMG submission 207642) | Soil microbial communities from experimental microcosm in Duke University, North Carolina, United States - YC | ecosystem: Engineered > Artificial ecosystem > Soil microcosm > Unclassified ...
GACGGCCTTGGCCGGCCGGACGGGGAAGCCGCCGGATGGTGCGGCTTCCCCGCCGGGTTTCCCGGTCAGGTCGGCAGCCGGCCCTGAGGGGAGCCGCTTCCCCTAGTGGTGGCCGGGCACCCACCGGGCGCTGCGCCCGTAGGTGACCTTGGAATACGGCGTGGTGGGCATGACCGGAGTCGCGCCCGGTGCCACGGTCGGCAGCTGGAACCACTGGACGGTGATGGTCGTCTCGCCGGGCCTGCGCCCCGGATCGACGTCGAAGATGGCGTACCCGTGGGCGTCGCCGCTGTCCACCTGGGCCGACCAGGGCGCGTCCTCCCACGCCTGATTCCCGCCGTACTCCGGTCCTTCGGGGTCCAGCGCGGTCCAGACACGCGCCTTGCGAAGCCCGTCACCGGGGTCGTAGCTGTAGCCGTAGGTGCTGCTCGCGCCACCGCCACCCAGGATGTAGTACACCGTGCCCTTGCTGGTGTCGAACACCTCCTCGCCGTTGACCGTGGCGGTCGGGCCGGTGCTGACGACGGTGGGGCGGCGGGTGTTGAACGTCGACCCGACGGGGTAGCTGACACCCTCGGCGGTGGTGAACGCCTTCATGACCGTGCCGTAGTCGCCGTTGTCGTAACCCCGGACCGGGTAGGAGCGCTCGAAGACGTGCTCGTGCCCGGACAGGACCAGGTCGACCTCGTACTTGTCGAACAGCGGCAGCCAGGCCTGGCGGAGGCCGAGGTCGGTGCCGTTGCCCTGGTCGGATGAGAGCGGGCACTGGTGGATGTGCATGACGATCATGTCCACCGTGGGGTCGTTGCGGGCCGCGCGCAGCGTCCGCTCGAGCCACTGGGTCTGCAGATTGGGCCGGCTGCCGCCGGCCACCAGGGAGTAGTCGCCGGCTTGGGGGACCAGGTCGCCGGTGTACCCGTTGATTCCGGTGGGCTGGAAGACGACATCGTCGGCGTCGGCCGCGATGAAGCAGACCGTCCCGACCTGGAAACTGTAGAAGTGGCCTTGCAGCTGGTTCCCGTCGTAGTTGGTCACGCCGTTGGGGGGCAGCAGGAAGCGGGCGAGGTAGGAGCCGTGGCCGTACGGCCCGTTGAGGCCGCCGGCGCCGCGCCCGGTGAGGTCGGTGTTCCCGCCTTCCACCTCGTGGTTGCCCAGCGTCGGCAGCCAGGGCCGGTTCTTGGCCGAGCGGGACACGTTGGCGCTGTAGTCCCGCCAGATCGCGGCGTGGTTGTGCGGGATGTCGTTCGCGTAGGAGAGGTCGCCGTTGACCAGGTGGAACAGGGGTGCGCCGCCGCCGTCGCCGGGATTTTCGATCGCGCCGACCGTGAAGTAGGAGGTGTCCTGGAGGTAAGGGCCCAGCGATTCGCCGGAGGCACTGCGGAAAGCGGAGGGCTCCGCTACGTCGCCGAAGCTCGAGAACCGGAACTTGAACCGTCCTCGCGGCGCTGTCGTGAAGGAAGCGCCCGCGGTCGTGGACGTCGCGGCTCCGTCGCTGACCTGGTAGTAGTAGGTCGTGTCCGGCTCGAGATTCCGGAGTGGGACGTGATAGTGGTAGGTGGTCTGGCCGGAGACGCCGTCGGTGAAGCTGATGGCCTCAGGCCCGGTCCGCAGCTGCCTCTGGTCGAGCGGCTTCGGTGCCGGCAGCGCGACGACCTTGCCCGGGTTTTCCGTCGTGATCGGCCGCTTCGAGTACGCCAGCCTCGGAGCCGGTTGCGCCACCGTTCCCGGCGACGCCCATGACACCGTCACCTCCCCGGCGGGGTCCGAGCCCCACGTCAGGTGCAGCTGCTCGGGTTCGGTGGTGGTCGGAAGCGAGGTCGGCTCGGCCACGTCCGCGGCCGCGGCCGGGGTGTCGACGACCTCACTCTCGACCAGGCCGGCCGCGCCGAGCGTTACGCCGGCGGCAAGAGTTCTGCCGAAAAAACCCCTTCGCGATACACCTTCGTCGCCCGTGGGCGAGCCTTCGAAATTTTGTTGGGCGTCATTTTCATGCACGCTGAGTTTAATTACGGGCGGACTTTGTCCGTCCTCCGGACGGCCAGTGACGGCAAGGTTAAGTCGCGACCAAGTTTCGGTGCCATTCACGGAACGTCGTGAATTGGTGTCAGCCTGTCGGCCATCGCGGTATCCGGGGTTTTCGCCAGAATTCGCGAATCAGACAAATGGCCGCGAGGGGATGCGCTGCGGACAGTCCCGCTGAAGGGCCGCATCAGCGACCGAGCCTCCGGAAACTTGTTGGCATTGTACGACGTTTCCTCGATACTTCTTCCTGTCCGGACACTCGTGACGTTGTGACTGAATGGCGGCGGCCGGCCCGGACCAAATTGCACGTGCCGAAATGCGGCTGCGCCGGTGCATTGCCGAACCGGATTCGGGTCGAATGGTGCTGTCGTCCGTTGTCCGGGATAAGCGCGGCTGCCCCGGATCGTCGTTTTTCGATGCGGTGCGTTCTCCCGGACTCGGTCCGGGAGAAACCGGCGATCGACCAGCGAAATCTGCGTGTTCGGTGCACTCGAGCGGGATGAGGTCAAGGACAAGTTCGAGTACGGATGGGGGGAATTCGCTGATTACGCCGATGGAGGCAGGTGCGGCGTGCCTGCGTGAACGGGACGTCATGGCGCGTGGGCGTGCGCAAGTCGCGCTTGGTCCACCAGTCCTGAGCGTGTGTCCCCGCATTGCCCAGGGGTCGCCGGGTTGAACCGTGGTCGGTCGAGGCCGGGCCGGATGGAAAGAACGGGCCCCGACTGGCGTTTCCGCTGGTCGGGGCCCGTTCTTGCTTCAAGGCAAACCTGTGTGCCCTCGGCAGGATTCGAACCTGCGACACCTGCCTCCGGAGGGCAGTGCTCTATCCCCTGAGCTACGAGGGCTTCATCGCTGTGCGATGGAGAAAGCCTAGCGCATCGTGTTTTCCTCGCGCGCGGGTGGTCGCCCTTTCCTGGATCTCGTGGCGCCTGATCAAGCAGGCAAGGCTAACTTGTCTTGCATACATGCGCATGTCACTATGTATTGGTGAACGAGGAGGCGGACAGTGGGGCATGACCACGGCACGGGTCATGGGCACGGGGTGAACGCCAGTGCCTCGGGCCGCTACCTGCCGCGGCTGGGCATGGCGCTGGGGATCGGTGTCGTCTTCCTCATGCTGGAGATCGCCGTCGGTGCCGTCACCGGTTCGCTGGCCCTGATTTCCGACGCGGCACACGTGTTCACCGACGTTTTCGGGCTGTCCATGGCGCTCGTGGCGATCCTGCTCGCGCGCGGCAGCGGCCCGACCTATCGGCGGACCTTCGGGCTTTACCGGGCCGAGGTGCTGGCCGCGCTCGGCAACGCGGTGTTGTTGTTCGGCGTCGCGGCGTACGTGCTCTTCGAGGCGATCGGGCGGATCGTCGACCCGCCCGCTGTCCCGGGGCTTCCGGTGCTGGTGACCGCGGCCGCCGGTCTGGTCGCGGGTGTCGTCTCCTTCGGCCTGCTCCGCTCGGGCGCTCAGGAGAGCCTCAACGTCCGGGGTGCCTACCTGGAGGTCCTCGCCGACCTCATCGGGTCGTTCGGCGTGCTGATCAGCGGTGCGATCACGCTGCTGACCGGGTGGCGCTACGCGGACCCGATCATCGGTGTCGCGATCGGCCTGTTCGTGCTGCCCCGGACGTACACGCTGGCCCGCCGCGCGCTCCGGATCCTCTTCCAGCACGCGCCGGCCGAGGTCGACGTCGAGCGGATCGGTGCGGAGCTGGCCGGTCTGACGGGCGTGGCCGACGTGCACGACCTGCACGTCTGGACGCTCACGTCCGGGATGGAGGTCGCCTCGGCCCACCTCGCCGTCACCCCGGCCGCCGAGCCTGCCAAGGTACTGGCCGCCGCGCAGACGCTGCTGGCCGAGGGATATTCGATCAGGCACGCGACCATTCAGGTCGAGCCGCGCGAGTCCGCGAAACGGTGTGACGAGCTGTCCTGGTGAGCCGCGTGGTCACGAAAGCGGCTGGGCGCCCCGCGCCGCGAGCATCTGCTTGATCTGCACCATCTCGGCGCCCTGCGAGACCAGGATGCTCTGCGCGAGCGTGCGCACCGCCGGCACCGACGCGTGGTCGTAGGCGTACTGCGCCATCGCGGTGCCACCCTGGTGATGACGCAGCATGAGCTGCAGAAAGTAGACGTCCAGATCCTTGCCGGACAACGACCGTAGCTTCGCCAGCTCCGTGTCGGTGGCCATGCCGGGCATCAGGCCGTCGGCCGCGGGCGCGGCGGCCGACGGGGACGCGCCCATGGTCATGCCGTCGTGCCCGGAAGGCTGAGTCATCCACGTCATGTACGCGCCGGTGGCCTGCTCGGGCTGGCTCCACAGCATGAGCCAGCCCTTCATCCGGCCGACCTGTTCCAGTTGCGAGGTCTCGATGTCGAAGGCCAGCTGCTTCAGTTCGGGGTCCGTGGTGTGGTCGCGTTCCCAGCTGGCCATGGTCACGGCCTGCAGGTGATGCGTCGACATGTCCTGCGCGAAGCCGACGTCGACCGAGCCGGCCGCCGGGGTGGCCTGCTCGGTGCCGCTCATCGCGCGCTGCGTGAGGAACATGCCCAGTGCCGCGCCGAGCAGCAGCACCACGATCACGGTGGCGCCGATGACGACCGGCCGCGCCCACGCCGGGTGCCCGGCGGTATCCCCCGTGGTCTCCTCGTCGAACGCCCCGTCGAAGTTCCCGTCCCGCGTTTCCGGGGACCGGTCCTCGGTCATGACGTCGGCGCGGGCATGCCGCCGCTGGTGTCACCCTGGGCACCGTTCGAGCCCTGGTAGTTCATCGGCTTCGCGTCGGGTCCGGGCGGAGCCGGGTCGAAGGGCGGCGGGTTGCTCGGGTCGAACATGCCCGGCCCGAGCGCGTCGCAGGAGGCGCCGACTTCGGGGTAGGTGTTCGAGTTCTGCCGCAGCGCGGTGATGAACTGGTCGATCCGCGGGTCGGTCGCGCTGTCCACCTTGAGCTGGTGTCCCCACGACTGCAGCGAGATCGCATGATCGAGGCCGGGGTACGGCGACATCATCGTGTACGGCTTGCCCTGGACCTTCGTCGTCAGGGTGGTCAGCGCGTCGCCGGTGACCTGGGTCGGGTTGTAGGCGATCCACACCGCGCCGTGCTCCAGCGAGTGCACCATGTTCTCGGTGCGGACCGCTTTCGGGTAGACGATGCCGTTGCACGCGGCCCAGTAGCCGTCGTGCGGACCGCCGAAGGGCGGCGACTGGTCGTAGGCGACCCGTTCGGTGGGCAGCACGTGCACGCTGCCGGTGTACTGCTTGATCACGATCCCGGTCAGCTTCGTGGACGGGTCCGGGTTGCCGGCGGAGGGCGCCCAGTCGGCCAGCGCCCGCTTGGGCGCCGACTGCACCAGGTAATAGGTGACGACGACCGCCGCCAGCGCGACGACCGCGACCACCGAAATGATCGTGCCCCAGGGCACGCCGCGTTTGCTCACCACCGCATTGCGGGTGGCTCTGGCGACCTTCTTCGGGGTGCCCTTTTTCTTGGTGCCGCTGGCCATGCCACAAAGTCTAAGGACAATGCTCCCCGTCGTCGTCGGCGGCTCGCCGGACCGGGCGGGTGGGCTTGATATGGTCGTCGGCTGAAGTGTTGTCGGCCCCGTGTGCCGCCGGGTGGACCGGTCTCGCGAATCGTTTTCCCGGGTGGCACCGGCGTTTCACCGACGGCATCCGTGGGCGGTTCCCGGGCGCCGCCGCCCCCGGCCGTACACTCGCCTCGTGACTCCCGCCGTGCTCGCTGACCTCGTTCGTTCCTCCGCACTGCAGGTACTTTCCGCGCGTGGCCTCGACCATGCCGTCCTGCCCGACCGCGTGACGATCGAGCGACCCCGCAACCCCGAGCACGGTGACTACGCGACCAATCTCGCGCTCCAGGTGGCCAAGCGGGTCGGTCTGGCGCCGCGCGAGTTCGCGCAGGCGCTGGCCGACCAGGTCGCCAAGGACGGTGGCGTGGCCAGCGCCGAGGTCGCCGGTCCCGGGTTCCTGAACCTCCGCCTCGCCGCGGACGCGCAGGGCGAGCAGATCCGCGAGGTGCTCGCCGCCGGGGAGCGCTACGGCCGCGGCGACACGCTGACCGGGCGCAAGATCAACCTCGAGTTCGTTTCGGCGAACCCGACCGGCCCGATCCACCTCGGCGGCACCCGCTGGGCCGCGGTCGGCGACGCGCTGGGCCGGATCCTGGCCGCGCAGGGCGCCGACGTGACCCGCGAGTACTACTTCAACGACGCGGGCGCTCAGATCGACCGCTTCGTGCGTTCGCTGATCGCCGCGGCCAAGGGCGAACCCGTGCCCGAGGACGGCTACGCGGGCGCCTACCTCGGCGACATCGCCGCCGAGGTGCTCCGCCAGGAGCCGAGCGCGCTTTCGCTGCCCGAGGACCAGCGGCACGAGACCTTCCGCCGGATCGGTATCGAGCTGATGTTCGATGAGATCAAGAAGAGCCTGCACGAGTTCGGCACCGACTTCGACGTGTATTTCCACGAGGGCTCGCTGCACGAAAGCGGCGCGGTGGAACGCGCGGTGGAATCGCTCAAGGAGTCCGGCAACCTCTATGCCGCCGACGGCGCGTGGTGGCTGCGCTCCAGCGAGTTCGGTGACGACAAGGACCGGGTGGTCATCAAGAGCGACGGCGCGCCCGCCTACATCGCCGGTGACATCGCCTATCTGCAGAACAAGATCGAGCGCGGTTTCGGGCTCTGCATCTTCATGCTCGGCGCCGACCACCACGGCTACATCGCCCGGCTCAAGGCGGCCGCCGCGGCGATGGGGCACGACCCGGCCGTCGTCGAGGTGCTCATCGGGCAGCTGGTCAATCTGGTCAGCGACGGCAAACCGGTGCGGATGAGCAAGCGGTCGGGCACCGTCATCACGATGGAGGACCTGGTCGAAGCGGTCGGTGTGGACGCTGCCCGCTACGAGCTGTCCCGTTACTCGGTGGACTCCGGCCTGGACATCGACCTGGACCTGCTCCGCAAGAACAGCAACGAAAATCCCGTCTACTACGTGCAGTACGCGCACGCCAGGCTCGCTTCGCTGCAACGCAACGCCGCGGATCTGGGGCTGGAACCGGACCCGGACGCCGATCTCGGCCTGCTGACGCTCCCGCGCGAAGGAGACCTGATCCGCACCATCGGCGAGTACCCGAAGGTGCTGAGCAAGGCGGCCGAGCTGCGTGAGCCGCACCGGCTGGCCCGCTACCTGGAGAGCCTGGCCAGCGCCTACCACAAGTTCTACGACGTCGCGCGCGTGCTGCCGCAGGGCGACGAGGAAGCCTCGCCGCTGACCTTCGCCCGCCTGGCGCTGTGCGAGGCGGCGCGGCAGGTCCTGGCCAACGGACTCGGCCTGCTCGGTGTGTCCGCCCCGGAACGGATGTGAGGTCATGGTTCACCCCGCAGGACCGCTGCACGCGGAAGTTCACCCGCACGCCGACACCTCCGGCCGTCAACCGTCCACAGCGGACGAACTCGACCGGCTGCACTCCGCCGTCTGGCCCCGCAACACCACCCGCGGTGACGACGGGATCGTCCGCCTGGCCGGGGTCGACGTGCGCGAACTCGCCGAGACCTACGGCACTCCGCTGTTCGTGATCGACGAGGCGGACTTCAAGTCCCGCTGCGCCGAACATGCCCGCGCCTTCGGTGATCCGGCGCTGGTGCACTACGCCGCCAAGGCGTTCCTGTGCACCGAGGTCGCCCGGTGGGTGGCCGAGCAGGGCCTGAGCCTGGACGTCTGCAGCGGCGGTGAACTCGCGGTGGCGCTGCGGGCGGGCTTCCCGCCGGCCCGGATCACCTTCCACGGAAACAACAAGTCGATCGCCGAACTGGAGGCCGCGGTCGACGCCGGGGTGGGCACCGTCGTGCTCGACTCGTTCTACGAGATCGCCCGGCTGGCCGACGTCGCCGCCCGGCGCGGGGTCGTGCAGCAGGTGCTGGTGCGGGTCACGGTCGGCGTGGAGGCGCACACACACGAGTTCATCGCGACGGCGCACGAGGACCAGAAGTTCGGTTTCTCACTGGCTTCCGGCACGGCCGCCGAGGCGGTGCGGCGGGTGCTCAACGCCGCGTCGCTCGAACTGACCGGACTGCACAGCCACATCGGCTCGCAGATCTTCGACGCCGACGGCTTCGAGGTCGCCGCCCGCCGGGTGATCGGGCTGCTCGCCGAGCTGCACAAGGAACACGGCGACGATGCGCTCAAGTCACTGTCCACCGTGGACCTCGGCGGTGGGCTCGGCATCGCCTACACCGCCGACGACGACCCGCCGCCGCCCGGCTTCCTGGCCGAGCAACTCCGCACCATGGTGTCCAAGGAGTGCGAGCACGAAGGCCTGGCGATGCCGCGGATCGCGGTCGAGCCCGGCCGCGCCATCGTCGGCCCCGGCACGGTCACCCTGTACGAGGTCGGCACCATCAAGGACGTCGAACTCGGCCAGGACCACGCGCGCCGGTACGTGAGCGTCGACGGCGGGATGAGCGACAACATCCGCACCGCGCTCTACAACGCGGTTTACGACTGCCGTCTGGTGTCCCGGGCCAGCCGTGACGGCGGCGCGAACGACGTGGACGCCCTGCTTTCGCGGGTGGTGGGCAAGCACTGCGAATCCGGCGACATCGTGGTCCGCGACTGCTGGCTGCCGGACACGATCGCCCCGGGTGACCTGCTCGCCGTGGCGGCCACCGGGGCGTACTGCTACTCGATGGCGAGCAACTACAACCGCCAGCCCCGCCCGGCGGTCGTCGCGGTCCGCGACGGCGAGGCGAGGCTGTTGCTGCGGCGGGAGACCGTCGACGACATGCTGCACCTGGAGGCCTCATGACCGCTGTGTCCACGGTGGACGGTAAGACGGTGCGGGTGGCGCTGCTCGGCTGCGGAACGGTCGGCAGCGAAGTGGCGCGGCTGCTCACCGAGCAGGCCGACGAACTGGCTGCCCGCGCCGGCGCGCCGGTGGAGCTGGCCGGGATCGCGGTGCGCCGCCCGGACAAGCACCCCGAGCTGCCCGACCACCTGCTCACCGCGGACGCGGCAGCGCTCGTCGAGTCCGATGTGGACGTCGTGGTCGAGCTGATCGGCGGCATCGAGCCGGTGCGCGGCTGGTTGCTTACCGCGCTGCGCAAGGGAAAATCGGTGGTGACGGCGAACAAGGCGCTGCTCGCCGAGTGCTCGGCGGAGCTGTCCGAGGCGGCCGACGCGGCCGGGGCGGACCTCTACTTCGAGGCCGCGGTGGCCGGTGCCATCCCGTTGCTGCGCCCGCTGCGCGAGTCGCTGGCCGGTGACCGGATCACCAAGGTGATGGGGATCGTCAACGGCACCACCAACTTCATCCTGTCCGCGATGGACTCCACCGGGGCCGGCTACGCGGAAACCCTGGAGGAGGCCAGCCGGCTCGGGTACGCCGAAGCGGACCCGACGGCCGATGTGGACGGTTACGACGCCGCGTCCAAGGCCGCGATCCTCGCGTCGCTGGCCTTCCACAGCCGGGTCACCGCCGCGGAGGTGCACCGCGAGGGCATCGCCGGGGTGACCTCCTTCGACATCGCCGCCGCGAAGATGCTCAACCGCACGGTGAAGCTCCTCGCGATCTGTGAGCGGGTGACCTCCGACGACGGCACCGAATCGGTGTCGGCGCGCGTGCACCCGGTGATGATCCCCCGTGCGCACCCGATCGCCGGCGTCAACGGCGCGTTCAACGCGGTGTTCGTCGAAGCCGACGCGGCGGGTGAGCTGATGTTCTACGGGCAGGGCGCCGGCGGCGCGCCGACCGCCAGCGCGGTGCTCGGCGATCTCGTCGCGGTGGCGCGCAACCGGGTACTCGGCGGGCGGGGCCCGCGAGAGTCGGCGCACGCGGCGCTGCCGGTGCGGCCGATGGGGCAGACGCCGACGCGCTACCACATCAGCCTCGACGTGGCCGACCGGCCGGGCGTGCTGGCCCAGGTCGCGCACGTGTTCGCGGCGCACGGAGTGAGCATCGCGGCGGTGCGGCAGCGCGACCGCACGCCGACGGCGAGCCTGGTCATAGTGACGCATCTCGCTCCGGACGCGGCACTGGAGGCGACCGTCGAAGAGATCGGCAAAATGGACGTAGTGCACGAAGTCGTCAGCGTGATGCGCGTGGAAGGCGAAGATCAATGACACCTACGCCCGGCTGGCCGGGGATCATCGAGGCCTATGCCGACCGGGTGCCCATCCCGCCCGGCGCCAGGGTCGTCACCCTCGGCGAGGGCAACACGCCGCTGATGCCCGCCCCGCACCTGTCGGAGCTGACCGGCTGCACGGTCTACCTCAAGGTCGAGGGCGCCAACCCGACCGGTTCGTTCAAGGACCGCGGGATGACGGTGGCGATCACGCACGCCCTGGCCAGCGGCCTGCGCGCGGTGATCTGCGCGTCCACCGGCAACACCTCCGCCTCGGCCGCGGCCTACGCCGCGCGCGCCGGGCTGACCTGCGCGGTGCTCATCCCGCAGGGCAAGATCGCGATGGGCAAGCTGGCGCAGGCGATCCTGCACGGCGCCCGGATCCTGCAGATCGACGGCAACTTCGACGACTGCCTCGAACTCGCCCGCAAGACCGCCATCGACTACCCGGTGACGCTGGTCAACTCGGTCAACCCGGTCCGCATCGCCGGGCAGAAGACCGCCGCGCTGGAGGTCTGCGACGTGCTGGGCCGTGCGCCCGACGTGCACTGCCTGCCCGTCGGCAACGCCGGGAACATCACCGCCTACTGGGCCGGGTATTCGGAGTACGCCGCCGACGGTGTGGTGGAACGCACGCCGCGCATGTTCGGTTTCCAGGCCGCCGGAGCCGCGCCGCTGGTGCGCGGGGAACCGGTCGCCGAACCCGAGACGATCGCCACGGCGATCCGGATCGGCAGCCCGGCCTCGTGGGACGGCGCGGTCAAGGCGCGTGATCTTTCCGGTGGCCTGTTCGAGGCCGTCACCGACGAGCGGATTCTCGCCGCCTACCGGCTGCTGGCCCGGCGCGAGGGTGTGTTCGTCGAGCCGGCCTCCGCGACCAGCATCGCCGGCCTGCTGCTCACCGCCGCCGACGGCCGGCTCCCGAAGGGCTCCACCGTCGTCTGCACGGTGACCGGGCACGGTCTCAAGGACCCCGCGACGGCGCTGGAAGGCAATGTCGAGGTGGAACCGCTCGCCGTCGATCCCCGGGCGGTGGCCGCCGCGCTGGAGCTGTCGTGAGGCGTGCGCCATCCGGCGTGCCGGCGGAACGAGCGGATCCGCGGTGAACCGGGCCGCGCCCGGGGTCGCGCTGAAGGTCACCGTGCCGGCATCCACCGCGAATCTCGGTCCCGGTTTCGACGCGCTCGGCCTGGCGCTCGGCCGGTATGACGTGGTCGAGCTGTGGGTCACCGGCTCCGGGCTGAAGATCGAGGTGGTGGACGCGGGTGCGGGCGGCGTGGCCGACGTGCCGACCGACGAGACCCACCTGGTCGTGCGCGCGCTGCGGCGTGCCTGCGCGCATCTCGGTGTTTCGCTGCCCGGCCTGCGGCTGCGCTGTTCGAACGCCATTCCGCACGCCCGTGGCCTGGGTTCTTCGGCGGCCGCCGTGGTGTCCGGCATCGCCGCGGGATACGCGCTGGCCGGCCGCGCGCTGGACGCGGACGCGCTGCAGCTCGCGGCCGAGTTCGAGGGACACGCCGACAACGCCGCCGCCAGCATGTTCGGCGGACTGGTGATCGCCTGGTGCGAGAGTGGCCGGTTTCACGCCGAGCGGCTCGACCCGCATCCCGGCGTGCGGCCGGTGCTGGCCGTGCCGGCTGTGAGATCGGCTACCGCGGAGACGAGAGGGCTGCTGCCCGCCCAGGTGCCGCACGCCGACGCCGCGTTCAGTGCCGGGCGCGCCGCGCTGGCCGTACACGCGCTGACCCGGGACCCCGCGCTGCTGCTGCCGGCCACCGCGGACCGGTTGCACCAGGACTATCGCGCACCGGCCTATCCCGCGAGCGCGCGCCTCGTCCACGACCTGCGAAAATCGGGGGTGGCGGCGACCGTGTCCGGGGCCGGGCCCACGGTGCTGGCGCTGACCACGAACGGAATAATTCCGGCATCGGTGGACGTTACGGGTTTTGAAGTCACCGAATTGCCGGTGGATGCGGCCGGGGTGCAGGTAACGGGCCGGTAGCGTGCATGCGGCGGATTCGCGCCACACCAGGGGTGGTTGTTGCACCGGTTCGCCGGGCGGTCTACTCTCGGGGGCGTTCGATCACCGTGCGCAGTCCGCACCCGGTGTGACTCCCGGGGGTCCTTCCTCGGATCGCATCTTTCGTTGAGCCGATACGGTGACGGCAACCCTCCCGTGTGGCGGCTTCGCCGCTGTGACTTGCGGTCTCGGCTGGAGAAGCCGCACCGGGTACAGACAAAGCCGCTTCGCGATCAAGCGCGAGCGGTCGTCCGCTGATCCGCCTGGAGGCGTGGATCGGTCAGGAAGGACATGTGTGAGCAACACCGATCTTTTGAGCGGCGACCTGGATACCCAGGACGCTCCCGCTACGGAGCCCGGCAGTCAGGCGAACGGTGCGGCCACGCCCAAGCGGCGCACCGGCGGCCTCTCCGGCATGGTCATCGCCGACCTGCGCGAACTCGCCAACGAATTGGGGGTCGGCGACACCAAGGGGATGCGCAAGGGTGACCTCATCGCGGCCATCCGGGAACGGCAGGGCAAGTCGCCCCGTCGTCCCGGCGTGCGCACCGACAACACGCTGCCGCTGGAGGGCCTGACCGCGGCGCCGGCCGGCAAGCCCGCCGAGAAGCCGGCGTCCGACAAGCCCGCCCAGCAGCCCGCCGCGGACAAGCCTGCCGAGCAGGCCCCGCAGGGTGCCGAGGGGCACGCC
>Ga0310811_10009021_pt1 | contig 12855 bp, 11 predicted proteins | sample YCmetagenome_FD_207642 | JGI IMG/M metagenome (GOLD analysis project Ga0310811, IMG submission 207642) | Soil microbial communities from experimental microcosm in Duke University, North Carolina, United States - YC | ecosystem: Engineered > Artificial ecosystem > Soil microcosm > Unclassified ...
CTGGACGTTGCTGCCCATGACGAGGTTCGGCCGGGCGGTGTCCTGGCCGGCCGCGCGGCGCTTCGCGCGCCAGCGCCACAGCAGCGCCATCCCGCCGAGCATGCACGCCTCGCTCGACCCGGTGGTCGAGCAGCCGATCGCCTCCTCGTGCGGGGCGTTCCACAGGTGGCCGAGGATGTTCACGCAGCGGTGCTCAAGCTCGGCGGTCTGCGGGTACTCGTCCTTGTCGATCATGTTCTTGGGCGAGCACTCGGCCATCAGCTCTTCGGCCTCGGGCTCCATCCACGTGGTGACGAATGTCGCCAGGTTCAGCCTGGCGTTGCCGTCGAGAATGAGCTCGTCCCTGACCACCTGCAGGGCGGTGCGCGGCAGCACGCCGTGCTCCGGCAGGCGGAACCGGGGGATCTCGCAGCTCTTTTCCCGGAAGTAGACAGGATTGATGTCTAGCTCGGCGCCCGACTCGTCCTCGGGCACTTGCCTGTGCAAAGCGGCCATGGGGCCACGTTAGTAGCGTTCTCGTGACCGTGCGCGAACTCTAGGGGGCGGAATCTCTAATAAGTGGTTCGGCTGGCCAGGTCAGCGGAGGGAGGCGACCGTGCGCGGTTCCGCCGGCGCGCGGGGAGGCGCGCCCGCGGCGGCGTCGCTGGAGCGGTGCTTCTTACCGGGAGAGAACAGGTACCCGGCGCTAAGGCGGGTTCCGCTAGAGTAACGGCCCGTATGGCTTTACCCTTGCGCCCTCGGCTTGCCGGTCCGACACGGATCATCACGCATTGTGAAGAGGCGTAAGGCGATGAAAGGCATGCGGACGGCGGCCCCGTGATTGTAGGCTGTGCCGTCGGCGCGTGGATTGTGGGAATTGGCGATAACGGAAGATTGGGTAGGGCAATGGTGGGACGCGATGCGCGTATCCCGAGTATTGGAAGTCCCGGGCTGCTGAATTCCAAAAAAGGGAAAGTGGTCCTATGGGCAGGGCTCGCCGCGATCGTCGCCACGGCTCTTCTCACGCCAGCGCACTCGCCCGCCGGCAATATGAGCGCAATTGTTATCCCGCCGGCTCCGCCGCTTAAGGTCAGCGAAGAAGCTGAGCCCGCCGCCTCGCCGATCGCTTCGGCTACCGCTTCCATGCCAGCCGCCAAACCCAGCGCCACGCCGAAGCCGCGGGCCACGATCCGCATTCCCGCCATGGTCAGCCCCCCGCCCGTCGCTGGCCGCAGCTACGCCGGCTCGGTCGTGCTGAACTCGACGGGGGCCCAGCTGGCGTCGTGGAACGCGACGTCCTCGTTTTGCACGCAGGAGTCCTGGGAAACCCCCAGCGGCATGGTGTCGAACGACCGCTTCGGCGACGCCATGGTGGCGGTGAACGGCCAGGACGGCAGCTGCGCCGGCCTCATCAGCCCCGAGTCGTACTCGTCCGCCGTGATCGAGGCGTTCATTTACTTCCCGCCGCTGCCTAGGTCGTCGGGCACCATCGCCGACTGGACGTCGGTCTGGCTGACCAACCAGGCGAACTGGCCGACCGACGGCGAACTCGACGCCGTGGAGGCCGAGCCGGCGACCGGGGTGAACGCGGTGGCCTACCACTGGGGCTCGGCCGGCTCGCCGCAGTCGATGTCGACCGACGGCTTCGCAGCAGGCGGCACGCTGCCCAAGGACGGCCCCAACCTAACCGCGGGCTGGCACGTCGTGGACATCGTCTACACCAAGGGATTCTTCGCGGTGTACTACGACGGCAAGCAGTACACCAGCCTTAGCAGCAGCATCGTCACAGGTGCCCCGGTGAACATCCTTATTACCACTAGCGTGACGCCGGACAACATGCAAATTGAGCAGCAACTCGGCAACTCACCGCAAAACTCCTCAAGCTCGCCCGCCGCCATGGCAGTCAAGTATGTGAAGGTTTGGTCGTTTAAGTAGGGTTGCGACGAGCGATGCGCCGGGTTGCTGAACCGTAATATTCCTCCCCGTATGCCGCTTTATGTGAGTAAGCTGGGCGTTACCTGTGAAGTCAATAATCCGCTCCTGTGGTCGTGACCTGCGGGTATTTCAAGAATTAGCGCTAACGCGATGTCCAGTCTGTATGCGGCAAGACTAATTTCTTAAGGTGCGCCGATGGCGGCCGGTGCGGCGTTTAAACGAACGGCGCGGAAAGCACGGGCGCGGAAGCCCTAGTATGGGCGCAGGCGCTGCGGATTAGCCGGCGCCGAGACTACCCCAGCCCGTGTAAATGCAAGGGGAATGATAATTAATGGCGGTACGAAATAAGCACACCCCGAATGACATGAGGCCGCAGCTTCCGCAATCCAGGAACACGAGAACGGCTTTCTATGTTGGCGGTGCGGTGGTTATCGGCGCCGCCGTGCTGATCGGCGTGCATTTCGCCACTAGTTCCGGTGGCGGCACTGTTGCCATCACCCCGCCGCCGGGCATTTACGACGCCGGCCCGCCCAAGGCCGGCGGCGACCACGCCGGGTCGCTTCAGGTGAACGTGTCGGGCCAGCAACTGGCATCGTGGGACGCTACGTCGTCATTCTGCCCGGGAAACGACTGGCAGGTCCCGGACGGCAAGGTGGCGGTCGACGCTGGCGGGTTCGTGGCGATGTCGACCACCGGCAAGCCCGGTAGCTGCGTGGCGATGATCAGCCCGGATAAGGTCTCGTCCGGCGTCATCGAGGCGGACATCTACTTCCCGCCGCTCCCCGGCAAGCCGGGCACGATCGCCGACTGGACATCGGTCTGGCTCACCAACCAGGCCACCTGGCCAAAGGACGGCGAGATCGACGCCGTGGAGGCCGAGCCGGCGACCGGGAAGAACGCCGTGGCCTACCACTGGGGCACCGAGGACTCCCCGCAGTCCGTGTCGACCGACGGCTTCGCACCGGAGGGCAACCTGCCGGTCCAGGGCCCCAACCTGACGCCCGGCTGGCACGTGGTCGACATTGTCTCGACCAAGGGCTTCTTCGAGGTGTACTACGACGGCAAGAAGTTCAGCACCGGCGACAACGGGGTGATCACGGGCGCTCCACTGAACCTCATCATCAGCTCCAGCGTGACCCCGAGCACCCAGGAGGTCGAGAAGACGATCGGCGGCAGCGCGCCAGTCAACTCCGACAGTTCGCCCGCGACCGTGGCCGTCAGGTACGTGAAGGTCTGGTCGTACAAGTAAGGCAAGCACGCGGATGTGCCCCTGATGCCGGTAGGCCGGCGCCAGGGGCACACCCATGTCTGCCGCCACGATCTTCCTCCCGGCGGGCCCGTGAGGGGCGACGGTGACCGCAGTAAGAGAGGGGAGAGCCGATGGCTGAGGAGAAAGCGCGGCTATGAGGTCGCGGACCGGATGCAGATAACCCCCGCACGTTCAGTGGGCAGGAACCTCACTGCGCCCGTCCGCGGCGAGCGCGGGCACGTTGTAGGCGGCGAGGATCTGTGCCTCCGCGTCGATCAGGTAGCGCAGCAGTTCACGTTCCGCGGTCTCCCCGTCCCCGCGCATGACCGACTCGGCGATGCTCCGGTTGCGCTCGAGATAGGGCCGGTGGAACTCTTCGGGTGACTCCATGGCATAGAAGATGAGCCGCAGTTCGGCGAGTGCGCGCCGCATCAGCTCGTCGACGCGGGAACTGCGGACGAGGCCGGCGATGGCCTGATGGAACCGCAGGTCCGCGGTGCGCACGTCGAGCCACTGCCCGGCCGCCGCATAGGCCTCGGCGGAGTCGACGGCATCGCCGACGGCCTGCCGGGCCGCCGGATCGGCCGTGCCAGCCAGTCGGGCGGCGCCGCCCTCGACCAGGCGTCGCAGCGTGTAGATCTCTGACACGTCCTCGCGGGTCAGCGTGGGCACGAACATGCCGCGGTTCATGTGGTGGACCGCGAGCCGCTCGTGGCTGAGCAAGGCGAAGGCCTCGCGCAGCGTGTTCCGTGACACGCCGAGCGCGCGCCCGATCGCTTCCTCCGACAGCCGCGTGCCCGGCGGCAGCAGGCCCTGGGTGATGTGCGTGCGCAAGATGTCCGTCACCCGGCTGGCCGTGCTGGCGTGCGTCAGCGCGGGCCGTTCGCGGCTCAAGGCGGAGGCCATCTCCTCGCTGATACCTGCCACTGCGGTTCCTTCCGATGATTCCGGCGCACCGGACACCGGTGGCTGACGTGTTAAATCTACATCTCTTTCAACTTAGGTATCGCTGAATCGTTCAACAAGATGCTACGGTCCTGCCATCCAGAGATGGGAGGGTATGGCCAGATGTTTGCCGTTGTGCAGGGGTTCGGACCGTTTGGCGGCTTCGATCCCAACCCATCGGAGCTGCTCATTCGCTCGCTAGCCGAACGTTGCGATCCCGATATCCGCACCGAGGTGCTGCCCGTGTCCGTTGACCGGGTGCGCACCGAGGTACCCAAGCTCATGGAGGAGAGTCGGCCGAGGGTTTGGCTCGGGGTCGGCCTGGCTGCCGGCCGCCCGTCGCTCGCCCTTGAGGCCCTCGCGGTGAACCTGGCCGACTGGCCGGAGAGCGCCGCCGACGCCGACGGCGTCAGCGTCGCCCGGGTGCCGGTCACCTCGGGCGGGGCGGCCGCGCACCTGACCACGCTGCCCGCCGAGCCGATCCTCACGGCCTGGCGGGAGGCCGGCATCCCCGGCTACCTGTCCCAGACCGCCGGCAGCTACCTGTGCAACTACTCGTTCTACGCCGCCGCTGAGGCGGCGCGGCAGCTAGGGCTGTCGTGCATGGTCGGATTCCTGCACGTCCCGCAGTTGCCGGAACTGGTCACCAAGCCGGAGCAGCAGCCGTCGATGTCGATGGCGCTGCAGTCGGCTGGCCTGGATCTTGTGATTGACGTATGCCGCACCGTCGACGCGGGCGGCATTTACCTAGGGAGTTCAGATGAGGCGTAGTCTCCGGCGCGGGCTCGCCGTCGCCGCGGTCGCCGCGGCGACGCTGGTCGCCACGGCCTGTAGCTCATCAGGGGGCGGGGCAGGCGGCGCGGGCCACAGCTCGGCCACCGGCAAGCCGGTGGCCGGCGGTACGGCCACGTACGCCATGCTGCCGGGTGCCAGCCCGAACTACATCTTCCCGATGCTTACCGCCGCCTACTACAGCGTGGCGAACATCGAGCAGTTCCAGCGGCTGTCGTTCCGGTCGCTGTACTGGATCGGCAACGGGCAGGGCCAGCCGGTCGTCGACCCGGCCATGAGCCTGGCCGCGCTGCCGGTCTACAGCAAGAACAACTCGGTGGTGACCATCACCCTGGGGAACTACAAGTGGTCCGACGGCAAGCCGGTGACCACGCGGGACGTCGCCTTCTGGATCAACCTGCTCAAGGCGAACAAGTCCCAGTTCGCCGCGTACATCCCCGGCGAGTTCCCGGACAATCTCAAGAGCTACAAGGTCGTCAACGACAAGACGATCGTGCTCACGCTCACCGGGTCGTACAACCCAACCTGGTTCACCTACAATCAGCTCTCCCAGATCACCCCGCTGCCAACCCAGGTCATGGACAAGACGTCGGCGTCGGGCAAAGTCGGCGACTACGACCAGACCCCGTCCGGTGCCAAGGCGGTGTTCAACTTCCTGACCGCCCAGGCCAAGGACATCACGACCTACGGCACGAACCCGCTGTGGAAGACGGTGGACGGGCCGTGGACGCTGGTGAACTACCAGTCGGGCGGCTACGCCAAGTTCCAGGCGAACCCCAACTACGCGGGTCCGAGCAAGCCGAAGCTCCAGTACTTCGTCGAGCAGCCGTACACCAGTGAGACCGCCGAGCTGAACGTGCTGCGCTCGGGCAGTACCATCGACTACGGGTACCTGCCAGCGCAGGAGTCGTCGCAGGCCAGCATGCTCGCCAACCAGGGCTACACCACGTCCCCCTGGCTGAGCTGGGGCACCACGTTCTTCCTGATGAACTACCACAACCCCAAGACCGGCCCGCTGATCGCCCAGCCCTACATCCGGCAGGCGATGCAGTCGCTGATCGACCAGAGCACTTTCGTGTCCGGGCCGCTCAAGGGTTACGGCACCACCAACTACGGCCCGGTGCCCGCTAAGCCGTCCAACCCGTACAGCGACGCGTACGAGGCCAAGGGTCCGTGGCCGTACTCGCCGTCGACCGCGGTCAAGCTGCTCAAGTCCCACGGCTGGACGGTCACCCCGAACGGGGTGTCCACCTGCGCCTCGCCCGGCACCGGCGCTAGCCAGTGCGGTAAGGACATCGCGGCCGGGACCAAGCTCAGCTTCTCGCTGGAGTACGCCAGCGGCACCGAGTACGTCACCCAGACGATGCAGGCGCTCAAGTCGAACTTTTCCCAGGCCGGCATCCAGGTCAACCTGTCCGCGCAGCCATTCAACTCCATCATCAGCCTGCTCACCCCGTGCACGCCGGCGCAGTCCTCCTGCTCGTGGCAGATGCTGAACTACGGCGGCGGCTGGACCTACGGCGTGAACCCGTACCCGACCGGCGACCAGCTGTTCGCGACCGGCTCGGGTTCCAACTCGAGCAACTACTCCGACCCGCAGGCCGACAAGCTGATCCAGGCCACCGTGCGCGGCAACGTCGGCCTGACCCAGTTCGAGGACTACCTGGCCCAGCAGGTGCCGGTGCTGTGGATGCCGCAGCCGGACTATCAGATCTCCGAGATCAGCAACAAGCTCGCCGGGACCGGGCCGCAGAGCCCGATCGAGAGCCTGACCCCTGAGAACTGGTACTTCACGCAGTGACCAAGTTCCTGCTACGGCGCTGTTCCCAGGCCGTGGTGGTGCTGCTGCTCGTGTCGGTGATCGTCTTTGGCCTGCTCCACCTGCTCCCAGGCGGGCCGGCCAGGGCGATCCTCGGCACGCACGCCACCCCGTCAAACATCGCCGCATTCAACAAGCAGAATGGCCTGGACAGCCCGGTGCCGGTGCAGTACTGGCACTGGCTGACCGGGGTGCTGTCGGGGAACCTCGGGTTCTCCTACGTGCAGAATCAGTCGGTCGCCAGCCTGCTGGCCGACCGGCTGCCCAAGACGGCATTCTTGGCGGCTATCTCGGTGGTGCTGGCGTTGCTGATCGCGGTGCCGGTCGGCTTCTTCCAGGCCGTCCGGCGCAACCGGGTCGGCGACTACGCCATCACCACCGTGACGCTGGTGCTGTACTCCACCCCGGCCTTCTGGATCGCCATCTTGCTGATCGACGTGCTCGCCGTTCGGCTGCACGCGGTCCCGGCCGAGGCGCCGCAGGGGTCATTCTCGGCCCTGTTCAACGATCCGCAGGCCATGGTCCTCCCGGTGCTCACGATCACAGTGGTGACGGTGGCCGCGTTCAGCCGCTATACCCGCTCCTCGGTCCTGGACGAGCTGGCCCAGGACTACGTGCGGATGGCCAGATCCCACGGGGCCTCTCACCGGATCATCCTGTTCGGGCACGTGCTGCGCAACGCGGCGGGCCCGGTCGTCACCCTGCTCGGGCTGTACCTGCCGTTCATCGTCTCCGGCACGCTCATCACCGAGTTCGTCTTCAACTACCCGGGCATCGGCCTGCTGGCCTTCAACGCCGCGACATCCCAGGACTACCCGGTGATGCTCGGCGTGGTCGTGGTGGTGGGGGCGGCCACGGTGATCGGCTCGCTGCTCGCCGACGTCGGCCATGCTCTGCTCGACCCGCGCGTGCGCGTTTCGGCGGGGATCGCATGAGCATCGAGAACGTGACCGCCGTCCGCGGTCCCGAGGACAGCGCGCTTGAGGCCGAGGCGGAGGCCGCCGCGGGCGGCGTCTGGGTGCGCACGTTCCTGCGCAACCGCCTGGCCGTCGTCGGCCTCGCCGTGGCCATCGCGCTGCTGCTGTTCTCCTTCGTCGGCCCGCTGTTCTACCACACCGATCAGGTCCACACCCGGCTCAGCATGGAGACGCTGTCGCCCGGGACCGGGCGGCCGCTCGGCACCGACTCGGTCGGCTACGACGAGCTGGGTCGGCTGATGGTCGGCGGGCAGACCATGCTGGAGGTCGCGTTCGGCGCGGCCCTCGTCGCGGTCGTGCTTGGCGTCTTGTGGGGCGCCACGGCCGGCTACTTCGGCGGGCTGCTCGACGGTTTCATGATGCGGGTCGTCGACGCGCTGCTGGCCATCCCGGCGCTGCTGCTGCTGCTCTTCCTGGCCACGGTTTTCCGGCCGAGCGTCCCTATGCTGATCCTGGTGGTCGGCATCACGGCGTGGCTGGTGCCCGCCCGCCTGATCAGGGCCGAGGCGCTGTCGCTGCGCAGCCGTGAGTACGTGCTGGCCGCTAAGACCATGGGGGTCCGCGCCCCCACGATCATCCTCCGGCACATCGTCACCAACAGCATCGGCACCATCCTGGTCAACGCCACCTTCCAGGTCGCGGACGCCATCTTGGTGGTGTCGGCGATTTCGTTCCTCGGTCTCGGCGTCGCGCCGCCGGCCACCAACTGGGGCGCCATGCTCTCCGACGGGCTGAACTTCACCTACTCCGGGTACTGGTGGCTGACCTACCCGCCCGGCATCGCCATCGTGCTCACCGTGCTGGCGTTCAACGTGGTCGGTGACGGCCTGCGGGACGCCTTCGGCCTCGACACGAGGCGCGGGTGAGCATGCCCGCGGCCGAGCGGGCCGCACAGCCGGGCGCCGCGCCGGTCTTGCAGGTGACCGGTCTGGACGTCAACATCAAGCTGCCGAATTCCGTGGTCCGTGCCGTGCAGAACGTCTCGCTTGAGGTCCGGACGGGCGAAACCCTCGGCATCGTCGGCGAGTCGGGCTGCGGCAAGTCCACCCTGGGCTCGGCCCTGGCCGGGCTGCTCCCGCCCGAGGCCAAGGCCAGCGGCAGCATCAAGGTCGGCGGCCGTGAGCTCGTCGGCCTGAGCGAGCGCGAGCTGCGCGCCGTCCGGGGCAGCGAGGTCGGCATCGTCTTCCAGGACCCGATGACGTCGCTGAACCCGACCAAGCGGATCGGGGTCCAAGTCGGCGAGGCGCTGCGGCTGCAGCGCGGGGCCAGCAAGGCGGCCGCGCGCAGCGCGGCGGCCGAGATGCTCGGCCGTGTCGGGCTGCCCCGCCCGTTCGAGCAGCTCGACCGCTTCCCGCACGAGCTGTCCGGCGGCATGCGCCAGCGGGTCGTGATCGCGTCCGCGCTGATCTGCGAGCCGAAGCTGCTGATCGCCGACGAGCCCACCACGGCCCTCGACGTCACGACCCAGGCGCAGATCCTGGAGCTGTTCGACGGGCTCAGTGACGAGCTCGGCATGGCAACCCTGCTGGTCACCCATGACATGGGGGTCGTGGCCGGCCACACGGACCGGGTCTTCGTCATGTACGCGGGCCGGGAGGCCGAGACGGGAGCCACAGGGACGATCTTCAGCCAGCCACGGCACCAGTACACGGGTGCGCTGCTCGGATCGATCCTGCGCATGGAGACGCCGCGCAAGGCCAGGCTCGGCACAATTCCCGGCCGTCCGCCGGACCTGAGCGCGCCCGGGGCGGGCTGCCCGTTCGCCCCCCGCTGCGCGGCCGCGTCCGACGAGTGCACCAGCCAGCTGCCGGCGGCCAGCGACGAGGACGGTCACCGCTGGTCCTGTTACCACCCGCTGGCCGTCCAGGAGACCAAGCGCATCTCGGAGGCGCAGCGATGAACGCAGGCGCATCGACCGGCGCCGATGCCGGTCACCAGCAGGCGGGCAGTCCCGGTGGCGCGGCCCAGGAAGGGCCGCCGCTGCTTGAGCTGGTCAGCGTCAGCAAGCACTATCGCCGCAGCGGGCTGTGGTCGGGCTCCGGCGCCGCCGTCATGGCGGTGTCTGAGGTGAGCCTGGCGGTGCCCGCCGGGTCGTCGGTCGGCATCGTCGGCGAATCCGGGTGCGGCAAGTCGACCCTCGGCCGACTGGTGGTCGGCCTGGAAAAGCCGACCGGCGGCGACGTGCGGCTGCGCGGCAAGCCGGTCGCCGCCATGGGGCGCGGCGAGCGCCGGGCCGCCCGGTATGAGATCCAGATGATGTTCCAGGACCCGTACGCGGCGCTCAACCCGCGGATGACCCTAGACCGGATCATTGAGGAGCCGCTCCGGGCCCGCGGCGGCATCAGCCGCGCCGAGCGGCGCAGCCGGGTACGGCGGCTCGCCGGCGAGGTCGGCATCCCGGCCGGGCAGCTCAACCGATATCCGCGCGAGCTGTCCGGCGGCCAGCGGCAGCGGGTCGGCCTAGCCCGGGCTCTGGCGACGAGCCCCGCGCTGATCGTGGCCGACGAGCCGGTGTCCGCGCTTGACGTGTCGGTGCGCGCGCAGATCCTCAACCTGATGACCGACCTGCAGGCCGAGCACCACATCGGCTACCTGATGGTGTCGCACGACCTGACGGTGATCCACTACTTCACCGACTACGTCGTCGTGATGTACCTGGGCAAGTTCGTCGAGTCCGGGCCGCCCGAGCAGCTGTTCCGCGCGCCCGCGCACCACTACACCCGGGCGCTCATCGACGCCGCGCCCGACCCGGTGCCCGGCCGGGCCGCGGCACCCACGATCCGCGGTGAGCTGCCGTCGGCCGCCGCGCCGCCGTCCGGCTGCCGGTTCCGCACCCGGTGCCCGGCGGCGCAGGCCAAGTGCGCCGAGGAAGAGCCCGCCATGCGTCCGTTCGGGCCTGGTCACCAGGCCGCGTGCCACTTTCCCCTGAAGGAGCAGAAGCCTGCATGATCGACATCAACAGCGACATGGGGGAGAGCTTCGGCGCCTACCAGATGGGTGACGACGAGGCGATGCTCGCCTATGTGACCAGCGCGAACATCGCCTGCGGGTTCCACGCCGGCGACCCGAGGACGATCGACGCCACCGTCGCGCAGGCAGCCGCCCGGGAGATCGCCATCGGCGCGCACGTCTCCTACCCTGACCTGTCCGGCTTCGGTCGGCGTTCCATGCGGGTCAGCGCAGAGGAACTGGTCACCGATGTGGTGTACCAAATCGGCGCCCTAGAGGGGTTCTGCCGCCGTCACAGCACGACGGTCCGGTACGTGAAGGCGCACGGTGCCCTCTACAACGATCTGGCCGACGACGAGGAGCTCGCCGCCGCCTTCGCGGACGCGCTACTGGCCTACCGGGGCGACCTGTCCGCGCTGGTGCTGGCGGGAAGTCCCGCCGTTGCGGTCCTCACGGAGAAGGGAGTGCCCGTGATCCGCGAGGGGTTCGCCGACCGCGGCTACACCGCCGGCGGCCGCCTGGTCTCCCGTAGGCAGAGCGGCGCGCTCATTACCGACCCCGCCGTGGTCGCCGAGCGGGGCTGGCGGATCGCGACCGGAGCGCAGATCGACGCCGCCGACGGGTCACCGCTCGTGCTCGAGGTGGACTCGCTGTGCGTGCACGGCGATACCCCCGGAGCGGTGGAACTGGCCCGGGCCCTGCGCGCGGGGCTGGCCGAGCACTCGGTGCCGGTGGCGGCGTTCGCATGATCCGGCTTGACGCCGCGGGCCTGACCGAGACCGCGCTCAGCGCGGTCCGCCAGGAGTACCCGCACTGGCTGGGACAGGAAGTGCTCGCTGACACCGAGCTCCTGACGCCCCGGCAGCTCAGCCCCGCCTTCTACGGCTGCTACGACTGGCACTCCGCCGTGCACAGCCACTGGCTGCTGGTCCGTGCGCTCGACCGCGGCCTGCCGCAGCCGCTTGCCGAAGAGGTTACCGGCGTGCTCGACGAGCACCTGTCCAGCGAGCGGCTCGCCGCCGAGCTCGCGTTCTTCGCCGGCCCAGTCGGCACCACCAACGAGCGACCGTACGGCTGGGCATGGCTGGTCATGCTGCACGCCGAGTGCCAGGCCGGCCGTGGCGACGAGCACCAGCGGTGGGCGCGGGCGCTCGAGCCGCTGGCCGGGCTATTCTCGGCCCGGCTCGACCACTACTTCGGCGGGCAGCTCCAGTTCCCGATCCGGTCGGGGACGCATGGCAACACCGCGTTCAGCCTGCGGCTGGTCATCCAAGCGGCGCGCCGCCGCGGCGACGAGCAGGCTGCCGCCGCGCTCGCGGGCGCGGCGCGGCGCATGTTCGGCGACGGGCGGCCCCGGCAATGGGACGGCCTTCCGTCGGGTGACGCCTTCCTTACTCCTGAGCTAACCGAGGCGGCGCTGATGGCCGAGGTGCTGTCCGGCCCGGAGTTCGCGGCGTGGCTGGGCACCGCGCTGCCGGATCCCGCCCTCGTGGCCTGGGAACCGCCGGCCTTCAGCCCGGATGCGGCCGATCCGGGGACCGTCCACCTAGAGGGGCTGCTGGTATCGAGGGCGTGGTGCCTGGACGCCGTGGCCAAGGCGCTGCCGGCCGGTCACCCGGTCGGGGCCGCAGCGCGCGACGCGACCGGGCCGCACCTGGCCCGGGCTGGCCTCATCAAGCCAGCGGAGGGCTTCGGCCGCAGCCACTGGATGCCGACGTTCCTGCTCTACCTGGACGAGCAGCTACGGGCGTAGGCATCCGCCGTTCGCCGCCGGCCGTGCTGTCTGCCAGGTCCTGACCCGCACGCGTCGCTGAGGGCGGTCTCCTGCTCTGCTCGCCGTGCGGCTGAGTGGTGAGAACTGGTCGTGCGAGAAAAGCTCCCAGCCTCGTTCAACGAAGCGCGAGGCGCACGGGTGTGTCGCCCCGCACTTCGACTTCGATGATGCCCGTGTCCGGTGCGACGTCAGTGAACTCCGGATCCGCCGGCCCGGCTACGCCCGGCAGCCACACGGTCGTCGTCACCCCGCGCACGGAGATCTCGCCGGCCGCCCGCAGCAGGCGCTCCCTGGCCTGCGCCTCTGTCTTCGCCGAGACGGTGACGAAGGCGAGCCTGTTGTCCCGGCTCGGCACGACAACCTGGCCCTTCCGGATGGCTGGATCGACCCGGACTCCGGGGCCGGACGGCAGCTGGAAGGATCTCACCACCCCGGC
>Ga0310811_10009022_pt1 | contig 12855 bp, 14 predicted proteins | sample YCmetagenome_FD_207642 | JGI IMG/M metagenome (GOLD analysis project Ga0310811, IMG submission 207642) | Soil microbial communities from experimental microcosm in Duke University, North Carolina, United States - YC | ecosystem: Engineered > Artificial ecosystem > Soil microcosm > Unclassified ...
CGAATATTCCTCGAGGAAATGGTGCTCGACCACCCAGGCATAGTCATAACCGCAGCGGTCGGCGGTCTCGAGTTGCGTCAGGGCATTCTGGTAGAGCCTGAGCTCGTCGCCCTCCACCCAGGGGCGCGGCAGTTGCAGCTCGTAGAAGATGCCGAATTTCATGACGTCTCTCCCAAGACCAGCCTTCAAGGCCACTGTTTGTTTTTGTCAGTGTAGCTCCCACCGGCTCCAAGTCTAGCGGCGGTTGCGCATGGCAATTCCGCGCCGCGGAAGTCGACTTGATCGGAACTGCCGAATGATTAGGTTGTGGCTTTCCGAGTCGCAGCGTGCGGCTCCACTCCCCTCAAGGCGCATGACCAGTTTCACCCCGCACCAGAATGCCGCGCTCAAAGCCGTTGCTGACTGGCTCAAGGCCAAGCCGGGCAAGAACGGCACGCCGCAGGTGTTCCGCTTGTTCGGCTTTGCCGGTACCGGTAAGACCACGCTGGCGCGACACATCGCCGACGGCGTCAATGGCGAGGTGAAATTCGCGGCCTTCACCGGCAAGGCGGCGCTGGTGATGCGCAACAAGGGTTGCGACAATGCTTCGACCATTCATTCGCTGATCTATCGTGCTCGGGAATCCGGCGTGGAGCAGCCGAGCTTCGAGCTGTGGGACGACGCGCCGGCGTCTAAGGCGAAACTCATCGTGATCGACGAATGCTCGATGGTCGATGCCGAGATGGGCCGCGACCTGCTCTCGTTCGAATGTCCGCTGCTGGTGCTGGGCGATCCCGCGCAGCTGCCGCCGATCCAGGGCGCCGGCTTCTTCACCTCAAGCGAGCCGGACGCGATGCTGACCGAGGTGCACCGCCAGGCGCAGGACGATCCGATCGTGCGGATGTCGATGGACGTGCGCGAGGGCCGCGAGCTCGACATCGGCCGCTATGGCGAGAGCGAAGTGGTGTCGCGCTCCGAGCTCGATCCGGACAAGGTGATGAACGCCGACCAGGTGCTGGTCGGCCGCAACAACACCCGCCGCGCCTACAACATGCGGATGCGGCAGCGCCAGAACATCGAGGAGGCGCTGCCGGTGGCCGGCGACAAGCTGGTGTGCCTGCGCAACAACCGCAAGAAGGGCCTGTTCAATGGCGGGCTGTGGCGGGTGAAGGCGCGCACGCCCTCGCGCTCGAAAACCTCGCGCATCCTCAGCATGCGGTTGTCGCCGGACGAGGAATTCATGCACAAGGTGACCAAAGTCTCGGTGCGTCAGGATTGTTTCGAAGGCGGCATCGAGCAGATCCCGTGGGAGCAGCGCAAACCCTATGACGAGTTCGACTACGGCTATGTGCTGACCGTGCACAAGTCGCAGGGCTCGCAATGGGACGACGTCGTTCTGTTCGACGAGAGCTTTGCGTTCCAGGACAGCCGCGCGAGGTGGCTGTACACGGGGATCACGCGGGCGGCGAAAAGGCTGAGTGTGGTGGTGTGATCGCGCCACACACTCCGACCTCATCTTGAGGAGCCGTGAAGCGGCGTCTCGAAGGATGGGCCACGGGCTTCATGGTTCGAGACGCGCGGAGCCTGTCATCGGGCCGCGCTTCGCGCGGACCCGTTGGCGCTCCTCACCATGAGGGATAGCCATAATCCTCACGCCCCGGCGGCGAGCCATATGTAAACGGCTGCTGTGCGTGCTTGGTCGCGGTCTTGACGCCCTGATCGCAGGGCTTTTTCTTCACGGACTCGTGTCCGTCCGACGGTAACAATGGCGCCTCTTCCCCGTATCTTGGGAGGCACGAAAGCGCTCCTTCGGATTGTGCAGCAGATACGGGGCGCCTTACAGTGTGACAAATTTCCGATCCGCCCCTTCCAGGTTTCCAACGAGGACACCCATGACCCAGTTCAGCCGACGTTTCAGTCGTCTTGCGCTTGGCGCCGCCGCCATCGGCGCGCTTGCGATCGCCGCCTTCGTCTCCGTCCCCTCACGCGCCGCCGAGGATGCGGTCGTCATTCCCGCGCCGAAATCGGACGTTGCCGCCTCGGACGGTTTACAGACCGTCGTGGTGTCGGGCGGCTGCTTCTGGGGCGTGCAGGGCGTGTTCCAGCACACCGCCGGCGTCGTCAATGCCGTCTCCGGCTATGCCGGGGGCAGCCAGATGACGGCGACCTATGAGCAGGTTTCGACCGGCACCACCGGCCACGCCGAATCCGTGGAGATCAAGTTCGACCCGAAGAAGATTTCCTACGGCAAGATCCTGCAGATATTCTTCTCCGTCGCGCACGACCCGACTGAGCTCAACCGCCAGGGCCCGGACTCCGGCACGCAATATCGCTCGGCGATCTGGACCACCTCGGCGGACCAGACGAAGGTGGCCGACGCCTACATCGCCCAGCTCAACGCCGCCAAGGTCTATGCCAGGCCGATCGTGACCAAGGTATCGTCGCTGCAAGGCTTCTTCCCGGCGGAGGCCTATCATCAGGACTACCTGACGCTGCACCCGCATCAGCCCTATATTGCCTATAACGACCTGCCGAAGATCGAGAACCTGAAGAAGCTGTTTGCGCAAAACTATATCGAGAAGCCGACGCTGGTGCAGAACGCGAGCGTTTCCAACTGACGGCGGCTTCTCCTGATTGAGGGAGTATCATGTCCGACACCAAAGCAACCGACAAAGTCGTCAAGAGCGAAGCCGAGTGGCGCAAGGAATTGACGCCGATGCAGTACGCGGTCTTGCGCGAGAAGGCGACCGAGCGACCGTTTACGGGCGAGTACGAGTACGAGACCAAGCCCGGCACCTATGTCTGCGCCGGCTGCGGGCAGATCCTGTTCGAGTCCGATGCCAAGTTCGACTCCGGCTGCGGCTGGCCGAGTTTCACCCAGCCTGCCACCGAAAGCCACGTCGACGAGGAACGGGATCATAGCCACGGCATGATCCGTACCGAGGTGCTGTGCTCGAAATGCTCGGGCCATCTCGGTCATGTCTTCAACGACGGCCCGGGGCCCACGGGCCTGCGCTATTGCATCAACTCGGCGGCGCTGAAACTGAAGCCGCGATAGGCTGCTTCCCTGTTCCGCGGCGCGGGCGAGAAAGCGGCTTCGTTGTTGGTACCCCGGCACGGAATGTGCTTTGTTTGATAGGCGGCGCAGCGAGTCTTTCGCCGGCCGCCTGTCTTCCTGGAGGGCGCCATGTCGCTGGGCACAATCCTGATCATCATCGTGATCATTCTGATGCTTGGCAGCATCAGTGGCCGGTTCGGCGGCCATGGCTACGGCCTCGGCCACTCGGGCACGGGATTGCTCGGCGTAATTCTTGTCGTCGTACTCGTTCTGGTCTTGCTGGGCAAGTTATGAATCATGCAACCTATTGAAATCACATAGGTTCCTTGATTACTACTAGATTCACGTTTTGGTCCGACGGGATTCGCAATTCTGTCAAACAGGCCTATATTAGGGGTCGAAATGACATGCACGGCGGCCGCCGGTAGCGGCTTTCCCGCCGGCTTATCCCAACCCCGCTCGCGCCAGCGCTGATAAGACATGAGGCCATCGACCATGCGTCCTATGCGTCCGTTCAACTTCAACACCTCCGCCGAACTATTCCCCGCCGCGATCCGCAAGAAGAAGCGTGCCGGGTTTGCCTATCGTCGTTTTGGCACGGCGGCCGAGGCAGTTCGCTTCGCGATTGAGGAGTTGCCGGCGGATTCGCTGAACGGCGCCTATCTGCAGGTCGAGGAAGCGCGCTTCGACCAGAGCGGCATCCGTTCGCTGTATGAGAGCGAGGCGTTCCCGCTGCCGCGCCGGCCGCGCAAGGCCGAGGCTGCCGCCAGCGACAAGGACGCTGCATAAGTTCCTTTTGCTTTGTGAAAACGTGCTTTGTGAAAACGCGCCCTCGGAACTCAGTCCGGGGGCGTTTTTCTTTGATGGTCAGTAAGGCTGCTTCTCGAGCCAGCGCCTGAGCAGCCGCGCATTGCGCATATTGGCGCGGAACAGCACGTCGATGGCGTCGCCGGCAATCGGTACCGTGCCGACCACGCCCTGGAACGCGACATTGCCGAGCATCCGCGCGGTGACGTACCAGGGCGCACCCAGCGCACGGGCTTCATAGACCAGCCACAGCGACAAACCGGTCGCGATGATGTCGCCGACGATCGGGATCAGGCCCACGATGCCGTCGACGCCGTAGCGGATTTTCGTGCCAGGCAGGATGAAGGCGACATCGAGCAGCTTGGCCACGGCCTCCAGCCGCTTCAGCCGCTGCTCGCGCGTCAACTGGCCGAACGGGTTCGCGGCGGTATGGCGGAAATCGAAATGCAGGCCGCCGAATTGCGGCCGCAGCGTTTCCTGCGGGATCTCCCGCCCCTCCTCATCGATGATCTTGCCGCGCGCTTCCGCGGCGCTGAAATCAGCGCGGCTAGTGCGGCCGGCGCGTGCGTGACCGAAAGCGTGTTCGTTTGCCATGCCCATCAGATGGTAACGCGCGGAGCCCGCGCAAGTTGCCTCATTTTCCGCGCGCCGCCGTCGGCGTCAGTCCGAAACGGCGCCGGAAACAGCGGTTGAAATAGGAGAGATCGTTGAAGCCACATTCGAAGGCGATATCGCTGATGCGTCCCTCCTTGCACGCCAGCAAATCCGCAGCCTTACGCATTCGTAATTCGTTCAGGCGGGTGGTGAAGCTGGCGCCGGCTTCATACAGCAGCTCATTGACATAGCGTTCCGACAGGCCGGCCTCGGTCGCGAGCCTGTGAGCTGAAAAATCCGGCTCCACAAAGCGCTTTTCCAAAATCATCAGGACCGCCTTCAGTCGCACCGCGCGCAAGCCGCCCCGCTGCGCCGTGTTCGCAAGATCGCCGCGGGCACCGAGGCCGAGCGCCGCGAGATCCAAAAGATGGGCAGCGGCCGCCATCCCGGCCTCGTCGACCGCATCCGGATGTTTCGTCAGCATGTCGCTGTAGTCCATCGCGAGCGATAACGCGCCGCCCGGCTCCAGTTCGCGACCGACGACGTCATCAACGCCGGGCACCATTGCCCGCAGCGCCGCCGCGGGCAGATAGATGCAGCTGAATCGCGTGTGGCTTGATCTGTCCGCGCTGTGGAACGGTTCATCGAGCTTGAACAAAGTTAGCGCGCCCGGACGCAGGTTGAACTCGGAGCCGAGATGAATCACGTGCCCATCGAGATTGCCGGCGTTGCGCGTCAGGCAATAGCGGTCGTCCTTGCTCGCCAGGACATGGCTGCGTTCGCGGCGCACGCCTGTGAAGGTGCCGTCGCAGTTGCCGATGATGCTCGAGCCGATATAGAGGGAACTCATCGTGGCGCGAAACCGCACGTCCATCGCGGGATCGAAATCTGCGCTGTCGGAGAAGTGCCTGACCAGGTCGGCAAATTGACGGATACGCCCGCCCTCATCGAGGCCTGGCGACAGCATCTCGGTCGACACGATCTTCCTGATGACGTTCATCTAAAATGTACCTTGGAAGAAATGTACCTTGGAAAATATGACTCGCTTCATGAACCTCTGGCCGCCGTCGGCGTCAGCCCGAAGCGGCGACGGAAACAGCGGTTGAAATAGGAGAGATCGTTGAAGCCGCATTCGAAGGCGATGTCGCTGATGCGTCCCTCCTTGCGCGCCAGCAAATCCGCAGCCTTGCGCATTCGTAATTCGTTGAGGCGGGTGGTGAAGCTGGCGCCGGCTTCATACAGCAGCTCATTGACATAGCGTTCCGACAGGCCGGCCTCGGCCGCGAGCTTATGCGCCGAAAAATCCGGCTCCGAAAACCGCCGCTGCAGGATCGTCAGCACCGCCTTGAGCCGGACGGCGCGCAAGCCGCCGCGCTGAGCCTGCACCGCGAGATCGCCACGCGCGCCGAGACCGATAGCCGTGAGATCGAGCAGATGCGCGGCGATCGCCATGCCAGCCTCTTCCACCGCTTCCGGATGCTGCAGCAGGAGATCGCCGTAGTCCAGCGCGAGCGACAACGCGCCGCCGGGCTCCAGCTCGTGTCCGACCATCACCTCGACACCGGGTACCATGGCGCGCAGCGTCTCAACCGGAAAATGCACATTGATGAATTTCTTGCGGTTGCTGCCGTCGGCAGCAAAGAACGGCTCGTCGAGCTTGAGCAGGACGATCGAGCCCGGCCGCAAGGTGAACTCGCGGCCACGATGGGTCATGTTCGAAGGCCGGCTTCCGGCGTTGCGCGCGAGGCAATAGCGGTCGTCATGGGTCTCGATCACCTGGCGCATCTCCCGCCGCACCGTGGTGAAGGTGCCGTCGCAGCGGCCGAGCATCGTGGTGCCGACATGAATGGAATTCATCGAGGCGCGGAATGGCACATCCGGAGCCGGGTCGAGTTCGCCGGTGTTGGAGAAATGCTCGAACAGCTCTGCAAAACGCAAAAAGCGCTGCCGCTCGTCGAGCCCTTGCGGCAGCATGTCCGTCGACAGCGATTTCCGGATGACAGTCATCGAAGCCCAGGATTTGCGGCTAGGCTCGCAGGGAGCCCATGAACGCCGGCTGAATGGCACGCGGACCCGGCAACGGCAATCCGCCATTGGAATGGCGCCGGACAGTCCAAATCTGCCGGACTTCCACGCCGACCAGTCCAAGACGGCGCAAGGCGACCGATTTATCCAGACGGCCCGGCCGATTTCCCCGGTCGGCCCGGAGGCCGCAAGCCTGTTGTAAGGCGGCGGCCGCCGCCCGCGTCACAAGGCGACCCTCAAGGAGAAAAACGACAATGGGCACTCATTTCACGCGCAGGTTGCTGCTGGGCGCGGCCATCGCATCGAGCCTGGGCATCGGCTACGCGCTCGCCGCGCAGCCGCACATGGCCGAGACCATCACGCTGCTGCAATCGGCCCGTGCCGAGCTCGTCAAGGCGACGCCCAACAAGGGCGGCCACCGCGAGCGAGGGCTCGCACTGATCGACCAGGCCATCGGCGAAGTGCAAGCCGGCATGAACTTCGCCGCCCATTAGAGCATGATCCGGAAAAGTGTGCAGCGGTTCCGAAAAGATCATGCTCAATCAAAAGGCTAAAGCGCGATGGCGATTCAACCCAATCTCATCGCGCTTTAGCGCTTTCAACTGATCCCTCACCACCCAAGGAGACCAAAGACCATGCGAAATCTGTTGGCTGCAGCTTTCTTCCTCGGCACGCTCGCCGGCACCGCGCAGGCGATGCCGCTCGCGCCCGTCGACACCGCGCCGAACGCCAATATCATCCAGGTGGCCGGCGGCTGCGGCGAGGGCTGGCACCGCGGCCCCAATGGCGGGTGCTTGCGCAATTACGCCAATCCGGGCGCGCATGCCTGCCCGCGCGGCTTCCATGTCGGCCCCGGCGGCGGCTGCCGCGGCAACGGACGCTGAGCTGCGAAGATCGTTCAGATCACGCGTTGAGCCGTTTCGATCACGTAACGCTACTGACACGGCGGGCAGCTTCTGCCCGCCGTTTTTTCATGCCGCGGGCGTCGCCTGCATCGGCTTCTGCTCCTCGACATAGCGATGCACAAGCCAGGCAGAGATGGTCGCGGGAATGAAGCCCACCAGCCCATACATGATGAACTGGAACGTCCCGCTGTCCTGTCCGCGCGAGCCGTAGAGAAATTCGGCCGCAGCGAAGGCGATCACGCCGACGAGCAGGATACGCACGGGGGCACCGATCGGCTTGACGTGGAACAGAATGTCCTCGACCGCACCGATCATCAGCGACGGCAACAGGCCGAACAAATAGCTGTATTGCAGCGTCGTCGCGAACACCGTGAGCAGCTTGCCGATCTCGGCCGCGCTCGGCGGGTGACTGCTCCAATAGCCGGACATCAGCGTGGTCGTCAGCAACAGCCAGAAGCCGCCAAGCAGCGGCCCGATCGCCGCGAAAATCAGATAGCGTTTCATGCCTCTTCCTCCGGCTGCTCGAGGCCATTTATAGCAGCGGCGGATGAAGGCTGGACAAATAATTGGTCGAAGGCGAGCAGCCCCGCTACTCGCCCCACTGCGCGAATGCGTCGTTGAACGCGCGTTCGCCGGGCGCGCCCTTTTCGATCGCGATAATGGCGCGGCGCTGGTTGGAATAGACCAGCGGCACGTCGAACCACGAGCGCTCCTTCAGGAGCTGGATGTTGCGCGAACGGTCGGCGTCGACATTGGAGAGGCCGACCAGGAAGAAGCCGTCGGTGACCTTCACCGCAAGGCCGGCCAGCGGCGTGCCGCGCGCCTGCTCGTTGGACTTCATCAGGATGCCCGGCACGTTGGAGACGCCGCCACCCGAGAAGTCAGGCGGCAGGATGAAGGTGAGCTCCGCGGTGTGGCTCGCCGGCAGCGACGCATCGGTGTTGCGGCGGAACGACATCGTCATCTTGAACTTGCGGTCGGGAATGTCGATGTCGGCGCGCACGGCGATGTCGGGCTTCTGGTTGCCCGTCGCCTTGATCGGTTCGGTGCGCCATACCACCGAGCCGACATATTGCTTGCCCTTCGGATCGGACGGATCCTCGTCATAGAGCACCACGCGCTGCGCCACCGGCGCCACCGGTTGCTCCGACGAGGTGGACGGCTGGCCGACGCGATCGGGAATCTTCGGCTTCGACAACGGCGTCGAAGTGTCCTTTGGCTGCTCGACCACTGGCGAAGATTTGAACAGCCCGCCGACGCCGGAGACGAGCGTCTTGCCCCACAGGATCGCGGCGCCGACCAGGATCAGGACGATGCCGACGGCAATCGCGCTCTTGAACGGGAACACGGTGCCCGCGCGGGCACGTTTGGGCTTGGGCTCGCGACCGGCGCCGATCCGCGCGCGCGGCGCGGGCGGTGGAGGCGGCGTATAGCGATCGGCCTCGTCCATCGCCTCGTCGTAGGAAAACGGCTGATCGCCGGCCTCGAGACTGGGCTCCAGCCGATCGAACTCCGGCGAGGGCGACGGCATATTGGCATAGGTCTTGCGCGCGGCGCGGTTGGCCTGGGCGGCGGCGCGGCCGAGCTCGTCGGCATCTGCGGCGATGTCACGAAAACCGCGCACGCCGGGCGCCGGCGGACCGCCATTGTCGAGACCGCGACGGCCTGGTGCCGGCGGAGGCCCCGCGCGATCGCGAAGCTGCGGTACAGGCGGCTCATCAAACGTGATCGGCGGCGGCGACGAGGGCGGCAATGGCGCCCGCGGCGGCGGGAACGGCGACTCGCCGCGCGGGGGCCGTGATGGACGCGCCTGCGCATCCGGCCGATCCTCCTGCCCGAGCGGTGGACGGTCATTGCGCGTGGAAGGTGGCGGAGGGGTCGCGGGCCGCGGCGGCCGCGCGGACGGGCTGCCGGGCTGGGCTCCCTCGGCGGAACGCGGCGTGCCGCGGCGGAAGGCATCGCCGGCGCGAGAGCCGCCACCACCCGAGCGGGCCTCACGGGCGCGCTGGGCGGCCTCCGATTCGACCTTGCGCACGGCTTCTTCCAGCGACAGCCGTTCGCGCGTGATCTCGGATTCGGAAAGCGGTGGCTGAACGCTGCGGAGCTGGGAAATCAGCGCGGCACGCGCCCGCTCATAGAGCGCACGGCGGCTTTCGCCGGGAGCACTGGGATCCAGTCCGGCGATGGCGCGAGCGATCAGCGGGTAGTAATCGGCCATATCAACTCAACTGTGCGCGCTTTCCAGTAATATCCCGTTAAGCCTCGAACGGGTTTTGCACCAGGATAGTATCTTCGCGTTCGGGGCTGGTGGAAAGCAGGGCGATAGAACAACCCACCAGCTCCTCCACCCGCCTCACATATTTGATCGCCTGCGCCGGCAGGTCCGCCCAAGAGCGGGCATTGGCGGTCGGCTGCTTCCAGCCCTCGATGGTCTCATAGATCGGCACCACGCGCGCCTGGGCGCCCTCGCCCGCCGGCAGGTGATCGATTTCCTTGCCATCCAGCCGATAGCCCGTGCAGACCTCGATCTTGTCGAAGCCGTCGAGAATATCGAGCTTGGTCAGCGCCAGACCATTGATGCCGCAGGTGCGGACGGTCTGCCGCACCAGCACGGCGTCGAACCAGCCGACTCGCCGCTTGCGCCCGGTGTTGACGCCGAATTCCCTGCCACGCCGGCCGATCTCTTCCCCGATGTCGTTCAGCAATTCCGTCGGAAACGGCCCCTGGCCGACCCGGGTCGTATAGGCCTTGCAGATGCCGAGCACATAGCCGACCCCGCCCGGCCCCATGCCGGTTCCGGTCGCGGCCTGCGCCGCCACCGTGTTGGAGGAGGTGACATAGGGATAGGTGCCGTGGTCGACGTCGAGCAGCGCGCCCTGCGCGCCCTCGAACAGGATGCGCTTGCCCTCGCGCTTCTTGATGTCGAGCAGCCGCCACACCGTCTCGGCATAAGGCAGCAGCTTGGGCGCCATCTGCGTCAGCTCGCGCAAGATGCCCTTGCCGTCGATCTCTTCCAGGTTGAGCCCGCGGCGGAGCGCATTGTGATGCGCCAGGAGCCGCTCGATCTTGTGCGGCAGCGTATCGAGATCGGCGAGATCCATCAGCCGGATCGCACGGCGGCCGACCTTGTCCTCATAGGCAGGGCCGATGCCGCGGCGAGTGGTGCCGATCGCGGTCACCGCATTGGAACTCTCGCGCAGCGCGTCGAGCTCGCGGTGCAGCGGCAGGATCAGCGTGACGTTCTCGGCGATGCGCAGATTGTCGGGGCTGACGGCAACCCCCTGCCCTTGCAGCTTCGTCACCTCGTCGAGAAAGGCCTGGGGGTCGAACACCACGCCATTGCCGATCACCGAGAGCTTCGAGGGCCGCAGCACGCCCGACGGCAACAGTGCGAGCTTGTACGTCTCGCCATTGATGACAAGGGTATGGCCGGCATTGTGCCCGCCCTGAAAGCGCACGACGATGTCGGCCTGCTCCGACAACCAATCGACGATCTTGCCCTTTCCTTCGTCGCCCCACTGGGCGCCGACGACGACAACGTTGGCCATACCTCGACTTTTCCCTCTGCAATCAGCACTTCATCCGGGCACGATCTTTTTCGGAAAACCGGTCTCCACCGTTTCCGGACATCGCGCGCCCTGCCCAGCTCAAAGGACGGCCGGGGCCGCTCGCATGCGAGGCGCTTAACCGGATAAAGGAAGCGGCCCTGCTAGGCAAGCAAGAAGGCCCCCTGCGGCAGCTCAAAAACCAGTCCCAAGCCCTTGATATCCCCTATAAAATCCGCTGGCCACCCAACCTTCGCATGAGCCTTGCCAGCGCTATGGGGCCTTTCCGGGGCAGAACCGGCGCAGGATCGGCGTGTCATAGCCGATATATCCTGCTCCCTCGGCCGGTGCATCGCCCCTCTACCTTACCCCTGGCGCATGCGGATTACCCTAAGCGGCCGATGCGTGCCGACGTCGCCTTTCGCGCTTAAGGTGATGTCTCTTGCTCGACCACGCTGCGAAACTGCGCTCGCCTCGCCTTGCCTGCGCATGGTCGCGATGCACTCCGCCCCATTGAAGCGGGCCGCAAATCCGTGTCTGTGAAGCCGCCGGGCAAGAAGCCGGCCCGGAGTCAGATGCCGGGCGGGGCCGCGGCGTATCGAACCCGGGCCAGTTTCGACCAGCATGTCTGCTTCCGACCAAACTTCGCGCGTGACCGCCTCTTCCTCGGGCCACTGGATCGCCAATCAGCCCTATCTCCTGCTCTGCATCACCACGGCTTGCTGGGCCGGCAACGCCATCGTCGGCCGCCTTGCCGCCGGCCACATTCCGCCGGTGACGCTCGGATTCCTGCGCTGGTCCATCGCGTTCACGCTGATCCTTCCCTTTGCCTGGAAGCATCTCAAGCGGGACTGGCCGGCGATCCGCGGCAAGCTCGGCATCATGATCCTGATCTCCGTCGCCGGGATCGGCATGTTCAACACGCTGCAATACTGGTCGCTCGAATACACGACGGCGCTCAACACGCTGCTCCTGCAATCCGCCGGCCCCCTTATCGTCGCGATATGGTCGCTGATCCTGCTCGGCGTACGGCTGACGCTGGCACAGGCGATCGGCGTGCTGCTGTCGCTTGGCGGCGTGCTCATCATCCTCATGCACGGCGACCTCACCGCGCTGTCCAATATCAGCTTCAACAAGGGCGACCTGATCTTCCTTTTCGCGATGGTGGTCTTCTCGCTCTATTCCGTGCTGACATTGAAGCGGCCGGCGATCCATGGGCTGTCGTTCGCGACATTCACCTTCGGCGCCGGCGCGGCCTGTCTGATCCCGCTCCTGATCTGGGAGCTGCTCACCCGTCCGGTCGCGGCGCTCAATGCGCAGAATTTGCTTTCCGTGATATACGTCTCGATATTTCCTTCGATCATCGCCTATCTCTGCTTCAATCGCGGCGTGCAATTGATCGGCGCCAACCGCGCCGCGCCGTTCTTCCACATGGTGCCGGTGTTCGGCGCCGTGATGGCGATCGTTTTCCTCGGCGAGCATCCGCAGCCGTATCACCTGATCGGGTTTGCGCTGGTGCTGACCGGCGTCTATGTCGCCTCGCGCGGGCAGACGAGCTGAGGCCGGCGCGCCGATTTTCTCTGCAACGCTGATGTCACAACCGCCCGTTATGGTTTAGCATGGCCGGGGCATGGCTTTGTCCGAAAGCCTGTCCGGGAATGTTCGGGGGCAGCGGCAATGATTACCGTTCCGGAGCTGGCGGCCGACGCGCTCGGCAAATTCCTCGCCAATTACATGCGGCGCCGGTTCGGCTCGTCGCAATCCCATCTCGTCGAGATGGTGCCCTCGATCGCCCGCATCGCCATCGAATGCATCGGCAACAGCGACGCGCTCTATCACAATGTCGAGCATACCATGCTGGTGACGCTCGCCGGCCATGACATCCTGCGCGGCCGCGCACTGCACAGCCACATGCCGGCCGAGGACTATGCGCATGTGATCA
>Ga0310811_10009024_pt1 | contig 12851 bp, 13 predicted proteins | sample YCmetagenome_FD_207642 | JGI IMG/M metagenome (GOLD analysis project Ga0310811, IMG submission 207642) | Soil microbial communities from experimental microcosm in Duke University, North Carolina, United States - YC | ecosystem: Engineered > Artificial ecosystem > Soil microcosm > Unclassified ...
GGACCTCGTCCTTCGACAGGCTCAGGATGAGGTTGGTGCGTGGCTGTCCCTTGTTCCAACATCGCCTCGCGCTTTCTTCCTTCTCCCCTTGCGGGAGAAGGTGGCGCGAAGCGCCGGATGAGGGGGTCTTATCCCCCCGGCGCCCAGTCGCGTTCGGCCATTTCGAAGCCGGAGAACTGAAAACCCGGGGCCACGGTGCAGCCGACCAGTGTCCAGGCGCCGAGGCTCTTGGCGGTTTGCCAGCAATGGCGGGGGACGATCACCTGCGGGCGCTCGGCAGCCCGGAGGTCGGGGCCCAGAATGTGCTCGTCGATTACCTTGCCCTCGTGGCTGAGCCTCAGCCGCAGCGGGGCGCCGGCGTGCCAGTGCCAGACTTCGGCGGCGTCCACCCGATGCCAGGCTGAAGACTCATGGCCCTCGAGCAGGTAGTAGATGGCGGTTGAAAGGTGCCGCGCACCGTCGGGACCAGGATCGGCGAAAGTCTGCCGATACCAGCCGCCTTCCGGGTGCCGCTCCAGTTCGAGCAGCGCGATCACGTCTGCCGCCCTGAGTTCGCTCACGCTCGTTGCGCTTCCTCGTATTCGCCGCTCATCATCAGCCAGCTCTCCTCGGCGGCCGCGATCTCCGCCTCGATTTTGGCCTTGTCCTTGCCGAGCGCCACCAGCTTGGCCGGATCGCCATTGTAGATGGCCGGATCCCCCAGAGAGCGCTCGATGGCGCCGGCCTTGCGCTTGAGCTTCTGGATCTCCTCCTCGGTATCCTTGATGGCCTTGCGCAGGGGCGCAAGCTCGGCCCGGCGCGCGGCGGCCTCCTGCTTGTCCTTCTTGCGGTCTTCCTTGGAGCCGGAATTGCCGTTCTTGCCGCCGCCGGTAATGCTGCGCTGATAGCTGTCGAGGTCCTCGTCCAGCTGCTTGATCGTGCCGTCGGCCGCGATCCAGAGCGTATCGCAGGTCGCTTCCACCAGATGCCGGTCGTGCGAGATGATCAGCACGGCTCCTTCATATTCGTTGAGCGCATGCACCAGCGCATCGCGGCTATCGATGTCGAGATGGTTGGTCGGTTCGTCAAGGATCAGCATGCCGGGGCCGGAGAAGGTGATGAGGCCCATCAGCAGCCGGGCCCTCTCGCCGCCCGAAAGGTTTTGCGCCAGCGTATCCATGCGCGACTTTGTCAGCCCCATCTGCGACAGGCGGCTCCGGCGCTTGGTCTCGTTGTCATAGGGCATCAGCTCGACCACGTGCTCGAGCGGCGTCCAGCCGGGTTTGAGCTTGTCCATCTGATGCTGCGCGAAATGGGCGATGTCGAGCTTCTTGCCCCGGCGCATCTCGCCGGCCATGGGCTGGATGTCCCCCGCCAACAGCTTGGCGAAGGTCGACTTGCCGTTGCCATTGACGCCGATCAGCGCAATGCGATCCTCGGGATCGATGCGCATGTTGATGTTCTTGATGATCCGCTTGTCGCCATAGCCCGCCGCCACGCCATCGAGGGTGATCATCGGGGAGGCCTGCTCGGCCTTGGGCTGCTGGAAGCTGAAGGGGGCCGAATGCTCGTCGAACATCGCCGCCGGCGGCTTCAGCTTTTCGATCATTTTTATGCGCGCTTGGGCCTGCTTGGCCTTGGAGGCCTTGGCCTTGAAGCGATCGACGAATTTTTGCATGTGCGCGATCTGCTCGATGGTCTTGTCGCGGCTCTTGTTGTTGAGCTCCATCTGCATGCGGCGCGTCGTCTCGAACGTGTCGTAATTGCCCTTATAGAAGGTCAGCTTCTTGTGTTCGAGATGGATGATCGAGGAGACCGCCTTGTTCAACAGGTCGCGGTCGTGGCTGATCATGAACACGGTATAGGGATAGGTGGCGAGATACTTCTCGAGCCACAGCGTGCCCTCGAGGTCGAGGTAGTTGGTCGGCTCGTCCAGCAGCAGCAGGTCGGGTTGCGCGAACAGCACGCCCGCCAGCGCCACGCGCATGCGCCAGCCGCCCGAAAGCTCGTGCGTCGGCGCGTTCTGTCGGTCGGTCTCGAAGCCGAGGCCCTTGAGGATAGAACTCGCTCGCGCTTCGGCGGTGTGCGCGTCGATGTCGGCGAGGCGGGTGTAGACCTCGGAAATCCGATCCGGATCGGTAACCGTTTCCGCTTCCTTCAGCAGCGCCGCGCGCTCGGTGTCGGCGGCCAGCACCACGTCGAGCACGCTTTCATTGCCGGCCGGCGCTTCCTGCGCCACCGCACCGAGGCGCGCCTTCTTGACCAGCTCGATGCTGCCGCCGTCGACGGCAAGGTGCCCCTGGATCAGGTGGAACAGCGTGGTCTTGCCGGTGCCGTTCTTGCCGACGAAGCCGGTTTTGCTGCCGGCGGGCAGGGTGACGGAAGCGCCCTCGAACAGTTCGCGGCCTTGGATGCGATAGGTCAGGTTGTTGATCGTCAGCATAAGCGGGTCACGGGGGCTGGGGTTCAGCCCGTGACATAGGATTTGCTGCCGTTTTTAGCAACCGTGCCGGGCGGGAGCCTGTCTTGTCTCCTTCGCAGAGGAAGGCTACAAGGCCCAACTCTCTTTCGAGCCCTTTGCAGCAAGGACCAAACATGGCCATCGAACGCACCCTTTCCATCATTAAGCCCGACGCGACCAAGCGTAATCTCACCGGCAAGATCGTCGCCCTGTTCGAGGAAAACGGCCTTCGCGTCGTCGCCAGCAAGCGCATCCAGCTGTCGCGCGCCCAGGCCGAGGGCTTTTATGCTGTCCACAAGGAACGCTCGTTCTTCGGCGAACTGGTCGAGTCGATGATTTCGGGCCCGGTGGTCGTGCAGGTGCTGGAAGGCGAGGGCGCCATCCTCAAGAATCGCGAGATCATGGGCGCCACCAACCCGGCCAATGCCGCCGAGGGCACCGTCCGCAAGCTCTACGCCATCTCCGTCGGCGAGAACTCGGTCCACGGCTCCGACGCGCCGGAAACCGCACAGAACGAGATCAAATATTACTTCTCGGACATCGAGATCGTCGGCTGAGGCCAGCCGCACATCGCTCGTGTTAGCTAGGCGATCCGCGGGACCGTAATGATTGACCTCGCCTCGGGTGCTCCCCGGGGCGAGGTTTTTTCATTGTCCCAACGCTCAGGCCGACTGGCTCATGAAGCTGCGCCAGCCACCGAAATGGGAAATGTCGATGGCACCGGCCAATCCCGCCAGTTCGGCGAGAAAGCCCTTGGCGCTCGTGCCGTCGGCAAGCGTGATCGTGCCGATTGAAAGCGGTGCGGGGATTGCGTTAACGAAGGCGCCAAACGCCGCCGGCGCAAGCCGCCAGACTTCCGTCTCGATGGCGACGCCCTCCCCGTCCGTGGTACGGATCAGGCCCGGCTTGGGCGGGTTTTGGCCGTTGAGAGCATAGAGGCGGTAATCGGGCGCGGTTTTTGCGACGCGATCGAAGGTAGCCCCGAGGCCCACAAGCTGGCCGTTGAGCGGCATGCCCGAAAGATGGGCGCCGACCACCACGACCGGGATGCCGTCGGCCACTGGCACTGACCGAGCCAGAGCCCGATCGGGCAACGTCCGCCCGGTCGCCCCGAGCGTGTTGCCGGAGAGAGTGTGAAGCTCGCGCGCCAGCGAGGCGGTGAAGGCATCGCGTCCGGCGGGTGCGAGGAGGGTGATGCTCGCCGGCAGGTTGTCGGCCCGCATTCCCGAGGGCACCGAGATACCACAGAGATCCAGTAGGTTAACAAAGTTCGTATAAGTGCCGAGCCGTGAGTTCTCCCGGATCGGCTCGCGCTCGAGTTCGGCGACCGTATAGTGGGTGGGCGCCGTCGGGACGCAGAGCACATCCACCGAAGCCAGAACCGGTGCAAGTTTCCGCTTATACGCCTGAAGTGAATAAAGGCCGTTGAAGGCATCGGCGGCCGAGAGGGCCTTGGCGCCGCCATAGATTTTCCGGGTCACGGGGTGGAAGGAGGCCTCGTGGCTGTCGAAAAAATCCTTCACCGCCGCATAGCGCTCGGCAACCCAGGCACCTTCGTAAAGCAGGTCGGCGACGGCGTAGAAATCGGCGAAGGGTAGCTCGATGATCTGGTGGCCAAGCGAAGCGAGTTTTGCCAGCGCTTCGGCATAGGACGCCTCCATCAGCCCATCGCCGAAGAACCGCCGGTCAGCCGCTGCCGGAACGCCGATCCGCAGCACCGGCGGGAGAGCAGAGAGAGACCCGGCGGCGTATTGGCGGGAATAGGCATCGGTGGAATCGTACCTGGCCGCGACCGAAAACGCCTCGTGCGCATCATCGACCGTCAGGGCGAAGATCGAGACGCAGTCGAGTGTTCGGCAGGCCGGCACCACGCCGGTGGAGGAAAGCGCGCCAAGGCTCGGCTTGAGCCCGACGATGTTGTTGAGCCCAGCCGGAATACGCCCGGAACCTGCCGTATCGGTGCCGAGCGCGAAGCTGACAATGCCCTGGGCGACTGCCACTGCCGAGCCGGAGCTTGAACCGCCCGGCACCAGCTTGGGGTCGATGGCGTTTTTGGGGATGGGGTAGGGCGAGCGAACGCCGACGAGGCCGGTCGCGAACTGATCGAGATTGGTCTTGCCCACCGGAATGGCGCCGGCGGCGCGGAGCAGGGCGACGACGCTCGCATCCTTGGTGGGTTGGTAGCTGAAGTCCGGGCAGCCTGCGGTGGTGGGCATGCCAGCCACATCGATATTATCCTTGACCGCGAAGGGCACGCCCCAGAGCGGCTTGGCAGGGTCATAGGCGCCGAGCGCCTGGGCCTCGGCGATCAAGGTCGCCTTGTCGGCGAGGTGGATGAAAATCCCGGGATCGCTAACCTCGGCGATGCGCGCGAACACGGTTTCGATGACCTCCACCGGTGAAAGCCCGGCGGCGTAGGCAGCCTTGAGGCTCGCCATGTCGAGAGGATGGGCAGTCAAGGAAAATACTCCTATCAGACGAAAACCACCGGGCGGTTCCATTGGATGAAAACAACGCAACCGCCATCGGTCCAGACCGAATGGGTGGTGCCGATATCGTTCAGGACCAGGCTGCCGGCAGGGTAATCGCCCTGCTCGTCGCTCTGCGTGCCCTCGAGCACGAGGATGGTTTCAACACCATCATGCCGGTGCGCGGGAACGCCGGCGTGGGGCTCGTATTTGAGGATGGCGGACGAGGGTTCCTCGCTCGTGCCGCGATGGAGCCAATGGACGGTGACGCCCTCGCGAAACGGCTCAAAATCGAGATCGCGCCAGCCCCCCTGAGTGAGGCCGGGATAGTATCGCTCAAGCATGTGTAAGTCCTTGTAAAACTTGATCGGTCGTGGCCGTCCAGCCGACGATGGCGCCCTGGGCGCGGATCATGGCGATGGCCGCGGCCTTGAACTCGGGAAAGTAGCTTTCGGTCGCGTCTTCCGCGAGGAGGCAGGTAAAGCCGCGATCATTGGCCTCGCGCATAGTGGTCTGCACGCAGACCTCGGTGGTGACGCCAGCGAACACAAGATGGGTGATGCCTTTTTCGGCAAGGATGGCGCCGAGCTCTGTGGCGTAGAAGGCCCCCTTGCCGGGCTTTTCGATCACTATCTCCCCCCTCGCGGGGGTGCATTCGGCGATGATGGCGGTCCCCGGCTCGCCCGCGATCAGAATACGGCCCATGGGGCCCTGATCGCCGATGCGCAGGGTGGGATTGCCACGGTCGCGCTTGGCCGGAGGGCAATCGGACAGGTCCGGCCGATGGCACTCCATGGTGTGGACGACCGTCAATCCCGCGGCGCGAAAACCCTCGATGAGCTTTTGCACGGTGGGAACGATTGCCCGGATGGCGCTCACGTCATTGCCGAGCGACTCGCCAAACCCGCCGGGCTCGGCAAAGTCGCGCTGCATGTCGATGACAATGAGCGCCATGCGCCGCTTGTCGAAGCTGAACGGGAAAGGTTTTGCCGCGATTTCCGCCATCAGTGGTGTCCCGCCATGTGGGCGCCGATCACGGCGATATCGGCGCTGGCGATCGGCGTTTCGTAGACCAATTCGCCGCCGGACATCACCAGGATGCGATCCGACAGCTCCAACAGTTCATCGAGATCTTCGCTGAGCAGCAGCACGGCGGCGCCGGCGTTGCGCGCCTTCATGATGCGGGCGCGGATTTCGGCAACGGCCGAAAAATCCAGCCCGAAGCAGGGGTTCGATACGATCAGCAGGTCGACCTGGCCGGTGAGTTCGCGGGCGAGCACCGCACGTTGCACATTGCCACCGGACAAAGCGGAGATGGGGCTCGAAAGCGATGCCGTCTTCACCTTGAAGGCGGAGACCAGATCGGCCGCATAACCCTTCATCCGGCGGCCGCTGATCCAGCGGGCCCCCCGGCCGTCGCGCTTGATGTCGAAAGTGCGGAAGGCCAGGTTCTCCGCCACGGTCATCTTCGGCGCACACGCGTTCTGCAGTGGTTCCTCGGGGATAAAGCGCACATTGTGCTGCCGGGCCATGCGGCGGCTCGAATCGTAAGCTTGGCCCTCGACACTGATCTGCCCTGCCGTCTTGGGGCGCTGGCCCGCGAGGACTTCCAAAAATTCCTTCTGGCCATTACCCGAAATGCCGGCGATGCCGACGATCTCACCGGCGCGAACGTTGAGGTCCTTCACCTCGATCGTCTTGAGGCCAGACCGGTCCGGCGCCGATAGGCCGCGCACCGAAAGAATCGGCCGTGAGTCGACGGGCACCGGCGCCCGGTTGTCGAGGGTGGCGAGCGGCGCCTCGCCGATCATCATCCCGGCCATGTCCTTGGGCGTAAGTTCGGTGGTCAGGCCGTTGCCGACGCGCTTGCCCTTGCGCAGCACCGTGACCTCATCGGCGAATGCCATCACCTCGTGGAACTTGTGCGAGATCATCAAAACGCTGATGTCGCCCATGCGCGTCATGCCGCGGACCAGCCCCAACACTTCCTGGGCTTCGCCGGGCGTCAGCACCGAGGTCGGCTCGTCGAGAACGAGGAAGCGGCGGCCGAGGTAAAGCTGCTTCAGGATTTCGAGCTTTTGCTTCTGGCCGGCCGCCAATTGTCCCGTCGGCACGTCGAGCGGCACCTGGAAGGGCATGTTGGCCATGAAGGCGGCGAGCTCCCGACTCTCCTTGCTCCAATCGATGAAGCCCGGCACCTGCCGCCGCGAAATGACGAGGTTTTCTGCTCCTGTGAGCGAGGGGACAAGGGTAAAATGCTGGTAGACCATGCCGAGGCTCAACGCCGCAGCGTCCTTCGGCGACGCGATCTCCATCTCTCGGCCGCCCACTTGAATGGCGCCGCTGGTCGGCCGGTAAAAGCCCAGCATGCACTTGACCAGCGTCGACTTGCCGGCGCCGTTTTCGCCGAGCAGGGCGTGAAAGCTTCCCGGCTTGATCTTGATCGAGACGTCATCGAGCGCGGTGAACGAGCCGAACCGCATGGTCATGCCCGTCGCCTCGACCTCGACCGCCTTGTTCGGAGCCGGGAAGTCGCCGATCGCCCGGTTCATGGCAGGCCCTTCACGAAAGCTGCGGAATTGGAGACCGAGCCGAAGACGCCGCCCTGCATCTTCACCATCTTGATCGCCGCAAGGTGGTTGCCCAGGTCGGTCGCGCCGCAGCAATCCTCCAGCAGCAGGCACTCATAGCCGCGGTCGTTCGCTTCGCGCATCGTGGTCGAGACGCACACATCGGTGGTGATGCCGGTCAAAACGATGTTCTCGATGCCGCGCTGCTTGAGGATCAGCTCGAGATCGGTGGCGCAAAAGCTGCCCTTGCCGGGCTTGTCGATGATCGGTTCGCCCTCGCGAGGGGCAAGTTCCTCGATAATGTTCCAGCCGGGCTCCCCTCGCACCAGGATGCGGCCGCATGGCCCGGCATCGCCAATCCCGGCATTGATGCGCTGCGAGCGCCAGCGCTTGTTGGCGGGCAGGTCGGCGAGGTCCGGCCGGTGGCCCTCGCGGGTGTGGATGATGTGATAGCCGCGCGAGCGCATGGACTCGAGCACGGATTTGATCGGCTCGATCGGCGCCCGCACCAGTGATAAATCATAGCCCATTGCATCGACATAGCCGCCCGGCCCGCAAAAATCAGTCTGCATGTCGATGATGATGAGGGCGGTATTTTCCGGCCGCAGGTCGCCATTGTAGGGCCAGGGATAGGGATCGGCAGCGATGAACTTGGAATCCATGGCGGGGTCCTATTTGGTGATCGACAGTTCGCCCGGTGCGCCGGTCAGCGAACGGGTGCGCGAAGAGGTTGCGATCATGATGATGAGCGTCAGCACGTAGGGCGCTGCGTAGAAGAGGTAGTAGCCTTGGGTCACGCCGACCGATTGCAGGGCAGGGCCAAGGGCGCCTGCGCCGCCGAACAGCAGTGCGGCGAGGAAGCACCCCAGCGGATTCCAGCGGGCAAAGATCACGAGCGCCACCGCCATCAGGCCTTGGCCGGAAGAGATCTGCTCGGTCCAGGCGCCGGGATAATAGAGCGAGAGATAAGCGCCCCCGATTGCCGCCAGCGCGCCGCCGACGGCGGTCGCCAGCAGGCGAACCGTGTTGGGATTGAGCCCCATGGCGCGGGCCGCGTCCGAGGAGTCGCCGACCACGCGGACGATCAGCCCGACCTTGGTGTTCTTGAACGCCCAGTGCAGCGCGAAAGCGATGACGATGCCGATGAGGAACAGGGCATTTACGTCGAGGGCGGCCCTCACCTGCGGGAGGCTCGACCACCAGCCAAGAGGAATTGCGGGCAGGTGCGGCGCGACTGGCTGGATGAACGGCTTGCCGAAGAAGAAGGCGAGGCCCGTGCCGAATTGCATCAGCGCAATGCCAATGGCGATGTCATTGACCTTGGGGAACTTGCAGATCCAGCCATGGAAGAGGCCGAAACAGCTGCCCGCGACCGCCGCCGCGCCTACGCCGAGCCACGGCGAGCCGGTGATCACGGCGATGGCGTAGCCAATCATCGCACCGAACACCAGGGTGCCTTCCAGCCCGAGGTTGATGCGGCCGGAGCGCTCGGTGATGGTTTCGCCCAGCGACACGAATATGAACGGCGTCGAGACGCGGATCGCGCCGCCGAGGATGGCGAGCGGCACGCCCCAGAGGCCGATGGCGGTTGGATCGCTCATGTCCGGTTCCTCTCCCAGAGATCGGGGTTGAAGAGTTTGAAGCGGCCATAGAGCGTGTCCGAAAAGAGGATCACGATGAACAGCAGGCCCTCCAGCACCAGCACGGCAGCGTCCGGCAGGTCCATCCGGCGCTGCAGCAGGCCGCCCGAGGCGTCTATGCCGCCGAGGAGGATTGCGACCGGGATGATCGCCAGCGGATTGTGGCGCGCGAGGAAGGCAACGAGAATGCCGGTATAGCCATAGCCGGCCGCGAGGGAGGCGTTGGCATTGCCCTGCACGGCCGCGACCTCGATCATCCCGGCCAAGCCGGCAAAGCCGCCGGCAAGGGCGGTGAAGCCGACGATCAGCCGTCCGACTGCGAGCCCCTGGATCTGGGCGGCGCGGACGTTTCCGCCCGAGATGCGGGCAGCAAAGCCCCAGGTGGTCTTTTCGATCAGGAACCAGCAGGCGATGCAGGCGATAATGCCGACCACGAGCCCCCAGTGCACGTCCATGCCTGGGATGTTGGGGATCATGTAGGCGTCGCCAATGGAATAGGTGGAAGGCTTGTTGAGGCTCGCAGGATCGCGCAGCGGGCCCTCGACCAGCTGGTTCATCAGCGCGATGCCGATATAGGCCATCAGCAGCGAAGAGATGGTCTCGTTGACGCCGCGATAGTGCCGGAGCGCGCCGATGATGCCGATCCAGATGGCGCCGGTCAGGGCGCCGGCCACGGCCATGGCCCCGATCACTACCGGATAGGGCTGGCCCAGCAGGGGCACGCCCGCCGCCGCCGCCGCGACCCCGCCCAGCACCAGCGCGCCCTCGCCACCGATCACCACAAGACCGAGCCGCGCGGGCAGCGCCACGCAAAGCGCGGTCAGCAATAGCGGGGAGGCCCGGGTCAGCGAGTTGTCGATCGAAAAGGAGCTGCCGAAGCCGCCCCTGTACATCAGCGAGAGGAAGTCGAGCGGCGATTTGCCGAGGCAGAGGAGAAAGACCGAGTAGATCGCCAGCCCGACGATGACCGCCCCGACCGGAATGACGATTGCCTCCGATTTTCGCGCGACCTGTTCAACGAAAGCGCCATAGCCAGCTCTTGCTGGCGCGCTCGCTGCTGCGATGACATCGGGCGTGGTGTCTGCCATGCCGCTTACTCCATTTCGTAGTTCATGCCGCGGACCGGTCTCGTCCTGACCTCCCGTAGGACGAGCGCCCCATCCTGAAGGCTCTCAAGCAACCTCATCCTGAGCTTGTCGAAGGACGAGGTTGCTCCCGTAGTGTTGGCACCCATGGCTCGACAAGCTCACCATAAGGTGGATTGTGTGGCTCGCCATGAGCCGGGTCGTTGGGCTCACTTGAGCCGGATTGCGGGGCTCGGAACGAGGTAGGCACCGGAGGGCGCCGCAGTCATCCCCGTTTGCGGCCTCTTGGTGAGCCTGTCGAACCATGAGGCCGCTGTAGCGCTTACGATGTGGAGCCGATGATGCCGTCCAGCAGGTAATCCATGCTTTCGAGCTGGATGGCGGTTTCCGGATAGATCGTGCCCGCCGGGACAACGATCTTGCCCTTGTTGTCCTTCATCGGCCCCTTGATGATGGCGAAATTGCCCTTGTCGATCTCGGCCAGGACGGTGTCGAAATGGTTCTTGGCAGCCGGCGTCACGGCCGGGCCGAGCGGGCTCATCTTGACGAAGCCCTCGGGAATGCCGCCGCGCACGAAATGGCCGAGCGGCTTGTCCGCGAGCATCTCGTTGATGAAGTCGGTATAGGGCTTGACCCAGTTCCACTCGGCCCCGGTCAGGTATTTTTGGGGCGCTAGCGCCGACTGGTTGGCGTGATAGCCGCACACATACATGCCGCGGCCGGCGGCGGTCTGCACCACCACCTTGGGGCTGTCGACGTGCATCGAGACGACGTCGATGCCCTGGTCGGCGAGGGCGTTCGTTGCCTCGGCTTCCTTGACGGCGAGGCTCCAGTCGCCGGTGAAGATCGTCTGGACGGTGATCGTCGGATCGACAGCCCGGGCGCCGAGCAGGAACGAGTTGATGTTGAGCAGCACCTGCGGGATCGGCTTGGCGGCGACGAAGCCCAGCTTCTTGGACTTGGTCATGTGGCCGGCCACGATGCCGTTCAGGTACATGCCCATGCCGATATAGCCGAAGAAGGAACCGGTGTTCTGGGGGTCCTTGTCGGTCCACAGGCCGCCGCAATGGCGGAACTGCACATCCGGGTACTTCTTGGCGGTATCGAGCATGAACGGGTCGAAATAGCCGAAAGAGGTCGGGAAAATCAGCGATGCGCCATCGAGATTGATCATCGACTCCATGGTTTTCACCACGTCGGTCGTCTCGGGCACGTTCTCTTCCTCGACCACGGTCACGCCGGGGATCGACTTTACCGCCGCGGCGGCCTGGGCATGGGACTGGTTGTAGCCATAGTCGTCCTTGGGTCCCACATAGATGAAGCCCACGGTAAGCGGGCTCGCCGCGAACGCGCCTTTCGGCAGCAGCCCGGCGCCCAGACCCAGCGCGGCCCCGGCCGCCGTGGATTTGAGCAGCTGTCGGCGGGACAGCATGAACTTTCCGGTCATTGATTTCTCCAGCTTGGTAACTTCTCGTCAGGGAATTGCATGCAATCGCTGTGCCAAAAGGTTTATTCAACAAAATCAGGAGTTTGCGGCACTAAACGCTGGCGATGCTGCTGAAAATGGCGCCAGCGGTCCATTCATGTGCGTAGATATTGTGCAATTGTGCCGATGTGAAGCGTGTTTGCGTGCAAGCTGGGCAGGCGCGGCGGGTTTGGGTGGGCATCGCCCCCAAAGCCGTTGATTAATGTGACCCAAAGCGTATTTGGATCGTTCGACCGGATTGCCAAAGTGTATGCACCGGTCGAACGGGGGGTAGATGGTTACGAAGGAATTGATCCGCAGCGGCACCACGGTCGACGCGTTGGTGCGGGCAATCGCCGATGACATCGTCAGCGCGCGGCTGCAACCCGGGGCGCGCCTGGACGAGAGTTCGCTGGCGCTTCGCTACGCCGTGTCCCGGACGCCGGTACGCGAGGCGCTCGTGCAGCTCTCGGCCATGGGTCTCATCGACCGCAGGCCCAACCGCGGCGCGATGGTCGCGCAGGTTTCGGACGAGTACCTGCACGCAATGTTCGAGGCGATGACGGAGCTCGAGGCGATTTGCGCGCGCCTGAGCGCCCAGCGTATGACAACGGCCGAGCGGCGAGAGCTGGAAGCCGTCCATCAGGCGGCGATGCGCCTGGTCCATCTAGGCGCCGAGGAAGAGTATTCGGCGTACAACATCGATTTTCACAATCGGCTCTACGAGGGTGCCCACAATGCCCACATCCTCGAGTTGGTGGCCCAGACGCGCAGCCGGTTAGGGCCGTTCCGCCGCGCCCAGTTCCGGATTCCGGGGCGCCTCGCCAAATCCTGGCAGGAGCACGATGCGATCGTAACCGCGGTGCTGCGTGGCGACGCTGCTGCCGCGGAAGCGGCCGCGCGCGCCCATGTCGGCATCGTCAGCGACGCCAGCTCGGAATTCGTTCATGGCGCCAGGGAAGGTTCCCGCAACCAGGTCTAAGACCTTGCCATAGCACGCCGGCCCCAATGCCCTGATGGATCGGCGGTTGTCAGAGGACGGCGCGGCGCGCCGGGTTGGCCCGGTGCTGCCGCATCATTTCATCCGGCGGGGTCGAGAAGGTGATGACGGTGTAGCGGCCCGGCACCGGCGGCTCCGCCCGGCCCAGCAGCGCAAAAACCGTGGCGCAGGCCACGAGCCCAG
>Ga0310811_10009025_pt1 | contig 12850 bp, 11 predicted proteins | sample YCmetagenome_FD_207642 | JGI IMG/M metagenome (GOLD analysis project Ga0310811, IMG submission 207642) | Soil microbial communities from experimental microcosm in Duke University, North Carolina, United States - YC | ecosystem: Engineered > Artificial ecosystem > Soil microcosm > Unclassified ...
AGAGACCAGAGAACAGGGCCATCACTCTCCTCGTGCTCCTCGAAAAGGGGCGAGCTGCGCAATGTAGTGCGCAAGAGCACCGTCCAGAGAGATGCACCATTACTGGCCCCAAAGAGATGTTGAATCAACTGTTCTTCGGTTGCCGGCCCTCCCATACGCTCTAATAAATCGTGTGCCCGATGCAGTAATACCGTACGCTGTGGAGCCGCCCCAGCTTCCTCCTGAGTCATAACATTCACTCCTCGTGATCTTGCCTGAGACGCTAATCATCTTGCTGATAACAGCAATCTTGCCTGGGAGTTTGGATCAGTTGTGCTATTTTCTCATGGTCAGTCAGTTTGCGCAAGAGACGAGGAAGCACTGGAAAAAGAGGAACGGGACCAGGAAGATATGGGGCAAAAAAGAGCATTTCTTTTCCGCCCCATTGCAAGCGCTTGCACTTTATAGCAAAAATTGCAAGCGCTGTCAGCCTGCAACAAAAAAATTTGCAGGTACCGCCAGCTTAAACAAGGATTGCGTTGCGAATGCTAACTTCGACCGCTGAATAATCGCTATCGCTACGATCAAAGTTCATGCGATCTTTCAGGGGAGTTGTGCGGTTACACATAAAGCGGGGTATGCCAGAATGATTTTGCGACGCTGCATGGTACAAAAATGGATGACAGAGGATCACATCTCCAGGTGCTCCGGTGGTCTCCACCACACGCAGGCTCGTCACGTCGTCCTGATAGGTATTCTCCATAAAATACTCTACACGGTTTTGCGCATGCGGCTGATCGCCCTTACCGGTGAGTTCCGCCAGCCAGGGGTTCGTGAGATTGCACAAATTATAGGCTTCGCGCAGTTCCAGCCCCGGATGGTCTTTGAGGAAACGCGCAACCAGCTTATGCGAGCCCTCAGCGACCAGCGTGCCACCGCCATGATGGCCGATATCAGAGAACATGCACAGCATCAGTAGCCCTTGATCGGGGGCATCGACAAAATGTCGGAAATGGCTCCCATCCCAGTGCCAGCCAGTAGTAGGAACATCCCACGGCTTATCAGCGCCCGAGGCGAAATTGACAGGCCACCAGCCCCAGCCTTTCGTCTGCTGCAAGCGTCGGCCCTGCCCGAGCAGATCCTCTGTTGCGGCGATCAGACGCTCCGTCGTACATGGCTCGAAGACAGGATCGTTATAGTTTTCGTTCATACGAACCATCGGCTCCCAGGTAGACCGATCGTTCTTCAGTACCCCGCGCTCGGCTAATCGCTCCCAGAGAAATTCCTGAGCGACCAGAGCCTGTTGACGCGGGAAAGCTTCCTCTACAGTCGTGTAGCCGCACTCAATAAACTGATTCACCTGCGCTGGAGATAGTACATTGAGTCCCATAAACATCCTTTCTCGGTACCCTCATACGTTCAGACAGAGGGAGAAAAGAAAGACACCTTCAGGTGCCAACTCTTGCACATACTCATAGCTGCCTGTTTTTTGGAGATTCAGGCAAGACGTTTTGCCGCTCTCGGCCACTGTGCCTTCACTGGTGGAATGGTTCATCCTCCAGACATTGGGCAGGCACGCTACCTGTATGAACTCCTGATTTGCGAAAAGTATCGCCCTTCACGCTACCACCGATACGAGATCGGTACGTGTAGTGCTCCTTTGTGCACTTGCATAGGTAACATAACATTTTCCCACGTATTTATCAACCCGCGCAGCATACGCCTATAGCGCAGTGAAAACCAACCGTATAGCTCCATATGCTTCTATATGATGATGTATTACTTTTAGCGTCCTGTATAATTTTGGTACAGAGACTGGAGAGTTGGGAGGGAGCGCCATGGCTTTTTGCAAACATTGTGGTCTTCGACTAGCCCCTACTGTAGACCGCTGTCCTCACTGCGGCATTGAGACCAATCCGTTATCCCAGGAAGATGATTTTCATTCAGCAATTATCAATATGCCACCAGAACACGTGCTCAGACGGAGAAAGAATTTCCCCATCCGAGATGCCCTCTACGCGCCTGTCGTTCCTGAGTATCAACGTTTCCAACAGGGAGCAAGGGTAGTACGCAAAACACATTGGTTGGCCTACTCAGGTCTGTTGCTTGTCTCTTTCCTGCTGCTTATCTCCGTCTACAATCTGTTCTCAGCAGGCTTCAATACGCTTCAGGGGCTACTGGCACCGATTCCAGGTTCAGTAATCATGGAGCTCACGCCCATCACTGAGCTCACGCCACCACCGACAATTCAGGCGTATATCAGTCCCATCCCTACGCCTACCCCTTCCCCGCTTCATCAGCGGCTCCGCGCGAAGCCCCAGATCACGCCCACGCCCGGCACCACGACCTTACTTGCAGGTGCCAGAGAGATGATCAACAGTTATTATCGCAGCATTAACGCAAAAGAGTATCGCGCCGCATATGCGCTCTGGCTGAACAATCCGCTCGACTATACGACATTTACCCGGGGTTTCGCGCATACACAACGTGATACTATTCGCTTTGGCATTCTTTCGGCGATCTCAGACACCACGATACGTATCCCCCTGACCGTCCAGGCTACCGAGATCATTGCTCATAAACACATAACTACACGCGTCAGCCTCTATCAGGGCTACTATCTTGTCCAACATCAACCCAACCGCTCCTGGAGAATTATCGAGGCCAATTTTAAACGTCTATGAGAAAACAGGCGCAGAGGAGTACTTTTCCGCATCTGCCTGTGCTCGCTCATTCCCATTGCATGCTGCTTACAACTACTATACAGGTGACGCATCTCTGTCTCGTTGCCACCTCTCCCTATCTACGTTATAATGGGAGACAGATAAACAGGGCTATCAATACCATTGATGAGAGGGTGGTGCCGCATTGGAGAAAATCCCTCAGGATACAAATCCTGAGCGCATTCATAATCGTAAAAAAAATAGATCGCACATTGCGCAAAATGATGATCTGATCTCTTCTTTCCGGCCTTCCCCGGAAGTGCTGGAACTTCCGCTGCTCCCGGTACGCAATGCTGTCCTTTTACCACATGGGGTCATTCCATTGCTGGTCACGCGAGAGCAATCGATCAATGCGATTGAAGAGGCCATGAGTGCGGAGCACATTCTGTTCGCGATCACGCAGACGCGTGAACAGGTGGAACAGCCGGGCGCGAAAGATCTTTACTCGGTGGGGGTGGAAGCCAATATCGAACGAGCCCTCAAACTCCCCGATGGCTCGATGAGTGTTCTCTTGCGCGGGAAGCGCCGCATGCGCCTGATGACCTTCACGCAGGAGGAACCCTATACGCGAGCACGCGGCGTGATCTTGCCCGACACCAGCGAGTCCCCCCTTGCCGTGGAGGCCCTGCGACGCGCCATTATGGTACTCTTCGAACGCTGCATTAAACTCAGCGCCGATCTGTCTGAAGAGGCGTATATTACAGCGGTCAACTTTGAGAAGGCGGGGGCGCAGGCGGATTTTATCGTCTCCGCCCTTGACCTCGCCGTCCCTATTCGCCAGAACGTTCTGGAAGCGGCTAATCTCGAACAACGTTTGCAGCGCGTCAGCATCCTCCTCTCCAATGAACTGGATATCCTCGAACTGGAAAATCAGATCCATAACAAAGTGCAGCGCGAAATTGATAAAACGCAGCGAGAGTTCTTCTTACGCGAACAATTACGCGTGATCCAGCGTGAACTCAACGAGGGCGATCCGAGCATGCGTGAACACAACGAGCTACGCGAACAGCTCACACGCAGCGCAATGCCAGCCGAAGTCAAAGTACGCGCAAACAAAGAACTGGAGCGGCTCCAGTCCTTGCCAGCAATGGCTCCAGATGGCGGCATTATTCGCGGCTATCTGGATTGGCTGCTCCACCTGCCCTGGAATGAAGCGACTGAGGATCGCCTGGACCTCGTGGAAGCGGCTGAGATCCTTGAGGCAAACCACTATGGCCTGACGAAAATTAAAGAGCGTATCCTTGAATATATCGCTGTACGCAAACTCTCGGACAATATGCGCAGTCCGATCCTCTGCTTTGTGGGTCCACCGGGCGTAGGCAAAACCTCACTTGGCCGCTCGATCGCCATGGCGTTGAACCGCAAATTTGTGCGTATCTCGCTGGGCGGCATCCATGATGAGGCCGAGGTGCGCGGTCATCGGCGCACGTACGTTGGCGCGATGCCAGGACGTATTGTGCAAACGATGAAGACGGCGGGCACTGTGAATCCGCTGTTTATGCTCGACGAGATCGATAAAATTGGCGCGGACTTTCGTGGTGACCCATCGGCGGCGCTGCTCGAGGTCCTTGATCCCGAACAAAATAATGCCTTTTCCGACCATTATCTGGAAGTGCCATACGATCTCTCCCAGGTGATCTTCGTGACGACGGCAAACGTGCTCCATGCGATCCCACATGCACTGCGCGATCGGCTGGAAGTGATCGAACTTCCCGGGTATACTGAAGATGAGAAGATTCATATCGCCCAACAGTTTTTGCTGCCAAAACAACTGCACGAGCATGGCCTGAAGCCAGCACGCATAGAACTTGATACGCTGGCACTCCAGGCCATCATTCGCGCATACACGAGTGAAGCAGGCGTACGCAATCTTGAACGCGAGATCGCGACGATTATGCGCAAAGTGGCACGCAAAGTGGCAGAGGGACAGAAGACAAAAACGAGAATTACGGCCGATCATCTCGCCGACTATCTGGGTCCGCAGCGCTACTTTTTCGGTCTGGCCGAACAGCACGATGAAACGGGCGTGGCAACTGGCGTGGCCTGGACGAGCGCTGGCGGGGATCTCATTACGGTTGAAGCGACGCTGATGAAGGGACGTGGCCATCTCACCCTGACGGGTCAGCTCGGAGATGTGATGAAAGAATCGGCCCAGGCAGCGCTTTCCTATGCACGATCGCGCGCGGAACAATTCGGTCTGGAAGATCGTTTCTATGAAAAGTACGATATTCATATTCATCTGCCAGCGGGCGCGATTCCGAAAGATGGACCTTCAGCGGGCATTACGATGGCGGCGGCCTTGATCTCAGCGCTGACCCATCGGCCCATTCGGCGCGAGATTGCGATGACAGGAGAAATTACGTTGCGCGGTCGCGTGCTCCCGGTTGGTGGCGTGAAAGAGAAAGTGCTGGCCGCCCACCGTGCAGGAATCAGCATCTTTATTCTTCCAGAACGGAATAGAAAAGATCTGGAGGATGTTCCTGGCGAGATACTTAAAACGTTGCGCATCGTTTCTGTTGAACGCATGGATGAGGTCATAGAAGTTGCGCTCCATGCTGCAACGTTTCGCCAGCCACCACTACTCATGGAGATGCTACCGGACCCACCCGTGGAACCACGTAGACGAAAAAAGTAGCGGCGCCGCTTGTCTGCGCCGGGGTCGGCCGCTGGCAGCAGGAGCCAGCAAGGAGTATATAATGAGCTTTTGTGGTCAATGTGGCTTCCAGTTAGCCCCGAATGATACACGCTGTCCTCGCTGTGGCAGTCCAATCGCACCCGAGGCAACAGCATTTGCTTCCCCATCACCTGAATACATTCCAGATGATGCCACAGTAGAGTCTGTTCGTTATATGGCAGGCGCACAAGGCCAGTACGACACACAACATGCGTCTCCAACCAATCAACAAAAATTAGTGCTGGGCCCCAGTACGTATCCTCCGGGAACGAATGAAACGGCGAACATGACGCCACCTGCGCCCGGCACCTCCTATCCGGGCTATGCGCCCCAACCGCCTCCTCAACAAACAGGCTATCAGGGCTACGTAGGAAATAACACAGGCTATTATTCTGGTCAGTATCCACCAACCCAGGCTCCACGGCGCAAAAGTCCGCGTAGCGTCGGTCTGGTCTTCATCTTCCTGGGGATCGTGCTGATCCTGGGCGCACTGGTGCTCTTTGCCTTGCAACACAACGGCATCATTGGGAGCACCAGCACGGCGCAATCGAGCGCCAGCCATACGCAGTTGAGCACCGCAACCAGCACGGCCCCTGCCAGTACGCCGCTTGCGCAAGCTCAGGCGGTCGTACAACACTTATACACCAGCGTCAATGCACATGACTATACGACAGCCTATCACCTCTGGAAGGACAATACAGAGACGTTTACCGATTTTAAAAACGGCTATAGCAATACACAGCATACGAACGTAGCGTTCGGCACAGGTCACATGCAATCATCGACTGTGGCCAATGTACCCGTCACGCTAACGGCGACCGAGGTCGTGCCTGCCACGGGGGCCATCAAGCAGAGCACGTACACGGGCTATTATCTGGTGGGAAAACAGGCCAATGGCACCTGGCTTATTCTCAGTGGAAACCTGCAAGCTGCTTAAACTTACTAAATATTTTCAGTGATGCAACCGATCAAACTGGCAGTATTGCTCAACAAAGGCCGTATTTTCAGCGAGAGAGCGTGTTCCATCTACTTCCAGGACATACATTCTCCTATCCTGCGCCTCCTGATAGATCAATCTGGCAAATTGTATATCACGTTGCATCCAATTCTGAAATGCCTGTTCCGGCTGCGTACAGGCACGCACCACCTCTCTTGCCCAGGCTCGACGCTCATAATGGTACTGCTGAAACTCGGCAGTTGGAATAAGCCAGATTGCGTTCCGCATATCAGACAGCAGGGGAACTACACATTCAGGAAGCAATGCAGCTCCTTCTACCAGAACCGGCTCAGATTTCGGTAACGCAAGTATCTCTTCAAGAATGAGAGGAAATTCTTCGCGATAGAGCGCGATTTCCTCTCTAGCCTGTCGCTCCACAGGGCGCATCCACAATTCCTCACTGGTATAATGCGTTAACTTGTGAAAGATGGGCTGGCATTGCGGAGTTACGGTCTTCTCATGCCGCACGTATGCATCATCCGTTCGATAGAGAACGAGTCCATACGTTTCGGCGAGTATGCTGGCAATAGAACTTTTACCAGAACAGGGTGAGCCGCCGATCCAATACACATGAGCCAGCGCACGCTGGAGCATCCTGATATCGTCTTGCATATCCCTCAAATCCAAAAGTTGCCTCTCAGGGGCGAGAATGTTACAATACAATTCACCAGTCTATCAGATCTAACGAACCAGCCAGTATCATACAACAAAAAATTACAACAGATGTGCAAAAGCGCACAAACGGAAAGGAGAAGCGGCAATTCCTCCCCACCCTGCACGCAGGTGGTCCTTTTTTGCCGCTATGCTTATGAGTGAACTTACCAACCAGATAGAACGTACCCTGCAACGCGTACAAAAAACTATGGTGCGTCTTTGACCTGGCTACCAAAGCCGGTCAGATTACCACGCTCGAAGAAGAGAGCATGGCCCCCGATTTCTGGTCTGACAACCGCAAGGCGCAGGCTCAGATGCAACAACTCACTGCCTTGCGCGAAGAAGTCACGACCTGGGAAGGGATCGCCACACAGCTCAACGATCTACTGGGGATAGCCCAGTTGCTGGAAGACGAACCCGATGCTGAGATGCAGGCTGAGATTGTCACCTCCCTCTCAGCGCTTGAGCAGCAAATTGAGAAGCTCCAGTTCGCCCTGATGCTCAGTGGCGAGCATGACGAGCGCAGCGCCTTGATCAGTATTCACGCCGGGAGTGGGGGCGTCGATGCGCAGGATTGGGCCGATATGCTCCTGCGCATGTATCTGCGCTGGGCTGAAAAGCATCGCTTCCGCACCGAAGTCTATGACTATATGGAAGGTGAGGAAGCAGGGGTCAAAAGTGCGACCGTAGAAATTTCTGGGCGCTACGCCTATGGCTATCTACGCTCGGAAGCGGGCACGCATCGCCTGATTCGCCTCTCGCCCTTCGATGCCGCCCATCGTCGCCACACCTCGTTTGCCAAGGTCGAGATTATGCCCGACATCGAGGATACGATAGAGATTAACATTCGCCCGGAAGATATCGAGGTTGATACCTATCGCTCAACGGGCGCGGGCGGTCAGCACGTGAACAAAACCGACTCGGCTGTACGCATGCGACACCTTCCATCCGGCATCGTTGTCACCTGCCAGAATGAGCGTTCACAGATCCAGAATCGCGAGGTCGCGATGAAACTGCTGAAGGCGCGGCTCTACGAGTTGGAGCAGAAGAAACATGACGAGGAGAATGCACGCCTGAAGGGCGAACATGTACAGGCCGACTTCGGCACCCAGATCCGTTCGGTCATCGTGCATCCCTACACCATCGTCAAGGATCACCGCTCGAATTTTGAGTCCAGCGATACCACTGGCTATCTGGATGGAGATATCGACCCCTTCATCTACGCCTACCTGCAAGATAAGGCAGGCGGCGTCGCTACGGAGAATCCAGTGTAATTGTCGTCATTGTCAATAAAACAGTCATCACGTGCCCATGAACGAGCTCAAAAGGGACTTGAAGGCGCAAGATTTGGAAAAAATGCAAGGTTGAGAACTATCAATTCTTCTCAACCTTGCATTTTGCTTATCTCTGCTCTTGAGCGGTCAATGCAATAGATCTCTGTTTACGTCTGGATCTGCATGGTGACGGCAAAGCGTCGCGTGATGGAGCGATCACCCTCAAAACTGCGCCAGTACTTGAGCTGGAGATTGACGGTTCCTGCACGTTTCGCCAGCAATGTGAACGTCTCTGTACCACTGCTTCCAATCGCGCCACTCGACGCGGAAAACTTTGATTGCTTGAGCGTGAGTAGCGTCTCATCACTCTTCTCAATGGCCCATCCATAACCGGTGCCGGGACTAGAATCGAGCGCAATATCGATCGTATCACCAACATGTACCTGGATCGTTTTCCCATTATCAGAGCTGGTAAGCGATGTTGATGAGGCACAACTTGCCAGGAAGAGCAGAAGTGGGCTCATGGCAATAACCAACCCCAATAGACGTCTTTTCTGCGTTCTTCGCGGCCCTGCGCTATCGTGAAATGCTTCTCCCCTGTCATTGTGCATAGACCCACCCTTCATCTATGAACGACGTTTTCACCACTATAGCATATTTTATGTGAAAAAAGCACAGATTTGGAGGGGCTCCTGGCACGTGCTGGCGTTTCACGCATCACGAACCTCGAACGCCTACGGCGCGCTCCATCGCGTGCAAGTGCGCCCGTCCTGGTCCAGGCCCTCGCTCGCCTCACGGAAGCACGGCAGTGAGAGGTGGGTCCACTCGATCTCGTTAATGTTCCTACGTCTTGGATCAAAGCCCTGGCACAGTATGTGGTCACCACAAAAGCCCAGAACTTTTGAAAATACGCAGAGCATTAACAAATAACGATAATAATATATTGAAAAACAATAAATCATGTGCTAAGATATGATTATCTAATACGAATTGAGGGGGTAATTATGAAACGAAGTTCAACGTTATTCTTGAAAGTTGTTATTTTACTTATCGCAATCGGCGCGCTTGCTGGCATGATTTGGTTTCCTCAAACGGAAGGAAGAGCTACTAACTTAGATCTCATCAGTATTTATACAGATCCGTTTATTCTCTATGGGTATATGGCTTCAATTCCTTTTTTTGTCGGGTTGTACCAGGCATTCAAATTATTCAACCTCATTGATACTGATAAAGCCTTTTCCCAGGGTGCTGTTACTACACTCAAGAACGTGAAATTTGCTTTCCTCAGTCTTATCGGTTTTATTGCATTAGCAGAGTTTTATATTCGTTTCTTTGCGCATGGTGATGATCCAGCAGGTCCGACGGCACTGGGAATTCTTGCATCTTTCGCAGCCATTGTTATTGCAACCGCTGCTGCTGTTTTGCAAAAGCTTCTACAAAATGCGGTAGACATAAAATCAGAGAATGACTTAACAGTATGAGGCTAAATTATGGCAATAATAATAAATATCGATGTAATGCTGGCGAAGCGGAAAATGAGCGTCACAGAACTTACTGAAAAGGTAGGTATAACCATGGCTAATCTTTCGATACTGAAAAATGGTAAGGCAAAAGCTATCCGCTTTTCAACGTTGGAAGCGATTTGTAAAGCTTTAGATTGTCAACCTGGAGACATTCTAGAATATAAGAAATAACGAACTGGCTTGATGCAACGCAAGTATGGACATTCCACCTTCCCACAAATGCGCTCTCTGGTAAATAGCCACTGGCTCTACCCTACAAAGACCCCTCAAATAGCCTTACCGCTTGCTGCGCACCAGGGCAAAAACGCATCGTGTGCAGCAAGCAGAGTGGGCTCCACTTCCAGACCGATCTGGCTCACCTGCTAGAGGCGGGCCAGATCGCGCATCCCATCATAGCGTTCCGGGTAGCGCAATTTGCGCAACGCCTTCACCTCGATCTGCCGAATGCGCTCGCGGGTCAGATGGAAGAGGACGCTCACCTCATCGAGCGAAAGAGAATGCCCATCCTTCAGTCCATAGCGCATCTCAATAATCGTGCGCTCGCGTGGATTTAAGATGGTCATAGCCTGTTCAATATGCTCACGTTGCAGTTGATAGGAAGCCTGACTCGGCACGGCGAGCATACTGGCGTCCTCGATCATATCGGCCAGATGATACTCTTCGTCATCGGCCATAGGCGCATCCAGCGAAATAGGTTGCTCTGAGACACTTAATAGCTCAACGATCCGCTCTCGTGGCAGCCCCACTTCGGCCGCAAGTTGCTCGGGCAACGGCTCCACGCCCTGCTCCTGATACATACGTCGAGCGATACGCTTGATACGGTAAATCAGTTCTACGACATGGACAGGTATATGAATACTGCGTGAATGCTCGGCAATTGCACGGCTGATAGCCTGGCGAATCCACCAGGTGGCATAGGTACTGAAGCGGAAGCCACGTTTATAATCAAACTTCTGCGTTGCCCGCATCAGGCCAATATTCCCCTCCTGAATAAGATCGAGGAGTGGTAGCCCTTGATTGGAATAGCGTTTGGCGATGCTTACCACCAGGCGCAGATTCGCTTCGATCAAACGTTGGCGCGCGCGTTGCTCCCCCCGTGCGACCCGTTCGGCCAACAGTAACTCCTGTTCAGCGTTCAACAGGGGATACATGCCAATCTCTTTCAAATACTGTTTCACGGAGTCATCGACGGCCCCCCGTTTATCCTCTTCTTCTTCTTCTTCGTTCTCTTCCTCATAATTGTAGAAAAGATCTTTCTCTTCCTCTAACTCTGGTCGCTCATTGAAGTAGTCTTTCATCGAGCGTTTTTTGGCAGAAGTGGTCGCGGCAGTCGAATCAGTACTACGAGTCGTTGTGTTCGCTCTTCTTCCCATTACGAGGATACTCCTTCTTTGCGCCCACGGGCGCGACCGATGCGGGACCTGATCCCGGCAAGATATACTGCATGACTATCATCACAGAAAAAATGCTCTCCCATAGAGGTATAGTGCAAGAATCGTGCCAAAGCCTGTTTCGTCGTATATGGCAAACAGGGCAGGTATGGGGCAGAGTGCTTGCAAGAAAGCAAGGAGGCGTATTTGAGAAGAGAAGCAATGGCGAGCGAAAAAAATGAAAATAGGAAAAAATTTATAAATATAGCACCATAGGTGTGGAATTTCACCCACTAAGACAGGAGTACCGACCAAAAGAGATTTACGCATGGGAATGCTTGACTAGAGTTGTTTCACCTGTTATGCTGAAGATAAGAAGCAACAATTTGCTGTACAGTTCCGATCCCTTTGCTCCGTCAAAGCAAAGTCATTGATCTGTGCTTCAGCTTCGGGTGGGTTGGTATCTCCAGACTGTGAAGCGGGGAGAAAAATGAAGAAATTTTCATCAACCTGCTGACAGGAAAAGGGAGTTGTGGTATGATAGGAAGGGCATGGATTTACCCTGCTGTGGGGATGCGGATGCAGCGGCGGAGGCTCCCCCTCGGCTTACTTTCTCGCTAAGCCTCGCTTGACTTCTAAGGTAGGCAAGCGAATATAACCTCCAGAGAGAAGGAAGGAGGCGATTTCGTGGAAAACGCATTTCCCCGGTGTCGCAAATGTAGTGAAGGTGATCTGGTTCCGCTTTCGGATTTCGGTAGCCAGGGAGCTTCTATCGAGTATAAGGCCTGGGTTTGCACAAATCCTTCGTGTCTGTACAACATTAAGATCCGTAATGGGGACATCATCATTAACGAACCAATTAGTGACGGCTCACTTCATTCATATCGTGGCGGCCGTCAATAAGCGTGGGATGCAATGTCACCCCGCACTGGCACGGGCGGCTTCGACCGCCTGTTGCGGTGGGATCTGCAAGGCAAAAAGTCCAGTTTCTTTTTGCCTGGTTTTTACAGAGGGACCACAATCACTGCATCTTTGTATGGAGTGACGCTGTGCCCTCTTCTTCGCGTTTTAGAGGCCTGAGCTTCATGCGCTTTTAGAAGAACTATAAGGAGTCAGAACTGACGTGCTCAATCGATTCTTTGGGCAGAAACCGCAAGAAGACCCGAAAAAAGAGCCTGGGGCAGATCAGGAATACGCGAAAAATGCTTCTGCACCCGATCCGCAACGTTTTGGTTTTCTCAACCGTACGCGCCAGTTATTTAATCGGATGAGCACGACGGTCGAGGAGTCCGATGTCATTACTGATGAACTCTGGGATGAACTGGAAGAATCTCTTCTGGGCGCGGACGTCGGTCCCAGCACGACTCTCTGGCTCATTGATCACTTGCGCGAGCGGGCTGCACGCGAACAGATGCGCACTGGAGCGCAGTTGCAACGCGCGATGCGTGAGGAACTCGTTCTATTACTGACCCCTCAACTTCCAGCAGGCACTCACCCATCATCCCTACGCTTCTCCAAACAATCCCCCTTATCCGTTATACTAGTAATTGGCGTCAATGGCTCCGGCAAAACGACCAGTATCGCAAAGCTTGCCAACCGTCTGACCACTGAGGGTCACCACGTTATGCTGGCCGCTGGCGATACGTTCCGTGCTGC
>Ga0310811_10009026_pt1 | contig 12850 bp, 10 predicted proteins | sample YCmetagenome_FD_207642 | JGI IMG/M metagenome (GOLD analysis project Ga0310811, IMG submission 207642) | Soil microbial communities from experimental microcosm in Duke University, North Carolina, United States - YC | ecosystem: Engineered > Artificial ecosystem > Soil microcosm > Unclassified ...
GTCAGCCGATTTGCCGCGCACGATGAGCGCATCGTCCCCGTCACCGTCCATCTGGAAGTAGTCGGTCGCATAGTTCGAGTGCGCCGTGTTTCGCGCGCCGCGCAGCTGCGCATCGAAGGAGATCTGGAGCGGGCGATCCGCCGTGAGCCGGATAACGATGACTTGATCCACCGGTGAGACGAATACGTCGCGGACGAATGTCACGCCGTCCTGCTGATAACTCGTCGTATCGATCGCGCTGTCGAGATCGAGTTGATGGCGGTAGGCGATGACCGGATCCCTGCGGTCGAACGTCAGCACGATGTCGCCGAGCGACTGGTACTTCTGCTGCTCGATCGGATATCCCATCAGACGGCGGCCGAAGAGGCGATGTGCGGGGGATCCACTCACCCGCGAATATCAGCCGCCGGACTTCCGGAAGCGCGGTGGCGCCGCCTTTCACGGTCGTCGTATACGGGCCGCCGGTCCAGTACGTGTCCTCGTTGATCTGGATGCGCTCTTCGTCGGTCTTCCCGAACACCATCGCGCCGAGCCGTCCGTTGCCGACGGGCAGCGCGTTCTCCCACTTCTGCGCCGGATGGGCGTACCAAAGCAGCGTGGCGGGATCGAACGCTGCCGGTGCCGCGGACTGGAAATCCAGCGAAGCGGGGTAGGGAAGGCCCGCCAGCGCTGCCACCATCGCCAGCGTCAAACCGATTGTGGCAATGCGCAACGTGCTCACCGATCTGGAAAACCGGGAGAGGCTTTCACGCGTTCGGCCTGCAGTAGGTGACGCCGCTCATGACTCGAGTGAAGTTGGAGGCCGGTGCCGACGCTGAATCGCAGCAGTGGAATGAATGGGTTCCTGAAGCGAACGCGGTTGACGTCGTAGCCGGCGGCGCGGCGCACCAGCGCCCGCGCCTTCTCGTTGCCGGCCAGAAACCGATCGACGATGCCCGCGTCGACAGAGGACAGCGTCGGCGTGATCTTCCTCGGCGCGCGCGCACGTTTCGTGGTCGGAGTGGGTTCGATGAAGTTCCGGATGAAATAGCCCCCAAAGCGACCGAGCACGATTTCGTCGACCGGGCCGTCCGGCTGGCGACCGATCAATGCCGACGCGATCGCGGTGAGATAGACGTCGCTGCTGATTGCGAGATGCTCGATGCACTTGCCGATGCTCCAGGCGCCGGCTCGCGGCGGCCAGTTGAGCTGTGCCGGGCTCAGACCAGCCGTCAGTATTTTCAGGCGTGCGTCCGAGTCAGTGAACTCCGAGAGGAGCCGTTCCGACCAGGCGGGTGACGCGGCCAGGGTCATGGCAAATCCGGCGACATCGTCTCACAGATCATTGGCGATCGATGCGCCAGCACGTAAACGCCGCGCGACGGTGTCGAGGCGAAACCTTCCGCGACGAGCGCGCGGTTGCCGAGGCCCGCATCGACGCGGGACAACCCGGTCACCCTGGCGAGCTCACCGGGGACCGTCATCCCGGCAGACGTGAGGAAACACCGCGCGATCTCCTTGAGCGCGACGGTGCGCGACGTGCGCCGTCGCAACTCGTCGGGGAAGCGGCCGACCGCGAGCGACCAGACATACGTGAACTTCGGCTGGTAGTACACCGCGCTGGGGACGACCAGCATGGCTCCTTGCAACTCGTCGAGTCCGCGTAGGAACGCTCCGCGGTCGGTAATCCTGGAGTCCGCGCGCAGGTCGGACGTCGCCATCTCCCATTCCCGGCGAAGGACGCGCAGGATCGCCCGCGCTGACCGGCTCAGACGACGTGATTCGTCCGATCGCCGCACGCCCCAGACCGCGTGGAAGTACCGAATCATTCGCGGCGCGATGAACAGCGTCCGCGCGCCGGTGAGTTTTCCGTAATACACGCGGCCGCGGCGGACGATTTCATCCTTCAGCACCCAGGTCTGGGACGCTTCCGGATCCTTCTGCACGTGCCGCGGCATGATTGCATCGCGCCGGCCGCAGACGGCGACGTACAGAGAAGGCCCCGGGCGGCGCGCGTCGGTCATGCAGGCCGCGAAGCCGACGCGCTCGATGAAGCGCTCGGCGTCGAACGCCGTTTCGACCTGCCGTGTACTCTCGCGCTGCCACTGCGTGTCGCGGAAATCCTCCGCTTCGGGTGAAATCTGCTCACGCATCGTCGACCATCGACCGTCGATCATCGGACATCGGTGGACGCTATGGTATCGTCCCCGGCGAGCATCGTGATTTCCGAGGGCGTGCACGCGGTTCGGGCGGCGAAGGTCACCGGATGGCAGATGGTCCGCGCGTCGTTGACGCGTCCGTATCCCGTGACCTGGCCCATGGTCGCGCTCCTGGGGCTCGTCCCCTGGTACATCTTCATCGGCGTCTGGGCCGAAGCGCGTCGCGTGCACGTGCCCGCCTTGCGAATCGATGCGTTTGTGCCGTTCGCGCCGGTCTGGGGACTCGTGTATGGTGCGCTCTATCTGTTTCTCATCCTGTTGCCGGTGTTCGTGGTCCGGCACGAGCCGCACATCCGCCGAATGTTTCTCGCGTACCTTTCGGTCTGGGTCGTTTCTTACATTGTGTTCGTCCTCTATCCGACGGGCGCGTCACGGCCTGCGTCGGTTCCGGGCCACGGATTCGCGGCATGGGGGCTGCGCACGCTGTATGCGGCGGATCCGCCCTACAACTGCTTCCCATCTCTGCACGTCGCGCACTCGTTCGTTTCCGCGTTCGCATGCAGCCGAATCAATCGCCGTGTCGGCGTACTGGCCGGAATGTGTGCTGTGCTCGTCGCCATGTCGACACTCTTCGCAAAGCAGCACTACATTCTCGATGTGATTGCCGGGATTGCGCTTGCCTGCATCGCGCATTTTGTTTTTTTGCGATCGTCGCCGCGCGATGACGTGCCGCAGCTCGATCGCCGGGCCGCGCCCGCGATGACCGCCGCGGTCGCCGCGCTCGTCCTGGTGATGACCGCAGGATATTGGGTGGTGTACCGGATCGTTTCCGTATGAGGTCCCGATGAACACTCGCCGGCAATTTCTGATCCGCGCGCCGCTCGGCTTTCTCGTGGGCGCGATCGCCGCGAGTGACGTTGCCCCCACCGTGGAGATGAAGCAGGTGCCGGCCACGCCGGGCGCACCGCCTACATTCGGCACAGGCCCGGGGTCGGGCCCTGTCGTGACCCCCGGCACTTTCGTCGAAGCCGAGAAGCTGATGCAGGTGACGATGACTCCGGCCGAGCGGCAACAGGCCGCGGAGTCCTGGAGGACGTCCATGGCGCCGTACCTCGAGCGGCGCACCGGTCCACGGAAGATCGCGTTGGAGGCGAGCGACGTGCCCGCGGCGCTCTGGAATCCGCTGATCCCCGAAGTCCTGCTGGCGCCGCTTCAGAACCGGTTCGTCAGATCCGTCGGCGAACCGCTGCCGCTCCCGGCCTCCGATCGCGACATCGCCTTCGCGCCCGTGACGGAGCTGTCGCGATGGATTGCTTCACGACAGATCACATCGGAGCGTCTGACCAGCATCTATGTCGATCGGATCAAGCGCTTCGACGGTCAGCTCCGCGCGGTCATCACGCTGACGAGCGAGCACGCGCTCGAGCGCGCGCGTGCGGCCGACCGTGAAATTGCTGCCGGCAGGTACCGCGGTCCGCTCCACGGGATTCCGTACGGCGTCAAGGATCTGCTCGACACGCAGGGCATCCGAACCACGTACGGCGCCGAGCCGTTTCGCGACCGTGTCCCATCGGCAGACTCCGCCGTCGTCCGGCGGCTCGACAATGCCGGAGCCGTGCTCACCGCGAAGCTGTCGCTTGGCGCACTCGCGCTCAATGACATCTGGTTCGGCGGGCAGACGATGAATCCGTGGCTCCTGGAGGAGGGCGCTTCGGGATCGAGCGCCGGACCCGGTGCGGCAACGGCCGCCGCGCTCGTCGCTTTCTCCGTCGGCAGCGAGACGGGCGGCAGCATCGTCGCCCCCGCAATGCGCTGCGGCGTGACTGGGTTACGGCCGACGTTCGGGCGCGTTCCGCGCACCGGCGCGATGACGCTCTGCTGGTCGCTCGACAAGCTCGGGCCGATGACGCGCTCTGTCGAAGATGCGATGCTCGTGCTGTACGCGATCAACGGTCCGGATGCCGGCGACGCGTCGAGCGCCTCGCAGCCCTTGCAGTTCGATGCGGCCGCGCCCGTCTCGGGGCTGAAAGTCGGCTACATCGCATCGTGGATGAACGAACCGCCGGCGACCGACGTCGATCGCGCCGCGATCGAGACGATGCGCGGTCTCGGCATGCAGGTCGTGCCGGTGACACTGCCCGACTGGCCGTACGGATCGCTCAACCCGATTCTGTTCGCCGAAGGCGCGGCCTCGTTCGAGGAACTGGCGCTCAACGGCGGCCTCCGCACGCTGCGCGTCCAGGTGAAGGATGCCTGGCCGAATCTCTTCAGGCAGGCTCGCTTTCTCTCGGCCGTGGATCTCGTGCAGGCCGACCGGCTGCGCCGCAAGGTCGCCATCGAAATGGCGCGGGTGTTCAAGGACGTGGATCTCCTGGTCGTGCCGTCGCTGCGCGACGAGCAGCTCACGATCACGAACTTCACCGGCCATCCATCGCTCACGCTGCGCGCCGGATTCGTGGAGGTGACGGAGGCGCGAAGCGACTGGGCGCCGGATCCAGCGAACCCGCTTCCAAAATTCAACCCGCCGCGGCGCGTGCCTCACGGCATCACGATCGTCGGACGTCTGTTCGACGACGGATTGCTTGGGCAGGTCGGGATCGCGCTCGAGAAGGCCTTTGGTGTGATGCAGGAAAGGCCGAAGGGTTTTTAGGAGAGCACGCTTAATTCCCAACTCCCAATTCCCAACGCCCAAGTTGGGAGTTAATTGGGAATTGGGAGTTGGGAATTGGGAGTTGATCTTCATCACCTGAGAGCTACCCAGAACAAATTCCGGTGCGCGACCGTCCGGGTGTACGCGAACGAATCCGGCGTCGGTCCGGGCACGGCGGTTGGACCTGCGAATGGGAGGCTCACCGAAGTGGCGCCGGCGACTGCGAGCCCGTCAGCAACCGAACCGATTCCGCCAGCCGGCAGCGGCGGCAACGACTCATGGGTGTCGAGCGCGAACATCAAAGCCGCGCCGGCCCTCCAATCCTCAACCGGCTGGATATACACGCGATCCCCTGACGGCGACCATCGCACAACACATGTGGCCGGACAGACGCGCCGTTCGGCTCCGCCGTCGAGCGGTATCAATGCCACCTCGACCGGCGGCGCCCCTTCGGCCGGCACCATCGCGACTGCCCACCGTCTGTCCGCGGAATGTCCATCGAGCTCGACGATCGGAGCGGCGCGCACCTTTCTTCGGTGGCTGCCGTCCCGTTCCATCTCGAACAGGTAATTGTTGTGTCCCTCGGATGCGCGGAAGAGGATCCGTCCGTCAGGCCCGAAGAACGGAGCGTCGTCTCCCGATGCCGTGAGCTTCTGCGGTGCGGCCGAATGATCCATCGGCGCCAGCCAGACTTCAGAAGGGCCCGCTGCCGGCTTGACGCCGAAGACGACGGTCCTGCCGTCCATCGCGACGTCGTAAGTACTCATGAAGAAACCCTGAATGACGGGGCGGCTTCGGCCGGACGCCACGTCCACGCTCCACAGTTCTCTCGACCGCTGCGGCCCGCTGCCGGCGAGGAGATAAAAGACCTCGCGCCCCTCCCGCGAATACGCGAGTTGGAATGCGAGGCCTTCACTCGACAGCTGGCGCTCTCCCGTTTTGTCGTGCACCCACAGGCCGCTTTCCTCGTTTCCGACAGACGTCAGCAGGCGCCGCCCGTCGCGGCTCATGGCGATCCCAATCTCCGTGTCCGGGCCCGACGTGACTTGTTCGAGGCCGCCGTGCGGAAATCGCTGACGCCAGACATGGCTTCCATTCCCCGCGTCCCCCGAAAAATACATGAACGCGCCGTCGGGCGACCACGTAGCCGACGTGCACTGCCCGGGAGGTCCAACCTGAAACGACGCGGCGCTGCCCTCGAATGGAACGAGCCGGCAGGGCTGCCACGCGCCAGACGGTCCCATCTCGACTACGAGCACCGAGCGGCGATCGGGCGACACCGCCCCCTCGTGCGCCATGCCCCGCTCGTGCGCCGGAAGATAGATGCGACGCAGGTCGGCCCGTGTGTCGGTGGCAGTGACGACACCCATGTGAAGCCCTCCGACGAACTCGGAGAACACCACGTGATGCGCGTCAAGCCACGACAGTCCGGACGCGTTTGACAGGACGAGCCGCGGTTCGCCGCCGAGAACGGAGACGGCCATCGTGTTCCACTGACCGCGAGTCGCGAGGGTATAGGTGACTTCCGAACCATCGGGCGAGAACGCGACTCCGTATTTGGGCAAGCCGTCGTGCGTCAACTGGACGCTCTGGCCACCCGGCAGCCGCTTAAGGTAGACCTCGCCGAGTATCGGGTAGTAGGGTTCGACCTCACGGATGAACGCGATCGTGCTGCCGTCGGGAGACACCGCAGGCGCGACGGCGGCATCGGTGAAATTCGTCACCTGTGTATAGAGAGCCGGGTCGCCCGCGTCTCGGGGCCACTCGAACCACCCGACTCCAGCAAGGCCGATGACGGCGGCGGCGGCGGCAACCGCGACAGGACGACGACCACCGGCCCTCCGGGTGTTCGTATCGGTCGATTCGCCGCGTGGTGACGTCGATGCGGTGTTCGTTTCCTGTGCGGCGGGTGAATCGGCTGCTGGCGCGATATCTCCGACGGACTCTTCGATTACCGGCGCAATGAAGCGATAACCGCGTCCCTTGACGGTCTCGATGTAGAACGGCCGTGTGGCGTCGTCGCCAATCGCCAGGCGGATCTGGCGCATGCAGTAGCCGAGACCCTGGTCGAATTCGACGAAAGTGGCGTCGCCCCAGATGAGGGTCCGGAGTTCTTCGCGGGTGACGATGTCGCCCGGACGATCCGTCAACGCCACGAGCATTCGCAACGGCTGCGGCTGGATCTTCACCGGCCGGCCATCGCGCAGCAGGCGAAGGCCGACGACGTCGAGCTCGCATCGGCCGAAACGACGCCGCGCATTCCTCAGGTGCATCGTCAGGTCCCGCGCCCTCAGCAGTTTACATCCTCACGTACGACGACCCCTTTTCTCAAGAAAACCTCAAGATCCCGCGCGTGCCTGGCGTGTTAGCGTCCGCGCCTGCGCCACTCGATGGCGTTGCAGGAGGTCAGTATGAAACGAGGAAGCGATATTCGGCTGTCGTGGAGCGGTCGCCTGGCCGTTCTTATCGGATTGGCGGTGATGGGGTTGTTGGGTAGCGCCAGCGAGGCCACCGCTGCCGGTTGCGCCGTTCCCGCCACGACCGGATCCGCTCCGACGGCGTTCCTGACCGCACACGCGGCCATGCCGCCCATCCAGCAGGGCGGCGACAACGGCGGAAACCCCGCCATCATCGTCGGCATGTGGCACGTGATCTACACCGCCACGTACTCAACGGCCGGTCCTATCCCCGTCCCGGTGATCCCCCCGGGGCCGCCGGATTCGTTCGAATTCGCCGAGACGATGAAAACCTGGCATGCCGATGGAACGGAATGGGAAGAGAAGATCGAGCCGGCCCCGGTCGGCTTCTGCTTCGGCGTGTGGACGCACACCACCCAGGGCAGCGTCAAGTTGCACCACTTCGGGGCCGTGACGGCGCCCGACGGGAGCGTCGTGGCCATCTTCTACCAGGATGAAATCAACCGGGTCGCGCCGGACGGCAGCAGCTATACCGGCACGTGGGACTTCAGACTCTACGGGCCGGCGGACGTGCTCGGCACGGGGCCGGTGCTGCAGGAGATCAAGGGCACCACGGCGGCGACGCGGATCACCGTTCAGTAGTTTGACCACGCGGCCGCGATCGGCCACGATCGCGGCCGGTGCGATTCCTTCCGCTAGCCATCGCGGCTCTGTCGATGTTCGCATCGGTCCCGACGCCTCTCCCGCAGGTAAGGTCGGGCAATCCCATTCTGCCGGGGTGGTACGCCGACCCCGAGGCGCACGTCTTCGCTCGGCAGTACTGGATCTATCCGACCTATTCGGCTCCGTACGACGAGCAGACGTTTCTCGATGCGTTCTCCTCGCCGGACCTCGTGACCTGGACGAAGCATTCGCACGTCCTCGACATCGCGAACGTGCGGTGGGCGAAGCGCGCCGTCTGGGCGCCGTCGATCGTCGAGAACAAAGGCTGGTACTACCTGTTCTTCGGCGCGAACGACATCCAGGACGACGCGCAGGTCGGCGGCATTGGCGTGGCGCGGGCGAAGACGCCGGAGGGTCCGTTTGTCGATCTACTGGGGCATCCGTTGATCGGCGCGTTTCACAATGGCGCGCAGCCGATCGATCAGCAGGTGTTTCAGGACGGCGACGGCCGCTGGTACATCGTCTACGGCGGCTGGCGCCACTGCAACATCGCGCGGCTCAGCGAGGATTTCACTTCGATCGTGCCGCTGCCCGACGGGACGGTTTACAAGGAAATCACGCCGGCCGGATACGTCGAAGGCGCGTTCATGCTGCGCAAAGACGGCCGTTACTATTTCATGTGGTCGGAGGGCGGCTGGACCGGGCCGGACTACGCTGTCACCTACGCCGTCGGGACGTCGCCGTTCGGCCCCTTCACGAGAATGGGCAGGATCCTGCAACAGGATCCTGCCGTCGCGACCGGTGCGGGGCACCATTCCGTGCTGCACGCGCCCCGCTCCCCGAACTGGTACATCGTGTATCATCGCCGGCCGCTCGGCGACACCGATCGCAACCACCGCGTCGTCTGCATCGACCAACTGCGGTTCGCGAGCGACGGCAGGATCGAACCCGTGAAGATCACGGTCGACGGCGTAGAGCGCGATCCGTTGTCTGCGCGGTGACGGACGCTACGACTGCGGCGGCGGCGTCTGTGCGTGCGGACCGACGGGCGATAGTGGCGCTTCGGCATTCATCCCGATGATGCCTTGCAGCGCCCGCATGCTGGCGCTGCCGCCAGAGTCCATGAAGATGACCTTGCCTTCGGAGTGCTCGGCGACGAATTTCAGCGCGTCCGTGTACTCCAGGAACAGGATGAAGTTCGCGTCGACGCCGGCGACGCGGAGGCTCTCCGCGGCGTCTTTCATGCCTTCGGCCACGTTTCGGCGGAAGAGCGCCATGCCTTCGCCGCGCAGCGCCGCCGCCTTCTTCTCGGCCTCGGCGCCAATCGTCTTGTAGGCGGCCTCGGCCTCGGCGTCTTTCGTGCGCTTGACCAGCAGCGCCGCGCCTTCGTTCGACGCCGCCGCCAGCAGATTCTTGGACGAGACGACGCGGGCCATCGAATCCATGATCTCCTTGTCGAAGGTCATGTCGGTGATCTGGATATCCCGCACGACGTAGCCCCACGACGAGACCACCTCGTCGAGGTTCTTCTTGGTGTGGTCCACGATTTCGGCACGCATCCCGAGGATGTCCGCCTGCTTCGTCGTCGCGACGAACTGCCTGATCGATCCGTCGATCGTCCGCTGGAGTGCGAGCTGGAACTCCTGCGGCGACGCGAAGCTGAAGATGGCCTTCTTGATGTTCTCGTCGTCTGCGCCTGCGACGGAATACAACACCATCGTGGCGAATCTGACGTTCGCCTGGTCCAGCGTGATCGCCTGAAATTCCAGCTGGAGCGCCCGGTTCTGCAGCGACAGCCGCTGGAACACGCTCTCCCACGGCAGCTTCAGATTCAATCCGGCGCGCATGATCCGGCGGTACTTTCCGAACACCGTGATCACGGCGACCGTCCCCTGCGGCACGCTCCGGAACCACGAGAAAGTGAACATGAGCGCGACAACGAAGACGAGAAACAGTACAGCACCGGTCACGACGTACCTCCTGGGCTTTGAGAGAACGGCCGGAGGATACCAGACTCCGTGGCGGCGGGCACGGCTGATGCATCTCATCCACAGATGCGCACTGAACATCAGCTCAATACGTTCGACTTGATCATGCTGGCGGGCACCCGGGTGATGCTGGGCGCCGGTATAGGTCTGCTCGCCGCCGGCAGGCTCTCCCCCGAACAGCGCCTCGCCGTCGGTCGTACACTTGTCGCCATCGGCGCGGTGACGACCGTGCCCATCGCGTTGAGAGTTTTCGGCTCGCACCGGCGGCCGGAACTCGCGTCGTCGGGCGTGTGACGGATCTGTGAATTCGTGAGTCGGTGACTTGCCGCCGGAGGTGTCCTGCGGCGGGTTTCCGTACGATTGCGAATCGAGCTGCCAGCGATCTTGAATACGATCCCGCGCGAGTAGCAGATCTGCCGTTCAGGCGGTGAGCAGCGACAGCCGCAGCACGAGGCCGCAGGCGATGACCGTCGCGATCGCTCGACCGGCCCGCATCACGCGATTATAGTGGTGCGAATGCGCGCCGGACTTCGACGGACAGCACCGTTGCCGCTGCTGCTCGCCGCATGGGGCGGGAGCGCAAGTCCGCCGCGCGAAAGTGCGCGTTCCACCGCAGTTCGGGTCGTCAAGCAATGAGACGCGCTCTCGATGCCGCCATCCTTTCCAATCGCGCCGCCCGTTGAACCGATGCTGTCGAAAGTCGCGGAAGAAATTCCGCGGGCCGACGGGTTTCTCTTCGAGCCGAAATGGGACGGGTTTCGCGCGATCGTCTATCGCGGCGGCGGCGACGACGTGTACATCCAGAGCCGCGACCTGAAGCCGCTCGATCGTTATTTTCCCGAACTGCACGACGGCCTCGTTCGGACGCTGCCGGACGGCTGCGTCGTGGACGGAGAGATCGTCATCGCGACGCCGCACGGACTCGATTTCGACCTGCTCCAGATGCGGCTGCATCCGGCTGCGTCGCGCGCCGCGAAGCTGTCGAAGGAAACACCCGCGTCGTTCGTCGCCTTCGACGTGCTCGCCGCCGGTGGACGCGATGTGCGCGGGCGCCCGTTTGACGAGCGGCGCGAACGGCTCGAACAGCTTCTCGCGAACGCGGGCGCGCCAACGCACCTGACGCCGACGACGCGCGATCGCGACGTCGCCGTCGAATGGCTGGCCCGCTTCGAAGGCGCGGGACTCGACGGTGTCATGGCCAAGCCGGCCAGCCTGCGGTACGAACCCGGTAAGCGCGCGATGTTCAAGATCAAGCATTCGCGCACCGCCGACTGCGTGGTCGCCGGGTTCCGGTGGCACAAGACGGGGCCGAACGAGCTCGTCGGATCGCTCCTGCTCGGTTTGTATGACGACAGTCGCAAGCTGCAGCACGTGGGCGTCACCTCGTCGTTCACGATCCAGAAGCGCAGGGAGCTCGCAACGCTGCTCGAACCGCTGCGGAAGAATGCGTTGAACGGACACCCGTGGCGCGAGTGGGCTGATGCCGGAGGTGAGGCGACGCGGATGCCCGGCGGTCAGAGCCGCTGGAGCGCGGGTAAGGATTTGTCATGGGAGCCCGTGCGCGTGGAACGCGTGTGCGAAGTGAAGTACGACCACATGCAAGGCGACCGCTTCCGCCACGCGGCGATCTTCCAGCGGTGGCGTCCCGACAAGGAGCCGAAGGACTGCACGTATGCACAGCTCGAGGTGACGGCTCCCTACGAACTCGAGAGAGTGTTTGGCGCCAGCGGCGGGCGGTGAGTGACGTGACCCCGAGTCGACAGAGAACCACCGACGACGGCACTCGGACCAAGGCCGACGACCGACGCATTAGCACTCTGTCTGCGAGCGAAGCGCGACGCCTTGCGCTTGGATCGCTGGGATTCGGCGTGCGCAGGCCCCTACGGGCGAATGCGGGCCACGTCCGTGCGACGGCGCAGCGGCTCGGCGCGATTCAGATCGATTCGGTCAACGTCCTCGCGCGCGCACACTACCTGCCGACGTTCTCCCGATATGGACCGTATGCTTCGGCGGCGCTGGACGATCTCGCGTATCGAACGCGCGCGCTTTTCGAGTATTGGGGCCACGCCGCGTGCTTTCTGCCGATCGATCTGTTCCCGCTTCTGCAGTGGCGGATGCAGCGGCAGGTTCAAGCCTGGTCCGCCGTGGGCAGGCGACAACGCGAGTTCAGCGAAGCCGTTTACCGCGAAATCGCCGAACGGGGCCCCCTCGCCGCCGGCGATCTATCGATGGGCGGAAAGAGCACGGGGCCATGGTGGGGCTGGTCCGCAGGCAAGGAGGCCGTTGAACTGCTGTTCCGCCAGGGGCGCGTGGCCGTCTCGGGGCGCCGCAACTTCGAGCGACAGTACGACGTGACCGAACGCGTGATTCCGGAAGCCGTGCGGCGGGTTCCGGTGCCGGCAATCGAGGACGCGCAGAAAGCCCTCATCCTCCGCGCCGTTGGTGCGATGGGCGTCGGCACCGCGAGACAGATCCTTCAGTACTTCCACATCGACGCCTGGTGGGACCGCCTGACCGTGAACGGGCGCCGCAAACCCGTGAAAGCCGATCGTCTGTTCGACGAGCTCGTGGAGGACGGCCGCTTGATGCGGGCGCGGGTCGAAGGCTGGGGGCAGCGCGCATACGTCGCGCCTGATGCGCGGATACCACGCTCGATTCACGCCCGGGCGATCGTGTCGCCGTTCGACCCCGTCTTGTGGGAGCGGCAGTGGACGCGCGCGGTGTTCGGCTTCGACTATCAGATCGAGATCTATGTGCCCGCCCCCAAGCGCGTCTACGGCTACTACGTGCTGCCGTTCCTTTTCGACGATCGCTTCGCGGCACGGGTCGATCTGAAAGCGGATCGCGCATCATCGACGCTGCTGGTGCGCGCCGCTTATGTCGAACCGCATGCCATGCCGGCGGCCGTGGCTGCGGCGCTTGCCGCGGAACTGCGCTCGATGGCCGGCTGGCTTTCGCTCGAACGGTTCGTAGTCGAGAACAAAGGGAATCTGG
>Ga0310811_10009027_pt1 | contig 12849 bp, 10 predicted proteins | sample YCmetagenome_FD_207642 | JGI IMG/M metagenome (GOLD analysis project Ga0310811, IMG submission 207642) | Soil microbial communities from experimental microcosm in Duke University, North Carolina, United States - YC | ecosystem: Engineered > Artificial ecosystem > Soil microcosm > Unclassified ...
CATCTTTCCCGTGGTCACGCAGCTCGGTTTCGATCCGATCTGGTTCGGCGTCATCATCGTGATGACGGTGGAGCTCGGTCTGATCCACCCGCCGGTCGGCATGAACGTGTTCGTGATCAAGAGCGTGGTAAAGGATGTCTCCTTTGCCACCATCTTCAAGGGCGTGATCCCCTTCGTGGTCACGGATCTGGTGCGGCTCGTGATCCTGATCTCTTTCCCGATCCTGGCGCTGTGGCTGCCGACACGCATGTGATCCCATGACGCCAGAGCTTCAGACCAGATACGTCTTCACCATCACCGCACGCATTGCCGAAGTGACCACCGCCGGCGATATCGGTCATGGCGTCCGCCGCATCATTCCCATCACCGGCGGCGAGGTGAGGGGCGAGCGCGTCAATGGCAAGGTGCTGCCGTTCGGCGCCGACTTCCAGATCATCCGCCCCAACGAGCTGATCGATCTCGAGGCCAAATACGCCTTCGAGACCGAGGACGGCGCGGTGGTCTATGTCGGGAACAAGGGCATCCGTTTCGGCCCGGTCGATCTGCTCCAGAAGCTGAAGCGCGGCGAGCCGGTCGATCCCAAGCTGATCTATTTCCGCACCACGCCGAAATTCGAGACCGGCGCGGAGAAATATCGCTGGCTGATGGAGCACATCTTCGTCGCCTCGGCCGCGCGCCACGCCGACCGTGTCGTCATCGACGTGCACATGGTGTTGTAGGGCGCGATGTTCACCCTCCCCCTCCAGGGGAAGGTAAGCAAAAAAATCACCCCTTCGGCGGCACCAGCGGCTGCACGATCTCTTTGAACGGTGGCAGCGCCTCGCAGCGCGCGGCATGCGCTGCCAGCGCCGGATAGCGCTGATCGTTGTAGAGATGCGGATGTGCTTCCGTGGTGAAGCGCAGCACGCAGGCGGTCGCGATGTCGGAATGGCCGATGCGCTCGCCGAAGAAGTAGGGCGTTGCCACGGTCGCGCGCTCCCGTTCCAGCACGTCGAGGGCGCCCGACACCTGCGCCTCGCAGCGCTCGACCCAGAGCTTGAGCTGCTCCTTGCGCAGTACGCTCTCGTAGACGAGCTCACCGACTTGTCGCCGAGCCCGGTCGCCAGTGCACAGATGCGCAAATGCCGCCGTCGCTCCGCGCCATGCGGCGCGATCATCGCCTTGTCCTCGCCGACGAGCTCGTCGAGATAGTCCAGGATGATATGGCTGTCGATCAGCGCTTCGCCCGTATCGAGCACCAAGGTGGGCACCCGGCGCAGCGGATTATAGGGCGCGATCTTCTCCGCGTCGCCAAAGGTCGACCACGGCTTGTGATCGAATGTGACGCCATAAAGCCGCATCGCAATCGCGACGCGGCGCACGAAGGGCGAGTCATATTGGCCGATCAGGAACATGGTTGTGACACTTTCTCATCTCCTCATGGCCGGCAAGCCGGCATGACGATGGTGCTTCGGCGATCGCGAGCTCTTAGCCCGCCCCCTCGTCGCTCGCCAGCACGCCCTTCACCGCGCGGGCCCAGCCCTTCAGCTTCCGCTCGCGCGTCGCGCCACTCATCGCGGGCTTGAAGCGGTGCTCCAGCCGCCAATTGTCGGCGAACTTCGCGGGCTCCGGATAGACGCCGGCCTGGAGCCCTGCGAGATAGGCGGCGCCGAGTGCCGTCGTTTCCTGGATCATCGGGCGATCAACCGGCGCGTCGAGGAGGTCGGCGAGGCGCTGCATGGTCCAGTCCGAGGCGGTCATGCCGCCGTCGACGCGGAGCACGATGTTGGCGGCTTTCGCATCCGGCCAGTCGGAGCGCATCGCGGCCCAGAGATCGTAGGTCTGGTAGCAGACACTTTCGAGGGCAGCATGTGCCAGCTCGGCGGGACCGGTGTTGCGCGTGAGGCCGAACAGCGCGCCGCGCACATTCGGATTCCAGTAGGGCGCGCCCATGCCGACGAACGCCGGCACCAGATAGACGCTCTGCATCGAGTCGGACTTGTCGGCGAGCGGGCCGGTCTCGGCAGCCTGCTTGATGATGCCGAGCCCGTCGCGCAGCCATTGCACCGCGCTGCCGGCGACGAAGATCGAGCCTTCCAGCGCGTAGGTGCGCTTTCCGCTGAGCTGATAGGCGATGGTGGTGAGCAGCTTGTTCTTCGAGACGACCGGCGTCGTGCCAGTGTTGAGCAGCGCGAAGCAGCCGGTGCCGTAGGTCGATTTGATCATGCCCGGCGTGAAGCAGGCCTGTCCGATGGTCGCGGCCTGCTGGTCGCCGGCGATGCCTGATATCGCGATCGAGCCGCCGAACAGATCGGGCACGCTGTCGCCGAATTTGGCGGAGGAATCCTTCACGTCGGGGAGCATCGAGCGCGGCACGCGCAGGATCTTCAGCAGCTCGTCATCCCAGGTGCCGTCATGGATGTTGAACAGCAGCGTGCGCGAGGCGTTGGTCGCGTCGGTCGCATGCACCTTGCCGCCGGTGAGCCGCCAGAGCAGGTAGCAATCGACGGTGCCGAACAGGAGCTCGCCGGCCTCCGCACGCTTGCGCGCGCCGGGCACGTGATCGAGGATCCAGGCGACCTTGGTGCCGGAGAAATAGGGATCGATGATCAGCCCGGTTTTCTTGGAGATGACGGGCTCGCAGCCCTCGGCCTTCAGGCGCGCGCAGATGTCGGCGGTGCGGCGGTCCTGCCAGACGATGGCGCGATGCACGGCGTGGCCGGTGGCGCGGTCCCACACGACCGTGGTCTCGCGCTGATTGGTGATGCCGATCGCGGCGATGTCCTTGGCCTTCAGGCCGGCCTTTTCCAGCGCGTCGCGGCAGACCATGACGGTCGAAGTCCAGATGTCCTCCGGCTCGTGCTCGACCCAGCCGGAGGCCGGGAAATGCTGCGGGAATTCCTGCTGGGCAACCGCCGCAATCGAGATGTCGTCGCGAAATACCATCGCGCGCGAGGAGGTGGTGCCCTGATCGATGGCAAGGACAAAGGACATGGGGGTTTCTTCCCGGAGATTTCGTTGTGTCGTCGCCAAAGACAGCGGATTGGCGAAAGAAGGTCAAGGCGGGACGCCCGCTTCACCCTGCCCTGGAGGGGGAGGGTCGATCGCGAATGAAATTCGCGATCGGGGTGGGGTGACAGTCTTTCCGCGTCGAATAGTGCCTAAGTGGAGAGATCACCCCACCCCGTCACGCATTTCGCTTCGCTCACGCGCGCCGACCCTCCCCCTCTTGGCCCCCTCTTGGGAGGGTAAGAATTACGCCGACGCCGTCGTCACCCCGCCATCGACCACGATCGTCTGTCCGGTCATGAACGTCGAGGCATCCGACGCCAGGTACGCCACCGCGCCCGCGATCTCGTCGGGTTCGCCGATCCGCCGCAGCGGCGTGGTGGCGCAGCGGCGCTTCAGGCGCTCCTCGTCCTCCCACAGCGCGCGGGCGAAATCGGTCTTCACCAGGCCCGGCGCCACGCAATTGATGCGCACGCCCTTCGGACCCCATTCGCCGGCGAGGCTGCGGCACAGTGCGAAATCGGCGGCTTTGGAGATGCCGTAAGCACCGATCACGGTCGAGCCGCGCAATCCCCCGATCGACGAGATGATCACGACCGAACCCTTGCCGCGCTCCGCCATCCCGGGGATCGTCAGCGCGCAGAGCCAGATGTTGCTCTTGACGTTCGAACCCATGATCTTGTCGAAGGCCTCGTCCTTGATGTCGAGCAGCGGGCCGTAATAGGGGTTCACCGCGGCGTTGCAGACGAGAATGTCGATCTTGCCGTAATGCTTGATGGTGCCATCGATCAGCGCCTTGACCTCGTCATGGCGCGAGATGTTGCAGGGGATGACATGCGCGTCGCCACCGACCCTGGTGATGCCGTCGGCGACTTCCTTGCAGGCATCCGCCTTGCGCGAGGAGATCACCACCTTGGCGCCGAGTTTGGCCAGCAGCTCCGCCGAGGAGCGGCCGATGCCGCGGCTGGAGCCAGTGACGACGGCGACGGTGCCTGAGAGATCGAACGGGGTGTTCTTCATTTTTGTTTGCTCCCTGACTCCTCCCCGTCATTGCGAGGAGCGCAAGCGACGAAGCAATCCAGATCTCCTGAGGGACTCTGGATTGCTTCGCTTCGCTCGCAATGACGATGGATAGCGTGCCCTACAACAACCCGCCCGCCTCACTGACACGGCGCATGTGGAAGTCCGTGTCGCCAAACGTGTTCTCGATCATGGTCAGCCGCTTGAAATAGTGGCCGATCTTCGCCTCCTGGGTCATGCCGATGCCGCCGTGGAGCTGGATCGACTGCTGGCCGACGAACTTGCCGGACTTGCCGATCTGCACCTTGGCCGCCGCGACCGCCTTGGTGCGCTCCTTCGGGTCGTCGAAGTCGGCAGCCATGGTCGCAAACATCGACATCGAGCGGGCCTGCTCGACCGCGACGAACATGTCGGCGGCGCGGTGTTGCAGCGACTGGAAGGTGCCGATGGCGACGCCGAACTGCTTGCGGGTCTTGATGTACTCGACGGTGGTCTTGAGCGACTCGTCCATCAGGCCGACGGCTTCCGCACAGAGCGCGGCGCGGGCCTCATCCACCACGCGCTCGATCAGCGGCAACGCGTTCTCCGCGTCGCCGATCGCGGCATCGGTGCCGACTTCCACCGCGGTGAAGCTGATGTCGGCGGCATGCAGGCCGTCCTGGGTCGGATAGCCCTTCCTGACCACGCCCTTGGCATTGGCGGGGACCAGGAACACGCCGATGCCGGTCTTGTCATGGCGGCCACCCTTGGTGCGCGCGGTCACGATCAGCGTGTCGGCGTTCTCGCCGTTGAGGACGACGAACTTTTCGCCATCGATGACCCAGCCTGCGCCTTTCTTCTTCGCAGTGGTGGAAACATCGGCGAGATCGTAGCGCGAGTTCTTCTCGAGCTGCGCGAACGCAAACGTCTTGCTGCCGTCGATGATGGCGGGGATATGCGCGGCGTTCTGCTCGGCCGAGCCGCCATGGCGCAGGAAGCCGCCGGCGATCACCACGGTCGCGAGATATGGCTCCAGCACCAGCGCCTTGCCGAGCGCTTCCATGACGATCATGGTCTCCACCGCGCCGGCGCCGAAGCCGCCGTCTGCCTCGGCGAAGGGCAGGCCGAGCAGGCCCTGCTCGGCGAGCTTGCCCCAGATCGCTTTGCTCCAGCCGCCCTTCTCCTTCATGTATTTCTTGCGCAGCTCGAACTCGTAGGCATCGGTGAGCAAGCCGTCGACGCTATCTTTGAGAAGCCGCTGCTCCTCGGACAAATCGAAATCCATTCTTCGTTTCCTCGACTACAAATCTTGGTGGGGACTTCCGTCACCTCGCCCCGCTTGCGGGGAGAGGTCGGCGCGCGAAGCGCGTCGGGCGAGGGGGACTCTCCGCGAGTTCGCTATGTGGAGAGAGGCCCCTCACCCCAACCCTCTCCCCGCGAAGGGCGGGGAGAGAGCTAAAGCCCCAGCACCGCCTTGCTGATGATGTTGCGCTGGATCTCGTTGGAGCCGCCGTAGATCGAGACCTTGCGGTTGTTGAAGTAGCTCGGCGCGATCTGCGCGGTCCAATCCATGGCTTCGTTGGAGCCGTCGTCGCCATGCACGTCGTAGGGCGCGGCGAACGGGCCGATCACTTCCATCAGCAGCTCAGTGGTGGTCTGCTGGATTTCCGAGCCCTTGATCTTCAGCACGGAGGAGGCCGGATTGGGCTTGCCCTTGCCGTGCTTGCCTTCGTCGGCGACAACGCGAAGCTGGGTCAATTCAAGCGCCTTCAGCTCGATCTCGCAGGCCGCGAGCTTCTCGCGGAAGGCGGGATCCTCGATCACCGGCCTGCCGTTGGATTCGACCTTGGAGGCGAGATCCTTGATGCGGCGCAGCCGTTCCTTGGAGACGCCGACTCGCGCGATGCCCGTGCGCTCGTTGCCGAGCAGGAATTTGGCGTAGTCCCAACCCTTGTTCTCCTCGCCGATGATGTTCTCGATGGGCACCTCGACGTCGTCGAAGAACACCTCGTTGACCTCATGGCCGCCGTCGATGGTCTCGATCGGGCGCACGGTGACGCCCTTCGACTTCATGCTGAACACGATGAAGGAAATGCCCATCTGCTTCTTGGCGCTGGCGTCGGTGCGGCAGAGACAGAAGATCATGTCGGCATGCTGGGCGAGCGTGGTCCAGGTCTTCTGGCCGTTGATGATCCACTTGTCGCCCTTGCGCTCGGCTTTCGTCTTGAGCGAGGCGAGATCGGAGCCGGAGCCGGGCTCGGAGAAGCCCTGGCACCACCAGTCGTCGACATTGGCGATGCGCGGCAGATATTGCTTCTTCTGCTGCTCATTGCCGAAGGTGTAGATGACGGGGCCGACCATGCTGACGCCGAAGGCGAGCGGCGCCGGCGCCGGATAGGATTGCAGCTCTTCATTGAAGATGTAGTGCTGCACCGAGCTCCAGCCCGTGCCGCCATATTCCTTCGGCCAATGCGAGACGCCCCAGCCCTTCTTGTTGAGGATGCGCCACCAGGTGATCATCTCATCCTTGGAGAGATGACGGCCCTCCTGCAGCTTGCGGCGCGTATCCGGCGGCACGTTGTCGCGGAAAAATGCGCGCACTTCCTCGCGGAATGCGATTTCTTCCTTGGTGAAAGCGAGATCCATGGGATTCTCCTGTGAGCGGGTAAAACTCTTACGCGATCTTCTTTTTGGCTGCCGGTTGCCGCTGGCGCAGCTCATGGCGGGACAATTTTCCGACCGGCGTGCGGGGCAGGTCGGCCACAAACTCGACCGCGGCCGGCAGCTCATGCTTGCCGAGCTTGCCGGTGAGGAAACTGCGCAGCTCATCGAGCGCGAACGGCTCGGCGCCGTCGCGCAGGCGAATGAAGGCCTTTGCCGCCTCGCCGCGATAATCATCGGGAATGCCGATCACGAGCACCTCCTGCACGGACGGATGCGTGTAGATCGCCTGCTCGATCATCTGCGGATAGACATTGAAGCCGCCGGAGATGATCATGTCCTTCTTGCGGTCGACCAGGAAGAAATAGCCGTCGTTGTCGACATAGCCGATGTCGCCGGTCAGGAAACGGTCGCCGACGAAGGCTGCGGCGGTCTCCTCCGGCCGGTTCCAGTAGCCCTTGGTGACGTTGGGTCCCCTGATGCGGATTTCGCCGACCTCGCCGGTCGGCATCACCTTGGTCGGGTCGTCCAGCGAGACCACATCCATCTCGATGCTCGGCAGCATGGTGCCGATCGAGGCGGGCTTGTCCGGGCCTTCCGAGGAATGCGCGGTGCCGGGCGAGCAGGTTTCGGTCATGCCCCAGCCGCTCTTGAGCTTCATGCCGACCTTGCGGTCGAGAATGTTGGCGACTTCCACCGGCAGCGGCGCGCCGCCCGAGCCGGCCAGGTAGAGCGAGGAGAAATCGCGCTTGTCGAGATCGGGCAGGGCGGCAATCGCGATCCACATGGTCGGCACGCCCGGGAAATAGGTCGCGCGCCTGACCTCGATATCGCGCATCACGGCCTCGACATCGAAGCGCTGGTGCAGCGAGATCAAATTGCCGCGCCGCATTGAGCCGAGCAGCACGACGGTCAGCGCATAGATGTGGAACAGCGGCAGCACGCAGATGACGCGCTCGACCGTGTTGCGCTTCTCGCGCGTCGGCCTGCTCCAGACGTCATAGATCGATACCGCCGCGCTGAGGTTGCCATGGGTGAGCATGGCGCCCTTGGGCAGGCCGGTGGTGCCGCCGGTATATTGCAACAGCGCGACATCCTCGACGCCGATCGCGGGCCATTGCGCCGGCTTGGTCGCGCCGTCGATGAACTGCCTGTGGGTGATGACGGCGGGATTGTCGGGCAGCGCCGTCTGGGGCGTGCCGACCTTGCCCCAATGATCGTCCTCGCAGACGATCAGGCGGTCGAGCAGACCCTTTTCCAGGAATTTCAGCGCGGTCGGCAACAGCGCCGAGAGGTTCGAGGTGACCAGCACCCGCGCCCCGGAGTCGGAAAGCTTGTGCGACAGCGCGATCTCGCCATCGAGCGGCGACAGATGCACGATGCGCGCACCGGCCTTCAGCGCGCCGAAGAAATTGACCGGGTGGTCCGGCGTGTTGCCGAGGAACAGCGCGACCGAAGTGTCCTTGCCATAGCCCGCGCGCAGGAACGCGGCGGCCGCGACCTCGACCAGCGCTTCCAGCTCGGTATAGGTGATGGATCGGTCGCGGAATTCGATGACGGGCCGCGCGCCGTATTCATGCGCCGCGGTCGAAAGCAGGTCAGGCAGCGTGCCGCGCGCGATCGGATCGTCCCAATGCACGCCTTCGGGATAAAACTGTTCGCCGGGACGGGTCATGCGGCCTCGCCAACGTCGTTCCGGGACGATGCGAAGCATCGAACCCGGAACCTCGAGATTCCACAATGCGCAATTGCGCATTGGGGTTCGCGCTTTGCGCGCCCCGGAATGACCGGAGAGAGGAGCGAAAGCCCCATCACGCCGCCTTCGACTTCTCGGCCGCCAGCGACGCGAACGTCTTGCCCTCGGCCGCCAGCCGCTTCAGCAGCGGCGCCGGCTCGAGCGAGGGATCGTTGGTTTCCTTGGCGTAATAGGAGAGGCGATCGGCGATGTGCTTCAGGCCCACCGAGTCGGCCCAGAACATCGGGCCGCCGCGATAGATCGGCCAGCCATAGCCATAGAGCCAGACCACGTCGATGTCGCTCGGCCGCGCCGCGATGCCTTCCTCGAGGATGCGCGCACCCTCGTTGATCATCGGATACATCATGCGCTCGAGGATCTCGTCGTCGGAAACGGTGCGGCGCTTGCGGCCGAGCCGGGTCAGCGTCTCGTCGATCAGCTTCTCGACGTCGGGATCGGGCAGAGGGGCGCGCGAGCCGCCTACATATTTGTAATAGCCTTTGCCGGTCTTCTGGCCGAAGCGGCCGGCTTCGCAGAGCGCGTCCGCGATCTCCGACTTGATGCCGCGGTCCTTGCGCGAGCGCCAGCCGATGTCGAGGCCGGCAAGATCGCCCATCGCGAATGGTCCCATCGGCATGCCGAACTTGGTCACGACCGCGTCGACCTGCTGCGGCAGCGCGCCTTCGAACAGCAGCTTCTCGGCCTGCTTGCCGCGCTGGGCCAGCATGCGGTTGCCGACAAAGCCGTCGCAGACGCCGACCACGGCCGGCACCTTGGCGATCTTGCGCGCGATCGAAACCGCGGTCACCAGCGCGTCCGGCGCGGTCTTGGCCGCGCGCACGATCTCGCACAGCTTCATGACGTTGGCCGGCGAGAAGAAGTGCATGCCGAGCACGTCCTGCGGCCGCTTGGTCTGTTTCGCGATCTCGTCGATGTTCAGATACGAGGTGTTGGAGGCGAGCACCGCGCCCGGCTTGGCATATTGGTCGAGCTTGCCGAACACTTCCTTCTTCACCGCCATGGTCTCGAACACGGCCTCGATGATGAGGTCGGCGTCCTTGACGTTTTCCAGGCCAACGACGCCGGTGATCAGCGCCATGCGTTTGGCGGGGGCATCCGCGGGGATGCCGCCGCGCGCCGCAGTCGCCTCATAGTTCTTCTGCATCACGCCCATGCCGCGCTTGAGCTGCTCCTCGCCGGTCTCGACCAGGGTTACGGGCACGCCGGCATTGGCAAAGGACATGGCGATGCCGCCACCCATGGTGCCGGCGCCGATGATGGCAACGCGCGCGACATTGCGCGGCTTGGTGCCCTCGGGCACGCCCGCGATCTTGTTGGCCTCGCGCTCGGCAAAGAAGGCGTAGCGCTGCGCCTTGGACTGGTCGCCGTTCATGAGCTTGAGGAAACCTTCGCGCTCCTTCTTCAGACCTTCGTCGAAGGGCAGGTCGATGGCGTAGCCGACCGCGTCAGCCGCGGCGAAGGGGGCTTCCAGCCCGCGCGCACGCTTGGTCATCGCGGCGACCGCGTTGGTGAAGATCGAGCGGTCGGCCTTGGCGGCCACCAGCTTCGAGTCATCGTCGCGCAGCTTGCGTAAGGGGCGCTTCTCGGCCAGCACCTTGCGGGCAAAGGCCTCGCCGCCGGTGGCCGGGCCTTCGACGATCTCCTCGATCAACCCGTTCTTCAGCGCTTCGGAAGCTGAGATCGGATCGCCGCCGACGATCATCTTGACCGCGAGTTCAGGTCCCACCGCGCGCGGCAGGCGCTGCGTGCCGCCGGCGCCGGGCAGAAGCCCGAGCTTCACCTCGGGCAGGCCGAGCCTTGCTTCCTTGACCGCGACGCGGAAATGGCAGGCGAGGGCGACCTCGAGACCGCCGCCGAGCGCGGTGCCGTGGATCGCGGCCACGATGGGCTTCGGCGAATTCTCCATCTCGGTCAGCACTTCATGCAGGCCGGGCGGCTTCGGCGGCTTGCCGAATTCGGTGATGTCGGCGCCGGCAATGAAGGTGCGGCCGGCGCAGGTCAACACGATCGCCTTGATTTCGGGATCGGCGATGGCCGCCTTCATGCATTCGAAGATGCCGCCGCGAACCGCGGCGCTCAGTGCGTTGACGGGAGGACTGTCGACGGTGACGATCCCGATGATGTCGCGACGTTCGAGCTTGACCACTTCGTTCACGCTAAGCTCCTTGGATGTTTGTTTTTGGTTGCTTGCCAAATTGCGTCGAGACGCTGTGCGGTTTGCGTTGAGCCGCTGCGTCTCCGACTAATTTCGCACTGCGGAACTAAATTCCACATCTTGACAGCGAGGGTTATTTTGAAGCACGTCCGTTGTCAACGACGACCGTCAACGCGCACTTGGGCCCCAGGCACGATCGGCCAAGACATGAAACGTTCGGCTAAGAAAGGTGCGACCGATCGCAGTTTCGTCGTCGCGCTTTCCCGCGGTCTCGATGTGTTGCGCGCGTTCCAGCCCAATGACGGACTGCTCGGCAATCAGGAGATCGCGGCTCGAACGAATCTGCCGAAGCCAACGGTGTCGCGGTTGACCTACACGCTGACCAAGCTCGGCTATCTTACGCCTGTTCCGCGGTTTGAGAAGTATCAGCTTGCGCCTTCGGCGATGTCGCTCGGCTATGCCGCGCTGGCGAATTTGGGTGTTCGGCATTTGTCCGAACCGTTTCGCGAGGAAGTGATGCGCGAGACCGGCGGCGCGGTCGCCGTCGGCGGGCGCGATCGCCACAGCATGATCTATTTCGGGCAGAGCCGGAACGGGCTCACCCTCGGTGTCCAGCTCGATGTCGGCTCGCGCATCCCGATCGCGACCACGGCGATGGGGCGGGCCTATGTCTGGTCGCTGCCGCCGGAGGAGCGTACCGTCTTGCTCCGCGAGCTGCGCGAACATTACGGCAGCCGCTGGCCCAAGCTGCGCGACGGCCTGGAACGTTCCGGGGAGTTCATCGCCAAACACGGTTTTGCGATGTCGACCGGCGATTGGCAGAACGACGTCGCCGCCGTCGGCGTAGCACTAAAGTTAAATGACGGAACGGGGCCTTATGCGTTTAACTGTGGTGCGCCGGCATTCCGCTTCACGGAAGATCGGCTGCTCAACGATATTGGACCTCGTCTGATGGCGATGGTAAGGAACATTGAAGCGGCGCTGGGTGGAATGACGCCGCAACCGACACAATCAAAAAAACAAGAAAACAAGAAACCAAGACCAGGAGGGAAACTTGCACGTGTGGCCGAAGGGGTCAGATAACCTTCGTCGTCGCTACCGCCGGCGCATGTCGCCGCGCGCGCTTGCCGCGACGACCGAGCGCAGCGAGACGACATGACGCAGGCAGCGCTTGCGCAAGGGCCGGATCCCTTGCTCGCGGTTCGCGACGTCAGCGTCGTGTTCGGCGGCATCGTCGCCTTGAACGGCGTTTCCTTCAACATGCATCAGGGCAATATCCTCGGCCTGATCGGTCCGAACGGCGCCGGCAAGACCACGCTGTTCAATTGCCTCTCCCGGCTCTATCAGCCGAGTTCCGGCGACATCCTGATGGAAGGCCGGAGCATCCTCACCCGGCCGCCGCACCGCATCGCCGAGATCGGCATCGGCCGTACCTTCCAGAACGTCGCCCTGTTTCCCAATCTTTCCGTGCTCGACAATGTCCGCGTCGGTACCCATTCCCGTACCGCCTCCGACATCATCTCGGATTCGCTGAAACTTACCTGGGTTCGCCGCGGCGAGGCGGCCATGAACAGGAAGATTCATGACATCCTCGGCTATCTCGATCTCGAAAGCGTCGCCCACACCACCGTCTCGGGCCTGCCGTTCGGCACGCAGAAGCGCGTCGAGCTCGCGCGGGCGCTCGCGGCCGATCCGAAAATCCTCCTGCTCGACGAGCCCGCCGGCGGCCTCAACCACGAAGAGGTCTATGTGCTCGGCGACCTGATCCGGAAGATCCGCGACGATCGCAAGATCACCGTGCTGCTGGTCGAGCATCACATGGGTCTTGTGATGTCGATCGCCGATCACGTGGTGGCGCTGAATTTCGGCCGCAAGCTTGCCGAAGGCACGCCCGCCCAGGTGCAAGCCGACCCCGATGTCATCAAGGCCTATCTGGGGAGCAAGGACCAATGACGGCGATGCTCAACGTCAAGGACTTGCGCGCCTATTATGGTCACGTGCAGGCCCTGCATGGCCTCAATTTCTCCCTCAACGAAGGCTCGCTCACCACGCTGCTGGGTGCCAACGGCGCCGGCAAGACCACGACCTTGCGGGCGATCTGCAACATGGTGCGCTCGACCGGTGCGATCGAGTTCGAGGGGGCGGCGCTGCTCGGCCGCTCCACCGAGAACATCGTGCGGCTCGGCATTGCCCATGTGCCTCAGGGCCGCGGCACCTTCACCGCGATGACGGTGGAGGAGAACCTCCAGCTCGGCGCCATCACCCGCCGCGACCGCAATGGCATCGTCTC
>Ga0310811_10009028_pt1 | contig 12849 bp, 12 predicted proteins | sample YCmetagenome_FD_207642 | JGI IMG/M metagenome (GOLD analysis project Ga0310811, IMG submission 207642) | Soil microbial communities from experimental microcosm in Duke University, North Carolina, United States - YC | ecosystem: Engineered > Artificial ecosystem > Soil microcosm > Unclassified ...
ACATCACCTACACTGATGCGCTACCACGCTTTTTCCTAAAATGCTACACATCCTACATCACCTACACTGATGCGCTACCACGCTTTTTCCTAAAATGCTACACATCCTACATCACCTACACTGATGCGCTACCACGCTTTTTCCTAAAATGCTACACATCCTACATCACCTACACTGATGCGCTACCACGCTTTTTCCTAAAATGCTACACATCCTACATCACCTACACTGATGCCGATTGCAGCGAGATCTTCTCCTGGCACGCTCCCCTATATTAGCACTGCACGTGTCCCCATGCCGATGTTGCACTGTCCCTCTTTCAGGCGACATCGTGGGTGTGAGTGCCGGGCGGTAGGGAGTGTTTGCCCCTCCTAATAGGTATATTCGGCGTATGGTGAGATTTCTGAAGAGTCTCTGCGAGATTCTTTTTTTGGGGCATGAATGTGTTGGAGTTTATGAGACAAGCCGCACTGTCACGGAGAGAAAGAGAATCTCCCATCATTTCCGTCGTGGCATCTTTTCTCAGTAGGGGCACCATGGCGAATGGCGTCCGCCCCCACCGACCATCTCGCCCTTCTACGAGCTTCTCGAGCGCATGTCCCTGGCGGGAGAAAAGACACCATGACGCCTGGCAGACCAGTGGGACGCCGTCAAACGTTATGGCACACGTTTTCTGTGGCACGCAAAATGGTGGAAGGGTGCAACGCCACGTCTGCGGAGCGAACGGGATCGCGCGAGTTCGCGGACGCCATTCCGTGCCTCCATGGCGTCCCTACTGGCCTGGGGAGCCTTTTCGAGGGTTGCCCAAACGGGTGCAATGAGATTTGTCTGAGTACTACGCGTTCCGGGCGAGCCTGGGGAGCGGTTCGAACGGGGGCGATGACGTTTGACCGGGTACAGACGTTATCTACGTGACATTGGAGATCAACCCCGCCGCTACGCATACAGCCCATCTATAAATGATATAATTTTCAGAGAGTTTCATGTAGATTCGTGCCACTTATTCATTTCGCGACCTACATAAACAGCAATTTTGCAACAGCATCATAATCATAAAAGATATAACTTGACATAGTATGCATTTCTATGTTATAGTTGAAATATAGGCTGAAGTCGGAGTTTTGCTTTGTAAGATCTCACTATGCAAGGACAGCCAAAAATGAGAAAAGAGGCAAGCTAATCGGTACTCCACACATTTTGACTGCTGCTCAGGCGGCATCTCAGCCTCTTCCCCTCTCCGTCAGCTTCAATTACGACAATCTCTTCAAAATTCAGCGTGTGCGCAACCCTTTTGTGCTCAGTCCCGTCAGCTATTCCTCGCTCGCTTCTTACCTGGAATGCCCATGGTGTATGCTGGTGCAAAAGCGAAAGAAGCGCACAAAAGAGCCCACACAAATGATGCAAGCGCGACAGACAACGCTTTTTGGCAAAGGGTGCCCGGATCCACGAATGGTAGGCACCCTTCTCCATACCATCGTGAACGTGCTGCACGACGAGAAAGGTCCGCTTGCACAAGATCTACGTATACGTCTACTCGATAATACTGATGCACTTGCACGATTTATCCAGCAGGATCTTCTTCAGGCATTGCAGCAGGCCGGAAAGATGAATCTGGCGATATTTTTCAATGAGCTGAGCTACGATAAAAGGACGCTCGCGACGACCATAAGCGCGCCAATCCTCCGTTATCAGCAGGAGCTGGCAAAAACCAATACGACCGTTTTTACCGCTTCGGAGCGCTTCCAATGCAAGCTGATCTCGACAAAAAACACGTTTGCAGAGCATCCAGATAGAGGTGGTTATGTCTGCCTGATCGGAGAGTTTGACCAGATTCGTCTGCGCCATGAACAGGGACAGGACCCCCGCAAGCAGCAGGGTATACCGGCGATTATCGAATTTAAAAAAGGTCTGGGTGGGAAAAAGAAAGCGGCGACCAGTCTCCCGGGTCTCTTCGCGGAACTCACGGAGGAAGAGGAGGAGACGAATGAAGTCATACAACCTACCCACGCGCATGCAATGCAGCTCATGACCTACTGGCTCGCATTTCAGACGCGCTGGAACAAAAACGCGCAGTACAAAGAGGCGCGCGGCTTACTTCAAGAAATTCCAATGTCCCTATGTCAGCCTGTGGAGCTGATTCTCTACAACTTAAACGATGGTTGCCAGTACCAGTTAGAACCCAGCGATTACCGGGAAGCCCTTATGGCCCTGATTGAGTGCATTTTTTATCTCAACTGGGCAATGAAAAGTGGCTACGCATGGCAATCGCCTGAGCATGAATGTAGGCGCGCACAGCTGACAGAGCTGCCAGCACATGCCATTCAGGTACAGGTGGGATCGATGCCAATTACCGGACAGGAATGTTATCTCCTGGCGAAAACGGCCTTCGATCGCTTCAAAGAAACTATCAGGTGGAAACAGATCACGCGATAAAGTAGCCAGGATAGCCCTCGCGCACACTCTCCTCCGCAAAACGCGCCGTCAAATCCTCCTCAACCCATGGATAGAGTTCGGGATGTTCATAGAACACCACCATCATCGCCGATTCCTGCTCAAATGCCAGAAATTCCTGCCAGATCTGGCCGATCGTACGCGCTTTATCACTGAGGATCTCTTCGGCTCTGGTGGTAGAGATCAGAATACCACCATGTTGCTCGTCGGGCGTTTGCACCAGAAACACATCCTCCGCAAGCTGCTGTTTTACCCGCACTATTCCCCACGGAGTATACATATCATCAGACATAAATCACAACCCTGCTTTCTGGCATAGTGCCATATCGCGAAGTAGCCCATTGTATCATGCAAGCATTGAAAAGACAGAAACATCCTGGTAAAACAGGCACGACCGGATACTATCGCGCTCACGTGTTGGAGAGCAGAAAGCAAACATACGCCGCACGATAGTAGTGTGTGATTTTTTTCGAACTATAGAGTAATATAGAACATATATTCAAATATGTCAAGTATAGTGAATAAACGGAAACAATCAGAACAGTGACCGTACGAGCCCTCCATCAACCTGCGTCGTCGTGCCTGTAATATACGCCGCCTGCTCCGAGGCCAGAAATGCGACCAGAGAGGCTAACTCTTCGGGCTTGCCCAGACGCTTGAGAGGGATATCCTGCGCAATCGCGTCGAGCACCACTTGCGGGCTGACGCCCTTCGCCAATTGTCCCTGCATGTGATGTCCTGCCAGCAAACGATCCGTGAGGATGCGACCAGGGCAAACATTGTTCACGGTGATATTATCGGGAGCAAGTTCGTTCGAGAGCGACTTTGCCAGCCCGATCACAGCAGGCCGGATCGCATTCGAGAGCAACAAATTATCAATCGGCTGCTTCACAGATGTGCTGACGATATTGATAATACGTCCGCTGCCAGTTGTACGCATAGACGGAAGCACAAGGCGCGTCAGGCGTATGACACTGAGGAGAGTCAGTTCGAATGCGGCCTGCCATTGAGCATCGTTAAAAGAGTCAAATGTTCCGACGGGAGGACCACCGGCATTGTTCACCAGGATATCGATGCGGCCAAACGCGCGGTGCGCGGCCGCAACAAACGCCTCCAGTTCCTCTGGCTTCGTCACATCCACAGGAATGGGCAGAACTTTGCTCCCACTCGCATGCTCAATATCCTGTGCTGCCTGCGCCAGCGCGTCTTTATCACGCGAGCCAATCACGACAGATGCACCCTCAGACGCAAGCGTCTGCGCACTGGCGCGTCCCAATCCCTTACTCGCGGCAAGCACAAGCGCAACTTTGCCTTTCAGACCGAGATCCATATCCGCTCTCCTCCTCATTCCTGTTTTGCAAGGGGATACTGATAGTATTGTATCCCCTGCAAAAAATACTATCTATTTAAACGACAAATTTCCCATCTTTGAGGAAAAGAATGCCATCGATCCAGACTTCGCCCTGACTACGTAGATCGCAGATCATATCCCAGTGCAGTACGGAATGGTTGAGACTGCCGGTTTCGGGATAGCCGTTCCCAAGCGCCATATGGATAGTGCCACCCATTTTCTCGTCGAACAGAATGTTTTTCGAGGCATGGGTGACGCGGACATTGTTGCCGAAGGCAAACTCGCCCAGATAGCGCGCACCCTCATCGAGCTCTAACATTTGCTGCAAGAAGTCCTGACCCTGGCTTGCACTGGCTTCCACCACTTTGCCTTCCTGGAAGACGAGACGCACGCCCTCAACGGCATGACCATTGTAGGCAGCGGGAATCGCAAACTGGACCACGCCATTGGCGCTGTTCTCAACGGGTCCCGTAAAGAACTCGCCGCTGGGGAAATTGCGTTTGCCATCGCTATTAATAAAGCGCCGATCAGCAATAGAGAGCGTGAGATCGGTGCCCGGGCCGACGATATGCACCTGCTTGCGCCCCACCAGCCAGTCGACGAGGCGCTGCTGCTGCTGAGAAAGCTCTTGCCAGCGCGCGATAGGATCTGGATCATTCAGAAAGCAAACGTCAAAGACGAACTCTTCGAACTCGCTTAACGACATATTGGCATCCTGAGCATAGCCATTGGTGGGGTAGAGTGTCAGACACCAGCGGAACGCGCCCGCCTGTTCGCGGCGTTGTGAGGTACCGGCAAGGCTGCGGGAGGCGCGATGGCGTCTGGCAGCGCGAGCAGGATCGATGTTGCTCAGTGCGTGGGGGCTATTCTGAGAGTGAATCGAGAGGCGAGCATCGGCGCGTTCGGCCAGCAATTCCTGCACGGGCGAGATGTGCGAGAGCTGGTCATCGTTACCCTCGCGCAGAAGAATCTCCTCCAGACCCTCCAGCGCAATCACCGGGACCGGATAAGCTCCCACGCGCAATACTTCGCGGTAAACTGCCTCGACGAGGGGAGAGGCCGTGGGAGTGGCATAGATCGCAACGGTTTCGCCCGCACGTAGCGAGAGACAATAGTGCACAAGGGTATGAGCCCAACGATTGAGACGAATGTCTTGCATATGGCAGATCTTTTCCTTGTAGTTTTGTAGTCTAAAGCGATTTTGATCAACATAATATCATGCCGGACAAAATCGCTACAACAGCTGATCTTCCTGCGAAGTGCTACTCTGTGTCCGGATGATCGCTTCAGGTCGGTTTTGCAATGCATCTTCGACGCGCTGCCGATGCTTGGGAAGCGTATTCATTGGCATCTCTCCTGGGAGAAAGAAGCGACATTCTCGCGACTCATCCGTCTCTTGCAAGTGTCCGCCCACGATGCGGCAACGAAAGGTCAACACGACCTCCTGCTTCTGTGGTTTGGAGTAGACACCAACCAGACTCTCGACCTCAACCTCCAGACCCGTCTCCTCTCTCACCTCACGACGCATGGCTTCCTCCACCGTCTCTCCTGGCTCCATACCGCCACCAGGAAGATTCCACCACGCAATATCCCGGCGCAACGCCAGCAGCACCTTCGTGCCAGCAAAAATCACTGCGTATACGCCAACACGAAACAAACGTGTATTTCCCGACGAACTCACAACATCAGTCATATCGCGCCTTCCTAGCATTCTCTGATCTACTTATATCCACGTTTATACCTCTACCTCCATCACGCATTACGCACAAGAGCCATAGACACACACAACAATGTGACGGAAAGCCCAGATCATGGGCTCTTTCTATTATTCCTACTACAATGATCATGATGACAATTTTTCGTACGCAGGACAGGAGAGAAGTAGATGCACCAGAATAACATGGAATAAAGGCCTGTCGCAACGCACTGGTAAGAAAGTGCTTCTATGGTATAGTTTTTTTATATCCTGGTACCAGATCAAGAGATTGTGTTGATGTTTGTCAGTATACAACTCTATTCAAGAACTTGAGAATGCGTTATGCTCGTTGCCTATGGTCCTGACGCCAGTCCGATCGTTGCCGAAGAGACACAACTGACGCAATTGCAGCAGTGGTCCCGCGCGCATACGTTGTATTGTCCCAACTGTCGAGGGGTGGTACATCTCCGTGGGGGACCCGAGAAGCGTACGCAATTGCATTTTGCCCATCAAAAAGGCGAATGCGCATGGAGCACAGAGAGCGAATCGCTGCGCCATATGCGCGGGAAGTCGGTACTGGCCCACTGGCTCCATACCCAATTTCCCAGGGCGACGATCTCGCTTGAGGAACGATTGCCAGAACCGAACCGCATCGCCGATATTTTCGTGCGCCAGAGCGATGATCGCTGCTGGGCGCTTGAATTTCAATGCGCTCCACTGGATATCGAGGAATGGCGCAAGCGCCACAACGCCTATCGTCAGGCTGGGATTCTGGATATCTGGATTATCGGGACTAATCGCCGTGAGAAGCAGGAGGCATTTCTCGAAGCGATCTTGCAGACCACGCACGAGCTACTCTTTCTCGATCCGCAAGTCACGCCTCCCCGCATCTGGCTGCGCTGGCCCATTGATCGTACGCTGGGACAATCCTGGCTTCAGCAGGCGAACGCAACGCAAGAGCTTTCGCTCACGGGCTGGGTGGGTCGCCTGGGCTACGGTGCAACGCTGATTGGCGCACTTGACGAGATACGGCTGGATGCGCAGGGGCACCTGCTCCATCCTGTGCGTACGGCACTGGAAGCTCGTAACCGCCTGCTGCACACGATGAGTACGGCAACGCTACCTGATGCGCAGGATATGAGCGCTTTTCTCCAGCCTCGCGTCAGTGGGGAAGCGCTACAACTCATCCTTCTGCCATTGCTACGCTCCTATCTTCTCGATCCAGATCTTGTGCGTCGCTACAACTACGGGCGAGGTCTACCGGATCAACCGCTTTCAGCAAATGATCTCGCTCGTATCAAAAAAGCGCAGGTCTGGTTGCACAATCTGCACGCACGAGGCTTCACGCCTGAGCAACTACATACCCTGCAACAGGAAATTCCCTTTGTCGGTCCCTATGCGGCCTTTTCCCGCTATATGGAAACACTGCTGGCACTCTCTCATATCCCGGATTGAGTCTGGACCTCAGATGATGCAAGCTGATCGTCACTAAAACCTTATCAGTCCTGGACTTCTGGGCTTCTTCCTTCCCTTTCCTACGACTTTTTGGCATACTATACAATCAGAACATGCGTTACCTGGGGCCAAGACACCATCGGGTCCTATTTGTCTGTCCAGGGCGCTGTTTTGATTCACTATCTGTCTTTCTCCTCTCGAAGCAGGTCTTTAGAAAGGATTCTTTATCTTTATGGTCCTGGGAAATACCCTTTCCAACTGTTTGTATGCGCTGGTGGCCTTTCTCATAGCGCTCAGTCTCTCCCTTGTTTTCAAGTATATTATCCTCAACAGGCTCAAATCCCTGACAGAACATACAAAAAACACCATTGATGACGTTATCGTCTCGATGTTTGTATCGATAAAGCTCCCTGTCTATATTGTTATTGCATTCTATATTGCGATACAATTTCTCGTTCTCCATGCGACCATTCGCAAGATCATCGATGCGATCTTCATTATCAGCGTGGTCTATCAATTAGTGACCGTCGTGCTGATTTTCCTTGATTATAGCGTGGCGCAAAGAGTAAAGGCAGCAAATGGATCAAGTGCCGCACACATCAGAGACATGATCCAGTTGATCGTCAAAGTGAGCCTCTGGGCCTTTGGCTTGCTTTTTATCCTTTCCAACCTGGGAATCAATGTGACATCACTGGTTGCAGGATTTGGCATTGGCGGTGTCGCTGTAGCTCTTGCCGTGCAGAGCATTCTTGGCGATTTATTTAGTTATTTCGCCATTTACTTTGATAAGCCCTTTGTCAAAGATGATTTTATTATCGTCGGTACGCAGATGGGTATCGTCGAAAAAGTAGGGATCAAAACCACGCGTATCCGCGCTTTGCAAGGCGAGGAGCTTGTTATCCCCAATAGTGAGCTGACCTCTACACGCATTCAAAATTTTAAAAAGATGCAAGAGCGGCGCATCGTATTTTCTTTTAACGTGGCCTACGAAACGCCACTCGAGAAATTAGAAAAGATTCCGCACCATGTACGGGACATTATCACCGCATCCGAAAATACACGCTTCGATCGCGCACATCTGCTTTCATTTGGGAACTCAGCCTATTTGTTCGAAGTTGTATATTATGTCCTATCGGGAAACTATAACACCTACATGGATATCCAACAGGCCATTAATTTTCAGCTCATCACTGCTTTCTCTGAGGAAAACATCGAATTTGCCTATCCAACGCAGACCGTACACCTTACACCCAATCGATAATTTGCTTCATTCACGCCCATGGCTCTCATGCACAATGTGTGAGAGCCATGGGCATGAATAGCACAAAACGCGAACGCGCTTCAGGTATATTCTCCCTGCATATCGCGAAAACGGTTTTGTCAGTGCAGGGAAAAGCGTGGACGATCCGGATAGAGACAAAAAAACACCTCCCTGTGATCAGGTATGCTTCACTACTGGCAGCAACGAAGGGATACCAATCGTGCTTGCCAGGAGACGGCTGAATGCAGCATTGCTCTGACGAACATCAGTGGAGCTCAGATGGACCCACTGACAGCCACTGGCCTGTACATCCATGTGTTGGAGCAGGTCGCTCCCAGCCTGAAAGTCCAGCTGGTAGACCACGCCAAAGTCAGCAGGGCAATGGTAGACCTTTCCCAGATCGACGACCGGAAGGGCCTGTGCAGCGGCATACAGTTGTTGGATAGTTGTTGTATCATGAGTGGTGCGTTCCAGACGAGGGAACGGTTGACCAAAGACGGGGAATTGACTGGCAGGACGCAACACATGCAGTGCGGTCGGTTGCTGAGGCGTTTTTCCACATGCGACAAGCAAGAATCCCAACAAGAGTATCCATCCCCAGTGTAGTATTTTCATCGTTTTCTTCTTTCCTGGGCTGGTATATGCATCAGCCCATAGAAGAAGACGTCTGAGCGGCGGATGAGTTCCTGCTGAGGAGTCGTGTGGCATGTTTGTGTGAATTGTTGAATTACGGTGCCTATTTTTTGGGCATATCATCCATAGAATGAACAAAGAGACATTGATTATACTCTACAACAAGATCAAATGAGTAAAATCAGGATACCATCTTGTCTTATCACACTGACGACCTCCTTCGCCGCTGAAGTACACCACGCAAGATGAAACATTTGGCTATCCCCACATGAGATATTTTTGATCTCGGCGGCTCAAATGAAGAACAAACAAACGCTGAAGAAGGAGCAATTGTCCTCTATTTTCTCTCTATCAAGGAGCATAAAATAACTATGACATCAGACAGAAACTCCCAGCATCCTGCGGATCTCCTCACAAAGGAGGCGATACGCGAGCACGTCTGGCAAGCCTTGCGCAAGGTGGCGCGACCGGATTCGCGTTTTCATTGGAACTTTGCAGAGTTTATTACTGACTATGAAGGTTCTGAGGATGGAGCACGACGTATTCAGGAACTTCCCGCATGGCAGAATAGCACATTGATGTTTATCACACCGGACAACAATCTGGAAGTGCTGCGCCGAAAAGCGATGGAGGATGGGAAGCGATTTGTGATGTCCACATATGGCATCGCACGTGGGTTTCTCTATATCGATCCGGCGCGTATTCCAGCGCAAAATTATGGTTGGGCGGCGACATTGGACGGCATGGATCGTTTTGCGCTGCCCCTCGGACTGGCAGAAGTTGCGGCGCTTGGCAAGTTCGATCTGCTGGTAACAGGTGCATCGGCCATCAGCACGTCAGGTGTCCGCTTTGGCAAAGGGCATGGCTACTTCGACCTGGAATGGGCCATGTTTTCTGAGACGCACTGCCTGACCGAGAACCCGACCGTTGTCTGCGCGGGACATGATGTGCAGGTAGTTGAAGTCGCCCTGCCCGGTTCCGTGTTCGATACGCGCGTTGATCTCATTGTGACCCCAACACAAACGATTACCGTCCCCGCAGAATATGGACATCAACCGGGGCATGTCGTCTGGGAACGCCTTGAGCCTGGTATGCTGGAGCGCATCCCCGTTTTACAAGAACTACGACAATTACAGGAGTTACAGAGCTAATGGCGACAGAACAAGAAGCGCAGAGCGGTACGATTGAACAGCGCGGCATCGAAGTCGTACCAGAAAATGAGCGGCGGGGACGCCCACGCGACCTCTTTTTCCTCTGGCTAGGAACCAATGCGAATGTATTTTATATTATCAATGGTGCGTTGCTTATTTCCCTGGGATTATCTTTCTATCAGAGCCTGGGAGTTATTCTTGTAGGAAACCTGGCTTTCTTTTTGCTGGGGTTGACCAGCATTCAGGGACCACGCACGGGGACTGCGACCTTTGCCATTAACCGCGCCTCATTCGGTCCTAATGGTGGACGCCTGCTCTCCTTTTTTAACTGGTGCACACTGATTGGTTTTGAAGGTTCTGGTTTAGCGCTGGCCGTGATTGCCATTCTCACGCTGACGCATGCGGTTGGCATAACGTTTAGCGATGCAGCGTGGTTCAAGATTGTGGTGATCCTCGTTGTTGCGGCGGTACAGATCTATCTCCCGACCGTAGGGCATGCGGCAATCATGGCATTTCAAAAGGTGCTGGCCTGGATTTTCCTGCTGTTCTTCATCATTGTAGCCGTGATGGTTGCAGGCAAAGTGCAGCTCTCGGGAGGACAAAGCGGTTCTTTTGCGGCGATGACGGTAGGATTTGCCCTGATGGTCTCGGGAGGCGGTATCTCCTGGGCGAATACGGGCAGCGATTACTCGCGCTATCTGCCGAAAACGGTGCGCTCCGGACCAGTCATCTGGGCTTCTTCTCTTGGAGGAATGATCCCTGCTGTACTGCTCGAAATCCTGGGAGCGGCCGTTGCAACACGCCTGCCGGGGGCCTCTGATCCTATCTCCGGGCTACCATCAGCGCTGGCTGGCTGGTTTCTTGTCCCCTATTTACTGCTGCTCTGCGTGAACATGCTGGCGGTGAATGCCATTGATCTGTACTCTTCCGGTTTGACCTTGCAGGCGCTGGGGCTACCACTTAAACGCTGGCAGGCCACGACTGTCGATATGGTGATTTGTACGGTCCTGGCGGCGATTGCGATTTTCTCTTCGAGCTTTAATACGCTGTATGGCGAATTCCTTTCGTTGCTCATTATTTTCCTGGCTCCCTGGTGTGCGATCTATCTGATGGACGCCTGGATGCGCCACAATATCTATGATGTTCCAGGATTATTTGCGCGCTTGGGAGGCCCTTACTGGTATCAAGGCGGCATCAATCCAGCCGGGATCATTGCGCAGATTGTGGGTATGATTGCTTCTGCGCTCTGGTTAAACTCTACTTTGATTGTGGGGCCGCTCGCAAAGCTCTTTCACAACTCTGATATGAGCGTTTTTACCGGCTTCATTGTCGGCGGTGTCCTGTACTGGCTGCTTGCGCGTTTTGTGTTTGCACACAAAACGGTAACGGCGAAGGCAGAGTTAAGTGAGGTTGAGGTGCGGTAGACGATTTGCAAGGTACCCGGTGGCATGGGTACCCTCTATGCTATGTTGTAGGGTTCGCAACGCAGGTCAGCAAATGACCATGCGCAGTATTTTGTAGAAGCGCGGCGGGTCTATGCCCAATACGCATCAACCAGAGAAAGGGTGAGTTATTGGAGATGGCCGGTGGGGGCCGCGGACCGGCATAAAGCCCGGTCAATACGCATCAACCTAAGAAAGGATGAGGTATGCGAGAGGGCCAAAGGGAGAGCGACCAGCTTTTTCGCGCTCGTGGTTGGATGCGAAGGGCACCGATCCTAGCGCGTTCCTGCGGCGGAGCCAGGGAAATCGAGCGAGTTCGCAGGCACTCCCTCACCTCGTCAATGGATCAGTAGAGGCACGGTGGAGCCGCAGCGGAACTGTGCCTCTACTGTCACCAACGTCGTGGCCGGGGCCCACAATGGGTTTGTTCCTGCCCGCGTGCCCCACCGGCCATCTCCAATGGCTCATCTATTCTTAGGTTGATGCGTATTGGACCGGCATAAAGCCCGGTCCCTACCTGTTCTGTTTTGCGGGTCGTATCGTCTTTGGCAAGGGGGCACCGATGCTCCCACTCCTCGAAGAAGGGCTGAGGTAGGGGACCGGGCTTTATGCCGGTCCGCGCCCCCCCACCGGCCATCTTGCCCCTCAGGTTGATACGTATTGGAGAGGCAGGAAGCGCGATCCCGATGTGTGCAGAAGGGCGAGATGGCCGGTGGGGGCGGACGCCATTCGACATGGCGTCCCTACTGGGCACGATGGTGGTCAGAAATGATGGGAGCGTCACCTTCTTTCCGTGACAGGGCAGGCGAGCGGCGACTCTACGGGTTGTTCACTTTGAGTTTCAAGACGGCATCCAGATCGTCGATAAAGAAATCGCGCTCTGGTTTGCCTTCGGCGAGTTGATACTGATGACGTTCTGTCTCCAGGGTATGGTACTTCTCGGCCAGATTGCCAGCGCTGATGGAGGCGCAGAGACGCACGGTACAACCTCCGTTCAGAAGCGTGTTGATGCGTTCGTAGTAATCTTTGTCTCCACTGACGATGATATAGATGCTGGGATCGGTGTGCGTGCTTTCGTCGATGATACGTTCGATGAGCACGAAGTCCGACAGGTTCTTGCTGGATTGCCCGGTCTGAGGCTCACCGCTCGGCGTCTGAAGCTGGAAACCGACCTGCTCCAGTTCGAGTTTGACGCTGGCGAGATCGCGAATGTTGCGCGGATCAGCACAGGCCCAACAACAGACGACTTCGCCAAAACGAGCAGCATAGGTGACGAGCATCTCGCCGACCTCCCTGGCCGTCATGCTGGCGGGCATGAGGGGGCGGAGATTTTCGTAATCGACGAATAATCCCACGCGTTTCTCATGGGATGGCGGCGGCGGCAGGACGATGGGCTCGGTCATACGACT
>Ga0310811_10009029_pt1 | contig 12849 bp, 10 predicted proteins | sample YCmetagenome_FD_207642 | JGI IMG/M metagenome (GOLD analysis project Ga0310811, IMG submission 207642) | Soil microbial communities from experimental microcosm in Duke University, North Carolina, United States - YC | ecosystem: Engineered > Artificial ecosystem > Soil microcosm > Unclassified ...
GAATTCGGCGTCGGGCGGGGCCTCTACAAATATGACTACGACGTCGCCAACGTGCCGATGAGCGAGAGCCACGAACGGTTCGATGAGAACCTGGCGATCATCCGCGCTCTGTGGACGCAGGAGAACGTGACGCATCATGGCCGCTGGACCACGCTGGAGGACCACACGCTGGGACCGCGGCCGGTACAGCAGCCGACGCCGCCAATTTGGGTCGCGGCCGTGCGTACCGAGGCGACCTATCGATGGGCCGGTGAGAACGGCTTCAACCTGCTGACAGCGCCGTTTTTCTTCACCGACCATCGGGAACAGCAGGCCCTGCTCGCCATCTATCGCGACAGCCTGCGCGCCAATGGCCACGAACCGGCGAGCAAACAGGTCATGGCCGTGTATCACATGTACTGTGCGGCAAGTGACGCCGATGTCGCTGACTTCGCCGACCCGGCGCTGCGGCGCTATCAGGCGTTCACCAAGGCAACCGACCTTGCACGCCAGGCGTACCGCGACCCGGTGGCTTACAAGGATTGGAAAGGCTTCTTCGAGAACCGCGAGACGATAACGCTGGAGCAGATGAAGGCAGAGCGCGCGGTGATCGGGCGGCCGGAGGAGTGCATCGCGAAGCTCCGGCTGCTGTCGGAATGGTTCGGCATCACGTATTTCAGCTTCGAGGTGAATTTCGGTGCACTGCCCCATGACGAGGTGATGCGGTCCATGCGTCGGTTCGCCGAACGGGTCATGCCGAAACTGCGGTGAACGCCGGGACCTGCGCTGCGCCGGTTGACCTGGCTCAATGCACCGGCAACATCATCCGCTAGAAGTCGACGGTCCCAGCCAGGAGACGCACCATGCACGCCGCTGACGTCATGACACCTGATGTGATCTGCGCCACGCCGGAAACGCCTCTGCCGGAGCTCGTGCGCCTGATGCTGGATCACCACATCGGTGCGCTGCCGATCGTGGACGATGGCGCGGTGGTCGGCATTGTGACGGAAGGCGACCTGTTGCGACGAGCCGAGATCGGCACCGAGCGCCGCCCCTCGCGCTGGCTGGAGTTCTTCACGTCAATCGACGCACTCGCAGCCGACTATACGCGTGCCCATGCACACAAGGCGTCGGAGGTCATGACGCACGAGGTGGTGACCGTGCCGGACGCGATGCCGCTGGCCGAACTCGCCCATTTGATGGAATCACGCAAGTTCAAGCGGCTGCCGGTGATACGCGACGGCAGGCTGGTGGGCATCGTCGGCCGCCGCAACCTGTTGCAGGCGTTGGCAACGCGGCTGTCCACAGCGCCCGTCACGACCGACGACAAGACGATACGCAATGCATTCTATGCGGAAGTTCGCCGCCAACCCTGGGCGTCTGCCGCATCGTCGGTGAATGCCGTGGTGGCGGATGGGGTTGTTCACTTGTGGGGGGTCGTACAGGACGACACGCTGCGTCAGGCAATCGTCGTCGCGGCGGAGGGCGTCGAAGGCGTCAAGGCAGTAGAGGACCACTTGGATCATCCGCGCGTGGGCGACCTGATCGACCGCCCGAACTGGCCCAGCCCCGCGCGGCCGTAGCTTATCCTTCACGCAGGAACTGCCGCGCCCTCGCTTTCGTCATCGGTGCTGTCCGGCGATCACCCTGATCGGACCGCCCCGGAAACTCACCCAGGTTCTCCAGAAGTTCGGCTTCCTCGACGAGCTCGATCGGGAAGGGATGGGCGACCATCGGATTGGGCAGCAAGCCGGCGCCAGGATGCTCGACGATCGCCTGCAATTCGCGGGCGCGTTCGAGGTACTCATCCTCCCGCCCATTCGGGCTGCCAGCTTCCAGCCACATGCGGCGCGCACGCGCTCGGATCTCCCTGTCATGCTGCTTCTCGTTCTTGGCCATGGCGGCCTCCTATGCCTGACAGGAAAAGATTAGTCGCCAGTTGGCCCGTGGCGCTTTGATACAGATCAATGCTGCCCTCCGTTAATACTCCGATATTCTTCGTGAATCAGCCACGGAGTGCGATCGATGCGCCGGCTTGATGATGTCGGGGAAGCGACTCTCGATTGCGTCCGCTGGTTCGCAGATCTCCGTTTGGATGACGTGCCGCTGGTGGGGGGAAAAAACGCGTCGCTCGGCGAATTGTATGCGAATCTTGGTGGCGCCGGCGTCAGCGTGCCCAACGGCTTTGCCCTCACCGCCGCTGCCTATCGCGACGCGCTGACTGCGGCGGACGCCTGGCCGCGATTGCATGCTCTTCTCGACGGATTGGATGTGACCGACGTGGTCCTGCTCGCCGAGCGGGCTGACGCGACGCGCCAGATCATTTACGATGCAACCGGCACTCATGCGCTACGTCGAACAATCGTCCAGGCCTATCGCGAGCTCGAAGGCGACTATGGGCCGGACGTTGCGGTCGCCGTCCGCAGTTCCGCCACTGCCGAGGATCTGCCGACGGCAAGCTTCGCCGGTCAGCACGAAAGCTATCTGAACATCAGCGGCGCCGATGATGTGGTAGAGGCCTGTCGGCGGTGCTTTGCCTCGCTGTTCACCGACCGAGCCATCGTCTACCGCGTCAATAACGGCTTCGACCATTTCAAGGTCTTCCTGTCAGTTGGCGTGATGAAGATGGTTCGCTCCGATAATGCGTCGAGCGGCGTGATGTTCACTCTGGACACCGAGTCCGGCTTCCGCGACGTGGTGTTCATCACCGGCGCGTATGGCCTGGGCGAGAACGTCGTGCAGGGCAAGGTCGATCCCGACGAGTTCTACGTGCACAAGCCGACCTTCCTTGCCGGTCATCGCGCCGTGCTGCGCCGTTCGCTCGGTCAGAAGCAGTTCGCGCTGCGGCTTGCGCAGGGCCATGTCGGATCGACCACGCGCGACCAGGTGATGACGGAGGCTGCGCGTTCCCGCTTCTGCATTGATGATAGCGACGTGCTGATGCTCGCCGAGTACGCAATCCGCATCGAGCAGCACTACTCCGCCGAAGCCGGCCATGCTGTGCCGATGGATATCGAGTGGGCCAAGGATGCCGAGGATGGCAAGCTCTACATCGTGCAGGCTCGGCCGGAGACGGTGGCATCCCGCCGCACCGGTGACACCTTCGAAAGCTACACTCTGACCGGTAGCGGGAACGTGCTGGTCAGCGGCAAGGCTGTCGGCGAGAAGATTGGCAGCGGTGTCGCGCGGGTCATCAGCAGCGCCGACGAACTGGAGACCTTTCGCCCCGGCGAAGTGCTGGTCGCAAGCATTACCAGCCCCGACTGGGAGCCGGTGATGAAGACGGCCGGGGCCATCATCACTGATCGCGGCGGCCGCACCTGCCATGCGGCGATCGTCGCGCGCGAGCTCGGCGTGCCTGCGGTGGTAGGCAGCGAATTTGCCACCACCACGCTGAAGACCGGACAGCGGGTCACGGTGTCCTGTGCCGGCGGCGAAGTGGGTCAGGTCTTCGACGGCGACGTGTCGTTCGAGGTCACCAAGCTGCCCGCCAGCGCGCTGGTGATGCCGCGGACGCATATCATGGTGAACCTCGGCAATCCCGACCTCGCGTTCCGAACAGCGATGATGCCGAATGAGGGCGTCGGCCTGGCACGTATGGAGTTCATTATCAGCGAACACATCGGCGTGCATCCGATGGCGTTGATCCACCCGGACAAGCTCACCGCCGAGGAGCGCCTGCGCATCGCGACGCTGTCGCGCAATGACAGGTCGCCGCGCGAGTTCTTCGTGCGCACGTTGGCAGAAGGCGTCGGCACGATCGCTGCCGCGTTCTGGCCCAAGCCGGTGATTATCCGGCTGTCGGACTTCAAGACCAACGAATACGCGCAGCTTCTCGGCGGTAGGCCGTTCGAGCCGGTCGAGACCAACCCGATGCTCGGCTTCCGGGGCGCATCGCGTTACGCGCATCCCGCCTATGAGGAGGGGTTCGCCCTGGAATGCGAGGCGCTGCGGCGCGTGCGCGACACCATGGGGCTGATCAACCTGAAGGTCATGGTGCCATTCTGCCGCCGGGTCGAGGAGGCGGAGCGCGTGATCGCGGCGATGGCCCGTCACGGCCTTGAGCGTGGTGTCGACGGGCTGGAGATCTACGTGATGTGCGAGATCCCCAACAACGTCATCCAGGTTGACGCATTTGCAAAGGTGTTCGACGGGTTCTCGATCGGCTCCAACGACCTCACGCAGTTGACGCTTGGCGTGGACCGCGATTCGGAGATCGTCGCGTTCGATTACGACGAGCGTGATCCGGGGATGCTGGAGATGCTGCGTCTGGCAGTGGAGGGCGCGCATCGCAACCACCGCCACGTTGGCATCTGCGGTGAGGCCCCTGCCAACTACCCTGACATCGCGCAGTTCCTCACGCGCCTGGGGATCGACTCGATCAGCGTCAACCCGTCCAGTCTGCCGCGCACCATCGCTGCGGTGAAGGAGGCCGAAGGGAAGGTGGCGAACTAGGGTGCGAGACCTTTTATCTGGAGCGGCCCCTCCTATATTCGGCCTCGAGAGCCGATTGGCCTCGCGTCCAGGGAATTTCTCATGATGGCAATGGAAGCGGCGGGTCAGGTTAGACGGGGCCGAGGCCGGCCCAAAACCTTCGACCGGTCGGTCGTGCTGGACCGGGCAATGAAGTTGTTCTGGGAACGTGGCTACATCGGCACCTCGTTTGACGATCTGATCGGTGCCATGGGCATCAGCCCGTCCAGTTTTTACAACACGTTTGGCAGTAAGGAACGCCTGTACCATGAGGCTGCCGAAGCCTATATGGAGCAATCCCGCAAATGGTTTGCTGCCGAGCTGGAGGCACCCACCGATACTAAGACCGCCTTCCACCAATTGCTGATAAAGGGCGCCCAGGAGATCACCCGTGACGACCAGCCCGCGGGCTGCATGATCTCGCTGGCATGCATCCAGGTACCGCCGGCGCTCGAGCCAGTGCGACAGATGATGGCGGGATACCGGTGCGGCGCGGAAGCAGCCATGGCGGAGCGAATCCAGCGTGGCATCAAGGAGGGCGATGTGCCCGATAGCACGAACGTGCAAGCGCTCGCCGCATTCTACAGTGCATTATCACGGGGTATGGCGGTTCTCGCTCGAGATGGGGCAACCCGGGACCGCTTGCTGGAGATCGTGGAAATCGGGATGCGAGCCTGGCCAGGTGCGCCGCCCGACTGACTACGAGCTTCACGAACTGGGGCGGCCGCTCCACTAATCCTTGAACCTCGGTCACTCAGTTCCTAACTCCGCATTTAGGAGCGATCGCTCCAATTAACCCAATCGAGGAGGGACTGTGGTGGCACGCCCATGGGCTGGCCGGCCGGTCCAAGGGCACTGGTATGAACGAAGTTACGCAGACCGCGCTGGGCATTGGCGAGATCCCCCGCACCGTGGAAGGCAAGCTACGTCCGCGCACCAGAAGGCGGGTTGGGCTCCTGGCCGGATTGGGGGTGCTTGCCCTTGTCGTCATCGGCGGTGGCCTCCTTTGGAGTGAGCACGGCGCTCCTGCCGCCCAGGCAGTGCCGCCCCCGCCGCCGTTGGTTACCGTCAGCCCGCCCCTGCAGCGGACGGTTCAGACCACGGCCCGCTTCCTTGGTCAGTTCTCGGCGGTCGATACCGTCGAACTGCGCGCGCAGGTCGGCGGCACTCTCACAGGTATCGACTTCAAGGATGGGCAGATCGTGCACAAGGGCGATCCGCTGTTCGTCATCGACCCGCGACCGTTCCAGATCAGGCTGGATCAGGCCATGGCCCAGTTGAACACGGCGGAGGCAAAGGAAACCCTGAGCCGGGTTGAACTGTGGCGAGCGCAACAACTCAAGCAGACCAGCTTCGGTACCGCCGAGACGGTAGACCAGCGCGCAGCAGATCTGCGCACGAACCAGGCTGCCATCGAAACCGCGAAGGCTGCCATCAGGGATGCGTCGCTCGATCTGGAGTTCTCACGGGTCACCGCGCCATTCACGGGCCGCATCGGCCGGCATCTTGAATCGGTCGGCGATCTGGTGAGCGGTAGCCGCGGCGGATCCGGCCCAACGACGCTGCTTGCGACCGTCGTGTCGCTCGATCCTATCTATCTCGACTTCGACATGAGCGAATCTGACTATCACGCCTGGCAGCGTGTCAATCATGGCGCCACACCGCATGCCGACGTTGCGATCAGCCTCGATGGCGACGGGGACTTCAGCCACCACGGCACGCTGGACTTCATCGACAATACGGTGAACCGCAGCAGCGGCACGATCCGTGCGCGCGCCACCGTGCCGAATCCTAATCTCTCGATCACGCCGGGTCAGTTCGCGCGGCTTATCGTGGATCTGGGCAAACCGGCACCGGTCCTGCTGGTCCCGGCGGCTGCCATTGTGCCTGACCAATCGGAGCACATGGTGATGACCGTCGCATCCGATGGAACGGTCGTGCCGAAGGTCGTTGAGCTGGGAGAGCTCGATCATGGGCTCCGCGTTGTTCGCAGCGGCCTCGAGGCAAGCGACCGCGTCATCATCAATGGTCTGGTGCGTGCAAGGCCAGGAATGAAAGTGACGCCAGCCGCCGGCACGATCACGCCGGCTCCGTCTGGCGCTGCAAGCTAGGACGACCACCATGCGCTTCACGCACCACTTCATCGACCGTCCCATTCTGGCGACGGTGATCAGCGTCTTCCTGATGCTGATCGGACTCGGCGCGCTGGTGATCCTGCCGGTTGCGCAATACCCGGAGATCGTCCCGCCGACCGTCCAGATCACAACGGTCTATCCCGGCGCCTCCGCCGAGGTGGTCAGCAAGACCGTTGCCACGCCGCTCGAGCAGGAGATCAACGGCGTCGAGGACATGATCTACATGAGCAGCCAGTCGACAGGCGACGGCAAGCTCACCCTCACGGTCACATTCCGTATCGGCACCGACCTGAACGTGGCGCAGATGCTGACGCAGAACCGCGTGCAGGATGCGTTGCCTCGGCTGCCGGAGGATGTACAGCGCCTTGGCGTGCAGGTGCGTAAGGCGACACCGAACATTCTGCTCGCCGTGCACCTCTATTCGCCAGATGGGTCGCGTGACAACCTCTACTTGTCGAATTATGCGACGTTGCATGTGAAAGACGCGCTGGCGCGGCTTCCGGGCGTTGGCGATGTGCAGCTTTTCGGCGCCCGCGACTACGCGATGCGCATCTGGCTCGATCCCGACAAGGTGGCTGCCTACAATCTGAATGCCGACGAAGTACTCGCGGCACTGCGTGCGCAGAACGTGCAGGTATCAGCGGGTATCCTCAACCAGCCGCCGGTTGCCGGGACCCCGGCTTATCAGCTCAATGTGCAAACGCTCGGCCGGCTTACGACACCTGATCAGTTCGCCGACATCGTCCTGAAGAACGACGGGCAGGGACGCGTGACCCGTTTGCGCGATGTCGGCCGTGTTGAAGTCGGCGCGGCGGATTACGGATCCACTGCCTACATGGACCGCGCCGAGGGCCTGCCATTGCTGATCTTCGCGCAGCCTGGCGCGAATTCGCTCGCAGTGGAGCACGAGGTTCTTTCGACAATGCAGGACCTCAAGAAGGATTTTCCGCCGGGCGTCAGCGACATCGTCATCTACGATCCGACAATCTTCGTGGGGAAGTCCGTGCATGAGGTGGTGACGACGATATTCGTCGCGATCCTGCTCGTTGTCGGCGTCGTTTTCCTGTTCCTGCAGACTTGGCGTGCCTCGCTCATCCCGGTCATCGCCATTCCGGTCTCGCTCGTCGGCACCTTCATCATTCTCTACGCGCTCGGCATATCGCTGAACAATCTCTCGCTGTTCGGACTGGTGCTTGCAGTCGGCATCGTGGTCGATGACGCAATCGTCGTGGTCGAGAACGTCGAACGCAACATCGCCGCCGGCATGATGCCGAAGGAAGCGGCGCATCGCACAATGGACGAGGTGGGCGGCGCGCTGGTCTCCATCGCGCTAGTGCTGTGCGCCGTGTTCGTTCCATCCGCCTTTCTCTCCGGCATTTCCGGCCAGTTCTTCCGCCAGTTCGCTGTGACCATCGCTGCTTCGACGGTGATCTCCTGCTTCGTATCGCTGACGTTGAGCCCGGCGCTTTGCTCGCTGCTGCTGAAGGCGCACCACCCGCACGAAGCCGGCAAACGGTCACTTGCGGGGCGGTTGCTGCATGGCGGCTTCGGCTATTTCAACCGCGGTTTCGAGCGCATGTCGGACGCCTATGGCGCGTTGACCAGCCGCCTTGTGCGGGCGCTAGCGGTCGTCGTGGTGGTCTATGTCGGCCTTATTGCCACTGCCGGGGTTGAATTCAGCCGTGAGCCGACTGGCTTCATCCCAGAACAGGATCAGGGTTACCTGATCACCGTCCTGCAGCTCCCGCCTGGCTCTAGCCTGCAACGCACTGAGCAAGTGGTGAAGCGCGCGGTCGACATCATCCTGAAGACGCCTGGCGTTGAGCATGTCGCTCCGTTCGCGGGGCTGGATGCGACCACTTTCACGGTGGCATCAAATGCAGGAACGATCTTCTCGGGCTTGCCGTCGCTGTACAACCACGACATTCCAGGGATCACGGCCAACTCCGTACTGGCCGATCTTCGCAAGCGCCTTTCGGTGATCCAGGAAGCGTACGTCCTGACGATCCCTCCACCGCCCGTGCAGGGCATCGGCAATTCCGGCGGGTTCAAGATGATGCTGGAGGACCGCGCTGGCGTCGGCACCGAGGCGCTTGTCAAAGCCGCCAACACGCTGGTAGCGGCGGCGAACAAGGATCCCAGCTTTGCCGGTGTATTTACGCTGATCAATGCGGGGTCACCGTCGGTTTATGCCGATGTCGACCGCCTCAAGGCCGAGAAGGTCGGGCTGACACCAACCGACGTCTTCAACGCGCTTCAGGTCTATCTTGGTTCACAGTACGTCAACGATTTCAATTTCCTGGGGCGCACCTACGAGGTGATCGCCCAAGCGGATACACGGTTCCGTCGCGACAGCCAGGATCTCATGGGATTGAAGGCGCGTAACAGCGCCGGCGAAATGGTGCCGATCGGGACGGTTGCGCAACTGAAGGACGCAACCATCCCCTACCGCGTGCCGCGTTATAACTTGTATCCGGCGGCGGAGGTGCAGGGTGTCGCGGCGCCAGGCGTCGCCACCGGCACGGCCCTGCACAGGATGGAGGAGCTCGCGGCGACGGTGCTGCCGGCTGGCGTCGGCTATGAGTGGACCGAAATCGCCTACCAGCAGGAACAGAAGGGCACGCCGACGATGCTGGTATTTGGCGCTGCCGCGCTATTCGTCTTCCTGGTGCTGGCTGCGAACTACGAGAGCTGGAGGCTGCCGCTGGCAGTCGTGCTGATCGTGCCGATGTGCCTGCTCGCCTCCGTCACCGGGCTGATGTTCCGGGGCATGCCGATCGACATCCTGGCGCAGATAGGTTTCGTTGTGCTGGTCGGTCTGGCGGCGAAGAACGCCATCCTGATCGTCGAATTCGCGCACCAGGCACAGGAGGCCGGTAGTCCAGCGGCGGAAGCAGCGGTCAGCGCTGCGCGGCGCCGGTTGCGGCCGATTCTGATGACATCGCTTGCCTTCATCCTTGGCGTTGCGCCGTTGGTGGTGGCGACTGGCGCGGGCGCCGAGATGCGTCAGTCGCTCGGCACCGCGGTGTTCGGCGGCATGCTCGGCGTGACCGGCTTCGGCCTGCTGTTTACGCCAGCCTTCTATACGCTGGTGCAGCGGTTTGGCAGCTCGCGCCGACAGCCTGTAGCCTCGACAGGTTTGGCGGCGCCATCATCGGCGGGAGACTGAGCGGGGGAGGGGGCGGCCTTAACCCCGCATCAGCACGATATCGAACGTCACCTGCTGCGCGCCCGATTCCTTCCCTTCGGCCGCCACCGGATCGACGATCAGTGCATCCTTCCGCCGGGCGCTGTTGAGCCAGGTGTCCTTCTCGTTCCAGGGATCGCCCTTGAAGTACATCTGCGTCACCAACTGTTCATTCACACCGGTGACGCTGAAATGGATATGGGCCGGCCGCATCCGGTCCGGCCCGGTCGGGTAGGCAGCCGGCCGGATCGTCTTGAACGCGTAGTGCCCGCTCGCATCCGTCGTGGTCACTGCGAACCCGGCGAAGTTCGGATCGATCGGGGCGGTGTTGGAGTCGTGCGGATGGTCGTAGCGGCCCTTGCCATTGGCCTGCCAGATCTCAACCCGAGCGCCCGCCACCGGCGCCCCGGCGGTCGTCAGCACCTGGCCGCTGAGATACAACACCGTACCCGCGGCACGCCCACCCATCGTCAGGTCACCCGTCTCAACCGGCGTTCGGCGCACCGGATAGAACGGGCCGAGAATCTGGTCGGGCGTACGGATCAGCAATTCCGTGTCTGACATGGCGAATTCCTCCTGCCCGTCATGATCGCGCCACCCTGCCGGCCAGCGCAAGCAGCCTATGCGACGCCCACGTCGTCCGCCTGACGGATCTCGCCGTGCGCCATGATCTCCTGCCAGAGCCGCATGATGCTGTGCATCGTCGCCTCGGCCACCAGGCAGTGGCCCTGGTCGTCGACCGCGTAGAAGGCCGCCTCCAGGTCGCCGCGGACACGGCGGAGCGCGCTGGTCAGCACGTCCAGGCACTCGATGACCTGCCCGGGCTCGGGCAGCGCCACGTGGCGCTGAATATCGGCGGTGCGGAAGGCACGCATACCGTGCACCGCGACGCTGGCTCCCTCACGGGCCAGTTCCCAGAACACCCGCACCACGGGGGGCATCCGCTGGATCAGCGCCAGCAGGTCGCGCGCCTCCTCCGGGTTGCAGCCGACCAACGGATGCGGCGCGGCTGGTGCGGCCGGCGCGAGACCCAGGGCGCGCAGGACCTCGTGCTCCAGCCACCGGCGCACTTCGGGCGGCGCGGCCTTGATTTCGTCTGCTGACAGCGTGATACCAGCCATGTCCGCTCTCCCATTCGTCCAGATTGAAGGCCAGCGTCATGGCGGGTTTGCCGCTCCGCCGCATTGATCCCGATCAAGCATGAGCTTTGCGTTGAAGCGCCGTCTCGCCGCCGCCTGGCTGCACGACCGGCGGCAGTTTTCCCGTCCCTGGTTGGCGCGTAGCTGCCCGATCTGCGGCTACACCGGCATGTTCATCAGCGTCGGCCATCCGCCGCGCTGGGATGCGCGCTGCCCGCAATGTGGCAGCCGCGAGCGGCATCGGCTGATGCATCTATGGGTCCACGAAGGCGGCGGCGACCGTCTTGTCGGCAAGCGCATCCTTCACTTCGCCCCGGAGAAGGCTGTGGCGCAGCGAATGCGCGGCAATCCGCTGTACGAGACGGCCGATCTGAACCAGCCGGGCGTGACGCATCGGGTGGACATCATGGGCACCGGCCTGCCGGATGCGTCCTATGACGTGGTGATCGCCAACCACGTATTGGAGCATATCGACGACGATCGCGCCGCGATGCGCGAGCTGTTCCGATTGCTCAAGCCGGGCGGCATCGCGGTGCTCAGCGTCCCGCTGAATGCGTCGCGGCATGAGACCTATGAAAACGCTGCCATCCACGGCACGGCGGAACGCTTCGCACATTTCAGCGCCGAGGACCACAAACGTTACTACGGTCTCGACTTCACCGATCGTCTCGCGACCGTGGGATTCGTCCCTTCGGTGTTCCGTCTGCCGCCTGAAGACGAAGTCTGCTACGGCCTGCAACGTGACGAGTGGCTGACAGTCGCCACCAAGCCCAAGTAGTTTCAGTCGGTACGGGTTTGGTCGGCCCGTATTGCTTCGAGCACTGCCGCGGTCGTGATGCGCGCCATTCCGGTGGCCTTATCCGGACGCCCGTCAGGCGGCAGGATCGGCACAATCGCGCTGCTGTGGTGAAACGGCGGGACCGCGCCAAACAGGCCATACGTCCTGATCCCCACTGCCGCTGCCAGGTTCATCACTCCGGTATCGTTCCCGACATACCAAGCGGCCTCGGCCAGGAGCGCCGCCAGCTCACCAAGTTTCCACCCGATCGCGATATTGATCCGGGCGCCAACCCGATCGTGGATCGCATGGGCAAGTTCTGTCTCCGCGGGTCCGGCGGCCAGCGCGATTCGCGGCCAGCCCGCGGTGAGCAACGCCTGGGCAAGCTCGACAAACCGGTCGAACCCCCATTGCTTGTACGGCTCCGACGTCCCGATGCCGAACGCGACGAACGGCTCGGTCCCGGCTCCTACCCTTTGTCGCGCGGCAGCGCGCCGTGCCTCACTGACACTGAGAGAAGGCTCCGCCTGTTCCAAAGGGATGCCCGCCGCCCTCATCCAAGCCGTCGCCTGCTCGTGTGGGTGCCGGTCAAAGACCTCTGGCGGCAAGTATGGCGCCTGGTTCAGAAACAGCCGGTCGAACCCATAACCATAGCCATAGCGACGCGGTATTCCCGACGCGAACATCGCCGCCGATAACGTCCTGCTGTGATGCATCAGCATCGCGGCATCGAACGCCCCTTCCCTCAGAGACCGGATCAGGCGCAGGAAACCACCAACCCCATCGTGGCTGCCGCGCCGGCGTTCCGGATTGCGATCCAGCCACAGCACGCGTTCGATCGTCTGCTCGGACGCAAACAGCTCATCGGCCGCCGACCGTGGTTTGGCCACCAGCGTAACCGGCCGGCCGATCCACTGCGCCAGGGCGCGGATATGCGGAAGATGCCAGATCATGTCGCCGATACCAGGCAAGGGCTGGATCACGGCGACACGTTGCAATGACCGATCAAACATTCAGGTGGTTGGGCAGGTCTCCGGATCGACCACCTAGCCGGGTGCCGATATGCCGTCAAACACCTGGCTCGCGTCAGTAGCCCGCTTGGTTCACGTTACTGCCGGAGTTGATCTGATCAGGCGGGACGATCCCGTCGGCTGCCTG
>Ga0310811_10009030_pt1 | contig 12849 bp, 13 predicted proteins | sample YCmetagenome_FD_207642 | JGI IMG/M metagenome (GOLD analysis project Ga0310811, IMG submission 207642) | Soil microbial communities from experimental microcosm in Duke University, North Carolina, United States - YC | ecosystem: Engineered > Artificial ecosystem > Soil microcosm > Unclassified ...
AAGGGCACCAGGTGAATCTTGTCGTAGCGGGCCACCCATTGCCCCTGGGGAGACATCAGCGCCGCCGAGTTGTACATCTGTCCGCTGCCGGCCGGCTCTGCGCCGGCCTCTTCGCCCAGGCTGCCCGCCACCACGTAGGCATGCTCCCGTTCTGCGACCGCGGCAATCACGCTGCGAAAGCGGGAATCGTTCACATAGAACGGGGCCGGCGATTCCGGCCAGACCACCAGGTCGGGCTGGGTCGCACCCGGCACCTCTGGCGAGGTGCTAAGGCGGCTTAGGTCCTCCACCGTACTCTGAAAGTACTGCGCCGTCCATTTCTCCGCGGGCAGAATGGGAATGTTTCCCTGCACCAGCAGGGCGGTGTGGTCGGTGCGCAGGGTCGCGGGATGGATCAGAGCCAGCAACTGCAGGGCCGCAGCAACTACCACGGCTTCGATCAGGATCACTTTGCGCTTTTCCCGTCCCACCAGGAAGGCGGCGGCAAATACTGTATTCACCAGCATGATCTCGAACGACAGGCCGTACACGCCGGTGATGGTAGCCAGCCGGTTCAGTGAGATGTTACTTACCTGGGCTGTCCCCAGCAGGTCCCAGGGAAAGCCGGTGATGCGCGTGCGCGCCAGTTCCAGCGCCACCCACACGAAGGGGCTGAGAAACAAAGCCCGGCGCGAGCCCCCTGGCCGGCCGCCGGCCAGAAGCGCCACCACCAGGCCGAACAGGCCTTCATAGAGCCCGAGATAGAGGCAGAACAGCACCAGAATGCCGAAGGCGGCCGCCGCGCTCAGCCCCCCGTATTGGTGCATGGTGTGGTACACCCAGTAGCAGGTGCCGGCATACCAGATGATGCCGCTCACGTAACCGAGCAGAAAACCCTGTGCCGCCGTCGCCGGAATCAGCTTTTGCGCCAGGCTGGGGGGCAGATGTATTTCTTCCGGTTCGCGGGCGCGCAACACCGCCACCAGCAGCGGCGCCACAGCCACCCAGCTCAGCGGGTATATGTTGGGCAGGGGAAACGCCAGGATCTGCAGGATGCCGGATATGACCGCCAGCAGCCAGGCGTCGCGGTGAATTTGCCTCACATTTGAAGCATAACAAAAGCAGCTGAATTGCTGGCTGGCTGACGAGCTTACTGGCTCGCGGCCTGCGTGCCATCCACCTTCGGCATTGTCATCCTGAGCGCAGCTAAGGACCTGCCTTTGTGGCGCGGGTGCCCCTTGGGCAAGCTCAGGGCAGACTCTCGCCCGCGTATCGGCCGTGAGCTAGTTAGCCAGGCAGCTACTCGGCTAGCCAGCTGTCTTTCTGCGATAGCGGTTGAACTCGTGATCTCCCACCTTGCGGCAACTCACCCAGCGCCACCAGGGTGCCTTGTCCGCCGTAAATCCGGGAGCGCTGAAAGTGGTGGGGCGCAGGCGGGCTGGTCCTTCCAGCATCCCCACCTCCTGCTCCTGAGGAATGATCTGCCCGGCTTCCACCGGCGAGATAGTCAGGAACTTTTCGTCAATGAGGCCAGCCTTCGACATGTAGCCGTAGAGGGTGGGGCCGCCTTCGCAGAGCAGCAGGTGAATTCCCAGTTCTCGCCTGAGGAGTTGCATGGCGGCGGGTAGGTCAACCACGTTGCCTTCGCCGGCCACCAGCACGCGAACGTGAGCATGAGTTCCCTGCTGTGGCGCAAGCTTGGCGGCGCCCGCGCTGGCGGTAAGCACCACAGCGTCCATCTTGTCGCCATCAAAGACCGCGTAGTCAGAAAAATTGAGCGCGGCAGAACCGGTCACAAAGATGATGGTTTGGCGCCGCCGGCCCAGGAGGGCGCGCAACTCGTGCAACTCGGCGTCTTCTATGGCATAAGTGGCGCCGCGGCTGGTGGGGCCAAGCACCGCCTTCTCGACGGCCAGCGTCTTGCTGCCCAGCAGGACCGCGTCGGCTTGGGCGCGCAGCAGGTCCATCAGCCAGCGGTCCTCGGCGGAGTGAGAAATGTCGCTGCCCAGCGCGTGCTCGCCTTTCCAGGAGGTAATGCCATCCAGTGTCTGCACGAAATTGGCGAATATCCAAGGCCGGTCCGCTGGCGGACCCGGGAAGCCCAGCTTGCCGTAGCCAGCGTAAGCAGAGTGCTGCACTGGACTGGCTTCGCCGTGGTCGAACAGGACTTCAAACTTGCGCATGCACCGGACCGATCTTCTGGCGCACGAATTCCACAATCTCCGGAGTGACGTAAGGCGGCGGGGTAATGTAGAAGATTTTCTTGTCCGCCAGGTGGGCGCGGGAAACCTGACTCCAGGCGGGCTCGTTGTGGCCGTTGGCGCCGGGATGGTGCAGCACCACCGCATCCGCCCGCTCGAGATAGCGGCGGGCGGATTCCTTAAAATCGGCCACTGCGAAATCTAGCACCGTGAGATAAACGTCCGGCTGCAGGAACCCGATCACGCTGTTGGATTCGATAATCACGTTCTCATCCGCGGCAATGCGCTGGCGGAACGCCGGCATGGCCTCTTCCAGGCGCCCTTGCTTGGCGCGCACCCACACCCCTTTGGCTGCTCCCGCAGCCAGAAAACGCGAGGTATCGGAATCGCCTTCACGGTCATAGACCTGCGTAATTGCCCAGGGATGCTCGTCTACCGCGCAATTGCAGGTTTTGCCATTCACCGAGCATACCCCGTGACCATACTGGCTGATCTTGACCGCGGTCCAGTTGCGCTCGCGCAGGGCGGAGATGAGGCCCGCCATCAGGCTGGTCTTGCCTACATTCCGCGTGTGCCCGCCGATGGCGATTAAAGACATAGCTTTCTAGCTGACTGGCTGTTTAGCTGACTAGCTCTAGATCTTAGCTTTCAGTTAATTCCGTACTAGCATAACGCTGGAGGTGCGACCGAAAATAGCCCGCCACATCGGCCGCTGCAAACTTCGGTAGGAACTACAGGTCGTCCCATCAAACAAAACTGGATATGACTCCAAGTTCCCTCCGAGGCTAAAACCCGAATCTCTGCCGCTGGCGTCGGCTCGGCTGAAGCCGGGCCCTTCCGAATGACTTGTCTAAGCAATTAAGCGCCGCTCTTCTTCCCCAGCCGCGCCAAGACCGCCAGCTCCTTCAAATACTGCCGCAGGGGCCGCGCTGGCGTGCCCCAGAACACCACCCCTGGCCCGCGCACCACCTTCTTGGGCAGCACCCCACACTGCGAACCCAGGACCACTCCTTGTTCGATGCGGGCATGGTCTCCGATGCCCACCTGCCCGCCAATCACGGCGCCGTTCTCCACCGTGATGCTGCCGGAGAAGCCCGTCTGGGCGGCGATTACCACATCTTCTCCGATGCGAACGTTATGGCCCACGTGCACTAGGTTATCCAGCTTCGTGCCCCGGCCGATGGAGGTCAAATCCAGCGCTCCGCGGTCCACGGTGGTGTTGGCGCCTATTTCCACGTCGTCGCCGATTTCCAGGCCGCCAATCTGGGGAAACTTTTCGTAGTGCCCGGTCGCAGGATCGCGCACATAACCGAAGCCGTCGCTGCCCAGCACGGCGCCGCTGTGCACGATAACACGGTTGCCCAGCCGTACACCGGGATAGATTGTGACGTTGGGAGTGATGTTGCAGTCGCTGCCGATGCGGGCTTCTGCGCCGATGACGCTGCCGGCGCCAATGCGCGTGCGGTCGCCGATGACCACCTTCTCGCCAACCACCGCGCCAGGCTCAACGGCCACATGGCGCCCCAGACGCGCCGAATCCTCGATCACGGCAGAGGAGTGAATGCCCGGTTCGAAAGAACGCTGCGGGCACAGCAGCCGGGCTGCACGGGCAAATGCCAGCTTGGGGAAGCGCGCAATCAGCAGCGGCTTGGGGGCATGGTTCGCGGCTGCGGACTCGCCTGCTATTACCGCTGTGCCCCCCGAATCCAGGGCCCGGACCAGAGCCGCCTCGTCTTCCGCAAACACCAAATCGCCCGGTTTGGCCGACTCGATGCTGGATACGCTCTCCACCTCAACCGAGCCATCGCCCGCCAGACGCGCTGCAATCTTTTGCGCTACCACCGCCACGGAGGTTTTCATGCCAGTGTTTTATACAGGCGGCACGCGGAAGGCAAATCGGCGGTCAGTTGCCACTGCTCAGTGGCCAGTGGTCAGGTCACCAGCCTGCCATGTCGAGGATTGCGAGTTCGGCTCTCAGGCACACCCTGCTGCAGCATCGGATCGCCGAAAACCCTGGCTCGATTGATTAATGCAGAGGTTTGGCAATTGATGAGGCCTGCGCGCCTTCATTACGGTCGCCGAAGCCGTGCTTGTGCCGGCAAAGTTTGCAGTAGCGCGCTATTTCGGTATTGTCCACGCGATGTTGTACCGGCTTGATGGTGCGCAGGTAAGCGTATATGGCCTTCAGATCCTGGTCAGTCAGGTTGCGAAAAACTGCCCAAGGCATGATGTTGGCAAGCTGCCGCGCCTCAACTTGGCCGCTGCGTATGGCCTTGATGAACATCGCTTCGTTCATATAGGAGATCCCGGAAGGGTCGGGGGTGAGGTTGAGCGAGTTCACCGTGATGATCTTGGTCGGGTTCGGTCCCCAGGCGCCGATCAGCGGCTCGCCACCCGCCAGGTACATACCAGGGATAGGCTTGCCGGTAGCGTCATCCGCAGGCGTATGGCACCCATCACAATGGCCTGCGTTAACCAGGTACTTACCGCGTGCAACCGGATTAGGTCCACCGACCACCGCGACGTGTTCCAGCGGCGGGAGGGGCTGAATCATGCTCTTTACCGCCGGTGTGAGCACCGTCTTGGGCCGCTCGATGTGAACCGGCGGGATGGAGCGGATATAAACAATGACGGAGGCCAAGTCTTCGTCGGAGAGATTGCGAAAATACTGGTACGGCATCAGCGGATAGAGCCTGCGCCCATCGTGGCCGATGCCCTCGCGCAGGGCGCGCACGAAAACCGCATCCTTCCACTTACCGGCGCCGTATTGCGGATCGGGTGAGATATTGGGGGCAACAACGCGGTTACCTGCCGGCAAACCCAGTTCAGAGTTTGGGAAGTGATGGCCGCCGCCCTTCGTGCCGGGGACGGGCCGCGCCGGCCGGCGGGTGAAATCCACCTCGGAATGGCAGAAGAAACACTGCAGGATGCCGTTAACAAGATAACTTCCGCGCGCCAGCCGTGTGGGAGTGCGCGGGATGGTTTGCACTTCGAGCACCGAACCCGGATGTGGGGCCGCGTTCCTGTCGGCCAGGCTGTTGGATGTCAGAGCAAGCAGCAGAAGGGAGAAGATGACCACAAGTGTATGACGACCGGGGACGTGCATGTCTTTCACCATGGCGGCGGAATAGCGCCGCGCCGATATTAGCGGCAGGAACTGTACCTTGCTCCCTGCAAACCGTCAATAACAAACGACATACACATGACAAAGAACTCCCGCGATTGGCACATCCCTGTAGTTGGGACCACTCTGGTCGCGTGTAGAATGTGCTAGGCGCAACCCGTGGAAAAGAAGATCTTCTGGCTCATCTTTATCGGGCTGAGCCTGCTGGCGGATGTTTTCCTGCCCTTCTTCTGGGGCATGGTTGCTACTCTGCCCATCATTGTCATCAGCTGGTGGCTGGTTTACCGCAGCGGCTGGCTGTGTTGAAGCCAGTTGTCAGTTATCAGTTGTCAGTCATCAGGACGAAAGCAGATCATTTTCTGGCAACTGGCAACTGACAACTTAATAAATCGGCGCTTCCCCTTCTGGGCGCGTCTTCCAGCGGCGATGCACCCAGAGCCACTGCTCGGGGTAGCGGCGCACATATCCTTCGATCGCTTTCGTGAACTTGGCCGTATTCGCCTCCACGTCGGCAGCATCATCGCCGGTGCGCGCCAGCTCCAGCATGGGGTCAAAACGAATGCGATACTTCCCCAGCCTCTCGTCCCAAATGGAAAACGCCGGCACCACAGCCGCATCGGTTCGCAGCGCTACCCGCGCCACCCCACTGGCGGTGCAGGCGGAGTGGCCGAAGAAGTCCACAAATACTCCCTGCGGCGGGGTCATATTCGTATCCATGAGGATGCCGACCGTCTCACCCGCCTTCATGGCTCCCAGCAGCCCGCGGGCGAAGTCCTGCTTATCGAAAGTGGTGTTGCCGTGCAGCGTGCGATAGCGCCGCACCAGAGCGTCCAGGTAGGGATTGTCCAGCGGCCGGATCACGATGTGCAGCTTGTGCCCGTAAAGTGAATGCGCGAATGAGCCTACCTCCCAGCCGCCCAGGTGCGCCGTCAGGAAAAGCACGCCTTTGCCGCGCCGCTCCGCCTCCAGGAAATTCTCCAGGCCGTCGTAAACCGCGACCTGGGAGACGTTCTCGGCGGTATATCGCGGGAACCGGCAAACCTCCGCCAGCAGCCGCCCCAGGGAGGTGAACACGCCGCGCACAATGCGCCGGCGCTCACGTTCCGGCATTTCCGGAAACGCCAACTGCAGGTTGCGCAAGGCCACCCGGCTTAAGCGAGGATGAAGCACGCGGACGGCTTGGCCCAGTGCAATGCCCATCGCCCGTGCCAGTGGCCGGGGCAACACGCCTAGTATCCGGACCAGCACCCACACCGGCGCGTACTCGAGGCGATCCCGCATTCAGGAAAGCGTGACGGTAACATCGCGCACCACTTTTTTCAAACTGCAGGCGGTGGCTCGGGCTCCTGGGCCTTCGGCTGTTGGCTTTTGTCTGTTGGCCTTTGGCCTTTGACGATTGGCGATTGCTCGATTGCCGCCGCAATCGTACCCCCGCCCGAACCCTATAATGGGTGTTATTCCTGGGGAGCGTACATGAGCAACCGGTCCTACCATAGGGAATTGCGGGAAAGCACCGCCAGACGCGGCGCCTTAACTCTCGTCGCCATCAGCGCTTGTCTGCTACTGTTTGCCTGTTCTGCCAGCAGTCCGGGGAGTATCGAGACCATGGTGGCACAGGAAGCCAAGCGGGTGGCCATCGCCGGCAAAAATCTGAAAAACCCGCTGCCCGATACTCCCGCAGTGGTGAAAACCGGCCAAGAACATTTCAGCCATCATTGCCAGGTTTGTCACGGGTTGGACGGCCACAACACCGGCGTGCCGTTCGCCAACAAGATGTCGCCGAATATTCCCGAACTGAGCGATCACAGCGTGCAGGATTTCACCGACGGCCAACTGAAGATCATCATCCAGAACGGCATCCGTTTCAGCGGCATGCCCGGCTGGCAAGGCATTTTGGATGACGATGAGATGTGGGCCATTGTGCGCTTTATTCGCCATCTGCCCCCCAAGGGCAGTCTGGGCGTTCCGGCGGTGTTCCAGGAATCAGAAGAGGAGCACCATCACGCGGAAGGAGAGGAGCACCACCACTAATTGACGCCTGAAGAATGAAGAACGAAACCCTTGAACATCATCCCGAAGAGAAGCTCTCATCATTCTTCAATCGAAAATCATCCTTCATCAATCACTTGGCCGCTTCGGTGGCGAACTTGCTCAGCGAAACCATCAGGGGACGCGCGCCGTCGGGGGATTCGATTTCGCCGGTCAGCGAAGTGCGAAACGGCACCATCCGTCCGTAGAATTCGCGTGTGCTGGACTTGTCCTGTTTGACCACAGCGCCATTGAGGCTCACCCCGGCAAAAATGCCTCGCGCCCGCGAGTAAGTGAGAATTTCCGCTCGCATCTTCCAGTCCGTGGAGCCTTCCGCATGGCGGCCCACTGGGCCAGCGGCGGCGGATGCATCAGCCCCAACCTGAAACTTGCTGGAGAGCAGGTTGCGCATGCCCTTTTCATTCATCACTAGCATGATCAGGTCCACCGCCTGGCCGCCAATCTGAAAGCCAAAGCTGCCCCCTTTGATGGTGAAGAAAGCGGGCGCGCTCCACCCCTTGGGGGTGCGGCAACTGGCCACGCCGCGGCCGTAGCGGCCGCCGAAGATAAAACCGCCCTTAAGCATGGAGGGCACCACCGCCACACATTGCGCGGACCCCATCACTTCCATGGGGATTCCCTTGTCGGGGGCGGACATGATGTCGTTAATCACCTGGGACGCGGCCTGCACTCGATCCACGGCCTTGCTCTGGTCGGCGTTTTCACTGGCCGCGGTCTGGGCGAACGCGAATGTGGCAGCGCAAATCACTACCGCAGCGACAAATGTCTTCATCCTTTACCTCCACCGGAACTGCCCGCACACATACCATCGAGCAGGCACTACATAGGAAATACCCCAAGTGGCCGGCAGGTCAAGGGTCCGGGCAAAATAGCGGTGAAAAAACACCTTCTCAGAAAACACTCAACCAGTCTTAACCACAGAGTACGCAGAGATCACAGAGCAAATTGTTCAATATGATTCACTGCCACTTGACCATCCGTCTCAAGGATGAAGAAGTTGTAACCCACGAATAGCGGAGTGAAATTCTAAGAACCTCTGTGTCCTTCGTGTCCTCTGTAGTTCAGGTTTTGAGGTTAGGCGAGAAAAAAAGCGGGGCCGAGATTGTGACCCTTCATCAATCCCGACCCCGTCTCCCAGGTTCTGTGGTAGGTGAGTGCAGTATGGGGTCGAGGGAAAAAAGCGGCAAGGTTACCAAGGGGAGGTGTCCTTGGTAACTCCCGCTATTTCGCCGTTACCAGCGAATGCGTGATGGCGTGCACGGAGAGCGCAATGCGATTCTGTACCCCCACCTTGCGCATCAGTTTGGCCACGTGCGCCTTCACCGTGCGCTCTTCAATGCCCAACGCCGCCCCGATCTCCTTGTTGGAACGGCCCGCCACCAGCATTTCCAGCACTTCTTTTTCCCGGTCGGTAAAGGTGACCCGGCCGGCGGGGAAAATACGTCCGGGCGAAGAACTGACGCGCTCAATGAACATGGAGAGTACGCGGCGCGGCGCCCACACCGAGCCCTGGTTGACGATGCGGATGGCCTGCGTGAATTCCGCCGGAGCTGCCGCTTCATCCACGTAGCCCTTGGCGCCCGCTGCTATGGCCTTGAGAATGGTTTCTTCATCCGCTCCCGAGCCGGTCACGATGATGCGCAGGTCGGGGCGGGCTGCTTTCAGGCTGGCCATTGTGTCAAACAGGTTAGGTCCGCCGCGGCTGCCCAGCAGCACCAGGTCAATTCCCTCCTGGTGCGCCAACTCGGCCACGCTGGAGGAGACGAGTTCAAAATCCGGCTCGGAATCGAACAGGGCGCGGAAGCCTACAAAGCGCAGGGGATCGCTTTCCACCACGGCGATGCGTATGTGCGGTTTCTTCGCCGGTTTTGCCGCCGGTTTCATAGTTTATCCTTCTGGGGGTTGGCGCTAGCATAGCTGTATTTGTTCAACTTGGAAAGAGGACGGAACTCCCTCGGGCAATATACGCCGCATCAAAATGGTAGGAGGATGGAATTGGGGAAAAAACCATGAACCGAGGTCCCAAGCTAGTTTTCGCGATTTTTCTCAGTCTGCTGGCCGCCAGCCTGGTCAACGTGGCTGCCGGAGCCCAGACCGAATCGCCGGCCACACCTGCCCCCGCCCAGACCGCTTATCAGCCCAAATTCCGCGGCGACCCCGCCAAGTCGGAGGCGGAATACCTGATCCTGGGCTACATGCGCACCGTTACCCGGGCGGAGAAGGTCTACTTCAAACGGCACAACCAGTACGCCCCCTCGCTGCTCACGCTGGCCGGCACCGCCTCTTTCACCAGGCGCATGGCCCACGACACCCAGCGCGGCGACTACACCATCCGCTACCGGGCCAAGAAGGACAGCTACATGCTCTCGGCGGTTCCCCAGCAGTACGGCCCTGATCACCGGGCCTTCTACGCCGATGAGGATGGCAAGCTCCGGGTGGAAGAGGATAAGCCGGCAGGTCCTAAGTCGCCACTCCTAAAGTAAGTGCTCAGCTGGCCCCGCCCGGGCGAATATCCACTGCCCGGCCCTTGCGGAAGGTGATTTCCACGGGCTTGCCGCCGTTGGGGAATTGCACCGTCTTCAAATCGGAATCCTCGGAAGGCTGCGGTACGCCCATGCCCAGGGCAAAGCTTACCTGAATCTCATCCATGCCCGGCTTGGCTTGGTGCTGACCAATGGCCTGCCACACCTCTTTGGGCCAAACCTTATAAAGCTGGTGCGGGTCCTGAATGAAGAACATTTCGTCAGAGTAAATCCGGTAGCTGCCTTCCTTGAGCACTCCGATGGGCACGGCATAGCTCTTCCCGCCTTTATCGAACACGGCCAGTACCTGGCGCTGGTCACGCGCGCCTGGGGTGACGTCGGTGACCACGTCGCGGATGTTGAGCTTCTCAATGGGGCCGAGCAGGCCCGCATCATGGGCAAAATCGGCACCGTGCCGAACCGGATTATAGGCATAGTAGTAGTACTTGTAGCCCTCCTTCACCCAGGCCGGCTGCCGCGTAAGTTGCCGCGCCGATTTCAGGTCATAGGGATAGAGTTTTTTGGGGACCACGTAGTAAGTGGAATCAAGAGGGGGCGCAGTTTTTGCCTTGGCCTGCTGCCCCGACTCGTGGCGCTCCCGAAAGATGATGACCAGACGAACCGCGGCAGCGATGAGCGCCACCGCCAGGAGCACCTGGATGTATTTGCGGGTTTCGGCTTTCATGTTGGAAGCGCAGTTGGTAGCTGGTGGTGGAAAAAACCCTACACCAGCTACCAATTACCAGCTGCCAGCTACAGGGGTTAAGGTCTTATTCCCATCCACCTAGGACATTCCCTCAATTCTCCTTGGGCTCGGGTAGGGGCAGAATAAGCTTACTTTTGCCCCAAAATCCAATCTAATCCGTTCCCGCTTTTGCACAAAATCCTGGGGGAAACGATGCAAGGGAGGGAGCGTGGGTTGGGAACACTCCCCGGCAGCCGCGAGCTGCCGGGGAGTTTGTTTTTTGGCTGTCGGCCTTGGCCATTGGTTCTTAGCCAGTGGCTAGAGGCTAGCAGCTCGCAACTGCTACTCCGTCACCATTTCTCGCCAGGCTCGGCCGCCGCTGCGCGCCGCCTCCTCCGCCACCCGCTCACCGATGGCCGACAACGCCGAGAAGATGCGCACCCCGCGGTCAATGTAGACCGGGGCGTCCTGCCAGATAGTTTCAAAGGCCTCCGGGTGCTCCGAGGCCAAGACTGCCAGCCCGGCCGCCGCCACGATCATGCCTGGGGCTTTGCGCCCACCCAATAGGAGCAGAGCGCCTGCTCCCAGGGAACCGAAAATCACTGCCCGCTTCCAGCCTTGCATTCCTGCCTCCAGCCCCGCCCGGCTCCGCCGCTAATGGACAGCCGAGAGGATATCATGGCTTCTCTCGAAAAAGTCCTGCACTGGTTAGAGCCGCACGGCTGCACTGCTGTTGCTTCGGAGGCTTGCCCCACCCGCTCTTTACAGGGCATGTAAACTGAAGCGCTTTATCCCGGGAGGAACCTTGTCGCGAAAAGTTCGTAGTGCACCTTGCCTCATGTCGCTTGTCGTTTTCTGTGTCGCCGCCGCACTCGCCCAGAACCCACCCTTGGCACGGGATTTGGGGGTTCCCTTTGACGGCACTCCGGGGCCGCTCAACGCCATTACCGACGTTGCCGGTGTGCAGGTGGGCAACACCACCCTTATTTCCGGCAGCGGGTCTTTAAAAGTGGGCGTGGGCCCGGTGCGCACCGGCGTGACCGCCGTCCTGCCTCGCGGGCGCGATAACAGCGACCCGGTTTTCGCCGGATGGTTTACCGAAAACGGCAACGGAGAGATGACCGGCACCACCTGGGTGGAAGAATCCGGCTTCCTGGAGGGCCCGGTGATGATCACCAACACCCACAGCGTGGGCGTGGTGCGCGACGCGGTCATCGCCTGGCGGGTCAAGCACGGCCAGCCCACGCAATCGGAGTACTGGTGGTCGCTGCCGGTGGTGGCGGAAACCTGGGACGGCTGGCTGAACGACACCAACGGCTTTCACGTCCACCCCGAAGACGTGTTCCACGCCATTGACAGCGCCGGCGGCGGCCCCGTGCCCGAAGGCAATGTGGGCGGCGGTACGGGCATGATCTGCTACGAATTTAAAGGCGGCATCGGCACCGCCTCCCGGCGCCTGCCCGCCAAGGAGGGCGGCTACACCGTGGGTGTGCTGCTGCAGTGTAACCATGGCGAGCGCTCCCAACTGCGCATCGCCGGCGTGCCCGTGGGTAAGGAGATCACCCAAAACCCTGTATGGGCCAGTGCCGCCTCTCCCGCCCGCGACATGGGTTCCATCATCGTGGTGGTGGCCACCGACGCCCCCCTGTTGCCCCATCAGCTCAAGCGCGTCGCCAAGCGGGTTACCCTGGGGCTGGGTCGCAACGGAGCCATCGCCGGCAACGGCTCGGGAGACATCTTCATTGCCTTCTCCACTGCCAACCCGGGCGCGTTCAATTATTCGAAAATCACCCACCCGGCCATGATGGCCAATGATCAGCTCGATTCGCTATTTGAAGCCACCGTGCAGGCGGTGGAGGAAGCTGAGGTCAACGCCATGGTGGCAGCCAAGACCATGGTCGGCCGCGACGGCCACACCGCGGTCGCCCTGCCCCACGAGGAACTGCGCACAGTATTAAAGAAGTACAACCGGCTGGGGAGGTAGGCGCGGCTGTCGCCCGCACTCCCTTTGGAGATTGTCATCCTGAAGGTCGCGAAGGATCTGCTTTTTGCCCTTCGCTGAAATTGTGAGCCCGTCACTTTGTTTCTCGGTTTGTCATCCTGAGCGCAGCGAAGGACCTGCTTTTTCGCGCCGCGCTCATCGTTGACCTCCGGCAAAAGCCTTTCAAGTTGTCATCCTGAGAGCAGCGAAGGACCTGCTGTTGTTTTTACGATGCTGCTCGTACTTTCTTCCCGGAAACCTCCGTGAGCGCCAGCTCCAGCACGTCCAGCGCTTTGTCCAGTTGCTGG
>Ga0310811_10009031_pt1 | contig 12848 bp, 12 predicted proteins | sample YCmetagenome_FD_207642 | JGI IMG/M metagenome (GOLD analysis project Ga0310811, IMG submission 207642) | Soil microbial communities from experimental microcosm in Duke University, North Carolina, United States - YC | ecosystem: Engineered > Artificial ecosystem > Soil microcosm > Unclassified ...
TTGCGCCTTGTTCGAAGCCTCCCCGCCGGTAGCAGATGCTCCCTCGGGCCGCAACGGCCGGGGCGGCGCAAACAGAAAACCCTGGCCAAACCGCACGTCAAAGTCGAGCAGGTCGACCACCGCGCGTTCGCCCTCGATCCGTTCGGCAATCAGGTCGATGCCGAAGCGGCCAAGCAAATCCGACAGATCGGAGGGATGGATATCCGAGGTCGAGGCCTGTCTCGGATCGAGCAGCAGCGCCGCCGGCACCTTGATGAAGCGGACGCCGCGGTCGGCGAGTTCCCGCGGCTCGATCCGGAGGTCGCTGACATGGTCGATCGAGAACCGGTAGCCGCGCTGTGACAGCGCCGCGAGATGTTCGGTCTCGGCGGGTCCCAGATTGCGGAACGTGGCCTGCTTGAATTCGAGCACGAAGGACGGCGCCAGCGCGCGGTTGGCCTCGAGGAAGTCGAGGCATTGCGCGAAATTGACCGGGTTGCCGAGCGTCGCCGCGGAGACGTTGCAGAACACGCCGACATCCTTGTTGCGCACCAGCAGGCGGCGCAGCACCTGCACACAGCGCAACATCACCATGTGGTCGATGCGGCCGATCAGTCCGCCGGCTTCGGCGGTGGCGATGAAGTCGTCGGCGGCGAGAACCTGGTCCTTGTCGTCGCGCAGCCGGGTTACCGCCTCGTAGAAGCGAACCTTGCGCTGCGGCAGCGTCACCATCGGCTGCAGATAGATATCGAGCCGGTTTTCCTCGATGGCGTTCTTCACCGCGGCGAGCAGCTGCGTCGCGTTGCGCGCGGGCGCGGCGGCAATGGTCTGTTGCGCCGGCGCCGGGGCTGCCGTCGCGACCGGGGCCGGCCTTGCGGCGCTTGGCGTTACGGGCTCGGTGGATGATGGCGGTTCGGTTTCCGGCTCGAAATCCGCCTCGTTCGCCACCGCCGATGGCGCCGGCGCCGCGGCAAGGGCGCCCGAGGCCAACAAATCGTCATGGCTGGCGACGGAGGATGCGAGCTGTTTGACCAGCACGCCGAGCTCGTTGATCTCGCCGACCACCGCCTGGATGCGGTCGCTTCCGGCCGAATTCGCCGACACCACCCGGCCCTCGACGGCCGCGAGCCGGCGGCCGAATTCGGCGACCTGGCGGGCGAGGTCGGCGGTACCGCGCGACAGATCCGCGATCTGGCTGCCGACGTCGGAGCGGTCGCGCAGCCGCATCGACACCGCGTTGTAGAGGATCAGGAAGGTGAGCGCAGTCAGCGCCACGATCGCGGATTCCGATCCGCTGATCCCGGCCACCGAATGCAGCACGAGGCCAAGCGATGCCGCGACCAGCACCATGCAGATGGCGATGAAAATCGTCGAAATGCGAATCATGTCGCGCGCTATGCCCTCAGGTCCGAACTGTTCCACCCGGGAAAACACGGAAATCTTCAGGCACAGTCTGGTTTGCGCTCCCCCAAGCGAAGCGACCTTAGCATCAATGTTGATTCGCAGGGCTAGTGTTTTGCTGCGACCGGAACCTGCCGGTCCCGGATCGCGGGTGACGCTGTTGTCGCGGCCGCCCGCGGCCGTGGGGTGCCGACGGGGGCATTGATTGCGGCCTGACGCTCGATCTCCGAGTTCAGCTCCGCGCCGAACAGCACCACAATGGCCGACATCCACATCCACATCATCAGGCCGATCGCCGCACCGAGCGAGCCGTAGGTCGCATTGTAATTGCCGAAGTTCGAAAGATACCAGGACAGCGCCGCCGAGCCGGCGATCCAAAGCAGGGCGGCGACCAATGTTCCGATCACAAGCCATTTCCATTGCGGCGGGCGCCGGCTGGGTCCGAACCGGTACAGAATTCCGAGCGCTGTCAGCAGGACCAGCAACAGCAGCGGCCAACGCGCCAGGCTGACAATGGCTCGACTATCCGGAGGCAGGCCGAGATGGTCCAGTGCCAGCGGAAACGCCACCACGGCGCTGACCATGACCAGCAGCGCCACAATCCCGCCAATCGTGAACGCCAGCGAGAGCAGATTCAACCGGATGAAGCCGCGCTCCTCCCGCACTTCGTAGGCAACGTTCAACGCGTCGATAACGGCCTTCACCCCGGCGTTGGCGCTCCAGATCGCAAGCGCTAGCCCGAACAGGAAGGTCCCTCCCAGCGCGACACCGCCTTTATCGAGTACGCGCGCGATCTGGTCCTGCACGATCTGGAACGACCCTTCGGGCAACATCAGGGACAGGGTTTGCAGATTGGCGCCGATGGCCGAGGGGTCGGCGTACAATCCATAGAAGGAAACCAGCGCGGTGATGGCCGGAAACACCGCGAGCAGGCCAAAGAACACCACGCCGGCCGCCGTGGCGAGCAGTCGGTCGTCATTGGACCGCTGATACGTGCGCCACAGAATGTCTTTCCAGCGGGCTCGCGGTATCTCGAACGGGCTGCCCACGGATCGTTTGTCGCCCTGTGGCGAAGCTTCACGCAACGAATCTCCGTCGGCGGCGGAGCGGTGGATCGATTGGGGCTGGCTCGTTTGAAAATAGCGTTGCGCGGTCAGGACCACGACAGTGGTGGCTGCGATCAGGAGCAGATTGTCGGAATGCCCGGAGCGCGCCCGCGACATTAGTGCCCCACTTGCCGCGCCCGCTGGCGTCGCCGCGCCAATGCCCAGCCCAACAAGGTTGCCGTCACGATCAGACCCGCTTGAATGCGCCTGTTGTCGTGTCCGGGCCGCACCCGCCGGTTACGATGAGCGTGCCTCGCCGGCGAAGAGGGCGCGAGCAGGATCCCCGCCGCGGTCTCTCTGACGGCCTCGATCTGGTCAGGCTGGACAGGATTGGCCTTGATAGCCACCCGCAAACGGCTGGTGAGGGACGGGAAGCCCGGAGGCCGGCGGTTAAGTTTCACGGCGGCCAATCCGGCGCAGAGGCAGGCGATCAGCACCAGCAGGACACCGACCGCGCCGAACGCCCAAAACTGTCCGTAATTGATTTCAATCCAGCGGAACAGCGCCATTGCTCCGACGAGCAGGGCAGCCATCAGAAAGATCCCACCTGCGGCGAAAAGCCCGGCGGCGACGGCGTAGGAAATGAGGGCGCCTGTGGCCTGATTGGTGCGGTCGCGCAGATAGGATCGCGTCGCGCGCTTGACCTGGTTGAGTTTTAGCTCAATCCCGGCGCTCAACAAGCCGCTCGAAGGCGCAAACATGTCCGCCATTCCTCCAGCGGCGGAGGCATGATTGCCTCCGCCAGGGAATGAACGCGGGCAGGTTTCGAATGTTCCTGAAAGCGGCTCAAGCCGTGGCGCGGATCACCTTGGCGACCTTGTCGACGATTTCGCCGATCTGGTCTTCGCTCACGATCAAGGGAGGGGTCAGCGCCAGCGTATCGCCGGCGACCCGCAGCATCAGGTCGTTGTCGTGGAAGGCGCTGTTCAGCCCGACGAAACCGCGTTTTCCAGGCGCGTCCGCGATCGGCGCCAGGTCAATGCCGGCGGTCAGGCCGACGGTGCGGATATCCACCACGCCCGGCTCCTTTCGCAGCGACATGACCGCGTCGGCGAATACCGGCTCGAGCTTGTTGGCGCGCTCGAACAGCTTCTCGTCGCGGTAGATGTCGAGGGTGGCAAGCCCCGCCGCGCAGGCGATCGGATGGGCCGAATAGGTGTAGCCATGGGTCAGTTCCACGGCGTGCTCCGGGCCGCTCATGAAGGCGTCGTGGATGGTGTCGCGCACCAGCACGCCGCCCATCGGCGCTGCGCCATTGGTGATGCCCTTGGCGAAGGTCAGCATGTCCGGCAGCACGCCGTAGCGTTCGGCGGCGAAGGCAAAGCCGAGCCGGCCATAACCGGTGATGACCTCGTCGAAGATCAGGAGGATGCCGTGCTTCTGGGTGATCTCGCGCAGCCGCTTGAGATAACCTTTCGGCGCCGGCAGCACGCCGGTCGATCCGGCCATCGGTTCGACGATCACGGCGGCGATGGTGTTGGCCCCGTGCAGATTGACCAGCCGCTCCACATCGTCGGCGAAATGGGCGCCGTATTCCGGCTCGCCCTTGGTGAAAGCCTGCTTCTCGCGGTCGTAGGTATGGGAAATGTGATCGACGCCGGCCAGCAGGGAGCCGTAGATCTTGCGGTTGTTGACGATGCCGCCGACCGAGGTGCCGCCGAAGCCGACGCCGTGATAGCCACGCTCGCGGCCGATCAGCCGGGTGCGCCCGCCCTGTCCGCTGATCTGGAAATAGGCCAGCGCGATCTTGAGCGCGGTGTCGGCCGCTTCCGAGCCGGAATTGCAGAAGAACACGTGATCGAGCCCCTTGGGCGCGAGATCGGCGATGCGGCTGGCGAGTTCAAAGGCCTGCGGGATGCCGAACTGGAACGGGGGCGCGTAATCGAGATCGGCCGCCTGCTTGCCGATCGCCTCAGCAATCTGGCTGCGGCCGTGGCCGGCATTGCAGCACCACATGCCGGCGGCGCCATCGATGATCTTGCGGCCGTCGACCGTGATGTAATGCATGTCCTTGGCGCCGGCGAGCAGCCGTGGGTTCTTCTTGAAGGCGCGGTTCGCCGTGAACGGCATCCAGTGTGCGGCGAGATCGTTCGGAACGTTGACGGCGGGGCGAGGGGGGCTCTTGTCCAACATCGGGGCCTCTTGGCTTTTGGGGCGTGGGGTTGGCGGCCAAGCTATCAGCTTCGCCGTGCGTCGGGAACGGCAATACTCCGTGATATTTCGGCGCAATCAGCCGAGGTCGGCGGCGGCAATCCAGAACACTTCGCCGTGCGAATCCTCGGTATCGAGCCACAACAACGGCAATTGCGGGTAGGCGGCCTCCAGCGCTTCGCGGCCGCGGCCGATCTCGCACAATAATCCGCCCTGCGGGGTGAGGTGCAATGCGGCCTCGTCGAGCATACGCCTGATGATGTCGAGCCCGTCGGCGCCGCCGTCAAAGGCGAGCTTCGGTTCGGCACGGCATTCACGTGGCAGGCTTGCCATGCCTTCGGCGTCGACATAGGGCGGATTTGAAATGATGAGGTCGTAGCGGGCATTGCCGAGCGGCTTGAACAGATCGCCGCGGTGCAGCGTGAGGCGGTGCGTCAGGCCGTAATCGCCGACATTGCGCGCAGCGACGTCGAGCGCATCCCTCGAAATATCGACCGCGTCGATTGCGGCATTGGGAAACTTCCGGCTCGCCAGGATGGCCAGGCAACCGGAACCGGTGCAGAGATCGAGCACGCGTTCCACCGATGCGGGGTCCGGGATCAGCGAACCGCCCGCTTCGTCGTCCTCGCCGCCGAAATGCGAGTCCAGCAATTCGCCGATGAAGGAGCGCGGCACGATGGTGCGCTTGTCGACATAGAACGGCAGGCCGCGCATGTAGATCTTGTTGACGAGATAGGCCGTAGGTGTCCGCGTGGTGACGCGGCGCTCGATCAGGTCGAGTATCTTCCGGCTCTCGGCCGCCGTGACCCGCGCGGTCGCAAAAGCTTCGAACTGGTCGGGGTGGAGGCGCAGGGTTTCGCAAACCAGGAATGCGGCTTCCGCTACCGGATCGGTGGTGCCGTGCGCGAATACCAGTTTGGCTTCGATAAAGCGGCTCACCGCAAAGCGCACGAAGTCGACCAGTGTAAGCAATTCGCCGGCAGCGACTTTTGGAAATTTCGGGTTAGTGTATTTCGGTAGAACGCGGCCGCGCTTGGCGGGAGCCTTGCTGCGTTTGGCCATCAGGATTTGGTCCAGCGGGCGGCGGCGTCATCATCGTGGCCGCGCGCCTCGATCCAGCTCGTTCCCGTCGCGCTCTCCTCGCGTTTCCAGAACGGCGCGTTGGCCTTCAGGTAATCCATCAGGAACTCGGCCGCGGCAAACGCCGCCTGCCGGTGTTGCGAGGCCGCCAGCACCAGCACGATATTTTCGCCAGGCTGGATGCGTCCGACGCGGTGGATCACGGTCAGGCCCGTCAGCGGCCAGCGCGACATCGCCTCGTCGGTGTGGCGCCGGATTTCGGCCTCGGCCATGCCGGGATAGTGCTCGAGCGTCAGCGCTGTGATCGGCGCGCCGTTCTCGCTGCCGCGGCAGATGCCGCTGAAGGTCACCACCGCGCCGACATCGCTGCGGCCACGGGTGAGCGCTGCGATCTCGTGCGCGATGTCGAAATCGGCTTCCTGGATCCGGATGGTCGCGAGTGTGGTCATCGCGGTAGCTCAGCCGCCGGTCATCGGCGGAAAGAAGGCAATCTCGCGGGCGCCGGCGATCATGGCGTCCGGCTTGACATGGGTGTGGTCGATCGCCGCGCGGATCACCTTCGGCTTCTCGAATGCGTAGGCATAGGCCTCGCCGCGCGCGGAGAGCCACCCGATCAGATCGTTCACCGTGCGCACATTAACCGGCGGTTCGACCATTTCCTCGGCGAGGCCGACGCGCTCGCGCACCCAGGCGAAATATTTGACCTTCATCCCTCATCCTCCTTGATGAGGTGGTGGATGCCGGCGCGGAAATAGTCCCAGCCGGTGTAGATGGTGAAAATTGCCGACATCCACAGCAGCGCGATGCCGATCAGCGTGGTCGCGGACAATATCTGTTCGCCGGCTTCGCCCGCGATCAGAAAGCCGATCGCAACCAGCTGGATCGTGGTCTTCCATTTCGCAAGCTTGGTCACGGGTACGCTGACCCGCAGCGCTGCGAGATATTCCCGCAACCCCGACACCAGGATTTCGCGGCACAGGATCACGATGGCGGCCCATAACGTCCAGCCATGGATGCTGTTGTCGGCGGCCAGCATCAGCAGGCAGGACGCCACCAGCAGTTTGTCGGCGATCGGGTCGAGCATCCGCCCGAAGGCCGATTGTTGGTCCCACATGCGCGCATAGTAGCCATCGAGCACGTCGGTCACGCCGGCGGCGATGAAGACCGCCAGCGCCACCCAGCGCAGCCATAACGGGCCGTCCATCACGGATTGGGCATAGACGCAGCCGACCACCACCGGGATGGCGGCGATGCGGGCGTAGGTCAGGATATTCGGGAGGGACAAGCTCTTGGACTGGCCTTTGGACTGTCCCTTGGTGGTCGCGATGTTCATTCGTCTTACCAATACCGCTCAGGCGTGAAGGTCAACCATGCTGGCCTGGATGATCTGTCGCAGGCGACGCCCATGTGAACCGAAATGTGAAGTGGCCCCCCCCTTTAACCCGGCTGCGCATGAAAAAACTCGAAAATCTTGCGGGCGCTTTCCGCGCTGACGCCCGGAACCTTGCCGAGGTCGGCGATCGAGGCCCGCTCGATCTCCTTCAGCGTTCCAAAGTGGTGCAGCAAGGCACGTTTGCGTGACGGGCCGATGCCCGGAATCTCCTGCAAACCGGCCTCGCGGATGTCCTTTTTGCGCAGTTTGCGGTGCGATCCAATCACGAAGCGATGCGCCTCGTCGCGCAGCCGCTGAATGAAATACAGCACTGGGTCGCGCGGCTCCAGCTTGATCGCCTCGCGGTCCGGCATGAATAGCGTTTCGCGGCCGGCGTCGCGCTCGGGCCCCTTGGCGACCCCCAGCAGCGACACCTGGGTCAGGCCCAGGGTCTGGAAAATCTCCCGGGCGGCGTTGAGCTGGCCGCGGCCGCCGTCGATGATGACGAGATCCGGCCATTGCGGAAACGAATCATCGTCTGCCTTGGCCGGTGCCGCGTCGCCCTCCGGTGGCTTCAACAGCCGCTTGAAGCGCCGTTCCAGCACCTCGCGCATCATCGCGTAATCGTCGCCGGGCGTCAGGCCCTCGGACTTGATGTTGAACTTGCGGTACTGGTTCTTGATGAAGCCGTCCGGTCCCGCCACGATCATGGCGCCGACCGCGTTGGCGCCCTGGATGTGGCTGTTGTCGTAGACCTCGATGCGTTTCGGCGCATGCGGCAACCCGAGCGTCGTGACCATCCCCTCCAGCAAGCGGCTTTGGGTCGCGGTATCGCTGAGCTTGCGGCCGAGCGCCTCGCGCGCATTGGTCAGCGCGTGGGTGATCAGCTCCTTCTTTTCGCCGCGCTTCGGCGTCGAGACTTCGACCTTGTTTCCCGCCTTGACGGCCAGCGCATCGGCCAGCAACGCGCTTTCCTCGATCTCGTGGGACAGCAGGATCAGCTTCGGCGGCGGCTTGTCGTCGTAGAATTGCGCGAGGAACGAGGCCAGCACTTCCTCCGGCGTGAAGGATTTTTCCGCGCGCGGGAAATAGGCGCGGTTGCCCCAGTTCTGCCCGGTGCGGAAGAAGAACACCTCGACGCAGGAATAGCCGCCCTCCTGGTGGATGGCGAACACGTCGGCCTCTTCCACGGTGCGCGGGTTGATGCCCTGCTGCGACTGGATCGCCGACAGCGCGGCGAGACGATCGCGGTACAGCGCCGCGGTCTCGAATTCGAGCTCGGTGGAAGCCTTCTCCATCTCGCCGGCGAGTTCCTTTTTCACCAGGTGGCTGCGGCCGGACAGGAAGTCGTTGGCCTCGCGCACCAGCTCGGTGTAGCCGGGAAAATCGATCTCGCCGGTGCAGGGGCCCGAACAGCGGCGGATTTGATAGAGCAGGCAAGGCCGGGTGCGGCTTTCAAAGAATCCGTCGGTGCAGGAGCGGATCAAAAACGCGCGCTGCAGCGCCGTGATGGTGCGGTTGACCGCGCCAGCGGACGCGAACGGTCCGAAATAGCGCCCGGGCCGCGATTGCGCACCGCGGTGTTTCAGGATCTGCGGCGCCCAGTGGTCGCCGGTGATCAGGATATAGGGAAAAGACTTGTCGTCGCGCAGTTGCACGTTGAAGCGCGGCCGCAGCTGCTTGATCAGATTGGCTTCGAGCAGCAGTGCCTCGGTTTCGGTCGTGGTCGAGATGATCTCCACCGAAACCGTCGCCGCGATCATGCGCAGAATCCGCGCCGGCAGCGGGGCGTTGACCCGGGCATAGGATGAGAGCCGCTTGCGGACGTTTTTCGCCTTGCCGACGTAAAGCACGTCGTTGCCGGCGTTCAGCATCCGATAGACGCCGGGCGAGGTCGGCGCCAGCCGTACAGCGTTTTCGATCGCGGCATGGCCGACCGCGAGCGGCCCCTCGGCCACGGCTTCGGCCGATTCCTCGGAGGCTTCCGGCAGGCGGGCCTCGTCCTCTTCCTCGGGCGTCGAGGTGGCGGGATCGACGTCGGCGGAGGCGAGTCCCTCGGGCGGCAAGTCCGGCTGGGAACCACGCTGCGGCTTGCGTCGGGGTTTAGGATGATCGGTAGAATCGTGATCCATGGGCCTAAACTAAGCGCTGGAAAGAGGCATCGCCAGTTGGCTGGCGCGCTGGGAGGGCAGCAGCCGGTAACACATTCTTAAGAATGATGAGCGGGGCGGTAACCGAGCTTAACAAGCCTTTAACTTAAAACTCTCGATAAATCTCACCGGAAAAGCGTGGAATTCCGTAACCAATCCGGCCTTCGGGCTGGAGGGGCACGGCCGTTACGTGGGGGAGAGCGGGGATGGTCAGGCTTGTCTTGCGTGCGCTGGGGCTGCTTGCCGCTGCCTGGGCAATGTCGGCGCAGGCGGCCGACATGAATTACGGATCGCGCGCGCCCTATACCGTCAATCAGCCGCTCAATGCCTATAGCTGGGCCGGCCCCTATCTCGGCGGCAATCTCGGCTACGCCTGGGGTTCGGTCGACAACAACCCGACCAAGCCGTCGGGTTTCGCCGGCGGGATCCAGGCCGGCTATAACTGGCAGACCGGGCCGTGGGTGTTCGGGGTCGAAGGCGACATCCAGGCGAGCGGCGCCGAAGACACTTTTGCGCCGTGGAAATTCTCCAACCCCTGGTTCGGCACGCTGCGCGGCCGGGTCGGCTACGCGCTCGGCAATGTCATGTTCTACGGCACCGGCGGTCTTGCCTTCGGCGAACTGCGCGCCACCACTTTCGGTCTGTCGGAATCCCACACCACCGCAGGGTGGACCGCCGGCGTCGGCGCTGAAATGGGATTTGCGCCGAACTGGAGCGCCAAGGTCGAATATCTCTATGTCGACCTTTCCAACACCAATTTCGTCATCACCGGCGCATCGAACGGCTATCGCTTCGGCCTGATCCGCGCCGGCGTGAACTATCACTTCTGAGAACAAGAAAAGGCAGGACACAGCCTCCCGGCGGCGGCAAGCCGCCGGGATTTTTTTTGTCGCGTGACAGTGCGCGGCCTTGCGCCTAACCTTTGCCTATGCAGCCGGGACAGCCAAGTCGGACGGCATTGAGCGCCGCGCGGTTGCGTGCGGCGCATCAGGTGCTGGACAACGCTTCGATCCTCGCCGATCCGTTGGCATTGCGCATTCTCGGCGACGATATCCAGGTTTCGCTCGACCATGCGCAGGCGCATCTGTCCGGGCCACGGTTGCGCTGGTTCATCGCCGCGCGCTCGCGCATCGCCGAGGAGGTGCTTGACGAGGCGGTGAATGCCGGCGCGACGCAGCTCGTGGTGCTCGGCGCCGGGCTCGATACGCTGGCTTACCGGACGCCGCTGGCAGGCCGGTTACGGATTTTCGAGGTGGATTTTCCCGCGACGCAGGCGCGCAAGCGCGAAATGCTGGCCGCCGCCGGGATCGCGGTGCCGGACACGCTGAGCTATGTCGGGGTGGATTTCGAGCGCGAAACGCTGGCCGACGCGCTTGACGCGGCAGGCTTTGCGGCCACCGCGCGCAGCGTCTTCAACTGGCTTGGCGTCGCGCCTTATCTGACCGAAGCGGCAATTTTCTCGACACTCGGCTACATCGCGGGGCTGGCGGGCGGCAGTGAGGTGGTGTTCGACTACGTCAACCCGGCGTCGGTCGCACCGACCAGCCGCGCCGCGCATCAGGCGCTTGTCGAGCGCGTGGCCGCGGCCGGCGAAGGCTTCCAGAGCAATTTCGACACGGCAACGCTGTGCGCGAAATTGAGTGCGATCGGCTTCCGGCATGTCGATGATATCGGCCCCGCCAGGATCGCTGCGCGATTTTTCCCGGAGAGCGAGCGGGCGGCGCCGACGCGCGGCGGCCACGTCATGCACGCCTCGACGATCTGAGCCGCGGCATCGCGCTCAATAGAATCGCGCCCCGACTTATTTGTCCATCATCGTCAGCGGCGTCTCGCTGCTGTCGACCACGAAGATCGCCAGAACTTTTGCGGGCTCGGTATCGCTGGCATTCTCGCTGACGACGTGATGGGCTCCCGGATTTTCCGTGAAGTGCTCGCCGGCCTTGAATGTCTTGACTGGTCCGTCGTCGACCTGGCTGCGCACCGCGCCTGAAATCACGTAAGCACTGATGAACGCCGATTTGGCGTGGTGATGCGACGGGGTCTTGCCGCCCGGCGCGTATTCCACGAGGACCGCGGCCAGGCTTTTGCCGGGGATGTTGGCGATTTCCTCCTTGAATGCGGGAGTCGGCTTGTTCTGCTGCGCGAACGCGGCCGAGCCTGCCAGCGAGATAGCGGCGAGGCATGCAAGCCCCACGGCCGTTGGACGATGCGTCATGTGATCCGCTCCCATTCCAGGCTTGGTTTGCAGGTAACCCCGTGGGACGGGTTGTATCCAGGCTGTCACCGGGCGCAACGGCGCCACGCATGCCTGCGTTCAATATCTTTTGCATTGACCTGCGGTCAGGCGACGGTCTCGATGGCGAACATGCGCAGCGACCGCGCGGCGGCCGCACCATGCACGCCGCGACAGTCTGAGCCGCGGCATCGCGCTCAGCACAGACATTCGCAGGCAAAAATTCAGTCCGCTTTCATCGCCGGGCGTCAGCTCGCGCTGCGGCGTCGGCTCACGATGAAATCACCAGGTTGACCGCCTTGGGGCCCTTGCCCTTCTTGTCCGGTTCGACCTCGAATGTAATGCGCTGTCCTTCTGTCAAATCCTTCAATCCGGCCCGCTCGACGGCGGTGATGTGAACGAACACATCGCGGCCGCCATCATCGGGCTTGATGAAGCCGTAGCCGCGTTCTCCATTGAAGAACTTGACTGTCCCAGTCATGGCCATCGGGAAACTCCTCCCCCGTATTGCTCCGCCGCTACGCGCACCTCGCGTATCGGCCGACCGGACATTCACTGCCCGAAGCTTGGCCACCTGAACCGGTCGGGTCACGCCACCGATCGGCCTGGATTTTTTTAGGCCTTGTCACTCCGCCGCAACCATTCGCGGAAGCGGAACGTAAAGCCAGTCCCAACATCTCAGCATAATACGGTTCCCGGCAAATTGACTACGGTCAATCGCACTTTTCGCACCCATGCACCGGCTCAGGGTTTGGGCGTCTCCAGCCTGAAACGGCCGGCGCCGCCCTGGCCGAGCGGCTTTTCCAATTCGGGTAAAATCGCCTTCAATTCGCCGGCCAGCGTCCACGGCGGATTGACGATCAGAAGCCCGGTGGAGGTGAGGGGGCCGCCTGCCTCTTGCGGCGCGACGCTGAATTCGAGCCGCAGACATTTGCCGGCCGGCTTGCTGGCGTCGGCCGTGGCGGCGACATGGCGCGCCAGCGCGTCGGTCACCCGCCGGCTCTTCACCGGGTACCACAGCAAATAGCTGCCGGTCGGCCATTTGGCATACGCCTCCACAAAGCCGTCGGCCAATTTTTCGAACTCGTTCCTTTGCTCGAAGGAAGGGTCGATCAGCACCAGCCCGCGCCGCTCGTTCGGCGGCACGAAGGCCGGCAACGCCGTCCAGCCGTCGAGGTCGACCACCCTTGCCTGGGTGTCGCGGCGCAGCGCGTCGATCAGCTGCTTGCGGGCATTGGGCTCGATTTCACACGCCGTGAGCCGGTCCTGCGGCCGGAGCAGCGCGCGTGCGATCAGGGGCGAGCCGGGATAGGCCTTGAGCTCGCCCGGCGGGTTGAAGGCCCTGACGATGTCGAGATAGGGCGCCACCAGCGGCA
>Ga0310811_10009032_pt1 | contig 12847 bp, 11 predicted proteins | sample YCmetagenome_FD_207642 | JGI IMG/M metagenome (GOLD analysis project Ga0310811, IMG submission 207642) | Soil microbial communities from experimental microcosm in Duke University, North Carolina, United States - YC | ecosystem: Engineered > Artificial ecosystem > Soil microcosm > Unclassified ...
TACTTGTCGCGCACGAAGCGCTCGGCCGCCTCCTGAAGCTGCTTCTGCTCGTCGGATAGGGACAGATCCATTCTTTCCTCCGGAATCCTGCCGTGTCTTATCGCCCCGAGGCCTAAAGGCCTAGCACCATCTTGGACACGATGTTCTTCTGAATCTCGTTGCTGCCGCCATAGATGCTGGTCTTGCGCATGTTGAAATAGCGCGGCGCGGCCGGCGGCGCATGGTCGGGCCCGACCGGCGTCTCGTTGGTGTCCTGGAACAGCATGCCGGGCTGGTAGGGCGCGGCGTATTCGCCGACCGCCTCCATGGTGAGCTCGGCGATGCGCTGCTGGATCTCCGAGCCCCTGATCTTGAGCGTCGATACTTCCGGGCCGGGCGCGCCGCCTTGCGCCATGGTCGACAGCACCCGCAGCTCGCTCATCTCCAGCGCCTGGACCTGCAGGTCGAGGTCGGCGATCTGGCCGGCAAATGCAGGATCGTCGGCCAGGGTTGCCCCATCAGCCGGCTCGCTGCGGGCAATGTCGCGCAGCGAGCGGACGCCGCGCTTGGAAGCCGGCACCTCGGCGATGCCCAGCCGCTCGTTGGCCAGCAGGAACTTGGCGCAGGTCCAGCCCTCGCCTTCCTTGCCGATGCGGTTCTCGACCGGCACCCGCACATTGTCGAAGAACACGTCGTTCACGTGATGGGCGCCATCGAGCATGATGATCGGCCGCACGGTGATGCCCAGCGTCTTCATGTCGATCAGCAGGAAGGAAATGCCCTCCTGCGCCTTGGCGTCCGGATTGGTCCGCACCAGGCAGAAGATCCAGTCGCCCCAATGGGCGAACGAGGTCCAGGTCTTCTGGCCGTTGACGACGTAGTGATCGCCGTCGCGCACTGCCCGCGTGCGCAGGTTGGCGAGATCGGAGCCGGCGCCCGGCTCGGAATAGCCCTGGCACCACGACACGATCGACTGGCGGATGCCCGGCAGGAAGCGCTCCTTCTGCTCGTCGGTGCCGAAGGTGTAGATCACCGGCCCGACCATCTTCACGCCGAACGGGATGATGCGCGGCGCGCCCGCCTCGGCCAGCACGTTCTCGAACAGGAAGCGCCGGGTCACGTCCCAGCCCGGGCCGCCGTACTTCTTCGGCCACGTGTAGGCGAGCCAGCCCTGCCGTCCGAGCGCCTGTTGCCACGCCATGTGGTCGTCGCGGTCGTAGTGCTTGCCGGAAAAAGTCTTGGCGCGCGTCGCAGGCGACAGGTTTTTCCGCGCGAAGTCGCGCACCTCGTCGGCGAACGCCTTGTGCTCGGGGCTCAGAGAGAGATCCATAGAACCGTCCTCAATTCAGATCGGCGTCTGGCAACAGCACGCCTGTCATCCTGAGCAAGGCGCGGTTTACCGCGCCGTTAGCGAAGGATCTCATGGCGATTGCAACCAGTATGCTCGCGGAAAGGGCACGAGATCCTTTTCTGCGCTCAGGATGACAAGAAGGGGCGCCCGCGAGGTTCACACTACAGCCCCAGCACCATCTTGCTGATGATGCCCTTCTGAATCTCGTTGCTGCCGCCGTAGATCGTGGTCTTGCGGGTGTTGAAATAGCGTGGCGCAGCGAGATGGGCGTAGGACGGGCCGACCGGCTCCTCGTTCGAGCCTTGCCACAGCAGTCCGGGCAGATAGGGCGCGGCGTACTCGCCGACCGCCTCCAGCGTGAGCTCGGTGATGCGCTGCTGGATCTCCGAACCGCGCACCTTGAGGCCGGACACTTCCGGTCCGGGTTGTCCGCCATGCGCCATCGACGAGAGCACGCGCAGCTCGGTGAACTCGAGCGCCGTCACCTGGATCTCGAGATCGGCGATCTTCTCGGCGAAGGTCCGGTTCTCGATCAGCGGCTTGCCGTCCTCGCGCTCGGCACGGGCGATGTCCTTCAGCGCCGCGACGCCGCGCTTGGATTGCGGCACGGCGGCGATGCCCAGCCGCTCGTTGGCCAGCAGGAACTTGGCGCAGGTCCAGCCCTCGTTCTCCTTGCCGACCAGGTTGGCGATAGGGACCTTGACGTTGTCGAAGAAGACCTCGTTCACCTCGTGACCGCCGTCGGCCATGATAATCGGCTTCACGGTGATGCCGGGAGTCTTCATGTCGATCAGCAGGAAGGAGATGCCCTCCTGCGGCTTGGCCTTGGGATCGGTGCGCACCAGGCAGAAGATCCAGTCGGCCCAGTGGCCCATCGTGTTCCAGGTTTTGGAGCCGTTGACGATGTAATGATCGCCCTGCTTCTCGGCCTTGGTGCGCAGGCTCGCGAGGTCGGAGCCCGCGCCCGGCTCGGAATAGCCCTGGCACCACCACACGGTGCTCTCGCGGATCGCCGGCAGGTACTTCTGCTTCTGCTCGTCGCTGCCGAAGGTGTAGATCACCGGCCCGACCATCTTGGTGCCGAACGGGATGATGCCGGGGGCGTATTCCTCGGCGCAGACATTCTCGAAGATGTAGCGTTGGGCTGGCGTGAAGCCCGGCCCGCCATGCTTCTTCGGCCACGTGTAGACCAGCCAGCCCTTCTTCCCCAGCGCCTGCTGCCAGCGCATGTAGTCGTCGCGGATCAGGTGCTTGCCGTTCTTCACCTTGTCGCGGACATCAGCCGGCAGGTTGGCACGCACGAAGGCCCGCACATCGTCGGCGAATTGACGTTCCTCTGGCGTGAAAGCGAGATCCATCTGCCCCTCCCGGGCCGGGTTTTCGATTTGGCCGGAGTTTAGCCGCGAGCCCGCTCCGGACAAGCACTACCAAACCGAATTGCGGCTTATTACGCCGTGATGCGGAACGACTTTACGTAGCAGCGGGCTTACGTCAGATCGGCTTTCCCGCCGGAGTCGCGAGCATAATCATGCGGCGACAGGGCGAAGGCCGAGCCCTGCCAGCCGTCCTCCCGGCGCTCGATCCTGTCGCGATTGCCGGCGGCAACGTCCTTGAACAGCCGAAGCGCCGCGCGATCGTCCAGGCCCGCCGTATCGAGCGCGAGATGCCGGGCCAACAGCCCGCGGCGCAGGGCGCGCACGACCTCGCCATCCCAGATCGAGGCGTTCATCTCGGCATTACCGCCCATCGAGTGGAAGTGCAGATTGCACGACCCGATCGTGGCCCAGAAGTCGTCGACCAGCATGACCTTGGCGTGGACATATCGGGCGCGGCGGCGACCGGCATGGTGTTCGGCGACGCCGGCCAGCGTGAAGCCGCGATGAGGTGCCAGCGCCTCGATGCCATCGAAGAGCGCCGCGCCCCGCGGGTCCAATCGCGCCTTGTAGGCGTAGTCCTCGGGGATCGCCGGCACGACCAGGACGATGTCGACGCCACGCTCGGCCGCGCGCAGCAACGGCTTGGCGACACGTGGAACCGGAACGGCCTGGTTGACGATGAAGATCGTGCGGCGTGCAGCGTCGATGGCTTGCTCGTACTGCTCGACGATCGATTGCTCGGCACGGTCGACGGCGTAGCGGCTCGGGTCGAGCATACGCTGGACCTGCACGGTGCTGCCGCCACGTGGCGCCGACGGTCGATCCGGATACGGCAGCGCGTCCGTCCCGTCGCAGGCCCAGTTGCCGTCGACGGCGTGGCGCTCGCTCGCCTCGTTCCAGCGCTCGACGAAATTGTGACAGACGTCCGCCGCCGATGGCCCGGTGATCTCGACATAGACGTCATGGCGCTGCAGCGCGACGCTGGTCAGGTTCATGCCGCCGACGAAGGCCGTCTCCGCCGGATGGCCAGCGTCGATCATCCAGCTCTTCTGATGCTGACAATAGCGGCCAGCGGCGCGATCCCATCTGATCTTGAAGCGCGCGCGCCGCTTGGCCAGCCATGCGCGCTGCTCAAGCGTGCCGCCGAACACGCGATGGCCGGCGCCGAACTCCGGATTGGGACGCCACACGAGCAGGCGGACATCGATGCCTCGGGCTGCCGCCCGGTCCAGCACATCGAACAGGGGACCGCGCCCGTCCGGAAACAGGAAATCGTCCGAGCAGAAGGCGACCGTCAGCCAGACGCTGTGACGGGCCGTTTCGACCGCTTCGCCGAGGCGCTGCGCGATTGCCTCGCCGTCGATCAGCGGCCGAACGAGATTGCCGGATCGCGCGGGATATGGACCCGATGTCGTGCCCGGAACGTACGAGGCTGCCGCCGTCAAGAGCCCGTCGGCGTCGGCACCAGCAGGGCCTTCTCCGCCTTCAGCTTGGCGATGACTGCGTCGCTCACGCCGGCCTCGCGCAGCACTTCCTCGCCGTCCTCGCCGATGCGCGGCGCATGGCGGCGGAACTCGACCTTGGTCTTCTCGAAATCGAGCGGGCTGGCAAAGGTGGTGATCGGCCCCTCGGTCGGATGCTCGCGCGCGGTGAAGAAGCCGGTCGCCTTGAGATGCGGATCGTCGAGCAGCTCCTCCAGGGTCCGTACCGGCATGGCGGGAATGTCGGCCTTGTCGAACATCTCCAGCCACTCGTCGGTCGGCCGATGCTCGAGCAGCGAGGCCAGCACCTGGTAGAGCTCGCTGAAGTGCTTGGCGCGCTCGTTGCGGTCGGTGAAGCGCGGCTCCTTGCACAGATCAGGGCGGCCGGCGAGCTCGAAGAAGGTGAGCCAGTGCGCATCGGTATAGGGCAGCGCGCAGATGTAGCCGTCCCGGGTTTTGAAGGGATGGCGGAACTTGTTGATGATGCGATCGTAGCCCATGGTCCCGCGCTCCGGCTGCCAGGTGGCGCCGAACAGATGCTCGGTGAGCCAGAACGACGCCAAGGTCTCGAGCATCGGCACCTCGATCATCTGGCCTTCGCCGGTACATTTGCGGTGATAGAGCGCGCCCAGCACGGCGATGCAGAGATGCAGCCCAGTCGTCTTGTCGGCAATCAGGCTGGGCATGAAGCGCGGCGGCAGGCCGTCGACCCGCGACTGCAGCGACGCCGCACCGCTCACGCCCTGCACCAGGTCGTCGAAGGCGGGCTTGTGGCCGTAGGGTCCCTTGCGTGCATAGCCCAGCGAGTAGGCGTAGATGATCGAGGGGTTGACCTTCTTCAGGTCCTCATAGCCCAGCCCCAGCCGCTCGATCGCCTGCGGCCGGCTGTTGTGGATGAACAGGTCGGCCGTCTTGATCAGGTCCTTCAGCACGGCACAGCCGGCCGGCTTCTTGAGGTCGAGGCAGAGCGAGCGCTTGTTGCGGTTGGCCGCCATGTAGATCGGCCCCATGTTCCGATCGCGCCCCATCGAGCCGCCCGATACGCGCAGCAGATCGCCCTCCGGCGGCTCGACCTTGATGACATCGGCACCCATGTCCGCGAGATGCTGCGTAGCGAACGGCCCCAACAGCACGGCCGTCAAATCGATCACGCGCACGCCTGCAAGCGGTCCCGGCATCCTCGCTCCCTCTCTGCTGTCACGGCCCGGCGCGCACTATGGCACAGGCGCGCTTTTGCGCGCAGGTCGCGCGTCAGCCGATTCCAAGGAGCGAACGATCGGAGATCCTGACTCAGGCGGCGATCGCCAACCCAAGAAGCGCCGTGGCCTATACCACCATCGGCACGCTGGCCACGACCGCGACGAGCTGGATTGCGTTGACCAGCATGCCCAGGAGGTGCAGGACGCGAAGCCGGCGTATCGCCGCGGCATTGCCGGCGTCCCTCATCTCCAACTCGGCGTCCAGACGCGGCAGGAACCAGCGCCGGGCCATGATCGCAAAAGCTGCGGCGGCAACTGCAGCGACGGCAAAACCCGGACGCCCGGCCACGCCGAAGGCCACGGCCGCAACCGTCCCGGTCAGGCTCATGGCCAGGAAGTAGCCATTGAACATGCCGCGCAGAAGCTGCGTGACCGCAGGAACGTCCAGCCCCACCAACAAGAAGGTCGGCGACGACAGGAAGAAGCAGGCCATGGGCAGGAGCAGGATGACGGCGGCATAAGCTGCAAGGGCGTCGGGCGGCACGGCCAAATTCCTCGTGAACGCAGAAACAAAGTATTCGCAGCATCCCGCGCTGCCTCAATTAGACGTTGGTCGAGTTTCTCGGCCATTGGATGCAGCCCCTGTTCCGCCAGAACGATCGGTGGCTTGCGCCGGCGACAGCGAATGTCTTGTGCACGGCGCGGATTTGAGACACTACCGCCCTGCCGCACGGCGCTGCAAATTGCGCCCGGCCGGCGGCGCGGTGGGCAAACGAGGTCGAGGGTACGGGAATGCCAGGTGCACTGGACGGTCTGCTGGTGATCAGTGTGGAGCAGGCTGTCGCCGCGCCCTATTGCGCAGCTCGCCTGGCGGACGCTGGTGCGCGGGTGATCAAGATCGAGCGGCCCGAGGGCGACTTCGCGCGCGCCTATGACGCCTATGTCCACGGTCAGTCGAGCTACTTCGTCTGGCTCAATCGCGGCAAGCAGTCGGTCACGCTCGACTTCAAGGAGAAGAACGACCTCGCCCTGCTGCATCGCCTGATCGCGCAGGCCGACGTGCTGATCCAGAACCTGGCGCCGGGAGCGGCGGAGCGCGCGGGCTTCGGCTCGGCGGCGATGCGCGCCCGGCACAAGCGCCTGATCACGGTCGACATCTCGGGTTATGGCGATCACGGACCCTACAAGGACCGCCGTGCCTATGACCTTCTGGTGCAGGCCGAAAGCGGGCTGGCCTCGATCACCGGCACCGCCGAGGCGCCGGGCCGGGTCGGCGTTTCGGCCACCGATATCGGCACCGGCATGTATGCCCATGCCGCCGTGCTGGAGGCTTTGCTCGCCCGCCAGAAGACCGGCGAGGGCCGCGCGCTTTCGGTGTCGTTGTTCTCCTCGATGGCGGAATGGATGACGGTGCCCTTGCTGGCCAACGACTACGCCGCCTACGACTGGCCGCGGCTTGGCCTCACCCATCCCTTCATCGCGCCTTACGGCGTCTACCAGACCCAGGACGGCGTGCCGGTGCTGATCTCGATCCAGAACGACCGCGAGTTCGAGCGCCTGTGCCATGGCGTGCTCGACAAGCCCGGTCTCGAGAAGGATCCCGACTACGCCACCAACAAGGCGCGCAATTCGCGGCGCGACGCCACCAACGCCATGGTTCAGGCGAGCTTCGGCGCCCAGCGCTTCGCCGATCTCGCGGCCCGGCTCGATGCCGCCCAGATCGCCTGGGCGCGCGTCAGCACGGTCCGCGACCTGTCGACCCATCCGCAGGTCCGCCGCGTCGTCTTCGGCTCGCCCGGCGGCGACATTGCCATTCCCGCGCTGGCCGCGTCGTGGCCCGGCGAGCCCGAGCGTCTGGGCGACGTGCCGTCGGTCGGCCAGCACACCGCACAGGTGCGGCGCGAGTTCGGCGCCTGATGGCGGGCCTGCTCACGGGCATCAGGCTTTCCGGATACGGCGTCGCCTACTTCTTCGCCGCCGGCTCTTTCATGAGCTTCTGGCCGGTGTGGCTGCGCGATCGCGGCATCAGCGATGCCGAGATCGGCACCTTGTTCATGAGCCGCCAGCTCGTGGGCATCGGCGCCATGCTCACCATCGGCTGGATCGCCCATCGCATCGGCAACGTGCGCGGCGTCATCCTGGTCCTCGCCGGCGCGGCCACCGTCCTGATGACCGGCTACCAGTTCGCCACGACGTTTATCGCCATCCTGGCGGTAACGCTCGTGTGGGGCGGCGTGTGGGTGCCGACCCTGGCGCTCTACGACGGCATCCTGGTCAACGAGACGCGGGCGCGCGGCATCGACTACGGCCGGCTGCGGGCGTGGGGCTCGGCGGCCTTCATCGCGGGCACGGTGGCGTGCGGCGCCGCCGTCGATCGCAACGGCCCGGCCTGGATCCTCTATGTCAGTTTCCTGGGAATCGTGCTGCTGGTTCCGCTCGCCCTGTGGCTGCCGAAAGATGGCACGCGGGAGAGCGAAAAGGAGCACGCACCGTTCGGCATCACCGATCTCCTTACCTCGCGACCCTTCCTGCTGTTCATGCTGGCGGCCGGCTGCTGCCAGGCCAGTCATGCCGTCCTCTACAGCTTCGGCACCTTGACCTGGCGGGCGGCCGGCATCGACGACCTCACGATCAGCCTGCTGTGGGGCCTGAGCGTCGCGGTCGAGATCCTGCTGATGCTGGCGAGCCCCTGGCTGCTGAAGCGGCTTGGCGTGTGCGGCCTGCTCGGGCTGGCACTCGGCTGCGGCATGCTGCGCTGGCTCGGCATGGCCTTCACCACCGAACTGCCGGCGCTCGTCGCCCTGCAGGCCCTGCACGCCGGCACCTTCGCCGCCTGTCACCTCGGCGCCATGGCCTTCATCCAGCGGGCCCTGCCGTCCTCGGGCGTCGCATTGGGCCAGAGCGTCTACTACGCCCTCGGTACCGGCGCGATGCAGGCGGTGGTCTTCCAGCTGGCCGGCCTGCTCTACGCCAGCTACGGGCAGCGCGCCTTCCTCGGCATGTTCGTGGTCAGCGCCGTCGGCATGGTGGCGCTCCTGCTGCTTGCAAGGATATGGGACGGCACGTTTCTGGTCGGCGGCCGACAGACTGTTGACCGCCCAATTGGAAGTCCCGCAGCGTCCAATTGAAAGCCGCGGGACAAGCGCCAGAGGACTAGCGCGATCGGCCCCGCGCCGTCACCGGCCAGATGTCGACCAGCGTGTCTCCTTTCACCACGTGGTAGCTCTCGTACATGTTGACGGTCGGATCGCAGTGCGGCGGGGTCAGGATCACCTGCTCGCCATGCGCCGGGGCGGCCTGGCCTTCGGGGGCGATGACGGCGAGGTGCTCGTCCCCCATGAAGCGGGTCGTCGAGCCTTCGACGGCGCCCTTGAGGATCGGCGGCGGGCCCTTCTCGGTCGCCATCGCTTTCAGGCCGGCGTCGACCGTGACCAGGCCGGGCGTGTTGGCGCTGACGACGCGGGCGTCGATCTGCAGCGCCTGCTCGAAAGTCGGCTTGTCGAGACCGCGCAGGTCGCAGACGTTGTAGTCGTGATCCATGAAGACGTAGGAGCCGACCTGCAGCTCCGTGAAGACGCCGAGCTTGGCGTCGATGAAATGCGTGCCGGTGCCCGAACCGGTGATGATGGCAGGCTTGAGACCGGCGGCCTCGAGCTTGGCCAGGCAGCCCTTGAGATACTCGGTGCGCTCCTCGATCTCGGCCTTGCGCTCGGCGAAGCTGATGATGTGCTGATGGCGGCCGCAATAGAACTGCACGCCGGCGTATTTCAGCGACTTCAACGCTACGACCTTCCTCACCAGTTCGACCACGCCGTCGGGCGTGGCGACGCCGGTGCGATGCATCCCCGGGTCGATGTCGACGATCACGGTGAGCGGCTTGCCGGCCTTGCCGGCGGCGGCGTCCAGCGCCTCGACGTTGGCTGGATGATCGACCACCACCATCAGGTCGCTGACCTGGCTGTTGAGCGCAATCAGGCGGGTGATCGCCTGCGGCGTCACCACCGGCGAGGTGATGTGGAGCTGCTGGATTCCCGCTTCGCCCAGCGCCTCGGCTTCGCCCAGCTTGGCGCAGCACACGCCCAGCGCACCGGCGGCGATCTGGCGGCGCGCGATGTCGGCCGATTTGTGGGTCTTGGAATGGGGCCGCAGCTTGACGTTATGCGCGGCGGCAAACGCCGCCATCTCGGCAATGTTGCGGTCGAGCATCTCGAGGTCGAGCACCAGCGCCGGCGTGTTCAGCGAACGCCGCGAGCCCTGCTGGCCAATCAGGTGACGGTGAAGACGTTCGGCTTCGCTCATGATCTCTCATCCTTCAGGTTGCGCACGACCATGGCCTCGCCGGTCGTGCCGCGGTTGACGCCGGCGGTCCGCATGAACGGATTGTCGCGGCTGTCGCCCCACAGGGCGATGCCCTGGGCCAGCAGGCCGCCATCGACCTTGATGGTCTCGCCGGTGATGAAACGCGCATCGTCGGAGCACAGGAACGACGCGACGTCGGCGATGACGTCCGGCTCGCCGCGATCGGGCCACGGCTGGTGCCGGAACTGCTTCTCGTACCTGTCGGGCCGGCCGCGATGCAGCAGCGGCGTCGAGATCACGCCGGGCGCGATCCCGACCACGCGGATGCGATGCGGTCCGAGCTCGGCGGCGACATTCTCGATCAGGCTGATGACGCCGGCCTTGGCAGCCGAATAGGCGTGGCTGCCGCCGCCACCGACCATGCCGGCAATCGAGGCGGTCACCAGGATGACGCCACCATCGCCATGCTTCTTGATTGCCTGCGAGGCGTGCTTCATGCCGAGGAACACCGAGCGGCTCAGCACGGCGAAGGTGTAGTCCCAATCCTCGACGCTGGTCTCGGCGATCGGCCCGAAGGCGCCGCCGACGCCGGCATTGAGATAGGCGATGTCGAGCCGGCCGAACCGGCGCTCGGCCTCGGCGACGATGGCGATCGTGTCGGCCTCGCTCGCGACGTCGCAGCGCACGAAGGCGGCGCTGTCGCCGTGGCCCGCCGCCCTGGCGGCGGCCAGCGTCTCGGCGCCGTTGGCCTCATTGAGGTCGGCCACGATCACCTTTGCGCCCTCGCTGAGGAAGCGCATCACGGTGGCGCGGCCCATGCCGCTCGCCCCGCCGGTGACGATCGCCACCTTGCCCGCCAGTCGCTGCATCTCGATTTCGCCCTCCGAAGTCCGCTGCCCGTTGCGCCGCATGGTGCTGTTGCATAGCCCGACGGGCAAGCCTAGCGTTTTGCAACTCTCCGGGAGCGCGCGATGAAGTTTGGCCTGTTCTACGAGATCTCGATCCCGCGGCCGTGGACGCCCGAGAAGGAGTACACGGTCTACAACAACTGCCTCGAGCAGGTGAAGCTGGCCGACGAGCTGGGCTTCGACCATGTCTGGGCAGTCGAGCACCATTTCCTCGAGGAATATTCCCACTGCTCGGCGCCGGAGCTGTTTCTCACCGCCTGCGCGATGGTCACCAAGCGCATCCAGGTCGGCCACGGCATCGTGGTGTGCGTGCCGGAGTTCAACCATCCGATCAAGATCGCCGAGAAGACGGCGACGCTCGACATCCTGTCGGGCGGTCGCCTGCATGTCGGCACCGGTCGGTCGGCCACCTGGACCGAGCTCGGCGGCTTCCGCGCCAACCCAGACACCACCAAGAAGAGCTGGGACGAGTTCGTGCGCTGCCTGCCGAAAATGTGGATGCAGGAGACCTTCTCCTACCAGGGCGAATTCTGGTCGATGCCGGAACGCACCATCCTGCCCAAGCCCTACCAGAAGCCGCATCCGCCGATGTGGGTCGCCGTCACCAGCCCGGGCACCGAGATCGATGCCGCCGATCGCGGCCTGGGCAGCCTCGGCCTCTCCTTCGCCGGCTTCGACGAGCAGGAGAAGAAGATCAAGGAATACCGCCGGCGCATCCAGCTCTGCGAGCCGGTCGGCGCCTTCGTCAACGAGCAGGTCGCGACGACCAACTTCCTGTTCTGCCACGAGGACGAGAAGACCGGTGTCGAGATGGGCAAGCGGCTCGGCAACACCTTCAACTACCTGGCGACCCAGCTGATCTCGACCCGCGAAGTCTTCTCCTCGCCGTCCTACCAGTCGCTCGGATTGCTGCCGGCGCTGCGCCGTGCCGCCACCGGGCCGGATGCCAACGAGCAGCAGACCGAGGGCATGGCCTACGGCGATCCGGCGCGCATCATCCGCGCCGTCAAGCGCTGGGAATCGCTCGGCGTCGATTGCATCAACTTCATCCTCAATGCCAACGAGGTGGTGCCGCAGGACCAGGTGATGGCGAGCCTGCGCCTGTTCGCCAAGGAAGTGATGCCGGTGTTCGCCAAGAAGCCGGCCGACGTCGCCGCCGCGGCGGGAGAGTGACATGCCGCTTTATGGAACGCTCGACCTGACCACCATCACGCCCAAGCTGCCGACCTTGGCCAATCTCGACACCGAGGCCTGGACCCTGCCCAAGGCGGAGATGCTGCAGCTCCTGATCGAGGTGCCGCGCAGCTCGACCGACGGCATGCTGCCCAAGGCGATGCATCCCGCGCTGCCGTCCTACGTGATCCTGGCGGTCACGAAGTATGCCGAGAGCCCGGTCGGGCCGTTCAATCTCGCCATGCTGCGCCTCGGCAGCCGCGCCGGGGCCCATCCGCGCGGCTTCCTGCTCGGTGCGGTGACCAACAGCGACGGGGCCACCAAGGAGCTGCGCGCCCGCTGGGGCTTCCCGGTCGAGACCGGCGAGGTGAAATACCTGCGCCGCCACGATCGCGTCATGGGCACGGTGGCCAAGGGCGGCAAGACCATCCTCGACTGCGCCCTGGTCGATCCGCAGCCGGTGGCGGGCAGCGACGTGCAGTACATCAACTGGGTGACGGCGGCCAACGCGCCGCTCGACGGCCAGACCCAGCCGATGCTGATCCAGGTCGATCCGAAATACACCTTCTACAAGGCCGAGCGCGGCAAGCCGCAGGTCGCGGACTTCGACGCCGCGGCATGGAACGCGGCAGGCCTGCAGCTCGCCGACCCGATCGTCGGCACCTGCTGCACGGTCGACACCGACCTGCCGCGCATCCGCTTCGTCATGGATCCGCTGAAGCCGGTGTTCCAGGGAACGCGCCGCATCCGCGAATCGCGCGCCGACGAATAGGACTGCTGGAGCCTGCGATCTGATTTCTTGTCATCCTGAGCATAGCGAAGGATCTCATCGCCAGAAGGTCCAACTCGCACTCGTGCACGCGGCGATGAGGTCCTTCACTTCATTCAGGACGACGGGAAAGCTTGAGACTATTGGTCAACCCTCGACGATCAGCCGCGCCAGCGCCTCCGGTTCGCTCAGCATCGGATAGTGGCCGGTGTCGAGCTCGTGCCAGTGCGCCTTCAGGCGGTCGGCGCAGCGCCGCTGGTGGGCGACCGGCGGGTTGAGGCTGCGCTTGCACCAGATCACCGACGCATTCCA
>Ga0310811_10009033_pt1 | contig 12847 bp, 7 predicted proteins | sample YCmetagenome_FD_207642 | JGI IMG/M metagenome (GOLD analysis project Ga0310811, IMG submission 207642) | Soil microbial communities from experimental microcosm in Duke University, North Carolina, United States - YC | ecosystem: Engineered > Artificial ecosystem > Soil microcosm > Unclassified ...
CAGTCGTGCGCGAAGTAGAGGCCGCGCTCTTGCACCCATCCCTGCCAATCATCTGCGCCGATCGCATTGGGCACCCGAAACAGTGGAGCGGAGGGGTTGAGCAGCGTCACCGGTGCGGTCTCATCCGTGACGCGGTCGTGCGGCTGCGCGATCGTCATGCGGAAGGGTGCAAACCCGCCGTTGATGAACGGGTACTGCTGGTACTGCACGATCACGAGGCCGCCCCCACGGGCGTAGTCGAGCAGCCGCCCGTTCGACCGCACCAGCGCCGGGGCGGTCTCGTACGCGCGGCTCCCGACCACGATCGCGTCGAACTTCGAGAGATCTCCTCGCTCGAGCGAATCGGCATCGAGCATCACCACCGGGACGCCGACTCCCAGCAGGGCTTCGGGCACGCGATCCGAAGCGCCGCGGATGTAGCCGACGCGCGCGAGGCCCGGCAGGAGGATTTTTGCGACCCGGATCTCCACCGTCGACGGATGCACGGAGGGGCGCGGGCGGATATGCGGATAGTCGATGATCGACAACGCCCCCTCGCTCACATTGCCGTCGGCGCCCGTCACGGTCGCCTTGAGCGTGAAGCTGCCGACGGCGGGCGCCGCCGGGAGCCGCACCGTGAAAATCGCGCTGCGATCCTCGTCCTCCCTGCTGAAGCTGAGAGACTCCGGTCGCATGGGCGCCCAGGTGGCCGGCACGGAGAGTCGCACGACCCCCGTCGCCGCGCCACGCGTCCGGTTCGTGACCATCACCGTCACCATGCGGGTCCCGCCGGTGGATCCGTCGACCGGCCAGACGATCATTGCCGGCGACACGGCGACGTCGAACGGTTGTGTGACGAGGATCGGTCGACGGATCTCACCGATCGCCTGGTCGCGAAACCGGTACGCCACTTCGCGCGTGAGCGTCACCGGCGCACCGTCGATCGTACAGTGGACGCGCGCCACGATGGTCGGAGGCTCGAACGGCAATCCGCGGTTGTCGGCGGGGACGCCGCTCCAATCGTACATCGCTCCCGCGAGCGGGCGCCGCAGAAAGTACGGTTGCGAGCGCGGCGCATCCGCCGCGACCGTCACCCCGAAATGCCGCACCGTGATCGTGCCCGGGAGGACCGTGACCTCCTCGGGCTCCAGCCGATCGACGCGCCAGGCGGCGGGTGCCCCGAATTCGACCGACGAGACTGCGAGCGGCGCCGTGCCGGTATTCCAGACACTCACTTCCACCTGCAGGCGCTGGCCGGGAACGGCGATCCCGTCATCGGCGGTGCCGTCGACGACGACGCCGGCCGCTTCGGCCAGAGCGGCGTCGAGAGTGGCGCGCTGCTCGTCATCACCGGGGCGGAGCTGCTGTCTCGCACGCGCCAAGAGCGGCACGATACGCTCCGGTGCGTACGGCGTCAGCAGCGCGCGGGCCGAATCGATCAGCGCCGTGTAGCGCTCATGACTCGGCAGGACCGTGTCGACTCCCGAGAACAGCTCTCCGCCCGTTCCCACCTTCGAGGTGACAAGCGCCAGCCGCGCGAACGCCGGACCGGGCTGCAGCAGCTGGCCCATGTCCTGTGACCGGTGGCGGCTGCGCCCCAGCATCGCGATCTGGAAATACGACTGCCCCAAGAGCGGATCGATGCCCCCGGTGGGAATGCGGAGCGTGGTGCCGGTCGTGTCGAAAAATGTCGAGCGATAGAACTTGACCGGCCCCCAGGTGGAATCACGCAGCAAATCGTAGGCTTGCCGGGCAAGCAAGCCGGCCACCTGGTGATTGCCATGGCCATCGGCCGGTGTCCCGGAGAACACGGACACGATGATCTGGGGCCGGAAACGGCGGATGATGTCGATCACGTCCCGCAGCACCGAGTCGCGCGACCAGAACCGCAGCGTCTCCTCGGCGGTCTTGGAAAATCCGAAGTCGTATGCCCGGGTGAAATACTGGCGCGCCCCATCGATCGAGCGGGCGGCGAGCAGCTCCTCGCTGCGGATGATCCCGAGCTCTGGCCCGAGCTCGGGGCCGATCAGGTTCTGGCCGCCTTCACCCCGATTGAGCGAGAGATAGGCCGCCTGGGCCCCGATGCCCCGGGAGAGCCAGGTGAGCAGCTGGGAATTCTCGTCGTCGGGGTGTGCGCCGATGACCAGCACGCGCTTGTTGGCGCCGAGCTGGCGCAGTGCATCGGCCAACGCCGCGACGCCGCCGGTGCCGGCAGGAGGGAGCTGCTGCCCCCAACCGGCTCCGGCGGCGCCGAGCCCGATGGCCGCCAGCATGAGGAGCGCGCGTCGCACTATTGGGAAAGGTACACGGTGCCACCCTTCATAACGAACCGCACGCGCTGGAGTTCCGTGATGTCCTCGAGGGAATCTCCGGAGGGCGTTGGGGCGAGGCGAATTTAGTACATTACTATTTGATATGACCACCACCGCCGCCCCTCCCAAGCCCAAGGTCTCGGCCGACGAAGCGCGCGCCGTCGCCGAGGCGGCTCGCGAAGAGCAGTGGTCCGCCCCGAGCTTCGTGCGGGATCTGTTTCTCGGGAAGTTGCGGATGGACCTGATTCACCCCTACCCGCTGCAGGACCCGGCCGAAGCCGAGCGGGCCAAGCCGTTCCTCGACAAGCTGCAACGGCTGATGGCGAGCGTCGATTCCGACCAGATCGACCGCGAGGGCGAAATTCCCCCGGCCGTGGTCCAGGGACTGAAGGACATCGGGGCGTTCGGCATCAAGATCCCGCGCGAGTACGGCGGCCTCGGGCTGTCGCAGTTGTCCTACATGAAGGCGATCGAGCTGGTGTCGTCCGTGGACGGCTCGGTCACCGCGCTCCTCTCGGCCCATCAGTCGATCGGCGTGCCGCAGCCGCTGAAGATGTTCGGCAGCGAGGCGCAGAAGCTGAAATACTTCCCGCGCCTCGCCAAAGGCGCCGTGTCGGCGTTCGCGCTCACGGAGCCGAACGTCGGCTCCGACCCGGCGGCGATGGAGACCACCGCCGAGCTCGCGCCGGACGGCGAGTCGTGGATCCTGAACGGCGAGAAGCTGTGGTGCACCAACGGCACGATCGCCGAGATCCTCGTCGTCATGGCCCGGACCCCGTCCAAGGTCGTCGACGGGAAAGAAAAGAAACAGATCACGGCGTTCATCGTCGAGGCCAATACGCCGGGCGTGAAGGTGACGCACCGCTGTCACTTCATGGGACTCAAGGCCCTCTACAACGGCGTCATCACCTTCACCAACGTCCGCGTGCCGAAGGAAGACGTGCTCTGGGGCGAGGGGAAAGGGCTGAAGCTCGCGCTCGTCACCCTGAACACCGGACGCCTGACGCTCCCGATCTCCGCCGTCGCCTGCGGCAAGCGCTGCCTCGAAATTTCCCGCGAATGGGCCGACGAGCGAGTGCAGTGGGGCCGCAAGATCGGCCAGCACGACGCCGTCGCCCAGATGATCGGCACGATGGCGGCCAATACGTTCGCGATGGAGGCGGTGGCGGAGCTGTGCGGCGCCCTCGCCGATCGGGGGCGCTCCGACATCCGGCTCGAAGCGGCGATGGCCAAGCTGTACAACTCCGTCGCCGGGTGGCGCATCATCGACGATACGGTGCAGGTGCGCGGCGGGCGCGGGTACGAAACCGCCGACTCACTGCGCGCGCGGGGTGAGAAGCCCATTCCCATCGAGCGCATGCTGCGCGATTTCCGCATCAACCTGATCTTCGAGGGCAGCTCCGAGATCATGCATCTCTTCATCGCCCGCGAGGCGGTGGACAAGCACCTCCAGGTGGCGGGCGACGTCGTGATGCCGGGGAAAACCGCGGGTGAGCGTCTCTCGGGCCTCATCCGCTCGGCGCTGTTCTACGGCTGGTGGTATCCGTCCCGCTGGATCGGCTGGGGATTCTGGCCGAAGTACAGCGAGTTCGGCGCGCTCGCCGGCCACGTGCGCTTCGTGGAGCGCAGCGCGCGCCGCCTCGCCCGCAACGTATTCCACGCCATGGTGCGGTTCGGCCCGAAGCTCGAGTTGCGCCAGGGCGTGCTGTTTCGCCTGGTGGACGTCGGGTCGGAGCTCTTCGCGATGGCCGCGACCTGCTCCCGGGCCCAGCGCCTGCTGCACGATGATCCCGCAACCGGGGCGCACGCCGTTAAAGTCGCCGACGTCTTTTGCCGCCAGGCGCGCGGCCGCGTGAAGGGCAAGTTCCACGGGCTCTGGCGCAACGAGGACGTGCCGACGTACGCCATTGCCCAGGAAGTCCTGCGGGGCGAACATACGTGGCTCGAAAAGGGGATGGTTGAGCTGAAATACTGACGGTAAGGGACGGTAAAGGGGGCGGTGCGCGTGCCAGTTTCGGCATCAGCGAACCGTCCCATCTTTCTGTTTTCAACCCCTGCCGTCCCCTACGGTCTCCTGCCGTCCCCTACCGTCTCCTACCGTCTCCTACCGTCCCCTACCGTCCCCTACCGTCCCCTACCGTCCCCTACGCCGCCTGATGTGCGATCATGATGCTCTTCAGCCGCTCCGGGCTGTCTCCCACGGCATCGCCGTAGAGTGACGGTTGCGGCTCTTGATCCGCGAGCACGTTCGGGCAGACGAACTCGTACTGCCGCGCGCGGATCCGGTCCGCGGCGGTGGCGCTCGCGACCGGTGTCGCGATCGCGATGCGTTTCCCGCCCAGCTCCGACACCGCGCGGGCGGCGGCCAGCACCTTCCACGGGTAGAAGACCTGCCCATCGATCACGATGATCTGGCGGCCTTCGAACCTCTTGATCGGCCGTTGGGTGCGGTACAACACCAGGTCCCGGCGGACGCGGGCGCGGGACTCCTCGATCGCCGAGCCGAGCTTGTCGATCAGATTGGCTCCGGGCTCGAACTCCGGATCCATCTCCGTCGAGCTGTCGGTTTCGGCCAGCGCCCCGATTGGGGCGAGGTTCGAGCCCAGTCGGATAAATGCTGACACGATGACGTCGAAGCTGGCCCCCATCGCCTTCGCGGCGTTCGCGGCGATCTCCACGCCCTCCGGTGTGACGCCGAGGAGGAGGCACGAGACGTACCCCTGGGACACGAGCAGCGCTCCGAGCGTCGCGCCTGCAGCCGAGCGCGTGGGATACAGGCTCTGACGCGGCGGCGGGGCGGGGGGGGGGGGGGGGGGGGGGGGGGGGGGGGGGGGGGGGGCCCCCGGGGGGCGGTGCGTTCGGCGCAGGGCTCACGTCGCCAAAATACGAGAATTGCGCGTTCCCAACAGAGGCAGCGTATCTTTGGCGCGTGCCAGCCAACACGTTGACCATCGTGGACAACCGGACCGGGAAGACCTACGAGATCCCGGTCCAGGATGGGGCCATCCGGGCCGCGGATCTGCGGCAGATCAAGACCGGAGACGACGACTTCGGGATGCTCAGCTACGACCCGGCCTACATCAACACCGCGGCGTGTCGCAGTGCCATCAGCTACATCGACGGCGATCGCGGCATCCTGCGCTACCGCGGCTACCCGATCGAGGAATTGGCGGAACGCAGTACGTTCCTCGAAACGGCGTATCTGCTGCTGTTTGGTGAGCTGCCGAAACCCACCGAGCTGGACCAGTGGGTGAACGACATTACCCACCACACGATCATCCACGAGAACATCAAGAAGTTCATCGATGGCTTCCACCACGATGCGCACCCGATGGGCGTGTTCGTGAGCACCGTCGCGGCACTCTCGACGTTCTATCCGGATGCGAAGCACATCGGCGACCCGACCTCGCGGCGCGACCAGATCCATCGCCTCATCGCCAAGACCCCGACGCTGGCGGCGTTCGCGCACCGCCACACCGTCGGCATGCCGTACGCGTACCCCGACAACGATCTCAGCTACGCGGGCAATTTCCTGAACATGATGTTCAAGGCGACGGAGGTGAAGTACAAGCCGCACCCGGTGCTGGAGCACGCCCTGGACGTGCTGTTCATCCTCCACGCCGATCACGAACAGAACTGCTCCACCAGCGCGATGCGCGGGGTGGGCTCGGCGCACGCCGATCCGTATTCGAGTATGGCGGCGGCCGCGGCGGCGCTGTACGGCCCGCTGCACGGCGGCGCCAACGAAGAAGTGCTGCGGATGCTGCGCGAGATCGGCTCCAAGGACAGAGTGCCGGCCTACATCGAGCGGGTGAAGCGCGGCGATGTGAAGCTCATGGGCTTCGGCCACCGCATCTACAAGAATTACGATCCGCGGGCGCGCATCATCAAGCAGGTGGCGGACGAAGTGTTTGCGGTCACCGGCAAGAACCCGCTCATCGACCTGGCCCTCGAGCTGGAGCGCATCGCCCTGCAGGACGACTACTTCGTCTCCCGCAAGTTGTACCCGAACGTCGACTTCTATTCGGGCATCATCTACGAGGCGATGCGGTTTCCCGTCGACATGTTCCCGGTACTCTTCGCCATCGGACGCACGCCGGGATGGCTGGCACAGTGGCAGGAGATGCTCACCGACAAGGAGCAGAAGATCGCCCGGCCGCGGCAGTTGTACGTCGGAGCGCCGGTGCGGAGTTATCAACCGATAGAAAAACGATAGAGACGTCGAGGGGAATACCTCTCGACGTCTCTCGATCTCTACCGTCTTTTTCTTCCCCCACTCCGTCCCCTCACTGTCAGCGACGGCCTTTTCACGGCCGGCGTAGCGTGCCGCGGCTGCAGCGGCGCCACCGATGGCTCGAAGCCGGGGATGATCTCCCGCGGAAACACCTGCCCCACCAGTTTCTCGATGTCCCCCATCAAGAGCCATTCATCGGGCGATAGCAGGGTCAGCGCGAGACCGCGCGCGCCGGCGCGCGCCGTGCGCCCGACGCGGTGCACGTACACCTCGGCATCGTTCGGCACGTCGAAGTTCACCACCATGCGAATCCCGTCGACATCAATCCCGCGGGCGGCGATATCGGTCGCAACGAGAACCTCCGCCGTCCCCGCCCGAAACGCGTCCAGGGTGCGGGTACGGTGGCTTTGGGCTTTGTCGCCATGAATGGCGCTGGCCACGATCCCGCCACGCCGCAGGAACGTCACGAGCTTGTCGGCGCCGTACTTGGTGCGAGTGAAGATGAGGGTCTGCCCAGCCGGCTTGGCCTGCAGGATCGCCGCCAACACGTCGCGCTTCTTCAGCTTATCGGCGGCCACGATGATGTGCTCGATCCCCTCGGCCGTCTGGGCGCGGCGCCCGATTTCCACGGAGGCATGGCCGGAGAGGGCCTTGCGGGCGAGCGCGTCGACCTCGGGCGAGATCGTCGCCGAGAAGAGCAGCGTCTGCCGCTCCTCGGGAAGCGCTCGCAGGATGCGGTTCACGTCGGGGGCGAAGCCCATGTCGAGCATGCGGTCGGCCTCGTCGAGCACCAGCACCTCGATGCGGGAAAAGTCGACGTGGCCGCGCTCCATGTGATCGAGCAGGCGGCCCGGCGTCGCCACGACGATGTCCGTGCCGCGCGCCAGCGCCTTGGTCTGGGGCTCCATCCCCACGCCGCCGTAAATCGCCACGGCGCTCACGGAGACGTGGCGCCCGTAGCCGCGCGCCATCTGGAGCACCTGCTCGGCGAGCTCCCGGGTGGGAACGAGGATGAGGGCGCGCAGCGTATGGGGACGCTTGCCGGCCGCGAGCCGCTGGAGAATCGGCAGCAGGAATGCGGCGCTCTTCCCCGTCCCGGTCTGGGCCGAGCCGATGAGGTCGCGGCCCGCAAGGGCGAGGGGAATGGTTTCCTGCTGAATCGGGGTGGGGTGCTCGTATCCTTCTTCGAATACGGCACGAACGAGTTCGGGCACGAGGCCCAATGAAGCGAAAGGCATGAAAATCCTTATGCGATGACGGCGTAAGGAAAAAGGCGTATCGGGCTACACCGTATGGACAACGGCGTACGAAGGTTCCGTACGCAGTTCACCCTACGTCTTTTTCTCTACGTCGTCGGTTTTTCGAACCTGGGGATGAGCCTACAGATGTGAGGCCCGCTCCTGAGCGGGACCGTCCTACGGAAGGATGCCAGCTCGCGGTTCAGACTGCGGACGGAAGTCTAAATGGAAAACCGCGGAAATGGAAGCGATGGCAAGGGACGGTAGGAGACGGCAGGGGTTTACGCACCCGCTCCTACCGTCCCCTACCGTCTCCTACCGTCTCCTACCGTCTCCTACCGTCTCCTACCGTCCTGCGGTTGGAGGCTCCTCTCCCCACCACCACATGGTGGGCAGTTTCTTCTCCCGCGGCCAGACCTCGTCCAGCGTCGGTCCGTCGTAGAGGCGGCCGTTCTTCATCACGTAGTGAATCGAGTTCGTGTTGTGAATGTCCTGCATCGGATCGGCGTCGAGCACGATGAGATCGGCGTACTTGCCGGGCTCGAGCGAGCCGAGATCCCTGTCGAGGCCCAGGGCACGGGCGCCGTCGATCGTGCCGACGCGAATCACTTCGAGCGGTGTCATCCCGCCGGAGCTCATCGCCCACAGCTCCCAGTGGCACCCGATCCCGTCCATCTCGCCATGACAGCCCATGCCGACGTTGCCGCCGGCCCGGAGCACCTTGGCCGCCGACGCGGCGATGCGGTTGTAGACATACTGATCGTCGCGGAACCATTCGCGCCGCTGGAAGCGCTCGTCCAGGATCTCGTGCGGTACGAAGCGGCGCATCTTCGGATCGTCGTGCCCGTTATAGTGCTCGAAGAAGTAGTCCTCGCCGAACGGACCGCCGTAGTTGACGAGCAGCGTGGGCGTGTAGGTGATACCGGATTGCGCCGTCAGCTGCACCGCGTCCTGGTACAGCGGCATGATCGGATAGCTGTGCTCGTGCCCCGGATATCCGTCCAGCATCTCGGTGAGGTTCATCTTGAAGTCGAGCCCGCCCTCGGTCGTCGGCATCAGGCCCAGCTCCTTCGCGGCCATGATGACCCATTGGCGCTGCTTGCGGTTCCCCACCATGTACTGCTTGATCCAGTGCGTGTGGTAGAACTCGCTGTAGCGCTTCAGCGTGTTGCGGGCGTCGTCGAGACTCTGGAAGTTCTCGTTCCAGAACACCCCGGGGCCGGTGTGATACAGCCGCGGCCCGATCAGCTCGCCGGTCTCGATCTGGTCGGCGTAGGTGAGCACGTCGGTGGTGGCGGTCTGCGGATCGCGCACCGTCGTCACCCCCCACGCGACGTTGGCGAGGTATTTCCATACCTGCGTCTGGTGCACCCCGAACTGCGCCCACGGGTGGGCATGCACGTCCACCAGCCCCGGGATGATGGTCTTCCCCGAGACGTCGATGATGCGGGCGTTGGCGGGTACGGTCCCGGCGCCCTGCGGACCGACCCAGACGATCCGGTTATCGGTCACCACGACGTCGCCCTTGTCGATGACTTCGTCGCCTTTCATGGTGACCACGCGCGCGCCCCGCAACACGACGGTGCCGCGCGGTAGGTCGCGCGCGGCGCGGAGCACGACGTCCGTGCGCACGCCTTCGTACGCCGGGGCCTTGGCGAGCGAATCGAGGCGCGCCTTGGCAGCGGAATCGGGCTTGGGCCGCGTGCTGTCGGCCTGCGCCTTCTTGAGGGAGTCGGCACGGATCGAATCGCTCCGCGCTTTTAGCTTTTCGGCCGAATCGGCTGCGGCGATGTCCCACCGGAAGAACGACGCACCGATCGACCACGTCGCCGTCTTCCCGTCGGCGCTCCACCCCATGAAATCGCCGCCGATGCGGGTGACGCGCTTCACGGGGAAAGACGCCGCAGCCGGGTCCGACACGTTCACCGTGGGCGTCTCGCCGCCGACGAGCGGGAGCGTGACGATGTAGACGTTGTTGCCCTGTAACGCGAGCACGCGGTCGGTGTCGGGACTGATGATGACTTCGTCCGCCGCGTCGGGCTCGGCGCCGGGCCCCGGGTAGGTGTACCCGTTCACCTTGATGTAGCTGCGCCGGTCGGTGCCGTCCCACCGCACCGAGACGAGGCCGGCGGTGTCGGCGTAGTAGAAGATGCGATCGGGGCTGCGCGCAAAGTGCGGCCGGCCCGAGCCGTCGTACGGGGTGATCCGCGTCGGCGTACCGCCTGCGGCGGGCACCCACACGAGGTCGTAGCCGGGTCCAAATCGCTCGTTGATGCGCGGCTGCCGGGGGCCCTTCACCGCGACGACGCGCTGGCCGTCCGGTGACCAGACCGGGGAATCGAAGAAGGCCGGATCGGCGACCAGCCGGGTGCGCGATTTGCCGTCGGCGCGGACTTTCATGAGCGCGCCGCCCGTACCCGATGTCCAGGTCACGTACGCCACCCACTGGCCGTCGGGCGACCACGTCGGCGCCTGCTCGTGAACCGTGTCGTCGGTGAGCCGCCGCGGCGTTCCCCCCAGGTCCATGACGTACAGCTTGTCGAGCGCGCTGAAGACGATCCGCTTCCCGTCGGGCGCGAGCCGCGCGTCCCGGATCTGGCGGATCTGCACGACGCCCGTATCGACGTGATTCTCGAACCGCACCAGCGGTCCCAGCCGCTCCGACACGTGCGCCGTGAACGGGATCTCGGTCGCCTGTCCCGACGGGATGTCGATGCGCATCAGCTTCCCGCCGTACGACGTGATCAGGGCGCGCGCATCGGGCGTCCACGAGCTGCCGGGCTCGAGATCACGGGTGAAACGCGATTCCTGATCGTCGCGGGTGACCGGATAGGCGAGCCACTTCTCGTCGCCGGTGGCGAGATTGCGCAGCCGCAGCCCCGTCTCGGTATCGTAGCGCGTGGCGTACACCAGCCACTTCCCGTCGGGCGACGGAATGGGCCGCATCGCGCTGCCGTAGAGATCGGTCTGCACGAATGTCTTCCCGGTCTGGCGGTCGTAGATCGCGACCTGCCACAGCGGGAACTGCAAATCGTATCCGAAGCCGTTGCGGTGCCGCGCGACCCAGACGTAGCGAGGGTCCTGACCGAACGCCGCTCCCAGCGTGTTCCACCCCTGCCCGCCGAACAGCCCTCCTTTGACGCCGGACTTGATCATCGCGACGCCGGAGCCGCCGTCCTTGTGATTCAACCACAGCTCGTAGATGCTGCCCAGGACGGACGTCCGCGACGCCACCACGTAATTGCCGTCCGGCGTCCACTCGGGGCTGGCGTACAGGTTCGTCGTACCCTTGGTGACCGGCTTGGCGTTCTTGCCGTCGGCGTCGCAGATCCAGACGTTCTCTGCCCCGTTGCGGTCGGAGAGGAAAACGATGTGTTTGCCGTCGGGCGAGTAGCGCGGCTGCGAGTCGAACGACGGACCCGAGGTGAGGCGGCTCGCCGTGCCGCCGGCGATCGGCAGCGTGTAGAGGTCACCGAGCAGCTCGAACACGATCGTCTGTCCATCGGGCGACAGGTCGAGCGACATCCACGTCCCCTCCGACACGTCGAAGGACACGGTGCGCGTCGTCGCGAGCGGCAGCGAGTCGTTCGTGAGGACAGTGTCCCTGGTGCTGTCTCGCCCCGTATCGGCGGACCACGCGCGCACGGCGCGAGGCGGAGTCGGATCGGGATGGAACAGCACGGGAATTACGGCGGCGAGGACCGTCGCGGTCAGGACACTTCGCATAACAGGGGCTCCGGGAAGGGGAACGACGGCGGCAGGTATACTGAAGACGTCAAGGGAAAACGTCAAGAAAGAAACCGACGCTTTTCTTCTAGACGCCTTCCCTCGACGTCTTTGCCGTTTTCCACAGCAGCACCACTACTCCCACCACCACAATCGCCGCAAAGCTGAACCACTGAATGGCGTAGGACAGGTGCGGCCCGCTGTCGAGCGCCGGCGGACGCCAGCGCTTGAGCCCGACGGGATGCGGCGCCGCGGTGTCGTCGAGCTGCAGGACGATGGCCAACGTCGTGTACGGCAGCGAGTCCTTGAGCGCCGCGGGGTTGACGTCGCCGCGATCGCGCGGCGCGGGAAGCGCGAGCCCCGTCACGTCGGCGGAATCGCCCTCGCGGTAGCGCGTGGCATCGACGTGCACCGCGTCCGGCGACGGCACCCACCCCCGGTCCACGAAGACCGCCGAGCCGTCGGACAAGCGGAGTGGCGTGAGCAGGGCCACACCGGGGGCGCCGTCGTACGTCCGCCCGGTCCAGACGCGCTCGTGCGCATAGTCGTAGGAGCCGCGCGCCTGGGCGCGACGATCCCGCAACGCTTCCGGCTCGACGCGATGCAGCGGCAGCTCGACCGGAGCCAGCGCGCGCGCCGCCTGGATGGCGGCGTTGGCCACCTTCCGCTCCGCCAGCCGGTTCAGCTGCCACACCCCGAGCCGGACGAACAGCGCGGCGACCGCCAGCGCGAAAATCGCTCCTGCCAGATCTCGCCGTCGCAAGCTCATCGCCCCGCCCGCGTCAACGCCAGCTTCGCTACCCGCGGCAGCCGTTTGATCGCCGCTTCCCGCGACTGCGCCGCGCCGCGGCTGCGTCGCCGTTCGCTGTAGACGAGCCGCACGGGGAGCCGGCTGCGGGTGTAGGCGGCGCCCTTCCCCGCCCGGTGCGTCGCGATCCGTCGATCGAGATCGTTGGTGATGCCCGTGTACAACGACCCATCGGAGCAACGCAGCACGTAAACGATCCAGTTCATCGGCAATGAGCCTCGAGTCTCAGACTCAACTCCAAGATGCAATACGACGCAAGCCGCGCAACTTCAGACCCCTGAAAGTGCTTGATCCAGATCGAAAATCGTGTCATCCGGGTGCTCGATCCCCACCGAGAGCCGGATCATGCGGTCGCTAATGCCGGCTGCCTGCTTGGCCTCCGGACTCACATCCGCGTGCGTCATCGAATACGGATGCTCGGCGAGCGACTCGGTGCCGCCCAGGCTGACCGCCAACTTGACGAGCTTGAGGGCGTTGAGGAAACGGAACGCCTCGCGCTCGCCGCCCTTCACGTCGAACGAGACCATAGCGCCGGGGCCGGAGCACTGGC
>Ga0310811_10009035_pt1 | contig 12845 bp, 14 predicted proteins | sample YCmetagenome_FD_207642 | JGI IMG/M metagenome (GOLD analysis project Ga0310811, IMG submission 207642) | Soil microbial communities from experimental microcosm in Duke University, North Carolina, United States - YC | ecosystem: Engineered > Artificial ecosystem > Soil microcosm > Unclassified ...
TTCTGGGGCGTATAGGCGAGCCGCCGCGGCAGGTCATTGTTGCGTCCCCACAATTCGGGAACGATCAACATTTCCAGATTTTTGATGCCGACATGACCAATGGTTAGGCTGGAAAATGTGTGCCGGTAGACCTTCGCCCTGGCAGGCGTCTTGTCGTTGACAAGGTGATTATCGAAAACGGTGATACGCCCGCTGGCAATTCTGCCTGGCGGCATCTGCGGGGAGGGATTGAAAAATCCCACAACAGCTTCCGGGGTTACTTTGACGTCGGAGATTGGCCCCAGGTCCCTTTCCTGCAAATTGAAAAGCCGCTCAGCCACTTCGACACTCACAGATGATTTGTCTGCCGACGTGTCTATCCAGGCATTGAGCGCATGGCCGTCCAGCGTCACCGGAATCGTCAGATGCGAAATATCATTCTTCAACTTGAAATCGGCGTACTTCATCCGTTCAAAGGTCACGCGGTCGGGCACGGCCGGCGCAATGACATCATCGCTGAGAGGCAGATAATCGATATCAGGCGCGCCCCAATAATTGACATTTCCGGGACAATGGTCCGGTGAAAACAGACTGAGAGTCCCGCCTGGAAAATCGAGATCCAATTCGCCCTTGGTCAGCAAATAGGCGTTCGTCAACGTGCCATCGATGTCGCCGTCCCGATCATCGCTGGTGGCGTTCAGCGATGCTATCAGGGTCGTGTCGGTATTCTCGGTGGCCGGCAGCTCATAGGTGCGCCCACCAAGGCCGAATGTCCTGACGACCTTGACTGCACCACCGAGGGCTATATTCGGCAGCTGCAACGCATCTGCGGATTCTTTCGTGATGAATCCGTGCGTGCCCGCCGTATCGAGCAGGAAATTCTTTGGAACATTGTTGATCGTAATGGGGACCAGAAGCCTTCTCGACTTGGCGAGGGGCTGCAGCTTCACGCTGGCAATTTTTACAAGTGGTGGGCAGTCCGCCGCCCATGCAGGGGATGTCAACCCAACCGCGAAGAACGCCACCGCGCCAATATGTTTGCTGAAATACCCCGCCATGCCGATCCCCCAATATTGTTGAGGTGACAGTTATGTAATGTCCTGGAGCGCGTCAAGAAATTGTCGGGAGACCATTCCATTCGTGTACGGAGAAATATGAGAATCTGTCAGTCCTGTCGCCGCGGATGTTGGAAGCGGACAGTGATGCCCCCGGGGCCAGCGGCAAAAAAAAGCGCTCCAAAGAGCGCTTTTCCGTTTGAGCTTGTTGCCTTTCCGGCGCGGCGCTAATAGCACCGCGCTTCTCGCCCCTGTCGGCCGCTGCCGCGGCCGACACTTGGTCTCAACAGATGTGCTTGACCTGAGAGGACGGCGCTCTACCGGGGGGCGAGAGGCCGGCCTGACGCTTGGGCGCGTCAGGCTTTTGGCTCGCGATAAGCCGAAGGCTTATCGCGGAGCCAAAACCATCATCATCTGCCGGCCTTCCATCTTGGGATACTGCTCCATCTTGGCGAAGACCTCGGTGTCCTTCTGGACGCGGGTCAGCAGCTCCATCCCCAGATGCTGATGGGCCATTTCACGGCCGCGGAAGCGCAAGGTGACCTTGACCTTGTCGCCTTCGTCGAAGAAGCGCTTCATCGCCCGCATCTTCACGTCATAGTCATGATCGTCGATGGTCGGGCGCATCTTGATCTCCTTGATCTCGATGACCTTCTGCTTCTTGCGGGCCTCGGCAGCCTTCTTCTGCTGCTCGTATTTGTACTTGCCATAGTCCATCAGCTTGACGACGGGCGGCTTGGCCTCCGGCGACACTTCCACCAGGTCGAAGCCTTTTTCCTCGGCCAGGGCGAGGGCTTCGTCCAGTCCGATGGGGCCGTATTTGTGGCCGTCATCGCCGATCAAAAGGATGGTTCTGGAAGTGATCTCGTCATTGACGCGCGGGCCATCCTTGGCCGGCGCTGGGGCATTACCCTGAAAACGTCTGGGAACTATGACTCTCTCCTTTGTACAGCCGCACGCATCCGCGCTTCGCCGGTTCCGTTGGAGCCCAGGCGAAACGAGGTTCGTTCATGGACGCAAGCGGGGGCCTTTCGTGGGTGCGCCGGGTTGGCGCTCCGGCAGGCTGCCGGATTCGGGCCGTAAGATAGGGATTATCCGGGATTTCGGAAAGGGCTATTCGGCCACATCCCGCCGGGATTCCGCCTCGTTTTTGATCCGGGCAATGAAAGTTTCCAGGGGCATGGCGCCCAGGTCCTTGCCCGACCGGAGCCGGACCGCGACCTTGCCCTCCTGTGCTTCCCGTTCGCCCACCACCAGCATGTAGGGGATTTTCTGGAGCTGGGCGTCCCGGATCTTCTTCTGCATCCGCTCATTGGAGGTGTCGATGTCCACCCGAAGGCCCGCCGTCCCGTTCACCACGGGGGTTGCGAACAGCGTGTCCAGCACCTTTTGGGCGTAATCGCCCACCTTGTCGGAGATGGGGATCACCCGCGCCTGGATGGGGGCCAGCCAGGTGGGGAAGGCCCCGGCATAATGCTCAATCAGGAAGGCGGTGAAGCGCTCATGGGTCCCTAAGGGTGCCCGGTGGATGACATAGACCGGATGGTCGGCACCGTCTTCGCCGATGTATTTCAGGTCGAAGGTCTGGGTCGCCAGGAAATCGAGCTGGTTGGTGGAGATGGTGTATTCGGTGCCGATCGCCGACTTGATCAGGAAGTCGATCTTGGGGCCGTAGAAGGCGGCCTCGCCCTTGCCCTCGACATATTTCAGGCCGGATTCGTCCATCGCCTGGCGGATGACGGCCAAAGCATCCAGCCACTTCTGCGGCTCGTCGACAAACTTGTCCAGCTTGTTCAGGTCCGGCAGCGACAGCCGCATATAATAGTCTTTGATGTCGAACAGGTCGTAGTAGCGGGCGTGCAGTTTCATTACCCGGATGAACTCGTCCTTGGCCTGGTCGTAGCGGCAATAAATGTGGGCGTCGTTCATGCAGAAGCCGCGCACCCGCATCAGGCCCGACAGGCCGCCTGAAGCCTCATAGCGATAATCCTGGCCGTACTCGGCGATGCGCAAGGGCAGCTCACGGTAGGAATGTCGCGTCGCCCCATAGATCAGATGATGGTGCGGACAGTTCATCGGCCTGAGACGGTAATTCTCGCCGTCAATGTCCAGCGGCGCATACATGCCATCGCCGTAATAAGGCAGGTGGCGCGAGCGGTAGTAGAGCGCCTCCTTGGCGATGTGCGGCGTCGCCACCCGGCGATAGCCGTCCTTGCGCTCCTCGTTCAGGGCCAGGAATTCCAGTTCCTGGCGGATGACCATGCCGTTGGGCATCCACAAGGGCAGGCCCGCGCCGATATCGGGCGCGAAAGTGAACAATTCCAGCTCGCGGCCGAGCTTGCGGTGGTCGCGCTTCTCGGCTTCCGCCAGCCGCTCCAGATAGGCGTCGAGCTCCTTCTTGTCGCGCCAGGCCGTGCCATAGATGCGCTGAAGCTGCGCGTTCTTCGCATCGCCCCTCCAATAGGCGCCGGCGATCTTCATCAGCTTGAACGCATCGCCCACCTCGGCTGTGGTGCGGAAATGCGGTCCGCGGCACAGGTCATGCCAGTCGCCGTGCCAGTAGATCGAGACGTCTTCGCCCGCAGGAATGCTCTGGATCAGTTCGGCCTTGTAGTGCTCGCCGATGCCCTTGAAATGTTCGACCGCCTGGTCGCGCGGCCAGACCTCGCGGCGGGTGGGAAGGCCCGCCCTGATGATCTTGCGCATTTCTTCTTCGATTTTGGGCAAGTCCTCCGGCGTGAAGGGCTCGGCACGCGCGAAGTCGTAATAGAAGCCGTCCTCGATCGCCGGGCCGATGGTCACCTGGGTGCCGGGATAAAGCGCCTGCACCGCCATGGCCAGGATGTGCGCCATGTCGTGGCGGATCAGCTCCAGCGACTCCGGATCCTTCTTGGTGATGATGCGGATCTGGCCGTCCTGCTCGATGGGACGGAATAAATCCCATTCCTTGCCGTCTATCATGATGATGAGGGCCGCCTTGGCCAGACCGGGGCCGATAGCGGTGGCGATTTCCGCGCCCGTGACGCCCCGGGTGAAAGTCATGGCCTTGCCGTCGGGCAGGGTCATGGTCACCTGATCGGGGTTCGCGGACACGGAAATCTCCTGAGTTTCATGGCTTTGTGGCGGACCTTTGGGCCCTCCCGGCTTTCCCGTCAAGAGGAGGAGCTTGCCGATCTATGACATACGTAGTAGAGCTTGCAGTCAGACCCTTGGAGGCACATATATGAAGGGTCGCGCGTGGGGCGCATTGGAGGTAGACATGAAATACCTTTTGACCGCTTTAGCCTTTGCCGGCCTTGTATCGGCAGCCTTGCCGGCCTCAGCCGCGAACAAGTGCATCGACGTCCGCGACATTGTCTCCAGCAAGTCCACCGACGGCCGCACCATGGTGTTCAAGATGAAGGACGGCACCACGCTGGTGAATCATCTCCAGGGCTTTTGCCCCGACCTCAGATATATGGGGTTTGCGTGGAAGCTTCAGGGCGGTGACGTCAACGCCTGCGAACGCCAGAGCACCTTTCAGGTGCTCCAGTCCATGGAGTCCTGCACCCTGGGCAAGTTCGATCCGCCCCAGATGGAAAAGCACGTCGAGAAGTAATTCTGGCGCGTCTGACGAAAGGGCCGGCCCACAAGTTGGGCCGGCCTTTTGCTTTAGTGGCCGCCACCGGTCGTCGTGCGGGAGGCTTCGAAGAGGAACCAATTCCGCTTTTCCGCCGCGTCGATGAAATTTTCCAGGATGGACGCGGTGGCCACATCGTCATGCTTGTCGGCGATCTCGTGCGCCGCGCGCATGCGTTTGATCACATGCTTGGTGTCGCTCATCAACTCCGTCAGCATGTCGGCCGGACTGACGAAATCCTTGTCATTGTCCTTGATGGTGGAAAGCCGAGCGATCTCGCCGATGGAATGGACGGTCCGGGCGCCGATCTTGCGCACCCGTTCGGCCAGATCGTCGATGCTGGCGAAGATTTCCGCCGCCTGCTCGTCAAACAAAAGGTGATAGTCGCGGAAATGGGGACCTGAGACGTGCCAGTGGAAATTCTTGGTCTTGGTGTAAAGGGCATGGGAATCGGCGATCAGGCCGTTCAGGGCCTCGGCGATTTCCGGCACGGCATTGCCGGAAAGGTCGGTCTGGGTGGCAAGGCGATGGCTGGCTTTGCCGGAAGCGGGTTTCTTGGCCATTGGGGGTCCTCGAAGCGGGGCTACATAGAATAGAATAATTCTAAACTACTAGAATTCAACTCCGTTCCGGCGATTTTCTTGTCCCACCCGCAGCCTCCGGGCTCCGGCCGCATCCGAAATGACAAACAGCGCGTTAATGCTGGAAGAGGGCGCATTTTGGGAGAGAGCCATGAGAAAGCTCACAATTATCGCGCTCAGTGTCGCCGGGCTGGGCCTTAGCCTGTCGGCCTGCGCGCCGGGCTATTACGACCGTTACGGCTACTACGACGGCTATTACGGGCGGAATTACGGATATGCCGATCGCTATCGCGATTCCTATTACGACCGCGATTATCGCTATCGCGACTATCGGGACCGCTATTGAAGATGAGGCCGGCGCGAGACAGTGCCGGCCTTCCGGCTTTTTTGATCAGCCCAAGCCCGTCCAGCGCCGCGCCCGTCCGGTATCCACATGGATGAAATCGGCGTCGGGATAATAGCCGACGCCGCCGATCTGTTGGGCCAGTGCGGTCTTGTGGACGAGGCTCAGCTTGCGGCCGGGCAGGGCAAAGTCCACCGCTTGGCCGTTCATGTGCAGGCTGTGCGCCGCGACCTGCGGATCGCTCCGGCGCAATGCGGCATTGGTCGCAGCCGAGCGATAACCGCAGATGATCTCGAAGCGGCAGTCGGTCTCCAGGGCCTGGCCGATCCGGTGTAGGATGTCCAGCACGCCGGGATCGATGGGATAGACCTCGCCATTCTGGTAATCGCGCAAGGTGTGATTGATCTGGGAGAGCGCACCCGGCTCATAGCCGCCATCCGCCCAGTAGGTGATGTTCTTGAGCTTTTCGCCGGTCTGATAGCAATCAAAGGAAAGGCTGCGGCTGTTCAATTCCCGCAGGCCGACAAGGGCCGGCGATGCGATGGCAGAGCCCAGACTGGCGCAGGCGGCCATGGCGCCGCCGCCCATGCGCAATAAGGAACGTCGTGAGACGGGCATGCACTGGTCCTCATTTCGAGTTCAAGCCAGTGCGTGCAGCGAACGGTTGTGCCCAGCCCCTTAGCTGAGATGCCCATGCCTTGTGCCCCGGCGACAGGCTTGCATCTGGCCCGTTTTCACCGGCCGGATGCAAGCCTTACGCGCGCGGGCTACGTATTTGTCATGGTGAATCCGCGGGTTCCGTGGAACCTGACGCCGTCCTTACATTTTGGCGCCGCTTGGCGAAATTTTATTCGCGCGGGCCGCCAAGATAGTCAGGCTTGCCCAACGCCACGCCGCGGTTGCGCAGGATGCCGTAGGCAGTGGTGATGTGGAAATAGACATTGGGCAGCACGAATTTGCCCACATAGTCCGCGCCATTGAATTCAAAGGTGGTGTTGGGGAATTTCAGCACGATCTCCTTGTTCTCGGCGCCGGCGAATTTCTTTCGGTCCAGGCCCTTGAGGAAGGCGATGGTCTTGGCGATCCGGGATCGCAAGTCGGGGAAGGTGGTTTCGACATCCTCATACTTTGGGATGTCCACACCGGCCAGGCGCGCACCGCAGCCCTTGGCGCCGTCGGTGGCGATATAGACCTGCGCTTTCAGCGGCAGCATGTCGGGCGCCAGGCGCGCGTCATTGGGATCAATGCCGCCATGGTCTTCGCCCTTTTTGAGAATATGGGAGAGGCCGCCCAGCATGTGAATCAGCGGGGGAATGGACGCGTCATAAATATCGTAGGCCATCGGGTTCTTCCTTTGGGTTGTCCGGCTGGTATGGGCGCGACTTCACGGCCAAACCGGGAGAGTTGCAACCCTTCCGTCAGCGGGGGCTTGAACGGTAGGGCTGGTCCGGCCTAGGAAGCAGGCGGCCATTCAAAAAGACCCTGCCATGAGTGATGACAAGCCCGCCGAACAGACCGCATTGCCCGACCGGCTGTGCGTCAACCCCGCCAGCCCTTTCCACAATGCCGAGCTTCTGGAGCGCGGCGTGGGCATCAAGTTCAATGGCGTGGACCGCAACAATGTCGAGGAATATTGCGTCAGCGAGGGCTGGGTGCGTCTGGCCGTGGGCAAGACCGTGGACCGGAACGGCAATGCGATGACCGTGAAGTACAAGGGCAAGGTCGAACCTTATCTGCGCTAGCCGCTTGTCTTTTGTCGCCGTCCGTACGCTGTTGCTACGGACCGTCGCGTTCGCACGCTGCCGCTACGAACTCGCTCACATACGCTTGTACGCATCGCTCGTTGCTACGCGTCGTTCGCTTCGCTCGGACCCAGCAAGCCTGCTCGGGCGCCAAAACCCGGTGCCGCTAGCCAAGCGCTGACATGATGCGCCCGGCCTGCTTCCAGACCACGGCCGCCAGGATGCAAAGCTTCAGAACATCGATCGTGATGTAGAGCAGCCGGTCGGACGAGAGGGGCGGCTTTTTGCCCGCGATGATCGTGGCAACCCTGTTGTTCAGCGCAGGCAGCAGGATCATGGACTGGATCAGAAAAAGAATGTCCAGTGCGCCGGCGGAGGCGACGGCAAAGGTGCTCGGCCGCGTGAATACCATCACCAACGCCATCATCCCCAGCAAAAGCCACTCGATGCTGTTCCACCGCGCAAAGGTGGTGCGCCCGGCATCCAGGGCCAGCGGCAAGGTCAGCAATTGCGCGCGAAACAGGGCGGGTATCGCGATGAAGGAAACGCCGGCCAAAAGCCCGGCCCAAAGGCTGGGCACCAGCAGGCAGGCTATTTCCATCAGCGGCGGCCGCATGACATCGAACCCGGTTACAGGGACGCGCGCGCCGCCCGGATCACGATGCCGATCACGCTGCCCCCAAGCGTCAGCAGCACGGGCACCATGATCACCTGCAACAGGACTTCGTAGCCTTGCATGGTGCCAGTGCGGGTGCGGAACGGCTCAGACAGGAACTGCCAGATGGATTTTTCATCGCCGCGCTCGCCGGTGAAGATGCGGCTCATCTGCCAGGGCACACCGAAAAAGATCACGGCATAGGCGGTCCCGATCACCACCTGGAACAGGGCGTTGGAGCTGGACCAGAATGTCACCCAGAAGACCGCCAGGAAACACAGCCAGCAGGCCAGCGCGATGCGATAGATGTGCGGATGCATGACGGCCTCGATCTCCGGCATCGCCGCGTCTGACTTGCTCGCGGCCGCCGTCTGCTCGTTTTCGCCGCTGTGGCGGATCATTTGTGCCGTCATGATAACCTCTCTGATTCCGTGACCTTGATGCCAGCGCGGTGCGCGCCCGCTCCGGGCTGAAAGAACATGCCGAGCTGCAGGCTGCGGGCGATATTCTCGGCACGGGCGATGAACAGCGCCGCGATGTCAGCGGGGCAAAGATCCTTGGCGGTTTCGCGGAACAGCTCGAGCCAGCGGGCGAAGTGCTCCGGCCGGATCGTTTTCAGCCGCATGTGGGCGACCATCGGCTGGCCTTTGTAACGCCCGGTCAGGAGCATCACCGACGACCAGAAATCGCACATTTTGGCGAGATGGACATCCCAGTCCTGGCCGATCACGCGCTCAAAGATGGGGCCGATCTGATCATCGGCACGGACGCGGCCATAAAAGGTGTGAACCAGCGAGCGGATGGTCTGTTCGTCAATCTGGGGGTGGACAGGCCGGCGCAGCCCGCTCTTCGGATCCATGGTTCACCAATCCCGGCGCGCTTGGCGCCACGAGCAGACGCTATTGCGCCCGGGTCTTTAAAGCAATATAAGAAATACATCTTTAAGCCGGATAGATTGACGCATGAAACTGACCTTCTATTCGGACTACAGCCTGCGCCTTCTGATGTACGTCTCCGTCAAGCGCGAGGCGCTGGTGACGATCCAGGAGGTCGCCGATGCCTATGGCATCTCCAAGAACCATCTGATGAAGGTCGCCTTCGAGCTGGGGCGCAAAGGCTTTCTGGAAACCGTCCGGGGACGCGGCGGCGGCCTGCGCCTGGCGCGGCCGCCGGAGAAGATCGGGGTGGGTGAAGTCGTGCGTGCGATGGAAGAAGACTTCACGATGGTGGAGTGTTTCGATCCTGCGGCCAATCAGTGCGTGATCACCGGTCCGTGCCGGCTGCGCGGCGCTCTTTCCCGCGCTTTGAAAGCCTATTTTGCAGTGCTGGACGAATACACGCTGGCCGACCTGGCCGGTCGGAATCCGGTGCTGGCCCGCGTTTTGACAACGTCGTGATGAAGGTAAAAGGCCCGCGTTGCGAATGAAGCGCCCGGCAGCTGCTGCTCCATCGATCATGCAGGCCTCCGTCTCGATCCCGTTGTCGCGTACCAATTGCTGAATTGCGGTTCCTGGCAGACTGTCCGAAATCGGACAGGTGTCCGTTTATCCGTCCGTTCGTGGACAGGTCATCGCTATTTCCGGCTAAGCCATTGACATTATGATATTAATGCTTGGCATTCGGCTTGCTTAACGAAACGGGCGAGCCTTTTGTCAGCACTGCTGGCCCATGCCCTGCCCGGATGCGGTCAAACTGTTGGTTACAGATGCTCGTCGTAAAGCGACTGCGAGTAAAGCAGCGCCGATTGTGAGGGGATCATGTTTCGCCACTATCTCGCTACCTCCCTGCGCAACATCGTCCGCCACAAGCTCTACAGCTTCATCAACATTGCTGGGCTGGCCGTGGGGCTGGCCTGCGCCATCTTCATCATTCTCTTCATTCGCGACGAAGTTTCTTACGACAGATGGATTCCCGGCAGCGAAAACCTCTATCGCGTCGAGAACACGATCAACGAGCCGGGCCGTGACCCACATCGCGGAACCACAATCCCATTCCCCGTGCCGCAGGCGATGTTGGAGCAGATCCCCGAGGTCAAGGCCATGACCCACCTGATTCCGCAGTCCATGACGGTGATCAGCGGCAACCGTCAATTTCTGGAAAAGGTGGACCTCGTCGATCCGGGATTTTTTCAGGTGATCAGGTTGCCGCTGGTGACGGGCAGCCCCGCGAGCGTCTTTGCCCAGCCGGAATCCATTGTCCTGTCGCAAAAAGCCGCCCGAAAATATTTCGGCGGCGCGCCTGCCTTGGGCCGGACCATCACCATTGCCGGACGGCAATGCGATTCTGACAGACAGAACTGCAAGATGCGGGAATGGCCGCTGGTCGTCACCGGCATCATGCGGGATCTGCCCCACAATACCCAGTTGCAGGCGGATCTGCTGATCCCCAACACGTCAGCCGCCGACCCGATGTCCCAGGACGACAAGAAGGGCTGGTTGTGGTTCTACGGCCGGGGCTATGTCCAGCTTGCGCCGGACGCCGATCCGGCGGCTGTCGTCACCAAGCTCAAAACCATCCTGGACCGGTCGTTCGATCCCCAAAAGATGATCAATCTGAACATTCGGGCCAGCCAATTGATGACACCAAGTCTGGCGCCCTTTCGCGATGATCATCTGTCGACCGATCAGTATGGCGGCATGACGCCGGCCGGGAGCTGGACGACCGTCTACGGCTTTGCCGTCATCGGTCTGCTGATCCTGCTGGTGGCCTGCTTCAACTTCATGAACCTTGCCACGGCCCGCGCCATGCTGCGCGCCCGCGAGATCAGCCTGCGCAAATGCGCGGGTGCGGCCCGCCACCAGCTGATCGTGCAGTTTCTGGGCGAGAGCGTACTGATAGCGCTGCTGGCATTGGTATTGGCTTTGGCGATGGTGGAAGTCCTGCTGCCGGCCTTCGACAGTTTCCTCGCTAGGCCCATTGCGCTCGATTACCTGTCCGACTGGCCCCTGACTGCGGCCATCCTGGCGATTGCCGTTATGGCCGGTCTTCTCAGCGGTATATATCCGGCGCTGGTCCTGTCCGGATTTCGGCCCGCGGCCATTCTGCGCGGCCCCGTATCGGGTTCGGGATCGGGCCTTTTGCGCACGTTTCTGGTGGTGCTTCAGTTCGCCGTGTCCATCGGTCTTGGCGTGGCCGTGGCGGTGGTGTTTGCGCAGATATCTTTCGTCCGCACCATCGATACCGGGTTTCAGAAGAGCGGCGTGGTTATCATCAACGCCGCAGATATGGCGCCAGCGACACGGGAGAGCTTTGCGGAGGCCTTGCGGCGCGATCCCGGCATTTCAGACGTCGCCCTTTCCGATAGCGTTCCGCTTGGTCACAGCTTCCACTCCGATGTCCTGCGCTCACCCGGCGGCGGTTCAACCCAGGTATTCCGGTTCATGTCCATCAGCCCGAATTTTGCGGACCTTTATCACATGCGTCTTCTGACGGGTCGGTTGCTTTCGCAATCCCGTGGCGCGGATAGGCACCGGGAAAAAACGCCTTACAATGCCCTGATCAACGTAACCGGCGCCAAGCAACTCGGGTTTACGCCGCAAAGCGTGATCGGCAAGACTTTTGTTCAGACCGACACCAGCATGACGGTGGTGGGTGTGCTTGACGATGTTCAGATGGAGGGCCCCAGAAGGCCCGTCACTGGCACCTTCTATTTCTATGACCCCGACCACTTCCCGTTTGTTTCCGTCCGTGTCCACCAGCAGAATTTGCCTGCGACCTTGTCTTTCCTCGACAAGACCGCGCGCGCTTTCGCGCCCACCACCGTCATGCAGCGCCATTTTCTGACGGATGACTTCGACGCGCAATTCAAGGCCGATGAACGCCAGGGGGCGATCTTTGGCCTGTTTGTCGGCATCGCCATCTTCATCTCCTGTCTGGGCCTGTTCGGGCTCGCCGCTTTCTCGACTGAGCGGCGCACGCGCGAGATCGGGCTGAGAAAGACCTTTGGCGCGGGCACCAACGACATCGTCTGGATGCTGCTCAGGCAATTCTCCCTGCCTGTGGTGATCGCCAACGCCATCGCCTGGCCGGTGGCCTGGTACTGGCTGCATGACTGGCTAAACGGCTTTGCTTATCGCATCACGCTAAGCCCGCTTTACTTCGTTGGTGCGGGCGCCATCGCATTGGTGATCGCCTGGGCCACGGTCTTTATCCACGCCCGCCGGGTGGCCAACGCCAATCCCATTCATGCGCTTCGCTATGAATGACAGACCGGCATAATGTTCCTTGATCGCCCGGTTGCAGGGTTTCGCAAGGTGAAAGTCTGCCGCATTTTCTGCGGCCTGGTTCTTCCTCCGCCCAGACGAAAAGGCCCGGTGTTGCCACCGGGCCTTTCTTTCGGAAAGCAGAAGCGGAGGTTAGCGAGAGATAATCGTCCCACTCTCGTAAGTGGTCACATGCGGCTCACGCGCCCACCAGTTGGGGTCCCAGCCTTCCGAGATGGATGACAGGGCAATGCGGGCGCCATCCACGCTCTGGGCCTTGCAGGCGAAATCCACATGCCGCATGCGGCTGTCGCCTTCGGGGAAGGTGATGGTCTCGATGGAGTCCTTGGGCAGCACACCCGAGAACACCTGATGGGTGGTGCCGTCGCGATAGGTCACGCTGATATGGGCGCAGTCCAAGGTATCGCCTTGGGCGACGAACTGCAGCCGGTCCACGGGACCTTCGAAATGCTCCCAGCTCACATCGGTATAATGGTCGGCGGACACGTTGACCGAGCCGACCTGATGGACATCGGCCATGGCGGGATGCGCCGCGAGGCCTACGGCCATCGCCGCGCCGAGAATGAGAAACGTGGACTTGCGCATGGAACTCTCCTGATTCACGCGCCCCCTCGCGTTCAGAAGATAAAATTTATAAGCCCCACAAAC
>Ga0310811_10009039_pt1 | contig 12844 bp, 8 predicted proteins | sample YCmetagenome_FD_207642 | JGI IMG/M metagenome (GOLD analysis project Ga0310811, IMG submission 207642) | Soil microbial communities from experimental microcosm in Duke University, North Carolina, United States - YC | ecosystem: Engineered > Artificial ecosystem > Soil microcosm > Unclassified ...
GAATGCTGGAACGCGCATTGGGACGCGAAGAGGATGCCCAGCGAGAATTTCGAAACGCGCTCTTGCTGCCTGATCGACTGCTTTCCTACCATCTCACGCGGGAAGCTTTGAACTCGAAATAGTTGCGTTACGCGACGACTACGTCCACGCCCTTCTTGCGCAGCGCTTCGACGAATTCTGCGGGCGCATGACTGTCGGTGATGAGCCGATGCACCTTTTCAAGCGGGCCAATGCGCGAAACGCTCCGGCGGCCTAGCTTGCTCGAGTCTGCGACAACGTTTACTTCCTTGGCCACACGCATCATCACTCCATTGAGCTGGGCTTCGAAAACGTCGGGAGTGGAAGCGCCAATCTCCAGATCGAACCCGTCCACGGCGAGGAAGAGGCGGTCTGCATGAAACTCCTTGAGCATGTTCTCCGCCTGTGGGCCGACGAACGAGCACGAGATCGGACGCATCAAGCCGCCAATGACCATCACCGAGATTCCTTGCGCATCCAGCAGGTCTGAGGCAATGTTCAGCGCGTTGGTGATGATGGTGACCGGCTGAATTTTCCTGGCCTTCAGGTGTCGCGCCACCTCGGCGGTAGTTGTTCCTGAATCAAGGATGATGACTTCATTGGGTCGTACTAACTCTGCGGCCGCGCGTCCAATTTTGATTTTCTCGCCGCGGTGCAGGGTTTCCTTGAAGCGCAGCGGGTAATCCTGGCTCGCCTCCATCTGCCGCACCGCGCCCCCGTGAGATCGCACTGCGGAACCGGTGGAGGCGAGGGCATCGAGGTCGGCTCGGGCCGTCACCGCGCTGACATCGAACCTTTCAACCAGGTCGCGCACAGTGATTTGCCCTTTTTGCTCAAGCAAATCCAGAATTTTGCGGCGCCGCTGTTCTGCTAGCAATCGCGAATCGCTGGCAAGAGGCATAAAGAGTTGAGGAAGTCTATGCGGACGAGGAGCTTGGAGTCAATTTGCGGCTTCCTGCCCTCGGCGTTCCTAAGCAATTATACTTACTTTTGCTTTTGTCTTGACAACAATATGCTTGTTTTTATTTACTTTTACTTTCGCGCTCGCTTTTAGTTCCCAGACTGCTCTCGAGGAGTAACTCATGAATCACAGATCTGTGATCACATTCACGGTGGCGTTTGCCCTCCTGTGCGTAGCCCCCTTCACCTTTGGCCAAGGCACCGACCTCGGCACAATTCGCGGAACCGTTACCGATTCCAGCGGAGCCGTCGTGCCAAATGCCAGCGTCACAGTTCTTGACGTGAGCACCGGTGCTACACGGGAGGCAAAAACCAACTCGCATGGCGAGTATCAGATTTTTGGCCTTCCGTCAGGCAACTACAAGGTCACAATTGCGAACTCAGGTATGGCAACGGCGGAAATCACCGGCTTGGTTCTTAACGGCAGCGATGTCGTCAGCGCCAATGCTGTGCTCAAAGTGTCGACTGCGAATGAGCAAGTGGTTGTAACAGCAGAGGCGCCGATCATCGACAATTCAGACCAAACGATCTCGGACACGATCTCGCATCAACAGATAGTTGACCTGCCACGCGACAGCCGGGATGTTTACTCGTTCCTTTATCTGAATCCCAATATTACGCAAGGTGTGAGTGACGGCGAATTCAAATTTCTAGGGTTCCAGAGTTATGGAGCCAATTACACGATCGACGGACAGCGCTCGACGAACACCATATTTGGCTCGCCAACTACCAGTCAGCCCTCTCTCGAGGCAATCGGCGAACTGAATGTTCTATCTAATAATTTCAGCGCCGAGTATGCCGGAATAGCAAATATTCGTATTACTACAAAGCGCGGAGAGAATGGATATCACGGCTCGATCTATTACGACAACAAGAACTCAGCTCTTGCTGCCTGGCAAATTCAAGACAAACAAGCAAAAGCCGATTTCGTGCCTTCGCAGTTCGCCAGCAAATTTCCAACCCCATACTTTAATTACAATGACATCGCGGGGGCATTAGGCGGCCCGATTCCGAAGCTGAAACGCACTTGGTTCTTCACTTCGTACGAACGCAATTACTCACGACTGCCCGTAAGCTTTACTAGCAGCAGATTGCCTCATCCGTCACTGTGGGTGGGCGACTATTCCGCGTTAGATCCCTCGGCACTTCCGGATGTGCCCGCAGGCGTCACGCTTACACCAACCGAGGTTGCACAAAATACGTACCTTGGCCTGGGCCGGCAATTCGTAACCATCCCCTCTCGTCTGCTTAATCCGAATGTCCAACAGCTGATTAATACTTACTTCCCAAAAATCAGCACTGCTGTTGACATTGATCCGAGCAGTGGCGGAATACCGGACTTGTTTCAAACTTTGGTTCCAGGTGGAACCACGCGTGATCTCGGAACCCTTCGCATAGATCATGACCTCACAGACAAGGACCACATCTATGGGGTTTACAACGTGCAGTCTAACGTAGGAGGCACTAGCCCTGTAAACTCCCCTTACACTGGCCTGGGTATCTCGCAAAACGACATTCGCGACAACACAATATCCGCCTCTTACGTCCGAACGTTCCGCAATAACTTGATTAACGAAGCTCGGGCAGGATTCAACCGCGAACACAACGTTCGTCACAGCAACACAACCCTTCAAGGTTTTCTTTCCAGCATCGGCTTTGACTCGAACGCGATCGATGCCTATGCCTCCGTTGTAGGACAATCGCAGTTGGCGACTCACGGCTACCCCTTCATCGACTTCGGCAGCCGCTTCACCTTTGGCCGACACAATGATCGCAACACTGATCGGGAACTAAGCCAATATTTGACGACTTTTGGCGATACACTCACTTGGGTTGTTGGCAAACATAATCTGAAAATGGGCGGCGACATCGTCCGCAATGTAGGGCTCGATGGCTTTGTTACGGGCCGTGGAGACCCGCGTGGCAGCATGACGTATAGCAATCCCACTGCCTGTCAAACAAATGGAGCACCTACGCCCTGCTTGGGCGCTGGAACCGATCGATTCGCAGACTTCATTCTCGGCCTCGCCCCGTCGAAAGTCACCTTCATTAACTCAGCCCGACCCAACATGGATGTTCACAATTGGGAACAAGGGTATTTCTTTCAAGATGATTGGAAGGTGTCATCTCGGCTAACCGTCAATCTTGGGCTGCGGTATGAGGTCGTTACTCCCTACGTGGACAAGAATGACATCATGCTCAATTTCGATCCAGTCGCGGACAAAGTTGGACGGTTCGTCGTTCCTTCAGACAAGACCTTGCAGTATGTGGATCCAAGGTTCGCCCTGACGGCGCCGGTTGTCACCGCCGGTAGCTCCGGCCTTGGTATTGGCCACGGTCTAGTACAAACCGACAAAAACAATGTTGCTCCCCGGGTTGGAGCTGCTTTGGGGCTCGGGGATAAGTCAGTGATACGCGGCGGTTATGGGATCTATTATCCGACAACGGCTGCCCAGGGGATTCGCGATCCTCTCGCTACTAATGCCTTCAACCAAGCCCTGACGAAAACATCTGACCCCACAACCTCGACATTCCTTCAACCCTGGCCGACTCCTCTGACGGGCGGAGCAGTCAGCCCCTTAAGTGGCGCACCCTCGGTAAATGCCGTCCCCTTTGGGCTCCATCAGCCGCTGGTGCAGCAGTACAATGGCACGTTTGAACGCCAGCTAGACCTAAAAACTTCAGTACGTTTTTCTTACATCGGTATTACTACGCACGGCCTGATCGCAGGCACAGATCTGAACGAACTGCGACCAAGCGACGTGGGGTGGGGTTTGTCACAGGATTCAGACTTTGACGGTATCGGCGAGGGCCTGGTTCCCTGCGATCCGGATTCCGGCGACTGCGCTCCAACTCTGGCGGAACTGAATGAGACTGGGTATCCTGCGCAGGGTGACTTTCTGGTGAGTTATGGAAACTTCGGTCGCAGTCAATCGAACGCCTTTCAGACAGAGGTCCAGCGCCGCGGTGGCGGACTCACATTTAGCGCCTCTTATACTTATTTGGACCAGAAATCTTCGGGCGTCGATCAGGGAAATTCCAGCTTAGGTGGAGTTCCGTACAACATCTTCAGTCCTGACAGCGACTATGGCCAGGATTCATGGGTTTCGAAGCATCGCTTCATACTGTACGGTACCTACGACTTGCCGGTTGGGCGAGGCAGGCAATTCGGCAGCTCGTTTTCGAGCTGGGAAGACGCCGTGATTGGAGGCTGGCAGACCAGCTTCCAGATGTTCGCCAAAACAGGCACAAGATTCACTCCGTTCTGGGTCTGTGACAACTGTTTCAACAGCGCGCGTTTTGTAGGCCCTGGAAACATTGCCACCAGTTCAATTGATGCGGTCGGTGATTTCGGCGGAGCCTACAGGCCCACTGTTACTGGAGATCCCAATCACAAGGTAGGTGCGGACGTGTTTGACAATCCCGCTGTCGCTAAGCGAGGGCTTCTTCAGGGTCCTGGAGGCTGGGGAGTAAACCTCGGAGTGCATAAGAACTTCAAGATCGGCGAAAGAGTAGTCGCCAGCTTTGGCGCCGACTTCAACAATATCTTCAATCATCCAATCCGAATGCCGGACTCCGATTTTGGCGGGAGTTTCGACCTGTTCGCCAATGTTGGGAATATTGCGGTCGTCCCAACTACGCCAACGACGCTCAGTTATGAATACGTCGTTCCAAACTCGGAGTTCGGGAAAGCAAACCGAACTTTCTCAGAAGAAGGTATTGACAGCCGGCGCACCACCCGTCTGCGGCTGCGCATTACTTTCTAACTTCAACAACGTGCTGCTTCGTCATTGCCAAAAGAGCTGAGGACTTCCTGAGGGGGGGAGTCCTCAAACTTTCACTACAGCCGCGGCGGGCCGCGTCCATTCTGTTGGTCATGCGGCTTGCCGAAAGGAGCCGTTATGCGAAGAAGCAGCTTGGTTGTTCTTGCCGTCCTTCTCATCACCTCAGTCTGCGCAGTCGCGCAAGCCGGCACGTGCGCAGGAATTGCCACCGGTCAACTCACCAGCCTGAACGGATTCGTTCCCTTTCCCTCCGACAATCTCTGGAACACCGATATCTCCGCCGCACCGGTTGATCCGAATTCTGCAAACATTATCAACTTCATCGGATCCACGGTAACGTTGCATCCGGATTTCGGCTCCGGAACGTTTCATAACCAGACACTCGGAATTCCCTATCAGGTGGTTGCTGGAACCCAGGCGAAAGTAAATGTCACTGTCAACGCTTTCGCCGATGAAAGCGATCCCGGGCCTGAGCCGATTCCTGCGAATGCGCTGATCGAAGGCTACCCTAAGCCCGGCAACGGCGACCGCCACGTACTGGTGCTCGAGAAGGACGGTTGCTGGCTCTACGAGCTCTACAACGCGAGCGTAAAGAACGGCGTGTGGAGTGCCGATCAAGCGAGTCTCTGGGATATGACCATCGACGAGCAGCGTCCTTACACATGGACGTCAGCCGATGCTGCTGGCCTGCCTGTATTCGTTGGCCTCGCGCGTTACGATGAAGTCGCAGCCGGCGCCATCAATCATGCATTGCGATTCACGGTTCCGACGAGCCAACGTGCGTTTGTTCTGCCCGCGACCCACTGGGCCTCGACCAATACCAGCACCAGCGCTCCGCCAATGGGCACGCGGTTGCGGTTGAAGGCCAGCTTCGATATCTCCGGCTTTCCCGCAGATGATCAGGTGATCCTGACCGCGTTAAAGAAGTACGGGTTGATCCTCGCCGACAATGGCAGTGCCATCTTCATCAGCGGCGCGCCCGACTCGCGCTGGAACAACACTAATTTGAACCTGCTGAAGTCGATCACTGCGGCGAACTTCGATGTGGTTCAGCAGGGCACGATCTTTACGCCGGCAAATGTGCCTACCGGGCCTTCGCCAACCATCTCGAGCTTCACCGCGAACCCCACCAGCATCAGCGCCGGCCAGCCGGTAACTCTGAGTTGGAGCACTTCGGGAAGCACCTACAATATTGTGTCGCCAACAGTGGGGCCGACGCGCGCAACCAGTGTTGTCGTGAATCCGACAGCCACCACAACCTACACACTCAACAGCACCAATCAGTTCGGGAGAACCACAGCAACGGCAACCGTCACGGTTCACTAGATTCTTACGCGGGTCGGACATACATGTCCGGCCCGCACCTTACCTGGCCGTTTCCACCTTTACAACGGCGGCGCTCGCAGGGTTCGTCCTTCCTTCATGAATCCCTCTGAGCAGAAAGCTCACCAGCAGTGTGATTCCCGCAAAGCAGACGACCGTCAGGCGATCTCTTCCTGAGGTGGAAAAGATCAATAACAGGCTCAGTCCGCCGATCAATCCCACCGTCCGGCTGAGAAAGCGAAAGACTTGCACCGTGTAGTCGGGCGAGTCCTTGAGTTCACGCTCAACATCGATGGGAGTGTTCAGGTCGCGGAACAGGCGTGCGCGCTCAGGCCAGTCGCCTCGATCAAAGAGCATTCCAATAAAAAATATTCCGAACGACGCCGGGATGATGAACACGACCTGCTGAATGAGGCTCCAATTGAAGACGAAGGCTCCCAGAGATCCCAACACTAATCCGGTCAAGAACGAAGCCAGACCCGACCACGGCGGCGTCCGTCGGACAACTAGTCCCAATAGCGCCGGCGGCCCGTACGCGAGGGACAACAGAGTATTGAACGTCAGCATGACCGAGAACACGCTCTGGCCCGTATAGGCCATGAACGCCGCAATCGCAGTGGTCAGCCCGCCGATGAGGAACGTTGTGATCCATCCGACCGCGAGCAATTCTTTTTCGTCGGCATTCTTTCGGAAGAGTGTCTGGTAAATATCTTTGGTGAGGATGGCCGACTTTATATTGAAGATCGCCGACAGGCTCGCCATCGTGGAACTGAACATGGCGGCCAGCATGATCCCCACAAGACCGTGCGGTAGTAGAGTCAAGCTCGCGACAGCGTACGCTGACTCGCTGACGTTGGTTGTCCCCGGCCAGATGGTGTGAAGGTCCGGATAAACGATTCGCATTGCCATCGGCGGGATAAACCACAGGAACGCGCCGACCAGAAATAGTCCCGAGCAGAGCAGGGCAATCTTTTTCGCCGAGCGCTCGTTGTCCACGCTGAAGTAGCGTTGTGCCATCGCACTAGTGTTGTAGCCAAACGACACCATGACTGTCCAACTCGCTATGTATATCCAACCGAACTCGCCACCAAGGTGGATGGTCTTCATAGGAGCCGGCAGGGAATGAATGAATCCGCTTACTCCACCGACGCGCAGCAACGATGCAATCACCAGCACCAGGCAAAAGGGCATCAGGATCGCGGCTTGCAGAAAATCGGTCATGACCACCGCCCAAAGGCCGCCGATGACGCAATAGAAGATGATGAGCGCGCCCGCGCCAATGACAGTCCAAACCACTGGGAAGCCGCAAGCTGACGAGATAAAAATCGCGAGCCCGTAAAGCATGCTTGCTGTCATAAACAGCTGCACCAGTACGCTCGCCCACGAGAATGTCTGTCGCGTGGTTTGATTAAACCGGGCGGAGAGATATTCCATCACCGTGGTGATGCGTGACCGGCGCCAGCGCGTGGCGAATACCAAATATCCGAGAAGAAAGCTGAGAGCGTTGCCAACATAAAGACCGGTCACTGCAAACCCCGCCCGATAAGCCACGCCGGCGGCGCCGGTGAACGTCCATGCGCTGAAACCGGCCATGAACGAGCTGAGACCGGCCACCAGCCAGGGAATTCGATTTCCGCCGCGAAAATACTCGGCCGCGCCGCGGTTGAAACGCGCGACATAGAGGCCTACCAGCACCATGAGCCCGGCATAGCAGGCGATCACCGAATAATCGACAAAATTTGCGGTCTTCATCGGCAGTTCCTGTTATATCAGCTCCTACATCTCAAACGAAGGTGAAAACAACCAAACGACAGAAAAAGAAATACCGAGTACAATCTTCTTTTCTTATGCCGCGACGCACTCTGGTGGCCCTGGCCTCAAAACCTCTCTTCCAGTCATTCTTTACGGCCTCGCATCAGAAAGCACTCTCGCTTGCGTTCAACTGGACGCTAAACGGCTCACGCGAGGTGACTCCAGCCATGAAGAAGCAACTCGCCACGGCTGAAGCCCTGATCACCACCTGGGACAGCCCCTGCTTCGGCGATGAACTCCTGCAGCTTGCGCCCAATCTGCGGATCGTGGCTCATTGTGGCGGTGAGGTTAAGAAGCGCTTCACGGGATCGCTACTCGATAAGTTAACGATCACCACGGCGCCGGAGCCGATGGCGAGAGCGACGGCCGAACTGGCCGCCGCGCTTGTACTCTATTGCGGGCGTGGCATTGACGCATACCGCGCAGCGCTTCGCAAGCGCAATAACAAGATCTATGACGACGCTCATCTGCGGGGCACGCCTGAATCGCTCATCGGCCGTGAGATAGGGATGATCGGCTTTGGCAGAATCGGGCGCAAGATCGTGGATCTGCTTCGCGGTTTCGATCTTCGCTGGCGAGTTTATGATCCATACGCGTCTCGCGAAGGGGCCAGAGATGCTCAGGTGGAATTCGTCGAGCTGAAGCCTTTGCTGAGAGCCGCTGACCTTCTTGTTTTGGCCGCCGCGCTGACCGACGAAACCCGCGGCCTTCTCGGTCGCCGGAATTTGGCCCTGCTGCCAAACGGAGCGACCGTAATCAATGTTGCGCGCGGCGCCGTTCTCGACCTTGACGCACTTACGAACGAAGTCCGCAAGGGAAGGCTCCAGTGCGCAATTGACGTGACCGATCCGGTTGAGCCACTTTCGCCGGTGCACCCGCTTCGCAATCTCCCCGGTGCGATCGTCACGCCGCACATTGGAGGCGGAACATCCAAAGCTCGGCATGAGATGGCCGACGATTTGATTGACGATCTGGGAAGGTTTTTTCGAGGAGAAATAGTGAAGAACCGTGTTACCACCGCGATGCTTTCGCGGATGACGTAGGCGCAAGTTGCATTCATGAAGATCAGCTTTTCAACTCTCGCTTGTCCTGACTGGACGTTAGCGCAAGCTGTCGAACTTGCCGTTCGCAACGGCTACGACGGCCTCGAACTACGTTTTCTCGAAGGCCAGGATTCTCTTTGGAAGCTACTTGCTTTTCAGGGAAGTGAGCTGCATCGGAGCCGACGCCTGATCGCCGATTCAGGTTTGGCGATTGCTTGTATCGACACCAGTTGTCGCTTTGATTCCCCCGAGGCGCTCGAGCGTAAGAGGTGGATTGACGAGGGTGTGCGTATGGCTGAACTAGCGGCCAAACTCGGCGCGCCCGCAATTCGCGTGTTCGGCGATCGCATTCAGCCCGGAGCGAATCGCGAACAAACCGTGACGTTGATCTCTGACTCACTGAATATTCTGATAGAAAACCTCCGCGGTTCAGAGCTGGAGGTCTGGCTCGAAACTCACGGAGACTTTGCCTCCGCGGCAGATGTGGAAGCCGTTCTCTCAGCCTGCCCGGGAGTTCAGATCATCTGGGACTCCGCTTGCGCAATCATCGAACGTGGTGAGCGCCCGCTCGAAAGTGGCCTCGCGCTTCAGCGCTGGCTTCGTCACGTGCACATAAAAGATTTGTCCAACGAGAATGGCAGTTGGACTCCGGTTTTGACCGGAGATGGCACGATACCGTTGAGCGAAATTCGAACTGTGGTGGAGACGATCGGATACACAGGATACCTATCATTCGAGTGGGAAAAGAAATGGAACCCCTCAATCGAAGCAGCGGAGATCGCGGTTCCGCACTTTGCCAATTGGTTTCGAAGCCAGGGGTCTTTTCTCGGCCCAGCGCACAATCCCGACGTGGTTCAGGGAGAAAAAAGATGAAGTTCATGCTTTGCTGCTTGCTTCTGTTGTCCCTTGCTGACGCACAACAGAAAAACCTTATCGAGAGTAGGAAAGCGGATCGTGACACAACTCTGGAGATGAATCCCAAATCCGCCTTCTGGCGCGAGGCTCGGACTGCCTACGCAGAGTTTGACGCACACGGGAATAAACTTGAGAAGCATCGAACCGAGATTCTCTCTCGATGGACCGACTCCAACATCTATTTCCTTTTTATCTGTCCGTATCAACGCCTTTCGCTCAAGCCGAGTCCTGACACGGCACAAGAGACGTATGAGTTATGGAACTGGAACGTTGCCGAAGTGTTCATCGGTTCAGATTTTCAGGACATCAGCCGCTACAAAGAATTCGAGATCTCGCCGCAGAACGAATGGATTGACTTGGACATAAACCTTCATACACCGCACCATGAAGAGGGGTGGAAGTGGAACTCAAACTTCGAACATACAGCTCGCATCGATGAGAAACAGCACATCTGGTATGCCGCCATGCGTATTCCGTTTGCCGCGCTCGATTCAAGGCGGGTTCAGGCCGGAAATACCTTTCGCGTAAACTTCTATCGCACCGAAGATTCCGGCGCAAACGAAAAACAAATCATGTGGCAACCAGTCATGAGCAAAACATTCCACGTTCCCGAACGTTTCGGCGTTTTGCGCCTGGTGGCGAAATGACGCAGCTGCCTTCCGGAAAACCCGCGCCTCGCTTCGATGTAACCATCGCAGGTGAACTGAATCTCGACCTCATCCTTTATGGCGTTCCGGAGGAGATTCCACGCGAACGGGAATTGCTCGCGAGCGACGTGAACCTGACGCTCGGCAGTTCCTCCGCTATTCTCGCGCACAATCTGGCATCGCTTGGCAGCCGCGTGGGCCTCGCGTCATGTGTCGGCGACGATCAATCTGGCGAGTTGGCGCTGGCGCGTCTCACTGCAGTTGGTGTGGATGTGAGCAGAGTCGCTATCTTGCCGGGCCGAAAAACCGGGCTGACCGTAATCATGCAACGGGACCGCTGGCGCAACATGCTCACGTATCCCGGGACGATTTTCGACTTGCGCTTTGCCGATCTCGATCTCGAATATCTGAAATCGGCGCGTCATTTTCACATGTCGTCCTTCTACCTTCAGCGGGGTCTGCAACCCGACGTTCCGCGACTGTTCAAGGAGCTCAAGCTGGCAGGCCTCACGATTTCGCTGGATTGCAATGACGATCCTGACGATCAGTGGAAGGGAAGCATTCGTGAGGCGCTCCGCTACGTGGATATATTTTTGCCAAATGAGCGCGAAGCCATGCGCCTCACAGGCTCAGGAGACGTACAAACCGCCGCGAAAGAACTTTCGGACATCGTAGAACTTGTCGTGATCAAACTCGGTGCACACGGTGTGATGGCCCGCCGGGGTAACGAACAATGGACCAGCCCCGCGTTAAAAATTGATCTGGTTGATCCCGTCGGCGCCGGCGACAGCTTTGATGCCGGTTTCCTGAACGAATACTTGCGGGGCTCCGATGTGCCAGCTTGCCTTGCCTCGGGTAATCTTGCCGGCGCGCTGTCAGTGACTCGCGCCGGCGGTACCGAAGCTTTTCGCGACGCCGCTCATCGCGAAGAATTCCTTCGCCAATATCGCACCGCGTTGCCAGCGATGTAAGCTCGCGCTGTGAGCCAACATCAGTGAATGTAAGCCCCGCCCGGCAGCAGGTCCTCGATAGGCCACAGTTCGCGCTTTTGCTCCACGGCCTCTGACCAGCGCATCGCTTGCGCACCCGGTCGTGAAACAAGTTTCACGCTCGGCAACGCTTCAGACGCTGCACTCGCAAGAGCGTATCCATTGCCGTTGCCGGTAACCGAAAGTTGTCCCGAGAATGCCGACTTTTCGCGCACGAACCGCATTGCGACTCCCACATCCTCAATTATCTGCAAGAAATACGGCCGTCCAGTCAGGATTGAGTTATACACGTAACCGGCGAGCACACTGGAGAGGGGATTCACATATGCATGATCGAAATCCATTTGCGCCAAAGTGGGGTCATCTGCTGAAACTGCCTTGTAAGGCATTCGTGTCTCTCCCAAGCCTCGCGGGTCAAAAGAGACGATGTCCGTCCCCGAATCCATGTATTGCTTGAGATCGGGCCAATCTTTTTCGCTGGCTTTGCCGTTTTCCCCCAGCCAAATCATCACTCGGCCGGGTTTCGCCGCCACTTTGTGAATCCATACCAGCGGCATCTCCAGATAACGGCTGTGATGCAGAACATAACGATCCACCACAAAGTCCTCGAATTTCGACGATCCCATGAACTCCCACCTGATTTCCTTCTGGCCCGGAACTCCGCCATCGTACTCAGATACGCGCCACTGGCCGATGTCAGCGTGTGAGACTGACAAATACACTTGCTTCAGTGTCAGAACGTGACCATTCTTCCGTTCGATGTAGTAATCGTGAATCACATCCATCAGCGACTGCGCATCCGGTTCGTCCAGCATGATCTGCCCGCTTCGCGTGCACTGCACAGTCGCATCGTCCAGCATTTTCACCGGAGCGAAGCCGTGGCGCCGCGGCAGTCCGTTGAAATGATCGAGAAAATCGATCGCAGCCTCCTGGTTCTCGTCCGAAAACTGATGTCCGTGATATCCCTCGCGGCTCGCGATTCGATCGGCGTGCCCAAACTTTGTGTACAGTCTCTCGATCTCATCGAAGGTCTTGTGCGTCCCTTCAATCGGGAAAAAATCCAGCACGGCCGCAGCCACAAACACTGGCCGCGGATACATCATCAGCAATAGGCCCGCGTGATCGACGCCGTTCGAAACCATCCCGTACAAATCCTGCTCAGGGTCACTGTCCGGATCTTGGAAAATGCGGTTGTAAATCCGCATGGGTAGTGCCGTGATGTAGCAAGAGGGTGCGGCAACTTTGATCCTCGGATCCAGCGCAGCAATGTGAGCCGCCTGGAAGCCCCCGCCGCTGGTTCCGGTGATGTTGATGCGCGCCGGATCGACGTCCGGCCGCGTCAGCAGATAATC
>Ga0310811_10009042_pt1 | contig 12842 bp, 15 predicted proteins | sample YCmetagenome_FD_207642 | JGI IMG/M metagenome (GOLD analysis project Ga0310811, IMG submission 207642) | Soil microbial communities from experimental microcosm in Duke University, North Carolina, United States - YC | ecosystem: Engineered > Artificial ecosystem > Soil microcosm > Unclassified ...
ATGCTGGCGACCACCGTCGGCTACCTCTGCGCGGTCGGCGTGTCCTATCTCGGCAACGCCCGCTTCACCTTCGGCCGGCCGGTGCTGCACGGCGCGCAGTTCGTCCGCTTCCTGGTGGTGTCGCTGATCGGATTCGCGGCCAACCTCGGCGTCACCCACCTGTTCAGCGACCGCCTGCACTGGCCGTTTCCGGCGACGCTGGGCGTCGTCGTGGTGGTGATCCCGGTCCTGTCGTTCACCGCCTCGAAGCTCTGGGCGTTCGCCGCCCACGAGCGCCTCCCCTGAGGCGATAGTCAGGCCGGCAGGTCGCCCTCGTAGAGCACGCCCGGCATGCCGCTGGAGTCGTAGTAGACCACCGAGCCTTCGGCGAAGTAGTGGCCGACGATCGAGCGGCGCGACTTCGCCATGTCGAGCCGCATCGAGCCGGCGTGCATCAGGTTCTCGTGCCAGATGAGGATCGTACCCGCCTTCGGCCGGTAGACTTCGCGGGCGAACCGGTCGCCCAGCAGCTCGGTCCACATCGGCGTCACGGTCGCGCCGAACTGGCTCCAGTCCTCGCCGACCTTCGGGATGCCGGCGTCCTTCATGTAGACGCGCGGCAGGCGGTGGCTGCCGGGGAACACCACGAGCTCGCCGCTGTCCGGCTGCACGTCCTCCAGCGCCGTCCAGACGCCGCACATCCGCCCGGCCGGGAACGAGGTCAGGTGGATGGTGTCCTGGTGGTGCTCCTGCTGCGAGCCGAACACATAGGTCAGCGACTGGCAGGGCCGGCCCGGCGCGTCGAAGATCAGCCGCAGCATGCGCAGCACGGTCGGATGCAGCCACAGTTCGCGGATCGCCGGGTACTGGAGGTGCAGGTTGTGCAGCCGCTGGCTGACGCCCCACTCGTAGCCTTCGACCTTCCTCGCGACCGCGTCGTCGAGCGCCGCGTTCAGCCGCGCCAGGTGATCGGCGTCGAGCACGTCCGGCACGACCAGGAAGCCGTTGTCCACGAAGTGGCGCAGCGCCTCGATCTCAACCGGCGTCGCGCCGCCGGTCTGGCCGAGGCTCGTCAGATGCGCCTCCACCGCCGCCGGAGGTCGGTCGTACCAGGCGGTCAGGGCCTCGTCCTCGTAGGGGTAGAGGCTGGCGTCGCAGCTATCGACCACCAGCGGCACGCCGGCGCGCCGCAGGCTGTCGCGGGTAAGCTCGGCGAGCGGGCCCTGGTCGCGAACCTGCAGGGTCATGGCGCGCTCGGCCAGCACGCGGCCGTCCGCCGCCGCCACCTCGAGGCGCAGTCGGGCCGGGCCGTTTGGCAGCAGGTGGCCGTGCACGGCCACCCATCCGCGCTGCGGCTCGCCGGTCAGGCGGATCGGCGTCTCATAGGCGGGCTTGGCCGCGCCGGCGACGACCACCCGCAGGACGGCCTCGACCTCGGCCGCCGCCGAGACGGCGTATTCGACGGTCAGCAGCCCGGAGGTCGGCGCGCTCTCGGCCGAGGAGCCGGCGGTCAGCTTGACCTGCGGGGTCCGGGCGTCGGCCCGCGAGCGGCCGAAAAGGCGGAGCAGCGAACGCACGTCTCAGGATTCCCAGTTTGGGGCGGCGGCGCCGCAGCTGGCTGCAAACGAGCCTTGCGCGGGCCGAATCGTCAAGCGGCGGGCGGGGCCGTTGCATTGAAAAGCCCAGTTGCAGACACCACATTCGATAGGTCCGGACGAGCCGCGCCGCTCTTGGGCGGTCCGACCGGAGAGTCGCTTAAGGCAAGGACTCTGCAATGAACCGGTCGATCCTATTCGACAGCCCGTTCCTCCTGGGCTTCGAGCACACCCGCGCCCTGGTGGAGCGCGCCGCCAAGGCGGCCGCCGAAAGCTATCCCCCGTACAATGTGGAGGACCGCGGCGACGGCGGCATCCGCATCACCCTGGCCGTGGCGGGCTTCGCGCCCGACCAGCTGGAAATCACGGTGGAGGATCGCCAGCTCGTCGTCGCCGGCAAGCGCGACGGCGGCGGCAAGTCGGAAGAGGCCTTCCTGCACCGTGGCATCGCCGCACGGGGGTTCGTGCGGACCTTCGTCCTGGCGGACGGCATGGAGGTGGACGGGGCCATTCTGGAGCACGGTCTGCTGCACATCGACCTCGCCCGGCCGGCGCCGGAAATGCGGATCGTCAAGGTTCCGATCCGCAGCGCCAGTTGAGCCAGGCCTTAAGCGTAAGTCGTGGCGTGCGGATGATCCGGCGCCTGGTGCATTCGGTGGCCGGCTGAACCGGCGACCCCCGGATGCGTTGAGTTCTCGGAGGTGGTCATGATGACACCTGTACTATCGATTGAAGCGTTCGCGGCGTTGGGCGCGCCGCAGCTGGTCTATGTTCGACCCGTGAAAGCGGCCGAAATCATCGCCAGCGTTCCCACCGCCCAAATCCAGGGGATCGAGCTCGATCCCGACCAGACCCTTTATGCGGTCCACCGCGCCGACGGCGAACGGCTGGCCGTCCTCACCGATCGCGAATCCGCCGTCGCCGCCGCCCTCGCCCACGAGCTGGCGCCCGTCTCCGTGCACTGACCACCGCTCATCCCGGCGAAGGCCGGGAGCCAAGCTAAAATCCCGCTCTTTCCCACACGCCTCCAAAGCGGATGCGCACCATGGGCCCCGGCTTGCGCCGGGGTGAGCGGGCGGGCGATCTCGCGACACCTTGGCGTCAGGCGCGAGCGGCTGCGCTCGGCTGGCGCGACAAAGCGGACTCTGAAGGCTTCGAGAAGAGTGGAACGCGGTCACGACCTCCCTCCATCGCGATGGCGATGGCGGGAGGTAGAGGCAGCGCCGGTCGCCGCCGCGGCAAGCTCGGGCGGCTGGGTCCCGGATCTCCGCGCTCTTCGAGCGCTCCGTCCGGGATGAGGGGGGGACCTTACGCCGCCGTCGAGCGGCTGGCGTCGCCGTCCTGCACGAGGATGGCGTGGATGGCGTCGGCGGCGCGGGCCTGGCGCAGGCGCTCGCGCACCTCAGCCTGGCGCAGCAGGCGCGAGACCCGCGCCAACGCCCGCAGGTGCTCGGCGCCGACGTCCTTCGGCGCCAGCAGGGCGAACAGCAGGTCGACCGGCTGGTCGTCGACGGCTTCGAACTCCACCGGATGCTCCAGGCGCACGAAGACGCCGCGCATGCGCTCCAGGCCTTCCAGCCGGGCGTGCGGCGCGGCGACGCCGTGGCCGACGCCGGTGGTGCCGGCCGCTTCCCGGTCGGCGAGCGCGTCGAGCACCTCGCCGCCGTCGAGGCCGAAGTTGCGGGCCGCGATCTCGGCGATCACGGCGAGCGCCTGGCGTTTGTTGGCCGCGCTGACGCGCAGGGCGATCGCACCGCGATCGAGGAGGTCGCCGATGTTCATGGGTCCCAACAGACGCTCACAGCTCAGCCCCGCCGAGGGGGCGGGGCCAATTAGTACGGACCCTTCACAGCGTCTAGTGCGATGGAGTGGTTCCATTCACCCCGTCGGCCACGACCTTGCTGCGTTCCGGGTCGATCCAGCCGATATTCCCGTCGGGGCGGCGGTACACCACCGACAATCCGCCGTGCCCGGCGTTCCGGAACACAATTGTTTGAGATTCGGTCAGATCGAGCTCCATGACCGCCATCGCAACGGTCATCGTGCGGATCGACTTCTCGGTCTCGGCGATCACCACCGGCTCCGGATAGGCCAGCGCGCCTTCGTCTTCCTCTTCCTCGAACTCGCTCGCCGCGAGGACGAAGTAGGCGGCGGTCTCGGCCTGCTTGGCCTGCGCCTGCTGGTGGTGGTCCTTCAGGCGCTTGGAGTAGCGCCGCACGCGCCGCTCCATCTTCTCGAGCGCCGCGTCGAACGCCACGTGCGCATCGCCGCCGAGGCCGGTCGTGGTCAGCTGCTGGCCGTTGGCGAGGAGCACGGCGCAGTCCACCTTGAAGGAATTGCCCTCTCGGTAGACCACCACGTCGGCGCCGCCGCCGCGGTCGAAGTACTTCTCGATTCTGGTGGAAATCTCATCGGCGACCCGCGCACGCAGGGAATCGCCGACATCGACGTGCTTGCCGGTGACTTGAACTTGCATGCCTTGATCAACGCGCCGGGCGCCGGTTGGTGTCAAGCCGCGGCAAGGACCGTCATGAGCTGCTGCAGCATGCGCCAGATGACCCCGGCGGCGAGCGCCAGGACGCCGATGCTGGCCGCCGAAAGCGCATAGCCGAGCAGGGCCAGCGCCCCGTCCCGCTGGACCAGCGACAGCGACAGCACGCTGACCGCGGCGGCCGGCAACAGGTTGCCGAGCGGGATCGGCAGGATGAGCACGATCGCGAAGACCGTGCAGAGAAGGCCGAGGACCCGCTGCCCGACGCCGCCGAACAGCACCGGCAGCCGCGGCCGCGACACCGCCTCCAGCCGGCGCAGCCAGGGCAGGACGCGGCGCAGGCCCTTGCGGAGGTGCCGGGTCTCGATGGAGCGGTCTCGGAGCCTGGCCGGCAGCCACGGCGAATGGCGGCCGAACAGCAGCTGCGGAGCGAGCAGCACGAGCGGCGCGCCGAACAGCGTGGTGCCGCCGGGCGGCAGCGGCAGGCTGCACAACAGGCCGAAGACCAGCAGCAGGGCGCCCAGCGCGCGGCCGCCGAACCGGGTCATCAGCTCGCCGACCGAGATGGTCTCATGATCCTCGACGGTCTCCCGGAGGACGGCGGAGAGCGGCTGTCGGTCGGGATCGAACTCGTTCATGATTCACCCAATCTGGGCCGCCGCCGGCCTTTGACCAAGCCCCGGGAACTATCGACGAGTGGAAACCCCTCTCCCGCCTGCGGGAGAAGGGGTGCACGCTTGGCCGCCCTAAAGCGCCGCTTTCAGCATGCGCCGGCGTTCCACCGAGGAGGGGATGCGCATCGCCTCGCGATATTTCGCGACCGTGCGGCGCGCGATGTCGACACCGGCTTCGTTGAGGATCTCGACGATGCGGTCGTCGGAATGGACGTCCTCCTCCTTCGCCTCGGCCTCGATCAGCTGGCGGATCTTGTGGCGCACGCTCTCGGCCGAATGCGCCTCGCCGCCCTCGCTCGACTGGATGGCGGCGGTGAAGAAGAACTTCAGCTCGAACAGGCCGCGGGGCGTGGCGACGTACTTGTTGGAGGTCACCCGGCTGACGGTCGATTCGTGCATGCCGATGGCCTCGGCGACGGTCTTGAGGTTCAGCGGCCGCAGGTGCTCGACCCCGAAGGCCAGGAAGGCGTCCTGCTGGCGGACGATCTCGGAGGCCACCTTGAGAATGGTGCGAGCGCGCTGGTCGAGGCTCTTCACCAGCCAGTTGGCCTGGGCCAGGCAGTCGGAGACGAAGGCCTTGTCGTGGTCCGAACGGGCCACGCGGTTGACCTCGGCGTGGTAGCGCTGGTCGACCAGCAGCCGCGGCAGGGTGTCGGAGTTGAGCTCCACGTGCCAGAGCCCGCCCGCGCCCTCCTTCACGAAGACGTCGGGGGCGACCGGCTGCGAAGGCTCGCCGCCGAACGCCGCGCCGGGCCGCGGCGTCAGGCCCTTCAGCTCGGCGACCATCTCGCGCAGGTCCTCGTCGTCGACGCCGCAGGCCTTCCTCAGCGCCGCCATGTCGCGGCGGGCGAGGAGCTGCAGGTTGTCGAGCAGCGCCGCCATGGCCGGGTCGAAGCGGTTGCGGTCCTTGAGCTGCAGCATCAGGCACTCGTCGAGCGAGCGGGCGCAGACGCCGGTGGGCTCGAAGCCCTGCAGCACGGCCAGGACGCCTTCCACCAGGGCGACGTCGCAGCCCAGCCGCGCCGCCGTCTCGTCGAGATCGAGGCGCAGGTAGCCGCCCTCGTCGACGCCGTCGATCAGCACGCTGGCGATCGCCGCCTCGGCGGGGGTCAGGCCGGCGACCGCGACCTGGTCGTGCAGGTGCTCGGCGAGCGTCTTCGCCCGGCTGAGCGTCTCTTCGAGGCCGTCGAGGTCGCCGTCGTGGCCGCCCTTGCCGGCCTTCGACCAGTCCACCGACCCGCCGGCGTCGGCGGCGCCCTGGGCCTCCGGCGCGTCGCCGGTGGCGCGCTCGCCCGGCGAGGCCTCGTCGTGGGTCATGTCGAGGGCTTCGGCCGCGGGCTCCGCCTCGCCGGCGGCTTCGGCCGGCGGCTCGGCGCCAGTCTGGGCCTCGGGCTCGCCTTCCGCCTCCTCGCGCTGCAGCAGCGGATTGCGCTCCAGCTCGGCCTCGACGAAAGCCTCGAGCTCGAGGTTCGATAGCTGCAGCAGCTTGATCGCCTGCTGCAGCTGGGGCGTGATGACGAGCCCCTGCCCCTGTCTGATCTCGAGTCGCGCGGCGAGCGCCAAGGGAATGCCCCTTCTCTCTCTGGCCTGTTTCTTGCTGGAGAGAAGCTAGGCTGCGTTCCCCACCGATTGGTTAACGCCGCGATCCACGGTTGCGGCAGGCGCGGCTCACGCGGCGAAGGCGGGTTCGGCGGCGGCGCGCCAGGCGAACTCCGGATAGAACTCGGCCATCATCCGCTCGACGTAGGCCACCAGCGTGTCGAACCCTTCCGCCTGCCGGCGCAGCTCGCTCTCGAAGAACGGGGTGAGCACATAGGCCAGCATGGCGAAGGCGGTGGCGTCGGCGCCGCAGGGGCGGTCGCCCATCAGGTAGCGCCCGTCGCCAAGGATGGCCGCGAGCGCCGCCAGCGAGCGCATCCCGAGCGCCACGATCTCGGCCTCCGAATGGCGGCCGACGCCCACCGCCAAGACGTTCGCCCGCACCTGTTCCTGCACATCGCGCCGGACCGCCTCGCGCACGCCGTCCGGCAGGCCGTCGAAGAAGTGCGCCGGGCCCTTGGCGAAGTTGTCGGCGTCCAGCCAGACGGCCTGGGCGGCCACCCAGTTCAGCTGGTTCTCCACCATCCGCTCGATGGCCCAGGCCTGGCCGCGGCCGCGGGCGTCCAGCCCCGCGTCGAGGTCGAAGCCGAAGCTGCGCTCCAGATAGCCGCGGATGAAGGTCGAATCCGCCACCCGCTGGCCGTCGGCGTCGACATAGGGCACCTGGCCCTTGGGCGAGTCCTCGCGCATGCCGCGCTCTTTGCGGTACGGCAGGGCGGCCATCTTCAGCTGCACCTCGGTCTTCATCACATAGGGGCTGATTTCCGGCAGGCCGAACCCAGGGCCGATCCCGTAGAGGGTGATCATCGCTGCTCTCCGTCGTTGACAGGGCAAGCTTTAGGCGCAGTCTCCTGCCAGCATTCTGTCAGCAGGTTGGCGGGAGATTCGATGCGGCGCGCGGACCGGCTGTTCCAGATCATCCAGATCCTGCGGCGCCACCGCGGGCCAGTGACCGCCGACGTCATCGCCGGCGAGCTCGAGACCTCCAAGCGCACCGTCTACCGCGACATCGCCGACCTCTGCGCCCAGCGGGTGCCGATCCGCGGCGAGGCCGGCGTCGGCTATGTGCTGGAGAACGGCTTCGACCTGCCGCCGCTGATGCTGACGCCGGACGAGATCGAGGCCGCCGTGCTCGGCGCCCAGTGGGTGGCGAGCCGCGGCGATCCGGAGCTCGCCCGCGCCGCGCTCGACCTCATCGCCAAGATCGGCGCCACCGTGCCCGAGCGCCTGCGGCCCATGGTCGTCGAGCCGGCCACCCGCGCCGCGCCGAACTACAACGCCCTGCCCGACCGGCTCGACATGGCCCAGGCCCGGCGCGCCATCCACGAGGGCCGCAAGATCCGCCTCGCCTACCGCGACGAGCAGGAGCGCGAGAGCGAGCGGACCATCTGGCCGTTCGCCGTCGGCTATCACGAGGCGGTGCGCCTGCTGCTCGGCTGGTGCGAGCTGCGCCGGGACTTCCGCAGCTTCCGCACCGACCGCGTCGCCGCCGCCGAGTTCCTCGACGAGCGTTATCCCGAGCGGCCGGCGGCGCTGCGCGCCCGCTGGCGCAAGCACGCCCAGGCCGAGGCCGAGCGCCTGCGGGCGGAGTGGAAGGAGCGGGCGGCTAGCTGAACCGGTCGCCGAGGTAGACGCGGCGCACTTCCGGGTCGTCGACGATCTCGTCGGGGCGGCCCTCGAACAGCACCTCGCCGGCGTGGATGATCGAGGCGCGGTCGATGATGTCGAGCGTCTCGCGCACGTTGTGGTCGGTGATCAGGATGCCGATGCCGCGCTGCTTGAGGTAGGTGATCACCTCGCGGATGTCGGCGATGGCCAGCGGGTCGATGCCGGCGAACGGCTCGTCGAGCAGCATGAAGGCCGGCTCGGAGGCCAGCGCCCGGGCGATCTCCACCCGCCGCCGCTCGCCGCCGGACAGCGAGTTGGCCGGCGCGGCGCGCAGGTGCTCGATGTGCAGCTCCTCAAGGAGCTCGGTGACGACGGCGCCGGCCTTCTTCTTGTCGCGCACGCGCAGCTCGACCACCGCCATGACGTTCTCGCCGACGGTCATGCCGCGGAAGATCGAGGTCTCCTGCGGCAGGTAGCCGACGCCCATCCGCGCCCGCTGGTACATCGGCAGGGCGGTGATGTTCTCGCCGTCGAGGTAGATGGCGCCGTAGTCGGCCGGGATCAGGCCGGTGATCATGTAGAAGCAGGTCGTCTTGCCGGCGCCGTTGGGGCCGAGCAGGCCGGCCACCTCGCCGCGGCGCAGGCGCAGCGACACGCCCTTGACCACCGGCCGGCCGCGGAACGACTTGCCGATGTTGTCGACGACCAGCCCTTCGCCGGCCAGGCCGGGCAGGCTTGCGACGCGATCGTGCTTCAAGGGATCACCGACGCGGGCCGGCGGGCGCCGGCTGCGGCTTGGCCGCAGGGGCGGGGGTGGTCGCGGCCGGCTTGCCGTTCGCGGCCGGGGCGGCGCTCGCCGTCTGCGGCTTGTTGTTCGGATAGAACACGCCGCGCACCCGGCCCGGCATATTGCGGCCCTTGACGGCGGTCTGCATCTGCCCCTGGCCGGTCTTGGTGTTGACCACCAGCCGCTCGCCGCGCAGCACGTTCTGGCCCTGCACCGCCACCACATTGCCGGTGACCGTCAGGGTCGCGTTGTCGGCCTCGTAGACGGCGTGGTCGCCGTGCACCTTCTGCTGCGGCGTCACGTAGTAGACCGAGCCGTGCGCCTCGAGCCGGATGAGGTCGCCGCAGGAGCCGCTCTGCGCGCCGGGGGCGGCCGCGGCGCCCGGCGCGCCGGGCTTGGCGTTGCGCTGCTGCAGGCCGGTCAGCAGGTCGGAGCGCAGGCGGGCGTTGTCCTGCAGCGCCTCGACGTTGCCCCGCCAGGTCCAGCTGCAGTCGTTGTTGCCCGTCTCCAGCCCATCGCCCGTGATGTCGATCGGCGCGCTGGTGTTGGTCGACAGCTGCGCAAGCGCAGGCCCCGACGCAACGAGCGTCAGCGCCAGTACAGTGAGTGTCGTGAGGCTCTTCATCGCCCGCAATTCCGCCAGCCCTATCGTTTCGGGATCAACCGCGCGTGCACGCCGCCTTGGAAGATCGTCCGCGCTCCCTTGTCACGCACGGCATAGGACTTCGCCGTGATTTCTCCAAGAGCGCCAGACCCGTGAACGGGACCTGAACCGACAAGTTCGCCGGTCTTGGTGTCGAACTGCGAAGTGGCCGTCTCGAAGGTCTGCTGCGACGACGCCATACGCACGCCGCCCGCCACCTCCAGCTGCCCGGTGTTCTCGTGGAAGATGCCGGTGGCCGAGGTGATCCGCGTCGGGTCCGGGCCCTGCTCGTCGACGACCAGGGCCGGCCGCACCAGATGCACCTTCTGATACTCCTGCGGATCGCGCGTGGCGCTGAGGGCGGTGATCACGAAGGCGCGACCCTGCTCGTCGCGGCCGACGAAACGCGGATTGAGCAGCCGGATCGGCTGGTTGGTCTCGGTCGGCTGGTCCCCGCCCGGCCGCATGGAGTTGTAGGCCACCGACGCCGCCAGCCCGAGCAGGATCGCCGCGATCGCGCCCGGCGCCACGATGCGCAGCACGCGGATGATCGCCGAGCGCCGGCGCCAGCGCGCGATGTTGCGTTCGCGGGCCAGCCGGGGGTCCGGCTTGACGAGGGTCTCCTGCGGCGGGGCGGGCATGCGGCCGGCCCTCAGCTGTGGGCGAAGATGTCGACGTCTTCCCAGCCGGCGACGTCCAGCAGCGCGCGCTGCGGCAGGAAGGCGAAACAGGCGCGGGCCAGCGCGTCGCGGCCTTCGCGCGCCAGCATCTCGTCGAGGCGCACCTTCAGCGCGTGCAGGTGCAGGACGTCGGAGGCGGCGTAGTTGACCTGGTCCTCGGAGAGGTTGGCGGCGCCCCAGTCGGAGCTCTGCTGCGCCTTGGAGAGGTCGACCCCGATCAGCTCCTTGGTGACGTCCTTCAGGCCGTGCTTGTCGGTGTAGGTGCGCGCCAGCTTCGAGGCGATCTTGGTGCAGTAGACCGGTCCGGTGACCACGCCCAGGTGCAGGTAGAACATGGCGATGTCGAACCGGCCGTAGTGGAACAGCTTGGTCACCGCCGGATCGGTCAGCAGGGCCTTGAGATTCGGCGCGTCGTACTGCGGACGGCGCAACCGCACCACGTGGGCGTCGCCCTTGCCGTCGGAGAGCTGGACCACGCACAGCGGATCGCGCCCGAGGCGCAGGCCCATGGTCTCCGAATCGACCGCCACTTCCGTCGCGCCGGCGAGGGCGCCGGCCGGAAGGTCTCCGTCATGCAGGAAGGTGGTCACTTCGCCTCTAGCTCCGACGCCGTTTGCCCCATCCCCCGCCTTTGCGAGGGGTGGTGCCCAGGAGAGGACTCGAACCTCCACGGCTATTAACCACTGGTACCTGAAACCAGCGCGTCTACCAATTCCGCCACCTGGGCCCGGTCCGTCGGATCGGGAGGCGGACACATATGGCGCCGCATCTTCGCGGTCAACGGCGCAGGGACGCCATATCGCAGGCCATCGCATTGCGGCGCGGGGCCGCATCGTCTATCGGCATGCTCCTCCCCCTCACCCGGACACTCGAGCGGCTCCTCCCATGCAGAACCTCGTCACGGTCTTCGGCGGCTCCGGCTTCATCGGGACGCAGGCCGTGCGCCAGCTCGCCAAGGCGGGATGGCGGATTCGCGTCGCCGTGCGCCAGCCGAACCTCGCCTACGCCATGCGCCTGCACGGCGACGTGGGCCAGATCGACGTCGTCCAGGCCAATATCCGCAACGAGGCCTCGGTGCGGCGGGCGCTGGACGGCGCCGCCGCCTCCGTGAACCTGGTCGCCACCCTCTACGAGCACGGCCGCCAGGGCTTCCAGGCGCTGAACGTCATGGGGGCCCGCACGATCGCCACGGCCGCCCGCGCCGAGGGCGTCGCCCGTCTGGTGCAGATGTCGGCGCTGGGCGCCGACCTCGATTCGCCGGCCAAGTACGGCCGCACCAAGGCCGAGGGCGAGGTGGCGGTGCGCGAGACCTACCCCGACGCCGTGGTCGTGCGCCCGTCGGTGGTGTTCGGACCCGACGACCACTTCTTCAACCGGTTCGCGCAGATGGCCACGCTGAGCCCGGCCCTGCCGCTGATCGGCGGCGGCCGCACCCGTCTCCAGCCGGTGTTCGTCGGCGACGTCGGCCGCGCCCTGACCTACGCGGTGACCGCGCCGGACGCGGCCGGCCAGACCCTGGAGCTCGGCGGCCCGGCCGTCTTCACCTTCCGCCAGCTGATGGAGCTGATGCTGAAGGAGATCGACCGCCGGCGGATCCTGCTCCCCGTCCCGTTCCCGGTGGCCGGGGCGCTGGGCGCGCTCGGCGACCTGGCGGCCGGCCTCGTGCCGCCGCCGATCACCTCGGACCAGGTGGCGATGCTGCGCGCCGACAATGTGGTGAGCGGCCAGTATCCCGGCCTGCCGGAGATCGGCGTCACGCCGACCACCCTCGAGGCGGTGCTGCCGACCTACCTCTACCGCTACCGCAAGGGCGGCCAGTACGCCGACCAGGAAGACCGCGCTCTGGCGGCCGGCGCCTAGCGGCTAGGCGAAGCGCAGCAGCGCCAGGCCGAGCACGCCGACGACGATCCGGAACCAGCCGAACGGGGCCATGCCGCGGCGGGTGAGGATCGCCAGCATGGCGCGGATCACGGCCATGGCCACCACGAACGAGACCACGAAGCCGATGGCGATGAGCACCACCTCGCTCTGCGCGGCGGCGAGCTCGTGGCGGTTCTTCCAGGCGTCGAGCACGAAGGCGCCGGCCATGGTCGGGATGGCCAGGAAGAAGGAGAACTCGGCGGCGGCCTTCTTCTCCACCCCCATCAGCATGCCGCCGACGATCGTCGAGCCCGAGCGCGAGGTGCCGGGGATCATCGCCAGGCACTGAAAGAGCCCGATCCCCAGCGCCGTGCGGAGCGGCAGCGTCATGGAATCGGACCGCTTCGGCGCCGGCGCCAGCCGGTCGATGAACAGCAGGATCACGCCGCCGACGATCAGGGCGATGCACTGGGTCTGCGGGCTGTCGAACAGCACCCGCTTGATGACGTCGTGCAGCAGCAGCCCGAGCACGACGGCCGGCAGGAAGGCGACCAGCAGGGCGAGGACGAACCGCCGGGCCTGCGGATCGCTCGGCAAGCGGACGAGCACGTCCCAGAACCGCTGGAAGTAGAGCACGACCACCGCGAGGATCGCGCCGAGCTGGATGAGCACCGCGAAGGTGTCCCAGAAGCCGTCCGGCAGCCCCATGGCCTTCTTGGTCAGCAGCAGCATGCCGGTGGACGACACCGGGATGAACTCGGTCAGCCCCTCGACGACGCCCAGGATGATGGCGCTGATCCAGTCCGGCACGGCTACGCTCCAACGGAAAGGCGGTGAAAGGCGCGCAATATGGTGAAGAACGAGTTCATCTCAAAATTGGACTAATTCTCTACCGACCGGCCCGGCGCAATCAAAACTGCTGGAGC